>Ga0070679_100005859_pt1 | contig 11407 bp, 12 predicted proteins | sample KBSC63BmetaG_FD_65652 | JGI IMG/M metagenome (GOLD analysis project Ga0070679, IMG submission 65652) | Corn rhizosphere microbial communities from Kellogg Biological Station, Michigan, USA - KBS C6-3B metaG | ecosystem: Host-associated > Plants > Roots > Rhizosphere | place: USA: Michigan... | reverse complement strand
AGTTGACAAAACTGATGACTTCCTGATAAAAGATTAAAAGTATGCGTACAACAAAAGGTCACTGTTGCACAACAATGATGTTGAAAAAATCAATAAAATTTTCAGGTAAGGGATGGTTATGTTTACACATTAGAAGTGTTTTAAGCATAGCTATTTTTCAGCTATGGCAAGTTGATAAAAATTGAAGGTGTTTGTGTTTGGCTTAAAATCAGTGACAGAAAGTTCTTTAAAAAATGTGCAGAAGCATTTGCTACACTTTTTGTCATCACTGCTGCATTTAATGTTGCTTTTGTTGTAATAAACTTCATCCACTTCTTAAGATTGTAACATGCCGCAGCCATTATAAGCGTTTTATTTGCTGCCGCAAGACCACGTGCATTGATGCGTTTGACTGCCATAAAATTCATCAGCGTTCCCCATACCGGCTCCACTGTTGAACTTCGCTTTCTTCGCATCTTTTGTCCTTTTGCACTTTGTGTTCTTTCTTTCATTTCTTCGTACAATGGCGTGTAATAACTGCGTTGTATCTTCTTTTGTTTTGCTTTATCGCTGATACAATTTTTTCTCAACGGACAATTTTTACAATCGCTTCTTAATGAAAAATATTTCTTTACAGGATTGCCTTTTCCATCATCAACAATTTTTCCGTTGCCTTTTAATATTTTATTGTTAGGACAGATATAGCGATCGTTCTTTTCGTCATAAACAAAACCTTCACTGGTAACAAGTGCACCGCCAAGTAATGGAATATATGCATCGATTTTTCTTTGCTTCAAAAAATAATAATTTTCTCCGCTGCTGTAGCCTGCATCTGTCAATGCTTGTTCTATATGCATTCCATGTTTTTCTAAACGCTGTTCTGTTTTATTAATAATTGTTTTCAAACAATCTCCATCCTTACCTTCTGCTAAAAATGTTTGAGCATGTGTGATAACATGATGTTCTGTATCTACTGCAATTTGACCACTGTAATAAAGTTCTCTTGGCTTGCCGGGCTTTACTGCTATTCTTGCATCAGGATCGGTGGGACTGTAATGTGTTTTGTTGCTTAAGAATTTTCCTTTGTTCTGATCAGGCGGCATGTCTTCATACAACTTTGATTGTCGTTTATATCTTGTATCGAGTTCTTCGAGTTGTCTTTGTTGTTCATCTTTATCACCATCCATTTTTTGCTGATCGTCACTTGCACGATTGATCTTTGCAGGACGGCGTGGTTCCTGGTTAGCTCTTATGTTTTCAAGCAAATATTCTTCAATGGAGTTATCTACTTGTTTTACTTCCAAACTGTCTTTGCTTGCATTGGCTTTTAACAGTGCGCCATCAATCGCTTGTGTTTTACCTTGCACCATGCCGCTTTCAACGCAGAGATCAAAAACTTTTTCAAATAATTTTTGAAACACTTCTTCGCCGTACAATTGCCTTGTTCTGCTGATAGTGGAATGCCATGGAAGTGATTCATCAATATCATAACCGAGAAACAAACGAATGGCTAAACTGTCTGCACAAAATTCTACGAGCTTACGATCACTGGCTATGTTGTTGATGTATCCAACCATGCAAATCTTGAAGAATACAACGGGATCAATACTTTCCTGGCCTTCCATTCCATAATAATCTGCTGTTTCTTTATACAGCCAATGCAGATCGAGTGCTGCGAGTAATCTGCGGTAAAAATTGTTTTCGGGAACCAGCTCTTGAAGGCTGATAGCGTAGAGTATTTTCGGTGTGAATGTCTTTCTTCCTTGCATGGTTTTTATACATCAAAAATTATTCTGCATTTGCTACATTCACATGGTGTTGATATCTTAGTTGTGCAACAGGCACATGTGTATTTGCAACAGCAGAGCTTGCGAACCGCACTTCAGCAATATAAATTCTACTCGACTTCAGTTCTCATCGCGAAGGAATGCTGTTGAACATTTGTACTTAACTTCGGCAACAAAAAATAAATCAGCTTCGGCCCTGGCGTGACGAGCATTGAATGCCCTGCCATCGCAAATACCTGACCGTTAGCGGTTATTGTAGATGCAGCTCTCTTACTACAAAGGAAGTTTAAATAAAGATGAAATAATATAATTTATCATCAAATCGACTCTCAACTAACAAGCCGCCAGGCATAATATTTGACAAATGAAAAAAAATTTTTTGCTAGTACTTGTGTCCGTCCTTTCCATTATTCTTATGACTATCCACCTCGCAGGTGACATTGTTTTTGGAATGGAAAAAGGAGGGGCCTTAAACCTTGTTACTTTGCCTATTCTTACTTTATGGCTATATGGAACCTTAGTACTTTCAGAAAAGCGTTGGGGATATATAATTATGCTATTGGGGGGATTGTTGGGCTTATTAATGCCGGTGCTTCACATGAGAGGAAATGGAATTAATCCTGAGTTATTAAAGTCCAGTGGAGCATTCATATTTGTGTGGACTTTACTTGCTCTTGGGGCCACTTCGTTATTTGCGGTTACTCTTTCCACAATAGAATTATGGAAACTACGACGACCAACTAACGCAAATATTCAATGACTCCGAAAGACTTAATTTTTTGTTATGGCTTATTTAGTGAAGAAAACAACCGCTAACATTCGGTTTGCCGCTATGCTGACAGACGGAAGAGCAATCGGCATTTGAACAGCTATCAGCTAATGGCGGGCAGACATAATTCTAATGAGCATTTGTTGTTAACCTCAAATAAACTTTTTCAATCGGCTTCAGTTGTCGGCTGACAATTATAAATTGCCAGCACAGCAGCAAGCCGTGACGTTAGCGGCAAGCTTGCTGCACACCTTCGCTTCGCCAGGAAAGACATTTGATAAAGGAATTACTGCATTTCATGTAATTGCAAACCCGCTTTTAAGCTTTTATTCTAATTTGACACAAATATTAACAACAGAAAATAATGAAACAAATCATGAAATTTTTAGGTTGGACAACTTTGATTTTAACAGCATGCAACAGCTCTAACAACGGTGCTTCTATGGTAACGGATTCTCTGACAAATAGCGTTCAGTCGCAGAACTCAATTCCCCCAGGTAATTTATTTACATTAGCCGATGCTGAAAAAATAATGGGAGAATCCGCTCATTTGATTGACAGTACATCAAAGATTAAAGGTGAGTATCCCAAGTATATTGACAGTATGTCAATGATTAAAAAGGATGCCTTCATATATAGTTCCGGATATATGGCGAATTCCAAAGACAAGAAAACAGGAAGAACCGGTGTTGTTTACTTCCTACTCGAAGAGTATGCCGATGTTACATCTGCAAAAAACGTTTATTCATTCTATAAAAATGCGAATGAGAATGCTATAGGGTTTAAAGAGCTTCATGATATGGGAGACGAAGCTTGGTTTGGAGAAAGCCCCTTGTTTGTTTATGTAAGAAAAGCTAATAAAATATTTGTCATCAAAGTAAATAAAATGACCAGTATGACCTCTTTAAATGAATTCAATCTAATTGCAAAAAAGATTGCTGAAACTCTATAGCCTTTACTTAAAGCTATTACGGCTTGCGACTTTTGTATAAACGGATAACGATTAGCCATTGTCGAAGGAAGCCATCCGCTAACAGGCGGTTTTGTGCAAGTGGGACGGACGGAAGTCCAATCAACTTTTTTGCAAATTTCAGCTTCATATCCAGCGGACGAACATCGCCAAGCAAAAGATTAAACATTGAACTTTTATTTATAAATTGGGCTGCCGTTGTCGGCGGACGAATAATAATTCCCCACCTGCACAAAGCCGTAGCCGTTGTGCGTAACCTCTTGCACACCCAAAATAATTTAAAGTGCCAAAACATCTTTGTTGTGCGGCTTTTTAGATATATCTTCATTGGCAATCAAAGTTTATGACTGTAAAACAATACCCTTTTTATCTAAAAGCCACAGTAATTCTTTTTGGAATTATTTTATTGGTGTACGTATTATTTAATTTACAGGATATTATGATTCCGCTTGCTTTTGCAATGATTTTCGCCATTTTATTAAACCCGGTATATACCTGGTTTCAGAAACATAAAATATCAAAAATTCTTTCAATCATTATTACACTTCTGCTGGCATTTATTGTATTTGGCGCAATCATGTATTTTCTTTCTTCGCAAATAGCTAAGTTTAGCGATACACTGCCATTATTAAAACAAAAATTTAGTACTCTCACAACTCAGTTTGGGCAGTGGGTACAGCTTCATTTTGAAGTAACTATTCAAAAACAGGTTGAACTGATGAACAGCGCTTTAAACAGTAGCAGTGCTTTGCTGGGTTCTACAGTAAGCACCGCAGTAGGCACCTTAGGAATTATTCTGCTACTACCGGTTTATATATTTCTTTTTTTGTTTTACAAAACGCTTATCCTAAATTTTCTTTTTGAAGTTTTTGCTGAAGAAAATTCAAAACAGGTAAGTGATATATTGAACGAGACAAAATCGGCAATTCAAAGTTATATGGTGGGATTGCTGCTTGAAGCTTTGATAGTTGCCATATTAAATTCAACCGCATTATTAATATTAGGAGTTAAGTATGCCATTTTGCTTGGTGTAATAGGTGCGCTTTTAAATATGATACCTTATATAGGGGGGATTATTGCTATAGCATTGCCTGTGCTGATAGCTACTGTTACTAAAGATGGTTACAATACACAGTTAGGAATTTTAATTGCTTATATTATTATTCAGTTTATTGATAATAATGTACTCGTACCAAGAATTGTTTCTTCAAAAGTTCAAATTAATGCGCTTATCTCCATCATAACGGTTTTACTTGGTGCTGCGCTTTGGGGTGTGCCGGGTATGTTTCTTTCCATTCCTTTTGTTGCCATTTTAAAAATTATTTTTGACAGGGTTCCTGACCTTAAGCCATGGGGCAAGTTGTTAGGCGATACAGTACCTACACGACACAAAGGTGAAATATGGAATCTTAGAAGAAAGAAGTCAAAACCTTCATTGTCTGAAAAGATTTCTTCCTAATTATCTAAGCGGTTTACAACGGTTGACACATTTACACACTTGCCCTGCCCGATGCTTCTGGACACAGCATAATAATTTTCAAAAGGTTTCGCATGACATTTCGCAAAGAAAGGTGTACACACAACAAGGGTATTGCTAAAATGCAGGCTGACCTGACCTGTCTTTCAACTTTTGTTTACGCTATTATGATGCATATCCAGCGTCACGAAACGCTATTGAGCAGTAGAAATAAACTTGTACATTAGTTCATCATTCGGCTTCAGTTGTCGGCGGACGGAACACAGAATATCGCCACATCGCCAAGCCGTTTAACGTTGTAAGCCATTTTATTCAGACACTTCTAAAATTAAAAGAGCGATTAACACAGAACAAAATTCCTTCAAGATTAAAGAAGCAACTGCTGCTGACGTGAAAGCATTGGCTGCACTGCATGTGACAACTTTCAATGAAACACACAGCGGTTTTAAAGCACCAACTTATGAAACACGTGAGTGGCAATGGCAAAAGGCTTTTCAAGATAAAGATGACAGTTGGTTCTGTTTGGTAATTGAAAAGAAAGACGAAGGTTTAATTGGATTTGCCAAAGGACAATCTTATAATCATGCTGACCATGCAGAATTTTCGGGTGAGCTTAATAAAATCTATCTTCTTCGCAAGTATCATAAATTAGGTTTAGGGCGACAATTAGTTTGTAAAGTTGCCAATGAATTTATAAAGCGTGGAATAAATTCAATGTTGCTATTTGGTGACGCAATTAATCCATCAAATAAATTTTATGAACAAATGGGTGCAGAAAAATTGTTTGCAAAGAATGGAGAATTTCACGGCGGTTATGGTTGGACAGATTTAAAAAAACTTGTAGCTAATTGTAAAAATGTTTGACCGCTGCTTTATAATTTTTAAAAACTTATAGACAAAAAACGGCTTACAACAAAAGTTTGCAATAGCAGGGGGTGACGGAAGAGCAATCGGCAGCAGTAACATTAATCATCTTCAGTTCGGGCTTGAGATTAATAAGTAAGCGTAATGAGACATACCCTAATATTTATAGCGACAATTTTCCGTTCCTACAGAGTTACTTGTAGAAAATTCTGTAGTTGTAAATACAATACAGCATTCTTTTGAGGTAACACTATGACGAATAAAATAGTTACATGTTTTCACCGCTTAACGTCGTATTCCCTGTATCATCAAAATTATGATATCTAAAAAGTTCTTTTGTTATGATACCACAATTCTCCTGCAGTTGCGGTAATGTGCATGATAATACTTTAAGGTTTTTGGGGAGGCCTTTTTCTATTTCAAAAAAATCGAGTGATAACACATTTTTTTCGTCTACCGTGTGAGACCCCTTTAGCCCTTTAAAAATACGATAGGCTGCATCCCGATCATTGCCTATTGCAAATCTGGCAAAGGTTTCCGTACCATTAAAGGTTTTAAAAGTAAATGATATAAAAAATTCCAAAGCCATAGAAACTGTATTGCATAAGAAATGCCATGCAGGCCCAAAGGCGGAAATCTGTCATTTTGCATGACAATTTTTCAATTTTCGAAAGAAAAAAATCAGGTATTACGCATATAAGTTGACCCGTAGTTATCTAAACATTGTTTAACCCTTTTTAAAAGAAAATTGCCATGAAAGTATTGATTAAAGCTTTTTACAAACGTGCTGCAAATTTTACCAGAAAAGTGCTTAACACAATAAGAAGAATAAAACGCCAAGACGATGATTTTAATAACCCATACCACATATTTTAAAATATATCTATAGCAAAACAGCCTTATACAAGCTGTTTATTTTACCACACCGAATTTTTGACATTGAATCTGAATTTTTTTCTTTTTACTAAAGTCATTTTTTCATATCTCAAAAAAAAATTTCCCATGGCATATAGATTGTGTTTCCTGATTTTAAAATCATTTTTAAACATTTAAAACGGAGGTAAATATGACACTCGTAAAAAGAAACGGAAGTTTTTTAAATCCGCTGCCAATGCTTTTTGATGATTTCTTTAACCGCGATTTGTTTGGCTGGAGTAATTCCAACTTTTCAAACACCAACACTACTATGCCGGCAGTTAATATTAAAGAAACCGCAGAAAACTATGAAGTTGAGGTGGCGGCCCCAGGCATGAGTAAAAACGATTTCAAAGTAGAACTTGATGGCAATGTATTAACCATCAGTTCTGAACGAACAAGTAAAAACGAAGAAAACGATAACGAACGTTATGCCCGTAAAGAATTCAGTTATCAATCTTTTCAGCGCACTTTTACTTTACAGAAAGATGTGGTAGATATTGATAAGATACAGGCAAAGTATGAAAACGGTTTGCTTCACTTACTCATTCCTAAAAAGGAGGAAGCAAAACAAAAGCCTCCAAAGCTTATTCACATTTCCTAACCAAATATCTTATTTGTTTTTCAAAGAGGCTGTCTCAAAAGGGCAGCCTCCTTTCATTCACACTGTGTGGAAAAATACCAGTGAGAAAAATCTCAGAAATATTGTCTTAGCTGCATGACGCAAGCGAAGTTCAAAACATTGCTCATAACGTGAAGAAAAAAGCAGCATAAAAAAGAGAAAAAGAGCCGAAAATCAGCAAAAAATTAAACCGGATTTATACGCCACTCTATAAACCAACATAACGCTTAAAAAAATAAGAGGACATCGCTGAGTATACTATGCTCTATAGCTCTCCATATAAATGAAAAAGAGGCTATCCCTAACTTTTGAGACAGCCTCTTTTTTATTCTGTTGCTTTTCGTCGTTGTGTTTTATGAGCATCAAAACAAGCTTTGATAACTTCATATACTGATATCCAACTTATCAGAACTTCCATATACTACAGTACCATTTTGCATTTGCAACTCACTTCCATTAGAGTCGTAAGTAAGTGTATAAGTAACTTCAAGATGCTCTTTTTTGTCAAGCACGTTGGGTACAGTTACTTGTTGTGTCAATGCATTTTCTAAAGACGGGTACTGTTTCAGCAGTTTTGCGTCGAATGTTTTGTCCCAAACAACAGAACGATTGGTTCCTCTTACTTTCGTGATGGTGATGTGTAAGGTTGCAGATGTGTTATTATAAACGTCTGATGTGTAGTTGTCGCCTTTGTACACAGCGAATGAAATATTTTTGTTCACAGTTTTTTCTGTTTGCGCAGTTCCTTTCGTTGTAGTATAAATGGCCGCACCAAAACCGAACCATGCAAGAGGCAACCATAATAGATACTTTTTCATAAAAATCAATTTGCCATTAATAAAACAAACGGCATGACTATTTCAGTTAAGCGACGTTAAACCGGTGATAAATGGCAAACGATTCTTATGATTGGCTTTAAAAAATGATGATCAAAAAAAGAGGTTGTTTAAATCGTTGATAGTTTTAAAAGAAACCGTTCGCTTTCGATACAAGAATGTTCTTAAGTGATACAACTTGAAGAATTTTTATGTAGTCAGCATTGGAACAAGTATGTACTTTCGTTGCGTCGCACTCTTTAATAAATCCTATTCAGCAGGATAAAAACAAGTCGTCACCTTACTTTAAAAACACCATTGTTTTTGATGCCACAACATTTCCATTCGTTACTAAAGTGTATTTGTATGCACCCGGTTTTAATTCGCTTGCATTGATTTGTGATTGTCCGCTCTGCGTGGCCTGTAAAGTTTTTATAAGTCTCCCTGTTGCATCATAAATCATGATCTGCGCATTTGCACCGGCAGGAACGGTGTAACGAATAATGGTATTTTGATTGAATGGATTTGGTTGATTTTGCAGTAATGAAACACCAGCTATTTGTTTGCCACTCACATCATTGCTGCTAACTGAATTCAGCGCTTTTTCTAATTTAGCGATTCGTTCTTCAAGAGTGATTATTTTCTGTTGCTGTTCCTGCATGCCTTTTATGAGTAGTGGAATAAAAGCATTATATTCTATAGCTATTTTTGAAGCAGGCACTTTTGAAAACATTCCTGCCTCATCTGCGGATACTTGCCAATCTCTTACCACTTCCGGGACAACTTGTTGAACTTCCTTTTCTACCAATCCGAATTTCTGCACATTCCCATTCCGTGAATCTTGATATGAAATAGGGCGAAGTTTCAAGATTTCTTTTAATCCTGATTTTAAGTTCTGAACATTAGCATTAGGACCCAATGCCAAAGAGGAAAAATATTGCAAAGCGTGTACAGATGACCAGGTCAGTGCAGTTGTACCTAAACTGTGTAAACCGTCATTATCCGGAACAAGATTTCCATGGGTTTCAATATCAAGTGATGCCGTACCATCCCTTATGAATTGCGCATCATCAAAAATTATTCCCGTTGCTTCGCCATCAAAATTAAGGTCCCCTGCAACCTGCAATCTGCTCGTTGGAGATGCTACTCCAACTCCAAGATTACCTGCACTTGTCAAGGACATTCTTGTTACATTACCGTTGGTTCGAAATTGAAGGCCATTTTGAAGTGAAGAGTTGCTGTAAACAATGCCACCACTTACACCACTCGCAGGTTTTCCAAATAAAATGCCTGTTTCATTTGCATCGGGGGCCAGCAAACTAAGAAAGCAATCAGTGGAATTTTCAACTACCAAAGGAGAATTTACATTTGCTGTTACTATACCGGCGTTTCCTTTAAAAACATGGAGTGTGTTATCGGGTGTTGTAGTACCAATTCCAACCTGGCGATTTCCGTTTACAAGAAGCGCAATGGTTGTACCTACATCAACCCGGAAAGGGTTTAATGTAGCGGCGTTTCTTATATGAACTTTCGCTGCAGGGTTAGTGATACCAATTCCCCATCTTCCATTCGGGGCTAACCTTCCGCGTTCAATATTGTTGGTTTCAAAAATAACAGGCTGATTATTATTTGAGCCAAGAGATCCACCACCCACGGGCACTACATTACCTCCAATTACCCAATTTTGAGCCAAAAGATGAAGGTTGAAAAAAAGGGTAATCAGTATTGAGATAAAAATTATTTTCTTTTTCATAAGTCATGTTTTGAGTGAACAATAAAATATATTTCATTCGTAAAAATATCAGCCTTGCTATGGCGGAATATTGTTACAAGGGAGAATGTTGATTGGATTATTTACTATAGCGATCAAATTATACATCGATGGAGCTTTTAGTATTGGTTTTTCAGAGTTACTTTCAGAGTTTCTCTAAAGATAACAGATGGCTTAAGGCATTGTCAATACCACTTTAGTAGTAAAATGAAATTTTGTTTTTGATGATGTGTTTGATGAGAAATGATATGAACGATGAAAAGTGCGACGCAAGACCTTAATCCCCTAAGAGGAATTTTACAAAATGAACTTGAGCGTGGTTTCTCTTGATGCCCATATATTCTTCAGATGAAGTGATTGCGACGCAACGAAGACGCCATGAAAAACTAAAGCCGGTATCATAAATGATTCACAAAAATTTTTTGCTCAATCACTTCTTGCCAAAATATTTGTTTAATGCTTCTGTGCGATTTTTCACATGCATTTTTTCGTAGATATTAAAACAATGCTTTTTAATTGTTTCAGGACTTACATTAAGTTGGGCGGCAATTTCTTTATATAGTAATCCCTTTGCTAATAGTTCAAGCACTTGCCTTTCTCTATCCGTTAAATGCAGATCAACTTCCTTTTTTCTGAAAGCTTGCACTACTTTTCGTGCCACCTGTCCACTCATTGGTGCGCCGCCATTTACAACTTCAAAAATTGCTTCGGTAATTTTTTCGGGTGAAGATGTTTTTAAAATATATCCGTGAGCACCTGCTTCCAACGCCTGGAAAATTTTTTCATCATCACCGTAAACCGTGCATATAACTGAAAGTGTTTTGGGAATATGATGGCTGAGATATTTTACAAGTTGAATTCCGCTAATGCCCGGAAGAGTAATATCTACAAGCGCTACATCAGGTTGTAATAATAATAATTCACTTTTTGCATCTTCGGCATTGCTGAAAGTTTTTAAAAGAGTAAGATCTTTTGTGTTCATGATCAGTTGAGTTAAAGCATCCCTGTAATCTTCCAGGTCTTCTATAATAACAACACTGATCATGCAAGTAAATTAGAAAAGATTTTTAGTGATTCAAATAACACTTTTGTGTAACAGATTTTCAACCGGAACGGAGCAGGCAACAGTTGTTCCGTCATAATTTACAAATTGAATAGAACCACACAAAGTTTCAATTCGTCTTTGCATATTTTGTAAACCGTTGTGAAAAAAATTTGCATCCGGAAGTTGAAATCCTTTGCCATTATCATGAATAAAAATTTCAAACCTTGCTGAAATGATAATGCGCACTTCAACTTCTGTTGCATGTGCATGCTTTACAATGTTGTTCAACGCTTCTTTTACGATCAAAAATATCGCACGACGTGAATGTCCTTCTATTTCCCAACCGGGAATATTTCCCGGCTCAAAAAAAACACAATGAATATCGGTGTTATC
>Ga0070679_100005855_pt1 | contig 11409 bp, 4 predicted proteins | sample KBSC63BmetaG_FD_65652 | JGI IMG/M metagenome (GOLD analysis project Ga0070679, IMG submission 65652) | Corn rhizosphere microbial communities from Kellogg Biological Station, Michigan, USA - KBS C6-3B metaG | ecosystem: Host-associated > Plants > Roots > Rhizosphere | place: USA: Michigan... | reverse complement strand
TAATAATAGAAGCTGAATCAGTACCGAATTGTTTGCTGAAATCCCTTCCATTAATAAATTTTAAACCAACAGTGTTACCATATTGTTGCGTTGCATTCACTGTATTGAACTTTGCACTTATTTGCACATCCATTCCCTGCCAGCTAAAACCATTGTTGAAGTGATCGTTTTCTGTAACAGGTGAATTTGATTCTGCCATATCTGTTATTGCGCCTTGTTTCAACAAGTCATTACGCATGTTATTAAGGTTGTTGTGATAATTATAAGTGCGCATGATAATAGTAATTAAACCTTCATTACTATAACCAAGAGGGCGGCTTTTTGCAAACTGTATTTGCCTGAAAACAGTGATTGTTGCAATGATGAGAATAACTGAAACAGTGAATTGTAAGGTTACCAAAACTTTTCTTGGTATGGATGCATTGCGGCCTGCTTTGAATGTTCCTTTCAAAACTTTTACTGGACGAAATGATGAGAGGTATAATGCCGGGTAAACACCTGCAATGAAACCGGTGATGATGCTAAAGCCAATTCCAATTATCCAGAAATAAATATTGTTCCATGGCAAAATGATTTGCTTGCCTGAAACATTGTTAAAGAATGGCAGCGATAATACAACTAGAATCAAAGCAATAAAAAAAGCAAGAATCGCGGTAAGTAAAGACTCACTAAAAAATTGATTGATTAATTGCGAGCGCAACGAACCAATTGCTTTTCTTATACCAACTTCCTTCGCACGCTTCTCACTTCTTGCAGTACTTAAGTTCATGAAGTTGATGCATGCCAGCAATAAAACGAACATGCCAATTATCGCAAACATCCAAATATATTTTATGGCACCGCCTGTGTTTACACCATTTTTAAACTCTGAATACAAATGCCATTTGCTCATGGGATGCAAAAGCATTTCAGGGTTTTCAAGCTTCGCTGTTTGCGCATCAACTTTGTCTTTCTTTATGTTTTTAATTTTTGCTGATACTGTTTTCAAATCAGCATTATCAGACAATTGTGCAAACACCTGGAATGATCCATTCGTCCAGTTATTTTCATTACCATCAACCCAACTTTTCAAGTCAAGAAAAGGAGCAATGAATGATACATCTTTAAAAGAACAGTTCCTGGGAAAGTCTTTATAAACACCAACAACTTTTTCATTTAAATCGCCGTCAATTTTTATAATTTTTCCAAGCGGATTTTCAGAACCAAAAAGCGCTTTGGCTATTGTTTGTGAAATAAGAATGGAAGATGATGATTGAAATGATTTACGTGTACCAGCAATCATATTTAAACTAAGCATGTCGGGGGCATCAGTTTCCATATAATTGCCTTGTGTGTTAATCTTTTTATCTCCAACAGCAACAAGGCTGTTCATGCTCCATGATGATAACACTACATATTTAAAATCGCTTTTATAATTATTGCGCAACACAGTTGCAAGCGGCATAACATTTCCTTTAGATGTGCTCACATTCCCGTTCAAGGTTTCTGTTTGCATCACCTGCGTAATCCGGTTATAGTTATCGAAGTTTTTATCAAAAGATAATTCGCTCCATATCCACAAACCAATTAAAATAGTTACTGCCATTCCTATTGATAAACCAACAATATTGATGAAGGAATGCATCTTTCCTTTCACAAGATTGCGCCATGCAGTTTTAAAATAATTTTTAAACATTTATGAAGTTTTAAGTTGTACGTTTTAGATTGGCTGTTAGCTTCATTTATCACTTTTTATTTCGTCTCAAACTCTTCACCGGCTTTGCTATTGTAGCGATGGTGATGAATAATGACACAACCAAAGCACAAAATTTTTCATTATTGATATTTTACTGGTAGCATGTTTAGTTTTAGTAACAATAGCAATAGAGTCATTAAGACGGTTCCTGTTGCAGCAATTATGTTTACAAATTTTTGTGCTTTGAAATTATTTTTGAATGCTTTTTCAATTGCTTTAAATATTAGTAATCCAATTATTCCACCTAAAGAATTAGTAATTATATCTGTAGTATCAAAAGCCCCGACTTTCAAGATAAATTGAAGCCCTTCAATCAATAAACTAATATTGAAAAATAAGAAAATCTTTTTTCCATAAGTCCATCGTTTAAATAAAACTCCTATATATATACCAAGCGGCACAAAAATCACTGCATTCAAAATCATTTCAACAAAGTCAACTTTACCCTTTAAAATTAGAAGTTCATTAAATGGAATTAAGTTTATTCTTCTCTTTCCCATATAAGAAAACTGCACACCTAATTTGAAAACTAAAATCCACAATAAGGCAACCAAATAAATAATAAATAATGTATTAGTTAACTTTTTTGCATAGTTTCCATTGCTCATCGCATATTTTTTCATTTTTTTATTGACAAGTATTTTATTGACTCCAGGCCTTTATCTTTTATTATTTTTTATAAATTAAAACGCTGAGCTATCACTTTGTTTTTTTCAAATCAATATATGTTCAAATCAGTTATTCCGTTCTCAAACTCTTTACAGGATTTGCAATCGCTGCTTTTATTGCCTGGAAACTGATTGTTGCAAGAGCAATAATTATTGCAACAAGTCCACCTGCAGCAAATAACCATAAACTGATGTTGATGCGATAAGCATAATCCTGCAACCATTGGTGCATGAAATACCATGCAATGGGAGTAGCTATGGCAAAGGCAATTGCAATAAGTAGGATAAATTCTTTCGAAAACAAATAAACTATATTGCCTGCAGTAGCGCCGAGTACTTTACGAATACCCACTTCTTTTATCCGTTGCACTGCCATGAACGATGCTAAACCATACAACCCAAGACAGCTAAGGAATATAGCGATTGCTGCAAAAATTTTATATAACTGCGCTAACTGGTTTTCCTGTTTATAAAAACTTTCGATTTTGTCATCAAGAAATCTATATTCATAAACCTGATTTGGAAATGTTTGCTCCCATATTTTTTTGATGGATTGCATGGTAGAAGCAATGTTTGTAGTTGAAAGTTTTATTGAAGCCTGGCGATACATGGTAGCGTTTGTGGCAATAAGCAGCGGTGACAAACTCTGGCGTAATGACCTGTCATTAAAATCTTTCAATACGCCAACAACAGGGCATTTTATCAGGCCACCCATTATGCTTATTTCTTTGTTCAATATATCTTCCGGTTTTTTAAGTCCCAAATTTTTCACGAACGATTCATTTACTAAAAACTCTGTTGTAGGACCGAAAGGTTTCAAATTTCTTCCGGCTACCAATTGCAATTTAAAAGTCGGTACATAATCGTTGTCTGCGAATTTTGTAATAGCCTGGAAATCCGCATCCTTTATTGCATGGTCAAATTTAAATGTGGTAAACATATTATTATCGTCTTCTATCGGCGAGTTGGAACTGAAGCTTACTGCCTGCACCCCGTTTGACAATAACTGCTGCTTTAAATAATCCGTTAGCTTGCCGCCAGTGCTATCCGGACGATAAGGAACATTCACGATTGCATCTTTATCAAAGCCAAGCGGTTGATTCATAAAATAATCCATCTGCTTTATAATGATGAGTGTTCCAATAATCAATGCCTGTGCAACAATGAATTGAAACACTACCAGCCCTCTTCTTAACGAGATTCCCTTTGAAGCTTTTGCTGTGAGTTTACTCTTTAGAGCATTAACAGGATTGAAACGTGATAAAACAATAGCAGGATAAAAACCGGCGAGCGCAGTTACAACAACTGTTACAGCCAAAAGAAATAATATAATTGCTGGATCGGTTAGTATGTTGAATGAAAGGGAAAGTTCTAACAATTGATTTACATAAGGCAATGTAAGAATTGTAATAACCGCCGCAAGTATTACAGCAATTGTCACGATCAAAAAAGTTTCAACGATGAACTGGATTTGCAATTGAGCTTTATTGCTTCCCAAAACTTTTCTTACGCCAACTTCCTTTGCACGATTAACAGCTTGTGCAGTTGATAGGTTGATAAAGTTTACACAGGCAATTAATAGTATGAATGCTGCAATTAGCCACAATACATTAATCAGTTCATGACTGATTGTTTTGTTGCTGTAATTTCCTGCTTCTGCATCGTAATGCACAGCATTTAATAGTTGGATAATATAGCTGTCCTTATTGTCCGCAGGTTGTACCTTTCGTGCGTATGCGCTTAGTTGTTGATTAAAATTGCTGGCAGAAATATTCGGCGGTAACAAAATGTAGCAGCCAAAATCAGGGGCTGTTCCATTCCAACCGGGTTGCTGAAATCCATATTGCGCATCTCCGGTAAAATCTGTTCCCCAGGCAACCACCAATTTTAGCTGGAAGTCTGTATTTGCCGGAATGGTTGCGAGAATGCCTGATACTTTCAGCGCAACCGGCGGAAACTGGAACAATGCTGCGCCCATACTATAATATCCTTTTATTTTAATGGTTTTACCTATTGCTGTTTTCCAGTCACCGAAATAAGTTTCTGCAATCTCTTTTGTAAGCAATACATTATTCGGATCTTTTAATGATTCGTATGAACCTGCGAGAAGCGGAAAATTAAACATCTTAAAGAATGAAGGCGATGTATAAAACACACCGCTCCCTTCTTTAAAGTTTTTTACAGGAGTTCCGTTATCATCAAGCACCTGTAACTCATCATTGTGGCTTGCATAAATTGGAGACACTTCAACCTGGGGGAACTCCGTTTTCAATCCTTCGGGCATTGGAAAAGGAACATTTTTCGCGTAAGTAATATTTCCCGCATCTGCATGATGAGATTCAGTTAACACACGATATATGCGGTCTTTCTTTACGTGAAAACTATCATAGCTTGTTTGAAATTGTATAATGATAAAGATCATCATGCAAACTGCGATACCAACAGCGAGGCCGGCGATGTTGATAATAGTGTAATTTCTATTACGGATCAAGCTCCTGAATGCGGTTTTGAAATAGTTTTTAAACATGGTAAGGGTTTTAAATTCTATATTTTAAGTTGAGTCTTTTTATTTTCAAATTCATTATTCCGCTCTTAAACTTTTTACAGGGTTTGCAAGACCTGCCTTTATACATTGTACTGCAATCATTATAAATGCAGTTATAAACAAAAACACGCATACGGTGATATATGCTGCTGCTGCCTGGTTAACTCTGTATGCATAACCTTGCAACCATTTATTAGTTATGAAATATGCAACTGGACATGCTATAATATTTGCAATAAGAATAAGCCATGTATAATCCTTTGCAAAGAGTAAAATAATATTCCCAACGTCTGCACCCAGCACTTTTCTCACAGCTATTTCCTTTGTACGTTTAATAAGCGTAAGACTTACCACTCCGAATATTCCAAGAAAAATGATAAGAAGATTTAGTGCTGTAGCAATATCAGCGGCTTTTTTCAGTTGCATTTCTGAACGGTACAGCGACTGAAATTTTTCGTCCATAAATGTGTATTCAAAAGGAGCGCCCGGTGACCATTCTTTCCACTTGTTTTTAATAATTGTAATCGCTTCAGCAACATTGGCTGTGTTCAATTTCAATGACAGATACCTGTATGCGTTCCAATCTTTCACATTAAGAAAAGCAATTGGCGCTATCTGATCTTGCAAGCTGGAATAATTGTAATCTTTTACTACGCCTGCGATAGTTAAAGTGGTACCCGGGGAAGACGGTATTTTAATTTGTTTATTTACTGCTGACTGCACTGTTAACCCTAATGCTTTTGCTGCAGATTCATTCAACACAACTTGATTTGATATATAGCTGCCTGTTGGCGCAAAGCAGGAACCACTTAATACTTTTAATCCAAATGTGCTTGCATAATTTTCGTCCGTTCCGCATGAGCTGATAAGTACGGTTCTTCCATCGCCATTCACTGGCTGCATGTCAATGCTGTTAGGCGGTCTACGGTCTGGAATTTCAAAGGAAATAGAAGCGCTTTTAACTTGTGGAAGCTGCATCAGCGCATTTTTTATATTTATCATTTTATTCGTTCCAACGGAATCCCACTGCTTGGGAAAAGCGGTAATAACGAGCACCTGGTTTTTATCATAGCCAATATCTTTTGAAAAAATATAAGACACTTGTTTTGATACAGTAAGTGCACTTATGAAAACAATAGTTCCTAATGTAAACTGAACTACAAGCATTGTTTTTCTCATGGCCAAACTTCCTTTGGCTGTATCAATTTTTCCTTTTACTGCTGTGGTCATATGAGAAGAGCTTAATACAAATGCAGGATAAATTCCTGCAATGAAACCTGTTACTAAAACAAGTGAAATAAGATAAATGAGGGCCTTGCTTGTAAGTTGAAAAACCGGCTGAAATTTTGTATTCAGTACCTGGTCAAAAACCGGTCGCAGTACTTCATACAAAAACAAGGAGATTATTGCAGCTGTGCCTGTAAGCAATAATGCTTCAGTTAAAAATTGTATAATCAATTGTGTTTTTGCACCGCCAAATACTTTACGTAAACCTATTTCTTTTAACCTGTAAGATGAGGTGCCGATATTAATGTTTACAAAATTAATAATCGCCATCAGCAGAATAAATACAGCCGCTAAAGAAAGTATCATAATCATTCGCGAAGCAGCCCCATTATTGTCTTTGAGATAATAAGCTTTTACGAGAGCAAGTTGCACGGTAAGATTTTTTTGAACGCTCTCAGTTGTATATTTTGCCAAAATTCTTTTAAGAGGAATTTCAACGTCTCGTGGCGTTACGCCTTGTTTCAATTCTATAGCGCCTATTTCATAAGCACTGTTCCAACCCTCTGATGGATCACCGCCACCATAATACCTGTTACCAATGGTTGGTACAAATACATCATAGGTACTGCCAATTAAATTTGTAACAGAATTATATGGAATATCTTTTACAACAGCAGATACTTTATATTCCTGCTTTGCATTATTTACAGTAGTAAGTACACTAATAATCTTACCAATCACATTAGTTTTGCCAAAAAGTTTTTTAGCCATCGTTTCCGTAATAACTGCAGAATTATTATCAGTAAATGGTTGTTGCTGGTTGCCATATAAAAGCGGAAACCCATACATGGAAATAAAAGTTGTATCACCTATAGCAATGTCTTCTTTAAAACTTTTATCGCCCGCAGAAACAACATTTGTTACAGGATTATAACGATAATAATTTTCAACAAGTGAAGGATATTCTTCTTTTAATGTTTTTGCAAGCGGGCCAAATGTTGTTATATCAAGCCCCATCTCTTTTACCTTCCAGTTACTTTTAATGATGTATTGGTTGTTTACATCTTTCAAAGACTTATTAATGTTATATTGATTGAGTACATAAACTCCGATAACTAACGAAAACGTAATGCCTAACGCAAGGCATAAAATATTGATAGCAGAAAAGAACTTATGCCTCGCCAAATTTCGCCATGCAGTTTTGAAATAATTTTTAAACATTGACCACGATTTATGTGATTAAACTGATTTATTTTATTTACCACTCACCATTGACGATTCACGTTATCATTCCGTTCTTAAACTTTTTACAGGATTTGCAATGGCTGCTTTAATTGCACGATGTGCAACAGTTATCCATGCAATAACAATTGAACTGATAATTGCAAGAATAAATATCGAAGCGCTCAATGGAATTCTGTACGTGTAGTTTTGTAACCATTGATGCATAATAAAATAGGCAATGGGCGCAGAAATTATAAATGCAATAATAATAAGAACAGTAAATTCTTTCGATAATAAATAAATGATATTACGTGCGGATGCACCGAGCACTTTGCGTATGCCAACTTCTTTTGTACGTTGCACTGCCATAAAAGAAACGAGTCCATACAAGCCAAGACAACTGATAAAGATTGCAATGCCGGCAAAAATTTTATACAGTTGTGAAAGCTGATCCTCCTGCTTATAAAAATTCTCTATGGTGTCATCGAGGAATTTGTAATCGTACACATAATCGGGATAAGTGCTCGTCCATAATTTTTCAACATAAGGCAACACCGCTTTTTCTGCGCCGGCTTTTATTTTTATATTAATTGTTTGGTAAAAGTTTTTCCATGCGCTTAACACAACAGGCGCTATCGGTTTACGTAAAGAATAAATATTGAAATCTTTTATCACGCCAACTATAGTTCCCACTCTGCCGCCGTCCCAAAAATTAATTTCTTTGCCAATCGCATCTTTTGTATTTGTAACACCTAATTTTTTCAGTAATGTTTCATTCACTACAAACTCCCTGGCTGAATCCTTTGCATAATATGGCCTGCCGGCAACAAATTGAAGATTGTATGTTTTGAAATAATCAGTATCAGCCCATTTTAAATTCGCGTTAAAGTCAGTGCTTTTATTTGAATGATTATATTTGAATTCACTGTTCCATCCGCCTTCTGAAGACGGAGCTCTAAAGCTGAAGCTTACATTATTTATATTTGGGTTGGCAAGCAATTGGTTTCGCATATAATCAATTTTTGTGCGGCTAATGCTGTCGCTGGGAACAGGAACATTGATAATGTTGGCTTTATCGAAACCAAGTGATGCATTTCTGAAAAAATTCATTTGGCTAACTACCACAAACATGCCGATGATTAAAACCTGTGCTATTACAAACTGTAAAACAACCAATGTTCTTCTTAAAGAAATTCCGCCAACCATCTTCGCTGTTACTTTACTTTTTAGTGCAGTTATCGGGCTAAAGCCTGATAAAATGATTGCAGGATAAATACCCGATAAAAGCGTAACAATAATTCCCGTTGCAACAATAAAAAATATCACTGGAGAATTTTCAATAAAATTCATCGTCATTTGCACTTTGAGCAACGTATTTAAAAAAGGTAAAGCAAAGGCAGTAACGCCGATGGCTAGTATCAATGCAATAAAAACTATTAATGCGGTTTCGCCTAAAAACTGTAATGCAAGTTGTCTGCGATTGCTTCCTAAAACTTTTCTTACACCTACTTCTTTTGAACGATTAACCGCTTGCGCTGTTGCAAGATTTATAAAGTTTACACATGCAATCACTATAAGAAAAATTCCTATCAGCGATAATACCTTTATAAGTGAATGGCTAAATGTATGTCCGTTAAAATTTCCGAGCCTGTCATCGTAATGAATTTCAGATAAAGGTTGTGCAATGAAAACATCATTTGCATATTCGGTAGGTTTATGTTTTTTGGCAAATGCTTTTAGCTGAACATTAAATTTATCTACAAACAAGTTTGATGGCAATACAGTGAATGTATAAGCCTCACTATAAGTACTTACCCAATCGCTTAAATTGTTTTGTATATTAGTGTTTTCAAGAGCAGAATAAGCAACCACAATACCTAAAGGAAAATCTGAATTGTGCGGAATATTTTTAAGAATGCCTTTTACTGTAAAAAGCGTTTTGTTTCGATACTTGATTGTTTTGCCAATTGCATTTTTCCAATCACCAAAATATTTTTCTGCTGTTGCTTGTGTAAGTATTGCACTGTTGGGATCATTCAACGCAGTTTTCGCATCGCCGGCGAGAAATGGAAAGTTGAACATGGTGAAGAACTGCGGTTCTGCATAATAAAAATTATCTTCCTGTAATTTTTTCTGTTGAATTTTTCTATCTTCTACAGTTATTTCTCCGCCTTGTTGAAAAATAGAAGCCACTTCTTTTAGCTGGGGAAAATCAATCCGCAAATCCTTTGCAACAGGGAACGCAGCACCTGGAGAATAACTCACTCCACCCTGGTTATGAAATTCAGTAACTACACGATAAATACTATTTTTCTTAGGGTGAAAATTATCAAAACTGGTTTCAAACTGAACCACTAAAAAAATAAGCAGGCAAGCCGCAATGCCAACAGCTAAGCCAAGTGTATTAATTATTGCGTAAGCTTTATTGCGCTTAAGATTTCTTAAAGCTGTTTTGAAATAATTTTTAAACATGATTGAAGTTTAAGTTGTACGTTTTATGCTATAAGCTTTATTTACTATTCACAACTCACCACTCGCTATTCAGTTCTCAAACTCTTCACGGGGTTTGCAATTGCTGCTTTTATTGCCTGGAAACTAACTGTTATTAATGCAATTAATATGGCTGTTAAACCTGCAATCACAAAAATCCACCAACTAATATTTGTTCTGTAAGCAAAGCTTTGCAGCCATTTATGCATCGCCCACCACGATACAGGAAATGCAATAACAGAAGCAACTAATACCAGCTTTGCAAAATCTTTTGAAAGCATCGCAACTATACCGCTAACACTTGCGCCTAATACTTTTCGTACACCAATCTCTTTAGTGCGTTGTTCTGCTGCATAAGTAACCAGGCCAAATAAGCCAAGACATCCAATAAAAATGGCAAACACAGCAAATGTTATAAAGAGCTTTCCTGTTTGCTGTTCTGCAGCATACACCTTGTTAAAATCGGCATCCATAAATGTGTAATTAAAAGGTTGGCCTGGCGCCATAGATTTCCATTTACTTTCCACCTTATCAATTAAGGAAGGAATATTTTTTGTGTCGATTCGCATGGCGATACTGCCACGATTATCTCCTTCCTGTATAATAAGTGGGCCAATATTATTGTGCATTGTACTGAAATTAAAATCCTTCACAATACCCACCACATGGTACGCAATTGAGCCATTTAGAGATCCGCTGCGAAAGTCCGGCCGGTATAATGTTTCTTTAAACGGATCTTTTAAACCAAGCACTTTTACAGCAGTTTCATTTAAAATAATACCTGTTGAATCTGTTGGAAAATCTTTTGAAAAATTTCTGCCCTGCGCCATTTGCATACTTAGCGTTGGAATATAATTTTCATCAACATAAAAATTAGTTAACACAACAGCTTTTGTTGCATCCATAGTTGCATCCCGAAACCAACCTTCATTATCAAAATTGGTTCCTGTAGGAAGGTCGCCGGTGATAGTTGCATTGCTTACGCCAGGAATATTTAATAAATCGTTTTTGAAAGCGTGTATTTGTTCATTGAGATAGTAAGCATTGCGCAATACTAAGACCTCATTGCGATTGTATCCGATTTTTCTGTTGCGTATAAAATCAAGTTGATTATAAATCACAATTGTTCCGATAATAAGCATGATGGAAATACTGAATTGAAATACAACCAAACCGCTTCGAAGCCAGCTGTTTTTAAAGCCTTTTGCAATCTTTCCCTTTAATACTTCTATGGGTTGAAAAGATGATAAATAAAATGCAGGATAACTACCGGCAACGCATCCAACAACGAATACCAATGCTATCATTACAGGGAAAAGCCATGTGGAAAACAATGTTCTTACACTCATTTCTTTAAGAGCAAGCTGGTTAAATAAAGGAAGTAATAATGTTGCAATTAATATTGCAAGCAGCAATGAAAAGAAACTTAGTAAAACAGACTCAGTTAAGAATTGCGTGATTAAATGTTTGCGTAATGAGCCTGCTACTTTTCTTATACCCACTTCTTTTGCACGGTTGGC
>Ga0070679_100005854_pt1 | contig 11409 bp, 9 predicted proteins | sample KBSC63BmetaG_FD_65652 | JGI IMG/M metagenome (GOLD analysis project Ga0070679, IMG submission 65652) | Corn rhizosphere microbial communities from Kellogg Biological Station, Michigan, USA - KBS C6-3B metaG | ecosystem: Host-associated > Plants > Roots > Rhizosphere | place: USA: Michigan... | reverse complement strand
TTCCTGGCGGCTGGCAAGCCGTTGGCGAATTTATGCACGCGGGCTTTTGCGTCTTCCCCGCCCGGCGGCGTCAGGTCCACCACACAGGTCAGGTGATTGGCCTCGGGCTTCAGGAAGATCACCGCATGCGATATGTCGGGACTGTTGTTGAGTTCCTGCTCGATTACTTCGGGATGCACCTTCAGGCCGCCGGTGGTGACCAGAAGTTCCTTCTTGCGTCCCAGCAGGAACAGGTTGCCATCCCCATCCAGCCGGCCCATGTCACCGGTGGCGATACGGCCGGGGGCGACAAAGGTGCGCTCGTTTTCGCCCTCCGCGCACTGGAAATAGCGCAAGGTCATGGGCGTATCACGCTCGACGATGATTTCGTTTTCGGGCGTGAACGACAGCTTGATGCCGGGCAGCACCTTTCCCACCGAACCATATTCACGTGAATGCGAGGGGCGGTAGGTGATGGAGCCGGCCTCCACCATGCCGTAGGACTCGCATAGGGGAAGCTGCATGCGTGCGAAGAATTTGCCCATATGGCGCCGGATCGGTGCCATGCCGGTGACCAGAAGCCGGATGCGGTTGCCGAACTGTTTGTAGAAATCGCGGAAGAGCAGCTTGGCCAGCGGCCGGCGCAGGAAGCGCGGCGCGACAGAGAGGGAGTTACCCAGCACCGTCCATACTGCCTTTTTCCAGCCGGGATATCTTTCATAGTCGGCATGAATCATCTGGTACAGCACCGGCGGGGCGATCAGCACGGTGGGATTGAGCGCCGGCATGGCGACAAAAAGCTGGGTGTAGTCGGTGATAATGATGTCGAAGTCATACCACAGCGCGGAATAGCACATATTGCGCTGCTGGAAGTTGGACATGGGCAGGAACAGCAGCAGCCGGTCCCGGCTCGTCATGCCGATCGCCTCGATAACCGGGGGAATGGTGATCTCGACCCCTTTGCGGCTTATCACCAGCCCCTTCAGGCCGCCCGCGGAGCCGGACGAAAAAACCAGGCTATGTTGGTCAGCTTCATCCGGATCATCGTTCGCCGGGCGATCCAGGACTACGATGCCGTCATTGTCGGCGTCCAGAAAGGCGACATGCGCCGGCTTTTGCGGAAACAGCCGCGCGTCGCGCCTGGAAATGAGCAGCAGCGCGACATTGTATTTGTCGAGCAGCTCCTGATTGACCTTGCCGGCGAAATCATCGGTGAAGGGCATGGAAATGGCGCCCAGTTCGATCAGCGCCAGGTCATGCACCAGCCAGTAATAGGAATTGGGCGCATAGATGCCGACGCGCATCCCGCGCCGAACGCCCCAGGCGCGCATGGCGTCAGATGCGCGCAACACGTCGCGATGCAGGACGGAATGGGTATGCTGGGCAATCTTGCCGCGTTCAAAGGTGTATGTTGCCCCCTTCTTCCCGGGAAGGGCAGCAACCAGGCTACCGAACTGCATGCATCCCCCAACTTGCCGAAGAGCGCGTCGCTCCATGCGCCCGGCAGCAGTCTGTGAAGCCTACTTTAGCGAGATGTTCTTGTCATCAGGCAACCGGAAATGCGTAATCCTTGCTGCCTGTTAATGCTTTTTAACAACGGACGGAGCGCTCGCCGGACGATTCGAGGACCGCTCCAGAATCCCGCTGACATGCCAGCGCCCCTCCGGACGGATCGCGACATAGGGATCTGTTTCGATGGTTATGGCATCGGGATCGCGCTCCAGCTCGGCAACCATCTCGACATAGTCATAGTCCGAAAAGACAAAATGTTTGCGGTTTTCCATGGGCCGGAAGCCAAACCGGGTCCAGAAGGAAGCCAGGCGGCTTTGCGCATGCCCAATGACGCGGGCGTAGCCCTTCTTCTGACAAAATTTCAGCCCGGCGTGAATCAGCTGAATAGCGGCGCGGCTTTTACGGAACTCCTTGCGGACCGCGACGCGCTCGAACTTCGCGAAATCCGCGAAGAAGCGCAGACGGATGCAACCGACCGGTTCGTCTCCCATATAGGCCAGCAGATGCGTGGCGCTGAGATCGTTGCCATCATATTCCTCTTCATAGGGGCATTCCTGCTCTCCGATATAGACCGCGTTGCGTATGGCGGCGACGCGCATCAGGTCGTCGAAGCTGCGTGCGACAGTGATTCCGATGTTCCTTGTTCCTGAATTGGGAACATAGCTGTCATACAAAGGCACGGACGATACGCGGGAGAATTTCCAGATATTGGGCGCGTCGATCCCATCAATGACGCAGCCGCGCCGGAAGCCCAGAACGTGATTGAAGCGCACGCCCACATCGGTGTTTGGCCGGGAATAGAGATTGATGCCCTCATATTGGGGCGTACGCATTTTCTCGAAAAACAAGGCCATGCCCGCGGCCAGAGGCCCCGGTCCGTAGACACCCCACATGTAAATTCCCGCAGGCCGTTCATCGGGCGTGGCGATCAACCGGAGGTCAGGAGCAGAGGCGTCGAACTGTCCCAGCGCCAGGGTCTGAAGACCAAGGCGAGTCAGCGGCAGTATCGCGATGAACCCTTCGCCCACGGGGTTGGCCGGATCAAACCTGCTTTTGCGGGCCAACGCCATGACCGATGCCGGATTGTGGCGAAGGACGTTCAGAGCCTCGGCGGTTGGTGCCAAACCGGGAATGCTAAGCCGGGCTTTCTCAACGATATCCGCCAGCACGTCTTCGCTGGGGGTGAACATGACCAGATGCTTGGCGACCCGGGTGGGGTCAAGCTCATCGAGCCTGTGTCTGTCCCGGTGCTCCTCGATTCCCCCGTCTGGTGCCAATATTCGCTGGGAATGCGCCATGCCTGTGCCTTTAATCTTTGTTAAACCATATGAGTTTCAGGCGCAGATAGAAATGCCCATCGTCTGGTTGGGTTACCGGCAGTGGTGAATAAGCGAACAAAAATGTCAGACGGTGACCGGTCGTTGCGTTGAGCGGTTCCAACTCACGCCGAAGTTGCCGTCTGGATGACAGCGTATACGCTTATATTTACAGGAAAACCCAGCTTTACGGCCCATTTACGTTTTTCCGGCAAATTTTGCGCCATGAACATCACGGCCACTGTTCAAGCCCTTAACCAAAGGGCGGCAAAGGAAAAATGGTATCACTTCTGTGATCCCACTCTGGCCTTTACCGACTCATATTATGGTGAGCTGCTCAATCTCTGGCGCTCGAAGGCCGGTGGAAGAACAATGCCGCGACGCTCGGAAATCACAGCGCGCGATTTGAAAAACGTTCTGCGCAACATCGTGATGTTCGAACGCGTGGGGCGCAATCCTTCCAGATATCGCTGGCGCCTGATCGGCACAAATCTGACGCACATGGCCGGCGACAATACCGGAAAAATGTTTGAAGAGACTCTACCCCCGGAGCACATGCCCCGATGGGTGGAGTGCTGCGACCTGGTTCTGGACGGCGGGCAACCGATACGTTTTCTGGGGCGCGTTCATCTGCAGGGCAAGGAATACCTGGACGCGGAAAATCTTTTCGTGCCGCTCGCCAATGACGATGACGAACCGACTTTCATGATGGGGTTGTGCCGTTATACGCCCCGCCGGTCCGAGGATGATCGAACCTGGGAAAGCCAGCTGGCTTCCATTCCGGCGGGCTTCCTCTAAGGTCCATTCTTTCTCGCCTTTCGCCACCATGCCATAACTCAAAGAGATTTTTTGAGGGTGATTCTTGGCTGGCTTGCCATTCCGTGACCGCTGGATTCGGGTGGCGTTTTCCGCTGCAATATATCCATGATTATCGCGAGGCTGATCGCCGATCTCGAACACCGGGGCATCCTGCTTTCGCTGGCGGATGGTGAAATACGCTACCGCTCCGCCAAAGGCGCGCTGACCGAGACCGACCGCGGCGCCTTGCGCGCGCACCGCGATCAAATCGCCGAGTATCTGAAAAGCCGAAACGCCGCGCGTGCCTTGAAGAACGCGCGGTCTGTCAGCGCCCCGCTGATACCATCCGTGGCGCAGGAGATGTGGCGGCAATTTGCCGGCGGCCCGCGCGAAGGTGAGCCTGTTGCCCTCAATATCGGCATGGTGGGGCGTTTCCGCCACGCCGCCCCAGACGTAACCGCCGCGATCCTGCAGATCATCGGCCGCTATGACGCGCTGCGCGCACGCTTCGAAGCGCATGACGGGGCTTTGCGGGCTTTTCTCAATCCGGCGGACAGCTTTGTCGTCGCGCAGCAGGACCTCAGCGCCATGGCGCCCGAAGACGCCCGCAACACGGCGCAGACGCTTGCCCAGCAATTCTGCTCCCAGTTGAATCGGATCGAGGGCGCCTGGCTGACGCGCGCCAAGGTTTTTGCCTTGCCGGGCGGCGAAAGCCTGGCCGCCATTTCGTCGGCGCATATGATCGCCGATGCCGGGACCCGCAATATCGTGCTGGATGAATTGCGGGACATTCTGGATCACGGCGCGCCACAGGCCGCGCCGTCAGCGCTTTATCACGATTATTCCACGGCCGAGCGTCGGTTCCTGGAAAGCGATCAGGGGGCATTGCTGATCGACCATTGGCGGGGCTGGTATCAGGCCCAGCCCGGCATGAAGGCTCCTTCGGACGGCGCATTGCTGCAATGGGGCAATGGCATCCGCACCCTCAAGAATTTCACCATTCCAGGGCGTGTTCTGGACAGGGTGCGGGCCTTGGCCGACAGGCTGCGCGTAACGCCTTTTCTGATCTTCCTCACCATCTTCGCCCGCGCAATGGCGCGCTGGTCGGGAATGGAAGAGTTTCCGCTGCGCATCCTGGGTGACAAGCGCACGACCCTGGACCTTGCCAATACCGTGGGTCTGATGTTCTGCGCCGACGCGGTCGCCATCCATGCGCCCCAAAGCGCCGATTTCGAAACGGTCATGCGGGGCATCCTGGTCGAATATGACGCCGCGCTGGCGTTGCGCATTCCGACTTTGCATTTCTGGGCGCCGCATTGCGTGCGGCCCGGCATAGAGGCAACCGACTATCCCAACCGCATCCCCGCCGTGTTCAACTACTATTCGGTCGGCACTGTCCGTGAGAAGGCGGAACGGAGGGGCGAACCGGATGCGATGGCACCCTGGCCGCCGGACATCGTCACCTTGTCCCAGGACTGGCCGCGCCGGTCGTCACCGCTGTTCTTGCATGTGATGGATCTGGCCCATGAGGCGCAGGTCTCGCTGCATTTCTACCAGGGTGTGATCAGTCCCGCCGATCAGGAGAGTTTCACGGCCACGTTATTTCAGGTCTTCGCCGAGACGGTGCCCGATTGAGCGGCCTGCTGGCGTCGATCCTTGTGCCGGATCAGTTCGGCGCGGAACTGTACGACCAAGGCCAGGCGCTATCGCTGCATCCGGACGAGGAGCGCGCGGTTGCAGGCACGGTGGAGAAGCGGCGGCGCGAATTTGCTCTGGGACGGACTTGCGCGCACGCCGCCCTGGCACAATTGAACCGCGATGGAGGACCCATCATGCGGGCGGGCGATGGTGCGCCAGTCTGGCCTGCCGGGATCGTCGGCAGTATCACGCACACCCAGGGTTATGCGGCGGCGATCGCGGCCGCGGCCGGCTTTGCGGGCCTGGGCGTGGATGCGGAGCGGATTGGCGGCGTCACACAAGATCTGTGGCCGCGCCTGTTCGACAACGATGAGCGTGATGACCTTGTCCGGCAGCCCGATCCGTCACGGCTTGCCACCATCCTCTTCAGCGCCAAGGAAGCCTGTCACAAGGCGGGCCGCGAGCGTGCGCTGCGCTTTCATGACCTTCATGTCGCGCTTGGTGAAAACAATTTCATGGCACGACGAGGCGCAGAAGAATTTCAGGGCCGCTTTGCCATCCAAGGCGATTTGGTGGTCACGGTGGCTTGGCGCAGCTAGATGCTGCCGGATTCCTCGGTCGTCTGAAGACTTTCCAGATGGGCGGTGAACGCGCCCAGGGTGGGATATTCCAGCAGGTCGGACAGCCGCAACTCTTCCTCCATGCCGGTGCGCGCCTGGATTTCCGCGATCAGTTTGACGCCCAACAGAGAATGACCGCCCAGGGCGAAGAAATTGTCATCGGGACTTACTTTTTTGACACCCAGCGCGCGCGCCCAGATGGCGGCGACCTGATCCTGAAGCGTATCTGGCATGGTCCTTGGAATAAAAAACGTCGCCCGCGAGTCTATAACAGGCCGGTTTCCCGCGCCAGATGCGGATCTTTTGCCGTTGTTGTGGCCGCCGGTTTGACGGAGAATGGATAAAGGAGGTTTCCATGAAAAAGTTCCTCACCGGTCTTTGCCTGGCTGCAGCGGCAGCGGCGGCTCTGGTCACACCCGCCCAGGCGCTGTGCGTCTCGGAACGGGATATCGTCAACACCACGCCATCCAAAGACGGCAAGCTTCTGACCTTGAAGATGCGCGACGGCCGCGTGCTGGTGAACCGCCTGCAAGGCGTCTGCAGCGATCTCAAATTCAACGGCTTTGTCTGGGTTCTGCATGGCGTCAACGATATCTGCGAAAATCAGCAGACCATTCGTGTGCTGCAGTCGGGTCAGACCTGCCTGCTTGGCCGCTTCGAAGAGGGCAAGGCGCCAGCCCCGGCGCCTAAGGCCCCGTAGGCTTCTGCCGGATATCGGGCGCTGATTTGGTCAGCGCCTGAATCTCGGCGGCGGCGCGGTTCACATCGGCCTTGGCCGGCAAGGCCGCGATCGTCAGATGCACCTGATAGGTGCCGCCGCCTGGAAGCTTGGGCACGCGGCCGGCGGCCCGTTCCACGGTGCGGGCATTGGGAAAGCCGGTGCCCGGCTCCAGACCCGTGACATAGCCGGCCCTGGCCGAAATCTCGTTCTTCCAGAGCGACATATAAGGCAGGCCCTTGGTGTCGAAGCGCATGGCGACGCCGCTCGCCCCATCGGGCGCTTTCAGCATCGCCTGGGTCATGCCCTTCGCATCGGTCTGAAGCTGCATGTTGAACACCTTGGCGACATAGCCCGAAGGATGCGGACCGCTGTAGCGGTTCCAGTCCTTGAGGCCGCCCGCGGCGGAAGCCGGATTCATCGGCGCGACCCATTTGAGCGGCGCCACGAACTCAGCGCCCGCGCCCAGAATCGGCGTGCCGAAATTGGTGTGATAGAGCAGTTCCATCTCCTGGGGCACGTCCGACAGGTTGGTGATCACATCGTCGAAGCTGACTTCCGGCTTACCGACCGGCGTTGAGATTTCCGAGGTCAGGCGCAGCTGCGGCCCGAAGGTCTGGATGTCGTTGACGATGCCGCGGAAGACCAGACGCGGCTGCGGCGACGCTTCGTAACGCACGCTGACAAAACTGGCGGGAAGGTAGTCCACATGGCCATGCAGCGATAGCTGCTGGTTGCCGTCCTGGACGGGCGAGCCGAAGGAGGCGAGCCCCCCGCGCACCATCAGGCCGCCGAAGCCGGCCACCCAGCCCTGGCCGCCATTGTCGGTCAGCCGGATATAGGAGGGGTGAATGATCTCGCCGATCGGCGAATCCCAGCCCAGCCGCAAGCGGCCGGCCTGCGCTTTCCAGATTTCGAAGCCGCGGGTGGGCACGATGGTGAAGCGCATCGCGCCATTATCCACCTCGATAACCTGGACGCCTTCCTGGCGTCCGCCATGCAGGGTTTTGAGTTCGACGCTCCAGGCCGGGCCGCTTTTCGCCCAGTCGGCGGAGGTGACCTTCCATTGCGCCGTGGAAAGATTGGCGCTGGTGTCGGTCAGGACCTTGGCCGGATTTTCCGCCGCGGGCGCCCCGGCCGATAAAGCCAGAAGCCCCAGCATGATGAACATGATCCCGCGCATGTCGTCCCCTCTTTCGATTTTGGGGCATTTTCCGTCTTTTCCGGCGCGCCTTGTCAACGCCTTCCTGGGGCTTCAAACTGTTCTGGTGCGCGAGGCGGCGAAGACCGCTGGACCACAAAGGGGGCACTATGCGTCGGTTCTGGTGGATCATGCCTTTGCTGCTTCTGGCGGCACAGCCGGCTGCAGGCCGGCCGCGCGATGACGCCCTGGCCGGAGCATTCCGTTGTTCGGTGATCGCCGATTCCCGCCAGTGGCTGGACTGTTATTACGGCGCAGCCCAGCCGGTACGTACCGCACTGAACCTGGCGCCCGCATTGGCGGCGCAGGTCCGGCTGGCCAACGCGCCGCCGGCAGGCGGGGCGCCGCGCGATGAAGCGGCGCGTGACGATGTGATGTCGGGCGCTGCCGGCTGTATTCGTGCCGCGGGCGACCGGGCGTGGCTGGATTGCTACTACGCTGCAGCGACACCCATGCGGGCGGCGCTGGGCCTGTCTGTACCGGTCGGAGCTGCTGCTGCGCCGCCGCCACCGCCGATGCCGCGCATGGCCTCTGCCGCACCGCCTCCACGCCCAGTGCCGTCGGGACCGCCGCCAATGCCGCGCACCGGCGGGATATTCACTGGCCTGTTGAGTGCGTCCAAACCGGTCGTGAAATCCATTCCCATGCAGTCTTTCTCGTTCAACCGCGCTGGCGGCGTCATCGTCACCCTGGCGGACGGCGAAGTCTGGGAGCAGGTGACGGAGGACGAAGTCTATCATCCCGCCCGCTGGAACCGACAACCGCAGGAGATGCTGGTCACCATCAGCCCCGCCGTGATGCGCACCTTCTCCATGAAAGTGCAGGGCGAGTACGGGCTCTACAAAGTCAAACGCATTCGTTAAGCTGCCAAAAGTTTAACCCGCGGATCACGCCGCGCCAGACGGCCCAGCAGATAATCCACGTCGCTGCGGCTTTCCTTGGAGAAGGCCGGCGCCGGCTTGCGCATGGCGGGGCTGGAAAGAATGCCCCGGCGCACCAGCATGTATTTGCGCACCGCCAGGCCGACACCCGGCTGCTGGTCATAGCGGATCAGCGGCAGATGAGCGTCGAACAGGTCATGCTGCTCATCGCGCTTGCCCGCTTTGGCCAGCCGCACCATCTCCACCAGCATGTCGGGGAAGGCATAGCCGGTATTGGCGCCGTCCACGCCGCGGTCCAGCTCGAAATCGAAGAACAGGCCGTTGTTGCCGATCAGGATGGAGATCTTGCGCATGGAGCCGTCCTTCTCCCAGCCGCGCAAAGTGGTGATCTTGTCCAGGCCCGGCCAGTCCTCATGCTTGAGCACAGCCAGCGATGGATTTTCCATCACCACCCGCTTAACCACCGTGTTCGACATGGTCACGCCGGTGGACTGGGGATAGTCCTGCAGCACCCAGGGGATATCGCTGCCGATGGCGTCCATGGCATTGCGGAAATAGGCGCTGATCTGATCGTCGGTCTTCAGGCCCGCGCTGGGCGCGATCATCACGCCGGCGGCCCCCATATCCATCACCTTGCGCGACAGCGAACGCATGGCGGCAAAACCAGGGGCAGAGACGCCCACGATGATCGGCTTGCCGTTCGCGCGCTTGATCACGCGGGAACACAGCGCCAGCGCTTCCTCGGCATCCAGCTTGGGCGCTTCGCCCAAGACGCCCAGGATGGTGAAGCCGTCGCAGCCCATCTCGAAATAATAGTCCGTCATGCGGTCGACGGAGGTCCAGTCGATGCTGCCATCGTCCAGAAACGGCGTGGGCGCGATGGAATAGACCCCGGAGGCGGTGTGATCGAGCTTCATGTCTGTCCTTCTTTCTTGCCCGACACTAGCCTGTCGGCCACCAGGACCGCCAGAAAAACCAGAAAAGTCAGGCCCTTGTACATAAAGTCCCCGGCGAGGGCGACGAGGGCCCGCGCTTTTTGCGGCGGAGCTTAGCGGCGTGGCGCCGCGGGCGCCATCGCCGGGGGCGCCGCTGCTTGACGCGATACCCCGCCGGCCTAGACTTTGACGAAAATGAGGGCGCGCTCACGCTCTGGCTAAAACATAAAAGCAAAAATAAGGGGACCTTATGCAACCGGCACATTCCTATAAGACGCGCCTGTTGACGGCGCTGCTTCTGTCGTCGGCGCTGCCGCTGGCGGCCTCTGCACAGAACGACCAGGCCGATGTGCTGATCACGGGCGGCAAGATCTATGATGGCTCCACGGCCGCGGCTATCACCGGCGATGTCGCCATCAAGGGCGACAAGATCGTTTATGTGGGCGTGAAGGCACCCATGACCGCCAAACGCACGATCGACGCCAAGGGCATGGTGGTTTCGCCAGGACTGATCGACGCCCATACCCATGCCGATCATTTCCTGGAAGATACCGACAAGAGCCAGCGGACCGTGCCCGCCTGGATCATGCAGGGCGTCTCCACCGTCTTCGTCGGCGTGGATGGCAATGGCCCGCCCGCGCTCAAGGCCAAGTTCGCCAAATACAGCAGCCAGGGCGTGGGCACCAATGTGGTTTCCTATGTCGGTTTCGGCGCCATCCGCAGACAGGTGCTGGGCGAGGCGGCGCGCGCGCCCACAGCCGCCGAGGCAGAGAAAGAAAAGCAGCTGGTCATCCAGGGCATGTGCGAAGGCGCCATCGGGCTTTCGGCCGGGCTGTTCTATGCACCGCAGAATTTCGCCACCACGGAAGAAGTCATTCCCCTGGCGCGCGAAGCGGGCCTGCGCGGCGGCATCTATGACACCCATCAACGTGACGAATCCTCTTATTCCATCGGGCTGATGGCCTCTACCCAGGAAGTGCTACGGATCGGGCGGGAAGGCCATATTCCGGTCCACTTCTCCCACATCAAGACCTTGGGTCATGACGTGTGGGGCAAGTCCGCCGATGTGATCAAGCTGATCGACGATGCCCGCGCCAAGGGCCAGAACGTCACCGCCAACAATTATCCCTGGCTGGCCTCGAACACTGGACTGGACGCGGCGCTGGTGCCGCGCTGGGCCTCCGATGGCGGCGCGCCCGCGATGCTCAAGCGCTTCGACGATCCGGCGCTGATGCCCAAGATCAGGGCGGAGATGGTCAAGAATCTGGATCGCCGGGGCGGGCCCAAGGCCATCCTGATGACCAGCGGCCTGAGCGTCGACGACAGCACAGGCGTGAGCAAGGGGAAGGCGGCGCCCTGGACCGGCAAATATCTCTCCGAGATGGCCACGATGTGGAAGCTGGATCCGGTCGATGCGGCGGTGCGCGTGCTGCGCGAGAGCAAGGGCCGTGTCTCCATCGTCTCCTTCGTGATTTCCGAAGCCGACCTGGAAAATTTCATGAAGCAGCCCTGGGTGGTGACCAGCTCCGACGGCAGTGTCGGTCATCCGCGCGAATACGCCACCTTTCAGACCAAATACGCAGTCTATGTGAAGCAGAAGCATGTGATCGATGAAGCCTTCTTCGTCCGCCATTCCACCGGCCTGACCGCCGACATCTTCAAGCTGGACAAGCGCGGCTATCTGAAGCCCGGCTATTTCGCGGACGTTCTGGTGCTCGATCCCAATCGCTATGTGCCCAAGGCCGACTACATCCATCCGGCGGTGCTGTCGGAAGGCGTGCAGGAATTGTTCGTCAATGGCGTGGCGGCGG
>Ga0070679_100005850_pt1 | contig 11412 bp, 8 predicted proteins | sample KBSC63BmetaG_FD_65652 | JGI IMG/M metagenome (GOLD analysis project Ga0070679, IMG submission 65652) | Corn rhizosphere microbial communities from Kellogg Biological Station, Michigan, USA - KBS C6-3B metaG | ecosystem: Host-associated > Plants > Roots > Rhizosphere | place: USA: Michigan... | reverse complement strand
CATGTCCGCCGACGAAGCGCCCCCGGAGGCCAAAGTCCCGCTCCAGTTCATCGGGGAAGGGCCGCTCGTGCCTCTGCTTCGCCCGGGAGAGGACCCGGCCGATGAGAGCACACGGGTCACCTGGCACGAGGCGTTGTCGGTTTCACTCGCCAGCGAGATTCCTCACGACCTTTTCGGCTTCTGGCTGTATCCCGCCGCGGGCGGCTCCGTACTGCTGGGTCCCGATGCGCTTGCCGCCGACAATCTGGCTGTACCGGAACCGCCCAGTGTCGGTCGCGGGCAGCTCGCCCTGCTGGAAGATATCGTGCGCGATGCCGGATATCGCTCCACCACCTGTGTGGTGGCGAGTGACGAAGGCATGGAGGTGGGCCTGCTGATGTTCGCCGCGCTGGCGGCCGACCGCCATGGGCCACGGGAGCGCGCCGCTGCGCAACTCGCCGCCGACGCGCTCGCGGCAACGCTCGGTCGGCTGGCCCGGCGCTGGCGCGCCAACGAATCGCCTCGCGCGGAACGCACCGCGCGCGAGACGCTGGAGCTGATCAGCGACATCGCGACGCTGGCTGCGGACGCCGGCACTCCGCGCGACCTCTCCGACCGGTTGAGCGCCACGCTGGCAAGCGCCATCATGCACGAGCGACTGGAACTGCTGGTGCCGGGCTCATCCAACGAACAGTGGTACCGCCTGGGGCAGCATCCGGGTGGACCGCTCTGGGGGGATCCCGACCTGGTGGTGCCGCGCGCGCAAGTGGATCTGGCCGGCCTCTTTGCCAATGCGCGAACCATCGTATTCGAAGGCGTACCCGGCGACCCGGTCGCGATGCCGCCGGTGGCCGGCCGCCCAGCCATGCGGTCGGTGGCGGGTGTCCGCCTGGACATGGGGGACCGGCTAGTCGGCGCGATGCTGATCGGATCCTCACAGGACCAGCGGTACAGCGACGAAGATCTCGAGCTGCTCGCGTGCATTGCGCCAGCGGTGGCGACACGAGTAGATGCATTTGTGCTGGCCGGGCACCTGCAAGTGCTTCGCAGCCATGCGGCCGCACAGCGGAGTGCCCCGAGCCGCCTGGCCCGGATGCTCGACGCGCTGGCGTCGGTCAGCGATCCGGTCGAGGCGCTCCGCCGGGTGCGGAGCGAGGCGGCTGCGGTACTGGATTTTGACGACATGACCATCGCGCTGCGACTGGGAGACGAGGCGCGGGTCGCCATGATCCGGCAGGGGGAACATCGGCCCCTCGCTGACCTGCCCCAGATGGCTCCTGGCGAGACCCCGCTGGGGCGGGTGCTGCGGGGTGAGGTGGGTGTCCTGCTCGTTGATGAGCCAGATCGCACATCGCTGATCACAGCCGTGCGATTCCAGGGGCGCATCACCGGAGCCATCATCCTGTCGGTAGCGCAGGAAGGGATGTTTGGCGGGACGGATGAGGACTGGGCTCGCCAGCTGGCGGATGCGCTGTCGCCGTGGCTCGAGGTGCTCCGGCGGGAGACCATCACGCCCTCGGTGGTGCCGGGGTGGAAGCGCTCGCCCCGCTGGGGTGGGGACCGCTGACCAGGAAGGCGTGCACGGCCGGCCGCCGAGATCGTCACCTCCGCAGGGCCCCGATTAGATTTCCAAGCCAGCACTCCGTGAACTGATCCCGACCGATGGAGGCCGTTTGATGCGCCGCATGACTGCTTCAGCCTTATTGCTCGCGTCGGCCCTGGTGTCAGGCACACTGGCAGGCTGCAAGACCGGTACCGACAACAACTCGTTCGAGCCGGACATCAACAAGCTGGTCATCACGGTTCTGGGCCAGGCCGGTACGCTGGATCAGAGCTATCCGGCTACCGATGCCACCAACGGCTTTGCCGGCGCCACCGCTGAAGTCAACGACGGGTTCAACCGGTTCGAGGCGAGCTTTTTCAAGACTGATGGTACCCGTGAGGCCAACGTCACGCCGGGCGATTTTGAGATCCGGGTTTCATCCAGCATCGGTGGACAACAGTTGCCGCCCGGAATCAGCTTCGAGCGCACCGGGCCGTTTACCGGCACCATCACGGGCCTGCAGGAAGATCAGACCGTGACGCTCTTTTTCAGCGTGTATCACCTGTCGCAGAGCCACAATGATTTTGGACCCTACCCGCTGAACTTCCACCGTAAGGTCAGCGCTCCTCCTGGTGGCGGCGGCGGCGGGGGCAATCTGTAACAGCACTCACCCTTCTCCCGCGCCCGGCCGCCGTATTGGCCCCTCCACCGGCAGCAGGAACCAGAACGTGCTGCCGCGTCCTGGAATGGAATCCACGCCGATCGTACCGCCATGCATGTCCACGAAGCTGCGGCAGAGCGCCAGGCCAAGGCCGGTGCCCTGCTGCTGCCGGTTGAAGGCACTGTCCACCTGGCTGAATTCCTGAAACAGCTTCTCCCGGTCCTCGGGCCGGATGCCGATGCCGTTGTCGAGCACCGAAACCCAGACCACATCGCGCGACATGTACCGCTGCTCATCGCCGGTCCGGTCCGCCGGCACCGGCACCGGGGCACGGGTGCGGACCGCCTGCACTTTGATTTCGCCGGCGTCAGGCGTGAACTTGGACGCATTGGAAAGCAGGTTGAAGAGTATCTGCCGGACCCGTACCCCATCCGCCTGAATGCCGAATTCGGTGGCGGGATCGAGTTCGACCAGGCAGAGCTGGCGCTTGGCCGCTCTCAGGCTTGCGGTATCAGCTACGGCGCCCAGGATGGCCTGGCGGATGTCGGTGGGCGCCAGGTCCAGCACCATGCGGCCGGCTTCGATCTTGGACAGGTCCAGCACGCTGTTGATGAGTCCCAGCAGGTGGCGCCCGTTTCGCAGCACCGATTCCAGGAAGTCCAGCTGCACCTCGTTCACGGCGCCGACCTGTCCGGAGCGCAGGAGGTCGCTGAATCCGATGATGGCGTTGAGCGGGGTGCGCAGCTCGTGGCTCATGTTGGCGAGAAAGTCGCTCTTGAGCTTGGTGGCGCGCACCAGTTCGCGGTTCTTGAGCACCAGGGCCGCTTCATTCTGCCGGCTGGCCTCCAGTCCCGCGGTGCGGTCGAGCGCCACAATCACCTGATCGCCCAGCACCTGCAGGAGCTGCAGGTCGTGCTCGGTGAATGCCTTTCCGTCCCGCCGGTTGTACGCTGCCACGGTGCCGAGCACCACGCCTGACGCGCGCAGCGGCACGATCGCGGCCGTACTGAGCCGCAGCGGGAAGGGCGCATCCTTGTAGGTCCGCGGATCATGGTCCACGTCATTGGCCAGCAGCGGCTGGTCGTGGGTCACCACCCATCCCAGCAGCGAGTGATCCACCGGCATGAGCATGCTGGTCGTGGGGGCGAGCGGGCCACTCGCCGCCACGACCTTGAGAAAGCGCCCCTCCTCCACCACGATGGTGATCCCGCCACTCTCCGCCTCCAGAAGGTCCGCTGCTGCAAACGCCACTTCCTGCTGGAGGTCGCTCAGCGACCGGTTGGACAACAGCGTCTGCCCAATCTGCCGGAGCCGCTCCAGTTCGCGATTCCTGGCGTCGGCCGAACTGAGCGCGGCACGCAGCGCGTCATGCTGGCGCGCCGCCAGCCCCTGGCCCCGGCGCACGGCGATGATCGTGACGGCCACCGCACCCAGCACCAGCAGCAGGGTGATATCGTCCCGGTCGTGAAACGCGGCCAGCAGCGAGCCCAGCCAGAGGGCCACGGTAAACGTGGCCAGTGGCCGGACGGTGTAGAGCCGCGCGATGAGTGGATGGTCGTTCATGGACGCTCCGTCAGGAGCTCATGAAAAACCGTCTGGCCGGTCTCCAGCATCCGCCGAAGATAGGGCCGGCAGAGGCCGCATTGGCCACCGCATCCGGTTTCGGCGATGAGGGTCTCCAGTGTCCAGTGTGCCTGGCGTGCCTGGGGCAGAAGATCGGCGAACGCCACGCGCCGGCAGAGGCAGTGCGTGATGGTGATGGCCGGAGCGTGGCTGCTCACGGATTGGTGGGTCGGATGTCCAGTTCACTCACCAGCGCGCGCGCCGGGAGCGCGAGTGCCGCGAGGACGGTAGCGGCGACATCCTCCGGGAAGAGAATCTTCCGGTTCTGTCCGTACATCGTCGGCTCGTTCCGGAGCAGGGCCGTCTCGACGCTGCCGGGGCAGATGCTGATGACGCGGATATCGTCCTTCCGCACGTCCATCAAGAGCGACTTGGCGAAACCAAGCACCGCGTGCTTGGACGCGGTGTAGGCCGCGCCGCCAGCGATGCCGTTCCGGCCGGCCAGGCTGGCGATGTTGACGATGGCGCCGCGCTTTCGTGCGCGCATGCCGGCCAGTACCGCCTGCGTCATGATGAAGACCCCGCGCACATTCGTGGCCATGACGGTGTCCCAGTCCTCCAGCGACAATTCGGCGATCGGCTTGATCCGGGCCACGCCGGCGTTGTTCACCAGCACGTCCACTGGCCCCAGGTCCTGCTCCACCTGCCGCACCAGCGCCGCTGCGTCATCCGGGTCCGCGACGTCGGCGGCACGGCCGGAAGCCATGGCGCCCGTTGCCCGGAGTTCGTCCACCAGCGCCGTCACCTTGCCACCGGTGCGGGCGCAGACGCCCACGCGGTAGCCCACGCCGGCCAGCGCAAAGGTGATGGCTCGGCCGATTCCTTCCGTTGCCCCCGTGACGAGGGCCGTTCCTGATTCTGGCATGCTTCCAAACTAGCCCGGTGCCGGGGCCGACGCGCCCGGATCACGCCTGAGCAGTATGGCCAGATCCCGCTGCAGCGCGTCCATGCGCTCGAGCAGCTGTCGCTGGCGGGCCTCGCCCGAGTCGTTGGCCCGGCCAATGAATGTCAGGGTGCCATTGGGCGCGAGGCTCACCTTGTCCACCTCGGACAGCGAGTCGAATCCACGCTCGTGGCAGGTGACGGCAAGCTCGGGCACGGTGATGTGGTAGCGATCGAGGTTGTCGCGCACCGCCTCGCCAAAGCGCCACAGGTCCACCTCGGCGCCTTCGCCGCGCAGCGGCGCATCAGGGCTGCGCCAGAGCAGGCGGACCAGGAGCGAGTTCACCAGCAACAGGGTCGCGCCACCGATGAGCCCGCCCGACAGCGACGTGTCGTTGCCGATGATGGCATTCTGGACGGTGTTGGAGATCAGCAGCAGCACCACGAGGTCGAAGGCGTTCAGCTGGGCCAGGACCCGCTTCCCCATGAACTTGAGTGCCGCCACCAGCACCACGTAGACGACGACTGGGCGAACGATCTTTTCGAGCAGGGTGACATGGTCCGACCCGGTGCCGAGCTGCAGCAGATTGGTGACGAGATCGTGCAGACTCCCTGACATGCGGACTCCTTCCTGGAGGTGATTAGCATTCCGGCATGACGATCCCACTCGGCCGCCCGGGGCGCATGCAGCCCGGCAGTCGCCCGGAAACGTGGCGCGGCCGATTCCAGGCCATGCGCCACGTGCCCCGGCTGCTGAAGCTGGTATGGCAGACCGCGCCGCGCTATGCCGTGGGCGTCGTGCTGCTCCGGCTGATGGGTGGTGCCATCCCGATCGGCATGCTCTGGATCGGCAAGCTCATCGTGGACGGCGTGGTGGCCGCGGTCGAAGGCCGGACCGCCGGCCACGTCACCGACTGGCACTACCTCGCGCTGCTGCTTGCCGGCGAACTGGGGCTGGCGTTGCTCGCCACCGTGGCCAGCCGCGTCAGCGCCCTGCTCGAAAGTCTCATGGGCGACCTCTTTGCCAACGAGACCAGCGTCCGCCTCATGCGCCATGCCGCCCGGCTGGACCTGGAGCAGCTGGAAGACGCCGACATCTATGACCGGCTGGAGCGGGCCCGGCGCCAGACGGTGGGGCGGCTGGCGCTGGTGACGCTGCTCCTGAGCACGGCCCAGGATCTCATCACGCTCGCCTCCATTACCGCGGCGGTGGCCATCTATGTGCCGTGGCTCCTCCTGCTCCTGATTGTTGCGGTGCTCCCGTCCTTTCTGGGCGAGACACACTACGCATCGCTGGGCTACTCGCTGGTCTACTCGTGGACGCCCCAGCGCCGTCAGCTCGACTACCTGCGCTATATCGGCGCCAGCGATGTCTCGGCCAAGGAACTCAAGCTGTTCGGGTTGTCGGATTTCTTCGTGGGCCGCTATGACCGGCTCTCGCGCGAATATTACGACGCCAACCGGACGCTTTCCATCAAGCGCAGTACCGTCTCCATGGCGCTCAATGCGCTGGGCACCCTGGGGTACTACGCGGCCTACGCCGCCATCATCTATCTCGCGGTCATTGAATATCACTCGCCGGCCGGCGTGATCACCATTGGCACGCTGACTTTCCTCGCCGCCAGCTTCCGGCAGAGCCGGGACCTGCTGCAACGGGTGCTGCTCGCCCTGGCGCAGGTCTACGAGCAGAGTCTCTATCTCGACGATCTCTTCGGGTTCTTCGAGATCGAGCCCCGGATGCAGGCGCCGGCCACACCGCTGCCGGTGCCGGTACCGATCCGGACCGGGTTCGTGTTCGACAACGTCGGCTTCCGGTATGCGGGGCAGGACCGCTGGGCCGTGCAGGGGCTCTCGTTCACCCTGGCGCCCGGGGAGCGCCTCGCGCTGGTGGGCGAGAACGGCGCCGGCAAGACCACGCTCGCCAAGCTGCTGGTCCGGCTCTATGACCCGAGCGAAGGACGCATCCTGCTGGACGGCGTGGACCTCCGGGAGTATGACGTGGAAAGCCTCAGGCGCCACGCCGGTGTCATTTTTCAGGACTTTGTCCGGTATGACTTCATGCTCCGGGAAAACGTGGCGGTGGGCGACATCAGCCACTTGGACGACGATGCGATGGTCGAGGACGCGGCCCACCGGAGCCTCGCCGACTCAGTGGCCGAGCGGGTTGGCGGGTATGACCGGATGCTGGGCCGCCGGTTCGAAGGCGGCGCCGATCTCTCCGGCGGCGAATGGCAGAAGGTGGCGCTGGCCCGGGCCTATATGCGGGAGGCGCAACTGCTGGTCCTGGATGAACCAACCGCAGCGCTCGATGCTCGAGCTGAATACGAGGTCTTTCTGCGGTTTTCGGAGCTCACCCGCGGCAAGATGGCGGTGCTGATCTCCCACCGGTTCTCGACCGTGCGCATGGCCGACCGGATCCTGGTGCTCCAGGCCGGCCGGCTGGTCGAGGAAGGTACCCATGAGGCGCTGGTGGCCCAGAGCGGCCTCTATGCCGATCTGTTCCAGCTCCAGGCGCAGGGGTACAGATAGTCGCGGGTCGCGGGACTCGAGACGTGGGACGGTCGACGGTCTACGGTCGACTGTTGACCGTAGACCGTTGACCAGAGTTCACTGCACCGTTCCCGTGTACGTCCACGGCGTATCAACCATCGGGCCACCGAGCGTGAAGCTGTATGATCCCGCTGCCGCAGGGATGTCCCAGAAGAACGTCGCGATGCCGTCGCTCGTGGTTTGCAGCGGCCCTTCGGACGGGATTTCATAGCGCCAAGGGTCGAAAAGGCTGCCCTCCGCATACTCACCGTAAAAGGAGCCCGCTTGTGGCGGTGCAGTCAGCGTAGGGCCATAGAACGGCACGGTACCCTCCGCGTCCAGAACGCGAATCCGGAAGTAGACATCCGAGCCGGCGGAGGGATCATTCGGGACCGTCCAATTGAAATGGAACGTTTCGGGGCAGCCCCGACCGCACGGGCCGGCGTACTCGAAGCGCACCGGCGGAACCACGGCCGCTACGGCGCCGGATACCGCATACCGGGAATACCCGACGGCGATGGCCTCAAACTGAGTCGTGCCTCGTGCTGTGGTGGCCAGTGTGACCGGCTCCGTCAATCCATCCGCTCCGGTTTGCACTTCCGCGCGGGACAGGACCCCATCCCCGGCGGTCACCCTGTAGCGCACCACCGCCCCGGCCACGGGACCTCCGTCCGTCACGAGGATTCTTGGCAATGTGGCCGTTCCTCCCGCGGCGACCGCCGTGAATCGTACGTCGGTTGTGTAGGCACTTCCGTGAACGGTCGGTTCCAGGTCATAGCTCACGGCTTTTCCGGACGCGACATGGATGGCGCGTAAGCTCGTGCCCACCGGCAGGTCGCCGAATGTCAACGAAGGAAGTGCAGCCACCCCCTGAGCATCAGTGACGGCCATCTCGGGCGGGTGGCCGATTGAATCATCGAACTCGAACCTGACCGGTGCACCCGTGAGTGGCTGGGCTCGTTCGTCCTTGACGCGGACGCCGGGGCCCGGGGTCAGGGTCGTTCCCGCAATACCGGTGATGACTTCGGAGCCGATCCGTTCGACCGAGATCTCGCCCAGGCTGAGCGACAGTGCGTGAACGGCGGATGGCAGGCCGCAGCAGCTGAAGCGGAGCTCCGTGGGTCCGGGCTCTCCAGCTACGGCCAGATCGGTGAACCGGGCCCGTCCCCTGACATCGGTGACGACAGTGGTTGTGCCGCTCAGCGACCCACTGCTGATGCTCGCGGTCACGGTGATGCCGGTGGTGGGGATCGCGCGGCCATGCTTGTCGCGCAATTCCACAATCGGAAGCGTCGTGAGCGGCATGCCCAGACGTGCAGCTTCAGGGAAGTTGACGATGGCGAGCGCGGCGACCTCATCGCCAGGGCGGGTGACACCGTCATCACATGCGGCGGAGAGAAGAACGCAAGCGCTGGCCAGCATCAGAGGCAGGCCACGGTACCGGGAGGACAGCGACGAGATGGACATAACGGCCTCAGGGGTGAGGGTTCCAGATCGTTTCTGGTAATGGCACTACCGTGCCATTACCAATATGCTACCTTTGAGTCATGGAGCGGTCAAGAGGGCGTCCAGCCCAGCGGGGCCGAACCCGCAAGTCCTTGCTCGATGCCGCCGCCCGGCTGGTGGCCAAAGGTCAGACCCCGACCACAACCGAGGTCGCCGATGCCGCCGACGTCTCCCGCCGGACGGCTTATCGATATTTTCCGACTCAGGAACAGTTGCTGATCGAAGCGTCGCTGGAAGGCCTGCGTCCTCAGGTCGAGGCCGCCATCGCCTCAGTCAGGGAAATGCCGTTTCATGGTGCAGCGTGCGACGACCCGGAATTGGAGTGGGCGGAGGCCCGGCTGGATGCCACCGTACGGGTCATGCACCGGCTCTCGCTCGAGCACGAGTCGCTGCTCCGCACCATCCAGCGGCTGACGGCCTCCGGCTCTACCTCGCCCGGCATCAGGGCCCGCGGCTCTCGGCGCATTGACTGGCTGACCGCCGCAGTCGAACCGCTCCGAACGCGACTGGGCCCGGAGCGGTTTGCCCACCTGGTTTCCGCCCTGGCGACATGTGTCGGCTTCGACTCGCTCTTTCTGCTCATGGACGTGCGGGGCCTGTCGCCATCCGAGGCGGAGAAGGTGACGCGATGGATGGCGACGGCGGCTCTGCGTGCCAGTGTGGCCGAGGCGTCGGCCGCCGCTGATGACATCCCGGCATCGGATTTCGGCGCAGCCTGAACCTGGAGGCTTGGCATGAACGATCATGCAGAGGCCGAGATCCGCCGACTGGTGCAGGACCAGATGGAGGCCTGGGGGCGGGGAGACGCTGAGGGCTACGCCTCGACGGCATCGGACGATCTCGCGTTTACCAACATCATGGGCCGCCGCTGGCTGGGGCGCGCGCCGTTCGTCGCCGTCCACCAGAAAATCTTCACGAGCATCTATGCCGGCAGTCGGCTCACTGCCAATATCGAGCGAATCGCGTTCCCCGGCTCAAACGTTGCCGTAGCCGAGCTGGCCCTGCATCTCACGGGCGCCAAGGGCATGCCCCCAGGGATTTCAGGCGATCCGGATGGCACCCTCCGCACGCGCCTGCTGGAAGTATTCGAGCTGCGTGACGCTACCTGGACGCTCATTGCCTGCCACAATACGGCCATCATCGGCTGATCTGACCTGAGTCCTTTGTCCGCAGTGTGACCGCTTCGACCCTCGACCCTCGACTCACGACCGACGTCCATTTGACAACCCCCGCTCCCGGCCCCACTATCAGAATCCCTCTATCCGCAGGAGGTACCGGCCATGAAGGTCTATGGCACCGATGCCATCCGGAACGTGGCGTTCGTGGGACACGGCGCCAGCGGCAAGACGTCCCTGGTTGATGCCCTGGCCTTCGTCTCCGGCTCCAGCCGGCGCCACGGCTCCATCAAGGACGGCACGACCCTTACCGACTACTCCCCCGACGAGATCGAACGCCAGCATTCCATAAGCCTTGGGCTCGCCTGCGCCGAGTGGATGGATACCAAGATCAACATGATTGATGTGCCCGGCTACCTCGACTATTTCGGCGAGGCGGTGGGTGGACTCTACGCCGCCGACGCCGCGGTGGTGGTGCTGTCGGGCAGTGCCGGAGTTGAAGTGGGCACGGAAAAAGTATGGGAGGTCTGCGATCACCTGCATCTGCCCCGCATCCTGTTCGTTTCGGCGATGGACAAGGAACACGCCCACTTCGAGAGTGCGTTCGAGGATGTGCGGGATCATCTCTCGCCCAAGGTCGTGCCGGTCGAGGTGCCGGTGGGTGATGGCCGAGATTTCCACGGCATCGTCAACCTCTTCACCGGCAAGTGCCACGAATATCGCAAGGGCACCAGGAGCGGCGAGTACGACGAGATTGATGTCCCCCCGGAAGTCGCGGAGACAGTATCGCGCTACACCGAGCAGCTGGTCGAGGCGGTGGCCGCCACCGACGATGCGCTGATAGAACGGTATCTCGCCGGCGAGACCATCCCTCGGGAGGAGATTGCCGGGGTGATGAAGCGCGCGATGCTGGCGGGTGAAGTGGTTCCGCTCCTCTGCGGGAGCGGCGAGCTGACCTACGGCACGCGGACCCTGCTCACCGAGATGGTGGAACTGCTGCCATCCCCGCGGGAGCGGCAGGATGGGCGGGATGGGCAGGACGCGCCCCTACTTGGCCACGTGTTCAAGACCGTCAGCGAGCCCCACGTCGGCGATGTGACATTCTTCCGCCTCTACAAGGGCGATGTGAAGAACGGCGACGAGGTGTGGAACGCGGAACATGATGTGGCAGAAAAGCTCAACCATCTGTCGGTGCAACAGGGCAGGGACCGCACCGAGGTGGACCGCCTGTGCGCCGGCGACATCGGTACTGTCGCCAAGCTGCGCGACACCCACACCAACGACACCTTCTGCCGCCGGGATCATCCGGTGCGCCTGGCGCCGACTCCGTATCCCGAGGCGACCACCACGTCAGCGGTTGTGGTCAAGACCCGTGGCGACGAAGACAAGCTGGCAGCCGGCCTGCACAAGCTGCACGAGGAAGATCCGACCTTTCACTTCGAATACAGCTCGGAACTGGGCCAGACGCTCATCCATGGCATGGGCGAACGACACCTCGAGACCATCCTGGGCCGGCTGGAGCGCAAGTACGGGGTGCACGCGGAGCTGGCCCGGCCCAGGGTGGCCTACCGCGA
>Ga0070679_100005848_pt1 | contig 11413 bp, 11 predicted proteins | sample KBSC63BmetaG_FD_65652 | JGI IMG/M metagenome (GOLD analysis project Ga0070679, IMG submission 65652) | Corn rhizosphere microbial communities from Kellogg Biological Station, Michigan, USA - KBS C6-3B metaG | ecosystem: Host-associated > Plants > Roots > Rhizosphere | place: USA: Michigan... | reverse complement strand
GCGAATGGCTGTCGCTAGTTAGAGCAGCGGAAAATCGGGATCGAGGCCCAAAGCGACGCGGCCGAACATCGTGCCGTTCGCATCCCAATTGAGTCCGATATGACCTTGCGCGGCATGCGCATCGCGCAGCGAACGCTGTAGCGGATGGGAATCGAGGATCGCCGCGCCGCCGGCGCCGGCGAAAAGCTGGTCGATCGCCTTGATGCTTATGCGCACCGCGAAGGCGGCATCGCGCCGCCAGCGCGTCTTCTCATCCATGCTGGCGAGCTTGCCGGCTTCGGCGATGCGCATCGCCTCGCCGCAATCTTTGAGCATTAAAGTCTCGGCAGCGTCGATCTGCGTCGCGGCTTCGGCGACGCGCAATTGCATGGTGGCAAGATCGGCGAGCTGCCGTCCGCTCGCCGTGGCGACGCGTGCGCGCATTGCGGCGGTGAATTCTTCTGCCGCGCCCTGCGCGATGCCCAGTGCGGTTGCGCCGTTCACGAAACCGAAAAGCGCATACCACGGAAGTTTGTAGAGCGCACCGGGATTGGACTTGCTGCCGGGATGCGGTGCGCCTTTGCCGTCGGCAGCAGCCAGTGTGCGATGCTCGGGCACGAAAATGGTATCGACGGTGACATCCTTGCTGCCGGTGCCGGCGAGCCCCATCGCATACCAATTGTCGATCACGCGGTAATCGCTTTTCGGCACGACGAAGAAATACGGCTCGGGCGCCTTGCCGTCGCTGCCGCTCACTGGCGCCGCCAGCATCATCCAGGCCGATGCATCGATGCCGCTGGAGAACGGCCATTTACCGGAGAGGCGATAACCGCCCACGACTTTCTCGGCGTGGCCGCCGGGAAAGACGAAAGACGAGCCGATCAGCGCATGCGGATCGGCATTCCATATCTCGTCCTGCATCTGGGTCGGCCAATAGCCGAGCATCCAATTATGGACGACGAGATTGTTGAACACCCAGGAGGTCGAGCCGCAGCCGCGGCCGAGCGTGCCGCCGATATCGATGAAAGCACGCAACGGCGCTTCAACACCGCCATAGCGGGCCGGCTGGAATAGCCGGAAGAGTCCGGCCTCTTGAAGATCGGCGACCGTCGCATCGGGCAGACGGCGCAGTTTTTCGGTTTCTGCGGCGCGCTGGCGCAGGACCGGCACCAGGAGCCGCGCCCGTGCCACCAGCTCGGGCAGATTGTTTTGTGTCATTCCCATCGCGCAGTGCAGGCAAGCCGAAGCGGCGGGCTCTGTCAATCGCTCTGCCGTTGTCTTTGCGCTATCGTCGCGGCGATTTTTGTGCCTGATGAGTGGACGACGTGCCCGAATCTGCGACGCCGCCTGCAGCGGCCGACATTCCTGGTATCTCGGCCGCACGGCGGCGCTGGATCGTCGCCGCGTGCTGTGTCTCTGTGTTCATGGTCTCGGTCGAATCCTCGATCGTCGCCACGGCGACGCCGTCGGTGGTCGCGGCGCTCGGCGGCTTCGAATATGTGAGCTGGGTCTTCGCCGCCTATCTGCTGGCACAGGCGGTGGCGATCCCGATCTACGGCCGGCTCGCCGATCTCTGGGGCCGGAAGTGGCTCTTCGTCGGGTCGACGATCCTGTTCCTCGTCGGCACGCTGCTTTGTAGCGCCGCGTGGGGAATGATCCCGCTGGTCATCTTCCGTTTCATCCAGGGTGTCGGCGGCGGCGGGTTGCAGCCACTGGCGCTCACCATCATCGGCGACCTTTATCCGCCGGTGGAGCGCGTGAAGGTGCAGGGCAATCTCAACGCGATCTGGGGCGTCTCGGCGCTGTCGGGGCCGTTGATCGGCGCGTTGCTGACCGCGACGCTGGGTTGGCGCTCGGTGTTCTGGATCAACGTCCCGCCGGGCATTGCGATGATCGTGATCCTTTGGGTCGTCTATCACGAGCAACGCCATTTCCGCGAGCATCGCGTCGATTATCTCGGCTCGCTGTTGCTGGTGATCGGCGTCGGCGCGTTGCTGTTGGCGCTGGTGCAATTCTCGGCGCTTACCGGCGAAATGATCAGCATCCTGCTCGGCGTCGCGGCTGTCGCGCTCGCGCTCCTCGCCTTCTGGGAATTGCATGCGCCCGAGCCGATCGTGCCGCTGGAGCTGTGGCGCAATCCGACCATCTCCACCACGAATCTCGGCTCGCTCGCCATCGGCATGGTGATGATGGGCGTGATCGTCTTCGTCCCGCCTTACGTGCAAGGCGTGATGGGGAAAAGCCCGGTCGTCGCCGGCTTCACCCTGGTCAGCCAATCGCTCGGCTGGACGGTCATCGGCGCTTTCGCCGGGCGGCTGCTGGTGCGTATCACCTATCGCACGATGGCGATCTGCGGCGGCGTCCTGCTCATCCTCGGCGCCGTCATGCTGGTGATGCTCACCGTCGATCGCGGCCCGTTATGGGCGTTCGTCAGCGGCGGCTTGATCGGCTTCGGCATCGGCTTCTGCAACACGACCTTCCTGGTCGCGGCACAGAACGCCGTCGCCTATCAACAGCGCGGCGCCGCGACCTCGGGCAATCTCTTCATGCGGCAATTCGGCTCGTCGCTCGGTGCGGCGCTGCTCGGCGGCGTCATCAATTGGGAGTTGGCGCAACGCATTCCCGAAGGCCGCGACGCGATCGATCAGTTGATGGATCCGGCACTGCGCGCGGCGATGGTGCCCGACACGCTGTCGCGACTCTCGGCGGCGATCGCGTCGTCGCTCACCACGGTCTATATCGTGGTGTTGATTCTGGCGGTGATCTCTTGTGCGCTGTGCTTTCTCATTCCCGCTGGCCAACGTACCCAGCGGTAAGGCGCTCAGAGGGTGCCGAGCACCGCTTCGATCTTTTTCTTCAGCGTGTCGGCGTTGAACGGCTTGACGATATAGTTGCTCACGCCGGCCGCTTTCGCGGCGACGACCTTTTCGGTCTTGCTCTCGGCGGTGATCATGATGAACGGCGTCTCTTTCAGGAGCGCGTCGTTGCGCACCTCCTTCAAGAATTCGAGGCCCGACATCGGCGCCATGTTCCAATCGGAAATCACCAGGCCGATATTGCGCTCGCGCATCTTCTTGAGCCCGCCGGCCCCGTCTTCCGCTTCCTCGACATTGGCAAAGCCGATCTGACCCAACAGATTGCGCAGAATTCTACGCATCGTGTTGTAGTCATCGACGATCAGCACCTGCCGGTCGGTATTCCGCATCCTCGAATCTCCACCCTCGCCCGGGGGCAGCAAAGCCTGGGGCGACCCACGTCAGAGATAGCAGGGGAGGGTTGAGCGTCCGTTAACAGCGGTTAACTGCTCGGCAGCCTTAATTGAACACACCCCCTGCCCCCTGCGTATTATGCGGAAGGATGAGAGGCCCCATTCGATGCGGATAGCCGTTCTGTTGCTGCTGGCCGGGCTGGCCGCGGCCACGGCGCTCGTCGCCTGGTTCGACGCAGGCGCGATTCTGACGACGCTGGCGGCGATCGGCTGGGGCGGCTTCTTCCTCGTCTGCGCCTTCCATTTCTGCCTGATCGCGGTCAACGGCGTTGCCTGGCACGCGCTGACGCTGGATCAGCGCACCGGGCGTTGGCCAATTTTTGTCTGGGCGCGGCTGGTACGCACGGCGGCGGCCGAAGTGTTGCCGCTCTCGCAGCTCGGCGGACCGGCAGCCGGTATCCGTCTTGCGATCCTGCATGACGTTCCGGCGGCGGTCGCCGCCGCGTCGGTGATCGTCGATGTCGCGATCGAGTTCCTGACCCAGCTCGTTTACGCCGTGACCGGCATTCTGCTGCTCATGACCGCGCGGCCGGCGGCCAATCTGCTGCTGCCCGCCGCGGCATGGCTGGTCGTGGCGGCGGGGCTCTGTCTTGCTTTCGTGCTGGTCCAACGGCGCGGCAGCCGCTTGCTCGAGCGGTTCGAGCCGCTGATCGCGCGGCACTTCTCCAACGCGCTGCCCGGCAAGATTGAATCGATCACCGCCGCACTCGCGCGCATCCATGCGGAGCGGGGGCGTCTCGCCTTCGCGACTTTGTTGCATCTTCTCGAATGGCTCGCGACCGGTGCGGAAGCGTGGCTCGCGTTGTGGCTAATGGGTGTTCATGTATCGTTTGTTGCCGCAACCGGTATCGAAGCCTTGCTCTATGCGGTACGCAGCGTCGCTTTTATGGTACCGATGGCCGCCGGCGTTCAGGAGGGCGGTTATTTAGTAGTAGGTGCCGCTTTCGGTCTCCCTCCCGATCAGGCCTTGGCTTTATCACTGTTGAAGCGCGGCCGCGACGTGGCGTTGGGGGTGCCGGCGTTGCTCGGATGGCAGGCGCTGGAAGGCGGGCAGTGGTGGCGTCGCCGTCGTGCGGCGCCGCGGCAGGGGGAGTCGCAGGAACGGGAGAAGGGGGCCGGGGATTAGGACATCGAACGTTGCGTAAGCACGTTAGGGACGAAGGGAGCAGCACCGTGGAACTCGGCCCAAACCAAGCAACGATCGCGTCGGGCGGTATCGGTACGCCGCCTCTGCTATTGCGCGCAGCCGATTGGCTATCGGACACGGCGGGATTTCTGCACCGGCCCTTGGTGGCGGGGGAAGAGTTGATCGCGGCGGCGCAGCGCCGCACCGGGCTCAGCGATTTTGGCGAATGGCAATTCATCGCGCCGCTGCGCGTTCTGCTTCAGGCTTGCGAGAGCGAGGCCGCGCTCGGCGCTTTCGGCCGCTTCGCGTTGCGCTGGGATGTGCTGCGCTTCCTCGAGAATTTGCTGCGGCTTCGCGCCGCCGAGAAAGCAAACGGTACTCTTGCGCCGGCGGTTGAGCGGCCGATCTTCGTTACTGGCCTGCCGCGCAGCGGCACCACCTTTCTTCATAGTCTTCTGGTCGCCGACCCGGCGAACGCCGTGCCGCGTTGCTGGCAGACGATCGATCCCGCGCTTGTCGGCGATGAAGCGGGAAAAACGCGCTCGATCCGCAAGGTCAATCGCCAATTGAAACTGTTTCGCTGGCTCGCGCCCGATTTCGGCGCGATGCATCCGATCACCGCGACGGCGCCGCAGGAATGCAGCGAAATCACCGCACATGTCTTCGCCAGCCTGCGTTTCGATACGACCCATCACGTGCCGTCCTATCGCGCGTGGCTCGACAGCACCGGTCATCTCGAAGCCTACCGCTTCCATCGCCGTTTCCTTGAGCACCTCGCAAGCCACAGCAATGCGTCGCAGCGCTGGGTGCTGAAATGCCCGGACCATGTGTTCGCGCTCGATGCTATTCAGCAAGTCTATCCGGACGCGTATTTCATCTTCGTGCATCGCGATCCGATGCGCGTGCTGGCTTCGGTCGCGCATCTCACCGAAGTGCTGCGGCAGCCTTTCACGCGCCGTCTCGACCGCGCCTCGATCGGCCGCCAGGTCTGCGATCGCTGGGCCGAAGGGGCCGAGCGCATCATCGCTGCGAGTGAAAAGCTCCCCGCGGATCGTGTTGTCCATATCCGCTATGGTGAGCTGACGGGCGACCCGGCCGGCACGGTGGCGCGGCTCTACGCAAAGCTCGATCTGCCTTTCGATGAAGCGTTCGAGCGGCAGATCAGGGCTTATGTCGATGAGAAGCCGAATGGCGGCTATGGCCAGCTGCGTCACCGGCTCGAGGATTACGGCATCGATCCGGCGCGCGAGCAGCATCGCTTCGCCGATTATATCGAGGCATTCGCTGTGGCGCCCGAACGGCGCCAGAGAGTGGCGGAAGAAGCGGCGTAAAACGCCGCGACTGTTACGGCGGCGTCAAAATGCCGAGCGGCACCGACACCATCAGCATCAGATTCTCTTCGCCCGGATTCTTCTTGCCGATGCCGGCATTGGAGATGTGATCGAAGGCCGGACCGACACGTACGCCATTGGCGAAGACCAGATCGATCTCGACGCCGGTTTTGAATTCGATATGCGAGCCGAGATCCTTGCCCGAGCCTTCCTCGTAATCGCCGACGGTGGCGATTGGCAGGATCAGTATATGCTTGCCGACCGGTAGCTCGAGACGGAAGCCGGCATAGGTGTAGACCGAGCCGCGATTGGTGAACATCGTGCCGACCAGCGGATGCCAGAAGAAGAAGCTCTGGGCGAAGCGGAACTCGAGCCGGCCTTCGGCGGCAGTGTAGTTATGGAGGAAATCGAAAGCGCCGAGACCGCCGGTGACATAGCCACCTAACTCGGCCTTGGCCGGGGTATTCGCGACCGTTATCGCGCCCGCGAGCACGCCCGCGAAGGCCAACCGCCGCCACCATCCCCGCATGGAATCCCCCGAACCGACACGATCCTCTCGCATCTTCCGAAAAAGCCACCGGACAGGCAAGATGAAAGCATGGGGTGCGACTTAGCGCAGCGCTTTCAGCCGTTCGGTTGCAGCGACTAATTGCACCCGGATTCCCGGCTCCATGGCCGAGTGCCCGGCATCGGGCACCACGATGTATTCGGCCGCCGGCCAGGAGCGCGCCAATTCGTCGGCGTTGACGATTGGGCAGACCATGTCGTAGCGGCCCTGGACGATCGTTCCCGGGATACGATGGATGCGTTGGATGCGCGCGATCAGATCGTCTTCCGGCTTGAAGACGTTGTAGAGGAAATAATGCGCCTCGATACGCGCGAGGCCGAGCGCCATGCGGTCCTCGCCGAAAGCCGCGACCGTGTCCGGGCTCGGCAGCAAGGTCGAGCACGCACCTTCATAGGTGCTCCAGGCGCGCGCCGCCGGCATATGGACGGCCGGATTGGGATCGCACAGCCGACGGTAATACGCGCCGAGCAGATCGTTGCGCTCTGCTTCCGGGATATAGCCCGCGAAATTACGCCACGCCTCCGGGAACACGGTGCGCATGCCATAGAGGAACCAGTCGATCTCGCTCTGCCGGCAAAGGAAGATGCCGCGCAGCACCAGAGCAGTGACGCGCTCGGGATGCGCTTCGGCATAGGCGAGCGCGAAGGTTGAGCCCCAGGAGCCGCCGAACACCGCCCAGCGCTCGATACCGAGGAACTGTCGCAGCGCTTCGAGATCGGCGATGAGATGCGGCGTCGTGTTGTCGTCGAGCGAGCCGAGCGGCGTGGAGCGGCCGGCACCGCGCTGATCGAAAACGACAATGCGATAATATTGCGGATCGAAAAAGCGGCGATGCGTCGCCGTCGACCCCGCACCCGGCCCGCCATGCAGGAAGACGATCGGCTTGCCATCGGGATTGCCCGATTGCTCCCAATACATCGTGTGCACGGCATTGAGCCGCAGCATGCCACTGGCATAGGGCTCGATCGGCGGATAGAGATCTTGGCGGGCAAGCGGCGGGTTACGGTCCATCGTTTCCAGTCTAAAACACGCGGCTTTTAAGGCAACCCCGCGCTCTGTCGCAGTGACGATCGGAGACGGCGGTGGGCCGCCGGCGACGCCTTATTGCCGCCGGATTTGCGCGCTGTAGATAGTTCCTGATGCTTCCGCTTCTCGCGCCCAACGCGGCGCTCTTCCTCGATATCGACGGCACGTTGATCGACTTCGTACCGCGGCCCGAGGATGCGTGCGTGCCGCCGACGCTGCTCGATACAATTGCGGCGCTCCGTCGATCGCTGAACGGCGCGCTGGCGGTGGTCAGCGGCCGCAAGCTCGCCGATATCGATCGGCTCTTCTCTCCGCTGGCGCTGGCCGCGGCCGGCCAGCACGGCGCCGAGGCGCGTTTGACGGCGAGCGGAAAGCCGCAGGTCTTTGCCGCACCGCAAGCCGCCCTGGCCAGCGTGTCCGATCGTCTCGCGCCTTTTCTTGCCGCGCATCCGCGTATCCGTGTCGAGCGTAAGGGGCTCAGCACCGCTTTCCATTATCGCGATGCGGTGGAGGCCGGTCCGGCGCTGCGCGCCGAGCTGGAGCAAGCCGTCGCGCCCGTCGCGGCAGCGCTCAATCTACTCGACTCTCACCTCTGCTACGACGTTCGCGCGCATAATGCCGACAAAGGCAAAGCCGTCGAGCGGTTCATGGCGGTCGCGCCCTTCGCCGGCCGTGTCCCGGTCTATGTCGGCGATGACTGGACCGACAAGGACGGATTCAAGGCAGTGCTCGCCGTGCAGGGCCGCGCGGTCCGCGTCGGTGCGTCGCGCGAGACGCTGGCGACCGAGAGGCTCAGCGATCCCGCCGCCCTGCAGCAGTGGCTGGGTCAGTCGCTGAACGCGCTCAAAGCCTAGGGATCGATTCCGACCGGTGCGAGCTTTGCGCGGCCCGGTGCTGCTGCGCGCGGCTTGAGGCGCAGCGCGCGTTTCTCGACGAGGTGCCAGGAGAGGAACGCGAATCCGGCGGTCACGGGGAAGGCGGTCGCGAAGAGCGCCCACCACGACATCGCGCCGCCGTTCAGCCAGACGATCGCCTGCTCGATCGGCCAGCCATAGATGTAGAGCCCGTAGGACAGATCGCCGTAGCGTGCGGCCGGTAGCGGTTTCAGCCATGGCGCGAAAGCGAGATAGATGACGAGGTAGCTGCCGAAAAGTGGGAATAAGAGAATGAACGCGTTGAGCGGCACGCTGAGGATAAGACCCGCGCAGGCGACCAGCGCGATGCGTCCGTTGATGAAGCCGCTATCGCGCAAGCGATAAAGCGCCATGCCGCTGGCGAAGAAGGAGAGCAGCCAGAGTGCGCTGCCGCTGAAATACTGGCTGGATGCGGTGTCGAACCAGATGCCGCCCATGCCGATGAGGATCAGCACCGCGATCACGCGCAGATCGATCGCACGCAAGACGCCGAGCGTCAGCACCATGACGTACATGGCAAGCTCGCAAGGCAGCGTCCAAAGCGGCCCGTCGACCACGCCGCCCGCATCCCATTTCGTGAACCACACGCCGGGAAGCGAGCGCGTCGGATTGATCATCGTGAAATTGCTGACGACATAGGCATAGCTGCCGCCGTCGCCGAAATAGGCGCGCAGCGTCAGCGACGTCGCCCAGGGGCCGAGTGCGAAGCCCGACAGCAGGAGGCAGAAGAGCAATCCCGGATAGATGCGTAGCGCGCGTTTGGCGGCAAAGCGCGGCGCCGAACGCGTCAGCTCGAAGCTTTGCGTGACGAGATAGCCGCTGATCGTGAAGAAGACGAAGACGCCGACCACGCCAAGGATGGTCTGGCCGCCGGTCAGCCGCATCAGCGGCTCGCCGTCTTGTCGGCCTTCGCCGATCAGAAAAGCATGCGAGAAGATGACGCTGATCGCGGCAACCAGGCGCAACGCGTCGAAATTGTTATGCCGCTCCACCAAATCCCCAATCGGATACCCGACAACTGGATATTGGGAAACAGCATGCGGTCCGGCGCGGCTCTGTCAACCACGCCGGATCGTTGTGTGCCGTGCTGCTTTAGTCGGTGTGGTAGTTGCTGACGACGCCTTCGCCACGCCAATCGCGACGCTCGATGCGGCGCGGACGCCAGCTCGGCGCGTTATCCTCGTCTTCGCGATCGAGCACGGCGATATCGCCTTCCTCGATCTTTTCCGCCGGCTGCCCGATGCGCGACGGTCTGCGTTTTATGCTCATGCGTCCCTCCATGCCGCATCTCTTATGGTGAGACGCGTGCGTTACGGCGTTGCACTCACGCCATCGTCACCACCAAAAATCGCGAAGCGGATTGTTCATATGTGACCTCACGCGGCCTTGATCGTGCCGGCGAGCTGGGTGCCCTCGAGAACGGTGCCGTCGAGGCCCGCGCCCACGAGATTGGCATTGGAGAGATCGGCGCCGCGCAACACCGCCTGCGTCAGATTGGCGCCGCGCAGATCGACATTGCGCAGAATCGCTCGGTCGAGCCGGCTGACGACGCGCTGGCCCTCGCTCACGACCAGCGGCCCGAGCTGACAGTCGCGCATATCGCTGTTGGTGAGTCGCGCACCCTTAAGGCTGACGCCGCGCAGATCGGCGCCGCGCAGATTGCAAGAGCGCAGATCGGCGCGATCGAGCTGGGCCGCGGCAAAGCCGGTGCCGGCGAGGTTGAGGCCATAGAATATCGAATCGCTCGCCTTGAGCGCTGCGAGCTCGGTGCCGGCAAACGGCGGCGCGTTGCGCAGATCGAAGCCGCTCAGATCGAGCTGCGAGCCTTCGCGGCCCTGGGTCTCGACCCAGCGCTCATGCTTGGTGAGCAGCACCGGCAGCGGCTCGTCGAGATCGCTGATCAAAAGACCGGCCGGCTTGTCGTTGAGCGTGCCCTTGAGATTGGCGCCGATGAAATGCGTGTTCTCCATCACCGCATCGGTGAGGACCGCGTCGTTGAGATTGGCGCCGCGCAGATCGGCGCCCGACAGATCGGCACCGCCGAGATCGGCACCGGCGAGCGTCGCCTTGCGCAGATCGGCGCGCACGAGCCGCGTGCCGCGCATCACGGCGTCGGAGAAATCGGTGTGCGCCGATGGCGTCGGCTTGCGCGCGCCGCCCTCTTCCGACAGCGGCAGCGCCGCGCTGCGCGCTTCGACGTCGACGTGCTGCAACTCGCCCGAGCGCTGCCACATCGTGATGAGGCCGTCGCGCAGATCGGCGTCGTAGAGATCGGCGCCGGTGAGATCGGCGCCGCGCAACAACGCGCCGCGCAGATCGGCGCGCACCAGCTTCGAGCCGCGCAGATTGGCTTTGCTGAGATTGCTCGCGAACAAAACGGCGCCGGTGAGATTGGCGCCCTCGAGATTGGCGCCGACAAGGAATGCGCCGGTGAAATCCGCGCCCGAGAGGTCGCGTTTGCTCAGATTGCAACCCGAGAGATCGCGATAGGTGAACAGCGCACGCTGTCCGCCCGGCTTCGATTGCCGATAGGCCTCGTGCATCCGCAAGGCCCGATCGAGCTCGGTTTGCGAAATCGCCGTACGCCCCTGCATTACCCTTCTCACCTCATAAACCATCGACAAAGATTGCAGGGCCAAGATTAAAGTGCACTTAAATCAAATCGTTGGCGGCTTGCGGCGACGTGAGCAGCGTGGAACGATGTCAGCAATCGCTTAACCATAGTTTCGCGCGGGATTGCGTCAGCACTGTGCGAGGGAGAGAAAATCATGGCACGACCGACGCGCCGCATCGTTACGAGTCACGATGCGCAAGGCCGCTCGATCATCATCGCGGACGCGCCGGCGCCGTCGGTCTTCGAGCCCAAGGCACGGCCGGGCGAAGCGATCACCGAGCTCTGGCGTACCGGCGCGGCGCCGGCCTTCAATCGCGGCAATGACGACCCGGCGGCCGCGCCGCCGACGGCGCCGCAATTAATGCCGCCGAAACTCGAGACCGTCTTCCGCATCGTCGATTTTCCGCCCGAGGCGCAGGTCAAAGGCGATGCCGCAAAGCTCTTCGCCGAATTCGGCGCCGCGGCGGCGCATGCCAAGGACGGGCGGCGTGCGATGATGCACAAGACCGCGACCGTCGATTATGCGCTGGTGATCGAGGGCGAGGTGGTCGCGGTGATGGATGTGGGCGAGACGGTGATGCGTGCCG
>Ga0070679_100005844_pt1 | contig 11417 bp, 15 predicted proteins | sample KBSC63BmetaG_FD_65652 | JGI IMG/M metagenome (GOLD analysis project Ga0070679, IMG submission 65652) | Corn rhizosphere microbial communities from Kellogg Biological Station, Michigan, USA - KBS C6-3B metaG | ecosystem: Host-associated > Plants > Roots > Rhizosphere | place: USA: Michigan... | reverse complement strand
GAGGACGCCCTTGAAATGCGCGTTGGTGACGTTCGAGCGATCCTCGTCGGCGCCGCAGACGTAGGCGGCCGGGAACTTGTCGGACGGGACCGCGGCGAAATGCTTCAGCCCGAGAGCGGCCTCGCCGATCGTGAAGTTATACATCGAGCCGCCGTTGATCGCCGCCAGCGCGGCGACGATATCGTTCAGGATCAGCTCGCGGGTGCTCGCGACGGGAGGCATTAGGCGAGAGCCTCCTTGATCGCCGCGTCGCATTGCCGCTGGACGATCTCGATCACGGACGGCATGGCGTCGTTGAGAGCGGGCGCAAGAAAAGGCCTCGGCGGGATGACGACCTTCTGCGCGGAGTGCCACGCGCCGTCGAGCGTCTTGAAGACGAGCGCGCGCGCCCTGACCGGGACGATGGTCGCGCCGTACTCGTGGACCGGAGCGTAAGGCAGATTCGAGCCGACCTGGACCGAGCTCCCGCTGATCCGGTAGAGCACCGAGCGAGCGAGATCGCCGGAGATTCGGCCTAGCTTCTCCGGCCGCGGCCCAGACAGGTAGTCCTCGCGGGAAATGCCGACGATCGTCTCTCCCGCCTGCCGGAGCATGGTGTCGAGGCGCGCGAGGATGCCCTGCCGGACTGCCCTCATCTTCTGAGGCAGGCCTTCGAGCCCGGAGACGTTGATGACGACCGAGAAGCTCAAATCTCGATCCTCCGATAGCGGTCGAGGATTTCGACGGCGTTCTTCGGGATCGAATCGAGGTTCATCGTGATCTTCCGGTCGCCGACGTCCTGCGAGACTTGCCCGGTGAGGTTCTTGTCCTGGAGCAGATACTCGCGCGCGCAGATCAGCTTGACCGCGTGGGCGAGATCGGCCGGGATCGTCGCGTAGCCCGCGGTGTAGTTGAGCTGGACCGACTTCAGGCCGAAGAGGAAGCGCCAGATATAGAGCTCGATGAACCCGACGTTCCACGATCGCTGATCGTTGATGATCGCGCTCGTGGGTATCTGGGTGTTGGCGCCGAAGAGGCGAGCCGGATCGCAGAAGATCGAATCGACGGAAATGATCGGGCGCTGGCGCGTCCGCAGGCGCGAGGAGCCGTCGCCGTCGTAGTAATCGTTCGTGTAGGCGGTGACGAGGAAGTCGCGGCCGCAGTAGTCCTTGACGAACTGCTCCGTCGAGTCCTTGATCGACTGGAGGATCGCGTCATAGGTGCCGCTCGTGATCTTCAGGTAGGCCTTCAGATCAGCGAGAGAGCAGAGTTCGGTCGCGTTCGCCATTGGTCAGTTCCTCTTCTGGGAGCTCGCCGTCTCATAACCGCCGAGCGCCCAAAGGAGGAGCCGGGCCTTTCGGCCCGGCGCCTCGTTCGAATGGGTTACGGATTGACGCCGTTGTCGGGCCGCACGAGCGCGAGCCCGAAGAGGCTCGTGTCGTTCAGCATGAGAGCGAAGCCGCTCTCGTAGCGGACGGGCGCCGGAGGAACCCAGCATCCGTACACGCTCTGCGCGTACACTCCGGCCGCGGCCTGCGCCGTGCCGAAGACGATCGGGCTGATCGAGTACGCCTTCGCGAAGGCGTCCGCGACGTCGAAGGACGACAGGCCCGACACCGACGCGGTGTCGAACGCCATCGCGCCCTTGCCCACGACCGCGGACGTGCCGTAAGCGCAGAGCGCATACAGCAGACCGCGGGACCCGGCCGCCGCGCAGGACTGCGCCGTGACCGTGCCGACCGCGCGACACGCCTTCGCCCCGATGTACGACAGGGCGATCGGCCCGCTCGTGAACGAATCGCGAGGAGCCGACGCTCCGGCCGCCGCGAGGGCGCCGAGCGGGAAAGCCGCGAGCATGATCGCCATGACCAGGACCGCGGAGAGGTACTTCTGGAGCTTCGTCATTTTGTTTTTCATCGTTGGGTGAGGTTGCGAATGATCTCCTGGCCTTAGGCCACGTCGATGTCGTACCCGATGGCGACCGCGGCGTTCGTCGCGATCGGGCGGACGGGCTGGAAGTCCTGGCGCATCGTGGTCAGCAGGGCGTCCTGCTGGTACTCGGCGTACAGCTCGTTCAGGACCTGGAGCGTCACGTCCCGGCGATCGCCGTACACGAATCCGGGCTTGTGGGCGCAGATGATCGAGCCCTGCGTCTTCGTCACGCCGTCGTACACGCCGGAGGCGTTCAGGTCGTTGCGGCTGAACTCCGAGACGAGCACGTCGGAGCCGAAGAGCTTTCCGAGCACGCCCGTCTTCGCCGTCGCCTCGGCGCCGAACTTGTCGAGGGTCATGACGATGGGGTGGCCGCCCGCGTCCTTGAGCGACAGGAGCTTGAAATACTCCTGGAGCCCGGTCAACCAGACGAGGTCGCCGGGGTTCACGCCGTACTTCCCCAGCTTGCCCCTGATCTTGAGGACGGACTCGACGTCGAAGCCGAGGCCGTTCGCCTTCATGTCCAGGCCGTAGCCGTTCGCGAGCGCGAGCTTGCGGAGGCCCATCCACAGCTTCCGGCGATCGTCGGAGGCCGTCACGTCCGAGTCCTGGTGCGTCCCGGTCGTGTCGCCGTTGATCGTCGCTTCCTCGATGCCGCGCACGAGGGCCTTGACGATCTCCATCCGGATGAACGGCATGATGGCGACGATCGAGTCCTCCTCGACGTTCTTCGAGACGAGGACCTCCGCCTGGATGCCCTTCGCGGAGAGCGTCAGCTTGCCCGTCAGGCCCGTCACCGGGGACTTCGTGCCCGCGGTCTGCCCGGTGTTGCTGGTCTGCTCGCTGACCATGTAGGCCGTGAGGCGCGCGAGCTGGAGCGGGAGCGCGTACGGGTTGGTCGGCATGGGAATGTGCGAGAACTGCTGTTCGATGCCGGAGAGGACCGTGACCTCCTCGATCAGCGACGGGGAGAACTGGGTCGGGACCCAGTCCGAGCCCTCGCCGGAGTTGAGGGTGTCCATCGCCTTCTTCAGCTCCTCGCTGGAGCTCATGAGGCGATCCCAGGTCTTCGTCTGGGAGACGGGCTTCTTCAGCAGGACGGACGCGACGATCGCGGCGTCGAGCTGGTGCTGGACGTCCTTCGGCAGAGAGGCGACCATTTCGCCTTCCTGGTAGGCCTTGTCGCCCACGTTGCCGAAGCGCATCTTGCGGCCGCGCGCCGCGGGGTTCGGCGCCTTGCCGACGACGTCCATGACGCCCTCGGTGAACTCCTTGAACAGCGCGGCGATCGCGTCGGCGGACAGGGCCTCGGGACCCTTCTTCGTGAGCCGCTCCTGGATGACCTTCAGGCGCGCGAGCGCCTCTTCGTGCGGGGTTCTCATGTTCTTTTTCTCCTTGAGTCTGCCGGGCTCGCGCGTGGCTTGCCGGGCGGTTCCGCGGATCGTTAGGCCGCGGGCAGATTCTTCGACTTGGCGAGCAGGCTCTCGATGAGCTCGCCGACCTTCTGGAACTCCTCGACGTCCTTCGGATCGGCGGAGTCGCCCTTCGCGATGATGATCTCCGAAAGCGTCTCATACTCCTTCACGAGCGCCGCGACGGCCTCTCCGGTGAGCTCGCCCTCGGGCGCGACGGGCTCGGCTCCGGCGCCGTACACGAGCTCGCGGCAGAGGTTGTTCGCCTGGATCAGCAGAGAGCGCGTCTCGTCGTCGGCGACCTTGCCCTTGAACTTGACGATCTTGGCGAGGCCGATCATGTACGACAGGGTGCTCTTGAGGCTCGGAGCGCCCTCGGCCGCGGCGAGCTCGGCCTTCGCGAGATCGAACTCTCGCTGGCTGGAGCGCCACGCCTCGAACTCCTGCCAGTCGGTCGAGATCGCGACCTTCGGCGAGAAGACGCGCTGGGCGGCGCCCATGAGGCCCTTGATGACGAGCGCTCCGGGGTTCGCGGGTACCGGGACCGCGCTGTTCTCCAGGAGCTCGGCCTTCTTGAAGACGACGCCCATGTCGCCGTAGCCGGGAGCCTTCTCCTCGTAGGCGACCTCCTTGGGGATGAAGCCGACGGAGAAGGCGTTCATGTAGCCGCCCTCGTACAGCGCGAAGATATCCTTCGCCATCTGATGATCCGCGAACTGCTGGAGCAGGATCAGGCCCTTCGAGTCGAACGAGTGATCGATCGCCTTCCCGAGCGGCGGCGTCGAGTAGTCGTGCGCCCAGAGGACGACCGGGTTCTTCAGGTAGGCGGCGATCCCGTCGCCCGCGAAGGCGTCGGGCATGAACTTTTCGCCGTAGCGATCGAGATCGTTCGTCGAAGCGTAGCACTCGATCGTGCGCGCCTTCGCGTCGATCCCCTTGATGCTCGCGAGGTCCTTCTGGACGGGCCGAGAGAGGAGCTTGTCGTTCATGGTCGATTCACCGTCCCTGGAGGATTCGGAGCTCGGAGGTTCCCGACCCGGCGAGCGTCCGGCAGAAGAGCGAGAGGTTCTGGGCCCATCGCTTGAAGGTGGCCTTGTTGATGAAGCCGGAGGCGTCCTGATCGATCTGCTCGCAGGACTTCGCGGAGCCCGGCGTCGTGGAGGCCGCGGAGTCGAAGGAGCAACAGACCTTGTTCGCGGTGTCGATGTTGATGACGCGGACGATCCAGGAGCGCGCGAGCTGGGGGGTGTCCACCTGGGCGAAGGCGGTCCCGACCTGGACGGACGCGATCGTCACGGAGTCCTTGAAGATATCCTGGTCGGCGGTGTACGTCAGGCCGACCTGGGCCGAGGCGCGCGAGGCGAGGAGCGCGGCGGCGCAGGCGACGACGGCGAAGAAGCGGGTCTTTCTCATGGTCAATTCTCCTAGACGATTCCGCGCATGGTACAGCGGCAGTTGACGATCTCTTCGGGCGGGCCGTGCGGATCGCCGGGATACTCCAGCAGGAAGCCGCCGACGTCGAAGGGGTCGGTCGTATCGACTTCCTGCCCGTCGGCGATCGCGTGGGTGTCGCGGACCTTCTCGTCGCGCGAGCTGATCCATCGCTTCGTCGTGACCCCGGCCTGCTTGAAGCCGTCGAAGATTCCCGCGTTGCCCGCGGTGTTGCTCTCGGTGCGCGCGATCCGCGCGGCGCGATACCGCTCATAGAAGCCGAACTCGTCCTGGACGGCATCCGTGAGCTCCTTCTGCGTGGCGCCCTCGGCGATCTTCTCCTGGAGCAGAGAGCGGAGCCGCTCGGTCGTGGTCTTGTTGACCTCGAAGCTGAACTGGAAGACGTGCTTTTCGAGGAACTGCCGCGCGGCAGGGCTCTCGATATCGAAGGCGATCGCGACGTCCAGGTCCTCGACCGTCGAGTCGCCATGGCTCTTGTAAATCGACTTGATGATCTTCTCGGTGACGCGCGCGAGCTCCTTCGATTCCTCCTGCGTGGACAGCACGATCAGATCGACGCGGGCATCGCGGGCCTTCTGCTCGATCATGAGCTCGGAGCTGGCGCTCTTGTAGTGCGCGGCGATCCTGGCGAGGACGCGCTTCCGCTCGCCGACGAAGAACTTCTTCACGGCCGCGCGCAGGCGCCGAGCGCCGACCTCGTTGCGCGCCATGTACCGCTTCCAGTGGGCGTCGTCGAGGCGCTTCGCCGAGCCGCCCGAGCCGCGGAGGCCCTTCTTCCCCTTCGGGTTCTTCTCGGCGTCCTCTTCTTGCGGGTTGTCCGAGACTCCGCCCGCCTGGCCTTCGCCCGCCTCTTCCTGGTCCTCCGTCTCGTTGCCGGGCTTGCCGGGAGGCGCGTCCTCCTGCGTCCCCTCGGGATCGAGCGGCTCGGAGGGATTGACGACCTCCTCCAGCGGCACGAGGAGGTTCGAGACGAGGCCGACGTCGCCGTTCTCGATCGCTTCGAGGCTCGACGGGCCGAAGGCCTTGATGAGATTGTTGACGGGGACGCCCATTCCGAACCAAATCAGGGCGGTGTCGGCCTGGACCTTGTGGTCGGCCTGGAGCGCCTTCACGCCAGAGGTATCGAACATGACGAATAGGTCGTCGTCCTCGCCGAGCTCCTTCAGTTTCTTCGTCAGCATTCCGGCGATCTTCCGGAGCTTCGGGAGCATGGTGTTCTCCCAGAAGATCGCCTTCTGCTGGTCGGCGTTGTCGTACTTCGCGTGTTCCGATCCGACGAAGACGCCGGGGACGCCGAGCGTCGCGAGAACCTTCTCCTTCGAGAGCTTCGTCAGCTCGACGAACTCCATGTCCTTGTTCGACGCGCGCGGCAGGGAGAAGTCGAGCCCGGCTTCGAGGATCGCGATCTTGTGCGCGTTCTGGACGCCGGAGTAGGCGGCCGCCCAGCCGCGCTTCAGCTCCTCGCGTTGCTCGCTCGTGAGGGTCTTGTCGGTCTTCAGGAAGGCCGCGGGGATTCCGCCGTCCTTGAAGAACTTGTTGTTGAAAGCCTCCTGGTACAGATCGCCGCGGATCGCGCCGCTCGAAGCGATGAGGGAGCCCTGGCCGAAGATCAGAGAGAGCGGATTCGCGTAGCTGACCTTAAGGACCTCGGCGACGGAGAGCTCGATCCCCTTCGCCGCGTACTCCGGGCGGTAGTTGAAGCTCTTGATGAAGCTCTCGGGGTCCTGCTTCGGCTTGACCATGTGCGACGGCATGGGCCAGAGCTCGATGACGTCGTTGAGCGAGAGCTTCGCGTCGAGCGCGAGCGGGTTCGGCTTCCCGTTGTCGAACAGGACGTATCCGTCGCCCGTCGATTCGAGCATGATGACGAGGAGCTCGATCAGATCGTACCGCGTCATGAACGGGTTCGGGTCCTCGATCAGCTCGATCAGCCGATGGCCCTCGACTTCCTCGGGAGGCTGGCCGCCCGGCATCTTCCGCATGACCTTGATGGGGAGCGAGGCCGCGGCGCTCGCGATACAATAAATTCCGGCGTAGGCCCAGGCGTGGGTGCCGTACACCTTCTCCATCGTGAGGCGGTCGATCTTCGGGTTCGCGTTCTCTCGCTTCTCGAAGTCGGAGATCGTGAACTTCCCGAGCTTGAAATAGCGGATGAGGCCCTGGCGGATTCGCAGGCTGGCGGCGTCGAGAAGGCTCAAAGCCTGGAGCGGGACGCGCGTGGGGTCGCGGGCATGGATCAAATAATAGACGCGATTCGCCCGGCTGTCAAGTCCTATTTTTTCTAGAAGACCGAGAGCCGCGGGGAGCTGTCCGCGGTCAGGTAGATATTCGCCTGCGTCATCGAGTCGATCTCGTCGTCATGATCGACGTTTGGAAAAAGGCGGGCGCGTGAAATGAAGTCTTCGACCCACGGCGCGATCTTCGGCGAAGGGAGCCAGATGTTCCCGGCCTCCTGAATCGGCTCGATCGCCCTCGCGCGGACGATCTTCCCGCCCTCCGGATTGACCGCGATCAGGCCGGGGACCTTCTGCGTCAGGAGCTCCAGCACGGCCGGGCCGTTCGCCTTGTCCTCGATGAGCTTCCGCATCGCGCGCGGCCACTTCTCGCTCATCGCTTCGATCGCCTTCATCGTGCCGCCGATCCCGACCTGATCCCGGAATTGATCGAGTAGCCATCTGTTCGCCCCCCTGCGTCCCCAGACTTGCCCGACAACGTAGTCCGATGAATCGAGCCCCTTGAACGCACAGTCCCAGCTCTGGATCAGGTCGTCCCATGGGAACGGCTCGCGCTTGCCCGTCTCCTTGCTGATACGCCAGAGGAGCTCGTCGAGCGAATCATAGAAGCGCCAGTTCTGCGACTTGAAGATCACGCCGCCTTCCTGCGGCGGGTTCTGGCGCTCCTGCGTGTCGTGGACGCGCGTCCCCTTCTCGCGGCGCTCGCGGATCACGACGTCGAGCGGCTTGATCTCCGGCAGGACCGCGGCGCCGGGCGCGATCTCGATCTTCCGAGCGGAGGCCGGGAACGAGAAGAAGAGCGGCTCCTTCGTGTAGTTGTCGCTCGGGATGACGATGTGCGTGTAGCCGCCAGCCTCGACCAGCTTGTTCGTGAAGTCGCGAGGGTGCGTCCTCTGCTCGATCGCGACGATCGCTCCGGTCTTCTTGTTGTCGAGCCGCGAGCTGAACTTGATCCCCCAGGCCTTGAGCGCGCTCTCGCGTTCGAGATCGCTCTCCGCCTTCTCGGGATCGATGAAGTCGTCCGGGACGAGGAAGTCGCCGCCCTTGCCCGTCGCGGCGCCGTGCGTCGAGGTAGCGATCAGCTTCCCGCGGCGCGTATTCTGGACGAGCTTCTTCTCGTTCTGATCGCTGGCGAGCACGACGCGCGGGAACTCAGAGCGGTAGAAGTCGCTCTCAAGGATCGAGCGGCGCGCGACGGCGAGATCGATCGCGAGGCTGATCTCGTGGCTGATGAACATGAACCGCGACTCTGGCTTGCCGAACGGTCCCCATTGCCACGTCGGCCAGACGATCGAGACGATCGAGCTCTTCAGGGTGCGCGGCGGTATGTTGATGAGGAGCCGCAGGATTTGCCCGCGGCTGACGGCCTCCAGGTGCTCGCAGAGATACCCGATGTGCCAGGACGGCACGAGCTCCTTCCCCGGCTCCAGGACCTCGAAGGCTCGCTTGAAGTAGGCTTCGAGCGGCTGGACTGGCCGCGGGATCAGGCTGTTCGCGAGCCGCTCCAGGCCGGAGGCGACGGTCGCCCGGTCCTGCGGCGCCAGCACGTCCTCGCTCAAGCGTTGCCGCCGATCCCTGCGGCCGCTTCCTGGAAGCCAGCCGCGAGGCGCGCGCGGAGCGCCGGGTCGGCGACCTCGCGCTCGATCACGGCGGCGAGGAGATCGATCAGCTTGTCGAAGGCCTTGCCGCCCACGATCTCCGTCCGCTCGGTCGCGGAGCCGCGTAGCAGGAGCTCCAGCTTGACCGCCTTCTCGAAGTCCCCGGCGCCGATCGCCGCGGTGTTCAGCTTCAGCGCCTCGGCGAAGCGAACCTGGACCGCACGGCAAATCTTCAGGGCGTCGGCGCGGCTCCTGGCCTCATCCTCGACCGCCTTCTGCGCGGTGAGCTCGGCGACCAATTTCTCCCGCGCGGCCAACCGCTTTTGCCAGTCGAAGGCGGCGCTCCATCCCTGGACGGCCTGGACGCTGGTATGAAACCGCCGAGCAACCTCCGCCAGACTGCGATCGGCGCCCAGAGCGTAGTAGAGCTCCCAGGCCGCGGAATGCTTCGCGGACTCGTGCGTCGGCTTCCCCATGGCCTAAAGGGTAGTCGCTGGCGGCGCCGAAGTCAAGGCCGAGATCAGCCAGAAGGCCATGATCCGCCCGCTGAACAAGACGGGAGCGAGCGCGCGCCGATCCAGCGCCTCGGCCAGAGCGGATGAGAAGGCTTCGTCGAGGCTGATCCCGTCCATCACTCGCGCTCCCAGCCGGAGCGGACGCGGACCCAGCCGTCCTTCGAGGCGCAGAGCTCTGAGCAGAAGGCGCCGCAGACCGGAGCGAGCGTTCCTTCGCCGCAGAAGAGGCAGTTCATCTAATCCCGTCCTTGGTGGAGGGGGCGGCGGCCTTCCCCTCCTTCGTCTCTTGGGTCTGGGCGGCGGGGATGGCGGTCGAGGGAACGTATCCGCCCAAAGGGTTTAGAGTGAACGGTGCCCTGGCTCGGAATATAACAACCATGCTATCGTGCTTGCCTTTCGCGCCCTCTCGCGATTCTCCGACAAAAGCGACTCTCCCGCGCAGAAATCGGATCTCAGCGTTCGGGTAAATAAGATCGTGAAATTGTCTTGTGCTGACCGCCGCAGGGATTAACAGAACGCACGTTGCGCCGCCTTGCCACTCGTCGAAAGCCCTGTTGATAAACCTCGGCTTGTCTTTGGCGTTGTACGGCGGGTTGATGAAATTGGACTTCCCCCACTTCACCGTCGGAGATAGCCCGTCGAATGTGGAGCGAAGCGGGCAAGGGTCAAAGTCAAAATTAAATTCAGCGTTCAGTTTCTCGTATAGTGCGGGCGGCGTGGCCCAATGGTCATTGACTTCGCTCCCGTCTCGATTCTTCATCGCTTCCTCTCCTTCGTCTCTTGGGTCTGGGCGGCGGGGGCGGCGAGCAAGTACGTCAGCACCTTGCCGAGCGTCACGCCGTCCGGGTTCTTCCCCGACATGAAGCGGTGAAGCGTGGCCTGATCGACGCCCATTTCCTTGCCGAGTCCGCGCAAGGATTTCTCGTCGTGGAGCATCGCTGAACGGAGCATTGGTCCCAGTCTCATCGCTTCTTCCCGGCCCTGGGAGACGAGGCGCGGCGGGCGAGTCCGACGAGATAGTAGAGAGACTGGAAGGAGTCACCCGTCCACACTAACGTCGATGGAACGTGCTTGCGGAGCGTCAAGATGGCGCTCTCAACGTCCCGCTGGGCGGCGTCAATCTTCTTTAGTCGCCGCTTGCGTTGATCGGTGATCTTCATTTCGAGTCTCCTTGCGGCTCGATACGGCCCCCGTTGGCGCGGATGATATCTTCGGTCAGCGGGCCATGCTTCGCGGCCTCCGCCCCCGGGCGGCGGTTCGGACAGTCGGGCAAGCACTCGTGGTACTCGTCCATGTGGTCATCGTCGTAATGACAGATCGCGCCATCCCCCAGACAAAACGGGAGCATCGGGCATTTCTCGCTATGGCACTGATGCGGCCCAAAGTGGTCGCAGTGCTTCGGCCTCTCCGCGCTCGGGGCGGTGTTTATATCTTTGTAAACAGGGGCGAGAGAGGCGAGGGCGGCGCGAACCTGACTCACCACCCAGTCGTCGTTGCGGTCAGAGATTCCCTCCAAAATGTCCTCCAGCGTGTGCATGGCCTTGGTCTGCGCCTCCCCCATCGCCTTGACGGTGGCAACCAAGCGCTCAACCTCGTCGAGCGTCGAAACGTCTCCGGGGATTCCGAGTTCTCCCTTGTCCGCGATGCCGAGGACTTTGCGGATTGCCGCATGGGCGGACTTGTAGGAGATCAGGCCGACGACCTTCTCCCGTTCCCGGGCAAGCTCGGCGCGGAGAGCGTCAACCTCGTCAGAGTCGCAGTATCGGCAAGAGTTCTTGGCCGCGACAATTCTAACATCGCCATGCGACGGGCACTGATTCCCGACGACGACGGGTCTATGGTATTCGCTCACGGCTTGCCTCCATTGGCGGGATGCGCATTAAGCCACGCATGAGCCCGCGACGAAATTTCATGAACCAGCTTCGCGGCATCCTCGGCGTTCATGTTCCAGCATCTCTCGGCCAGCTTGGAGACGCCCAAGAACTCGCCGCGCGTCATGGCCTCGTCGAGCTTGGCCTTCAGCCCCTCCATCTTCTTGTCGCACTCCTCATGGTCGAGGATGAACTGCTCGACGGATTTGAGGCGGGCTTGGGGGGCGGACTCGCGGGCCTCGGCGGCTTCGGCGCGGGCCAAGTGCTTCTCTGCGGCCTCTTTGTAATTCATGATCAACGCGGAGTCTCGCTCCGCTTCCAACTCCTTGACGCGGGCCTCGGCGGCTTCGGCGCGTTTCTTGCTCGTCGCGTTCATAACAACGAGTTCGTTCACGTCATTTTGCCGCTCCTCTATCATGACTTG
>Ga0070679_100005842_pt1 | contig 11419 bp, 10 predicted proteins | sample KBSC63BmetaG_FD_65652 | JGI IMG/M metagenome (GOLD analysis project Ga0070679, IMG submission 65652) | Corn rhizosphere microbial communities from Kellogg Biological Station, Michigan, USA - KBS C6-3B metaG | ecosystem: Host-associated > Plants > Roots > Rhizosphere | place: USA: Michigan... | reverse complement strand
CCGCGATGATCACGGCCGGGCTGGAGCAGCCAGCCGTCGCGGACTTCCTCGGTAACCCGGTGTTCAAGGCGCTGGTGCTGGGCACCCGCACGAGCGATCTGTTCGCCGGAGCGCTCCTCAGCCGGCTGCCCCTGTCGTGTAAAGAGCAAAATGTTCCCAAGCCCCGTCGCGATCGTATCGCCGGCCTGAAAGCGCGCCTGGCCGGCGTGAGATCGACCTAGGCGCGGGGGACGGGGCGGCGCGGGCGATCCTGGGTGATTTCCGGAATTGCCTGTTTTCCCCGAGGTGAGGCCGACCCCATCTACATCTCCCCCGGTCGGGCGCGCGGGCTCCTTCTCGGGCGGTCCTGAGCCGCCTCACCATCCAGGATTCACGTATAAAAACAGGTCTTTCGGCACCGACGCGGGGCGTGACCGACGCGCCAGGCTAGCGGGCGTCAAAATCCTGACCCATTTCGGCGACCACGCGTCACTGCCGCTTTTTTTTGTTCCTGATTTAACCGGAAACGGGCCTCGTGGCACACCGATGTGACCCCGAAAATTGTATTGCTTGATACGGTCGCGCGTGCGATACGAGCCGTTCGTCGGGACCGCCGCAGAGCCTCCCACTCCCATTCCCCCCAACCTCTGCGGTTAACATTTTGTTCCCTGATCGCTAATCCCCCGGCGAGAGAGGTGAGTACGATGCCCAACTGGAAAGCAGGTGCCATCGTGGCGGCCACGTTCGTGGCCGGCTGTACAGGGTCGATTGGAACGACGGCGGACACGCCGAGCAATTCCAAGCCCAACGGATCGAGCTCAGGCTCTGGCGGCAGCCAGCCTTCGAGCTCCGGAAATGGAAGCGGTAAAGCTTCCGGCTCCGGGGGGAGCGCCTCGAACGGCACCCCCTCCGGCTCGGGCGGCGGCAGCGGCACCCCGTCGGGGACGGGCGGCGCCACCGTCGGCCCAGGCGGTACGCCCTCGTCCGACTGCACGCCGGGCATCGCCCCGACCTCGCAGGTACCTCGCCTGACGAACGCCGAATACGATCGCACCGTGCGCGATCTGCTCGGCGTCTCGGGCGTCGCCGCCGCGGGGGGCGTGCCACCCTCGACCCTGCTGGCCACCGATCAGGACGGCAGCCTGACCAGCCTGGGGTGGAGCGCCCATCAGACGGTGGCTGACCAGATCGCCACGCAGGTCATCGGCGACGCGAACCTGAAGAAGAACTTCATTTCGTGCACGCCCAGCACCTCCGGCGCGGGCGCGACCTGCTTCCATGACACCATCGTCGCCTTCGGCCGCAAGGCCTTCCGGCGGCCGCTGACGGACGACGAGGTCACCGCGTTCACGAAGATCGTGACCAACGGCGCCCAGATCACCGCCACCGGCTCGAACGACGACATCTCCCAGGCGCTGCTGTACATGTTCCTCATCTCTCCCTCGTTCATCATGCGCGCGGAGATCACCGGCACCGCCGACAGCTCGGGTCACTACCCGCTGTCGAGCTACGAGGTCGCCTCGCGACTGTCGTACATGCTGTGGGGCTCGACGCCGGACGACACGCTGAACGCGGCCGCCGACAAGAATCAGCTGGGCACCCCGGCGCAGGTCCTGGCCCAGGCCCAGCGCATGCTGCAGGACCCGAAGGCCCACGACATGGTGGCGTCCTTCCATCAGTACTACCTGCTGATGGGGACCAACACCCGGTGGGACCAGGCCAACAAGGACACCAGCCTCTTCCCGGCCTTCAGCCCGTCGAAGGTCCCCGACATGGAGAACGAGACGCTGACGTTCTTCGACAAGGTGACGTTCGGCGGCGGCAGCTTCCAGGATCTGCTGCTCAGCCCCAAGGCTTACGTCAACGCGAACCTGGCCCCGCTGTACGGGCTGAAGGCGTCCGACTACGGCACCGACCTGAAGGAGGTTTCGCTGGACAGCACCCAGCGCCCCGGCTTCCTGACCCGGCTGGCGTTCCTGAACGCCTACTCGGGGTACAACCGGACGTCGCCAATCTTGCGCGGCGCCTTCATCACCAAGCAGGTGCTGGCCGTGCCGATCGGCTCGCCACCACCAGGCGCCGACACGACACCGCTGCCCTCGACCGCGGACCTGGACACCAACCGCAAGCAGGTCGACGCGCAGACCTCGGCGGCGGCGTGCGCCACCTGCCACCACACCTTCATCAACCCGCCCGGGTTCGTCATGGAGGCCTACAACACCGCGGGCGCTTGGCAGACGACCGAGGCGACCACGGGCGCCCCCATCGATACGTCGGTGGACGCCGCGATCGATGGCGAGATGGTTCACATCAACAATCCCGCCGAGCTGATGGCGAAGATCGCCGCCTCGCCGGGCGCGCAGCAGCAGTACGCGAAGAAGTGGGTGTCGTACGCCTACTCGCGAGAAGGTGATCCGAACGACTGCGGCACCGTCTCCGACCTGACCACCAAGATCGCGAAGGGTGGCTACACCATCGCGAACTTGATCACGGATCTCACCCAGACCGACTCCTTCCGCATGCGAGCCGAGGTGACCCCATGAAGCGCCGAGTCTTTCTCCGAGGTGTGGCGGGGGCTGCGCTGGCGGCTCCCTTCCTGAGCTCGCTGCACGAGAAGAAGGCCAAAGGCGCGGCGTCGACCACGCCGGTGCGGAATGTCTTCTTCTACACGCACAACGGCTGCCTGACGGACAAGTGGTTCCCCAAGACCACCAACGGCGCGCTGACGGCGACCGACCTGATGGCCGGCACGCTGGCGCCGCTGGCTCCCTACGTGGCGAAGCTGATGATCCCGCGCGGGTTCAGGTCGATGAACCAGTACGGCTCGGGTCAGACCATCGACCCGCATGATCAGGCCTGTGGCTCGAAGCTGACGTGCGCCCCCATCGACTCGGCCAACAAGCGCTACGCCACGGCGGTCTCGCTGGACCACACCATCGCCGAGGCCATCAACCCGGCCGGCAAGGATCCCCTGGTCCTGTCGGTGGGCGCGGCCAGCACCAGCATCAAGGAGATCATCTCCTTCTCGGCGCCGGGGGTGGCGTTCCCCGCCACCGTCAACCCGACGACGGTCTACAGCCAGTTGACCGGCCTCTTCGGCACGGGGACCACCAGCACCGGTACCTCGACGGTGACGCCCGCCGACTACCACGTGGCCCGCGGAAAGAGCGCCATCGATCTGGTGACGGGTGACCTGAACCGGTTCAAGGCCCTGAAGATGAGTGGCGCCGATCAGAAGCGCATCTCGGACTGGCTGGATCTGCTGCGCACGACCGAGACGGGCATGGGCGGCATGGGGACGATGGTGACCCCCTCGTCCTGCTCCAGCGCGACCGCGATGGGTGCCCCGCTGAGCATCACCCAGGACAAGGTGACGGCGGCCAGCCCGACGGGCCCCATCGCCACCGGAGCCTTCGTGGGCACGAACAACACCGGCACGGGCGCCACGAACCTGGCCACGTCGTTCACGCTGGGCGGCGACATGATGATGAACCTGATCGCGCTCAGCATGATCTGTGACACGAACCGATCGATCATCATGCTGTACCCCGGGTACGTGACGTTCAACTGGGACGGCATCATGCACACGCACGATCACCACGGCCTGTCTCACCGCACGGGCGACTTCTCGGTGGGCGGTTCGTGCGGCGTCGCCAACGTGCTGGACATGATCCAGCAGATCGACAGCTGGTACGCAGGCAAGTTCGCGAAGCTGGTGGGCCTGCTGGACAGCATCGGCGAGGGCGATGGCACCCTGCTGGACCACACGGCCACCACCTGGTTGCCCGAGCTGTCCGACGGGGCCACGCACAACACCAACAACCTGCCCATCATGGTCGCCGGCAGTGCCAACGGTTACCTGAAGACCGGCCAGGTCATCAACGTCGACACGGGGACACCTGACCCGGGCAAGAGCACCTCGACCTGTCAGGACGGCAGCAGCGGCAGCATCGGCTACACCGGCTCGATGGGCGGCAACACCCCCATCAACAAGTTCTACGTGACGCTGATGAACGCCATGGGCATGCGGAACACGGACGGCAGCAAGATCACGACGTTCGGCGTGATGGATGGAATGACCGCCAACCCGGGCATCAGCAACCCGGGCGAGGTCACCGCCATCACCACCGGCAAGTAGTCCTTCGCCGCGCGCGAAGCGAGACGCCGCAGGGCCCCCGGGGTTCTGCGGCGTTCTTCGTTTGTGCCCGCCGGCTACATGCTGGGAACGTGGACGTGGCCGGGGACGAAGTACAGCGGCAGGTGGTTCCCCGGCGCGACCAGCCGCGTTCTGGTCTCGCGCTCGGCCGCGTCCTTCAGGTGCTCGCAGACCTGAGGATCGGTCATGCACACCTGCCCGAAGATGGCCGCCTGTCCGTCGGGGTTGGTGTCGACGATCCCGAAGCGCAGCAGCAACTGGACGCGACGGGCGGTGTCGGCCGGGCTGCCGGTCCCCTGGGGCGGCAGCTGGTCCAGCTCGAACTTGGACGCGTCCTTCACGCTGTCCACGCTCCCCAGGGCCCAGGCCCCGTTGGCGGCGGCGCGCGCCGCGGCGACGGACAGCGCGGTGCGAGCTGCCTGCGACAGGTTCGCCGGTGCGCCGAAGGCCTGCGCCCGCCTGGCCTCCGCGCGGAACTGCCCCCACCGCGCCGACAGCAGCACGACCACCAGGGAACCGACGACCCATTTCACCGCCCACAGCGCCGGCGGCCTGGATCGCTCGATCATGGCCGGCCTCTGACGCGCAGCTGCTCGAGGGACGCCCGATCGCAGCGCGACCACTTCAGCGCGCGGCACAGCTGCTCGGCCTGCGCCCAGTCCGGCTGGCCGCCGCTCTTCAGACCGCGCACGGCGGTCATCAGATCGAACAGCTTGCGCAGCGGGGCCGGCCAGGCTTCGCGCACGGTGGCCACGTCGCCCGCCAGTTCGGCCCACGCTTGCGCAGGCGCCTGGGGATCGGGCTGGCTGAAGACCCAGCCCACGCGCGCCCCGGCCAGGGCGGCGCCGGAGGGCGCGGGACGGAACGGGGGCAGCCCCCTGCCCCCCACCAGATAGCCGAGGCCGGCGGCGGCGACGTAGACCGCGACGACGGCCGGGCGGCGCGACGGACGGACCGGACGAGCAGGCGCTGGCGGTTCCCTCATCGCGCGCCGCCATCATGAGAAGGGGCGGCCAGGGCCGTCAAGCCGGGCCGAGGTGTCCGCCGGACGTCCGCGGACGTCCAAATGCGCCATGCGAGAGGGGGCAAAGCGTGTCCACAGTGGAGGTTTTCGCGGAAAAGGTTGAACTTTCCGTTGGCCCATCCGTTGCTGATTGCCCCTGGCGTGTCGATCACGATCGCTCCCGTCCCCCACGCAGCGGCTCCGTTCGACCCACGGTTGGACGCGAAAGCGGACCAGCGCCCCGGCTCGAGGGCCGACGACGACGCCTCGCTGGCGGCGGCCCTGCTGGCCCGCGAGCCCGGCGCGGCGGCACACGCCTGGACGCAGCTTTCGCCGCTGGTGCTCGGCTTCCTGCGGCGCTACTTCGGGCCGCGCGCCGACCACGAGGATCTGTGTCAGGAGGTGTTCGCCCGCTTCTTCTCGCGCATCGCCGAGCTGCGGGTGCCCCAGGCCCTGCGGGGCTTCCTGCTAGGCATCTGTCTGGGCGTCGCGCAGAACGAGCGCCGCCGCGCCAACGTGCGGCGCGCCATCGCGCTGACCCCCACCGGCGACCTGCCCGATTGCGCCTGCCCCGACACCGACCTGGAGGCGCGCGAGGCGGTGGCACGCCTGCGGCACATCCTGATGCAGGCCGCGGTCGAGGATCGCGTGCTGTTCGTGAGCCGGTTCATCGAGGACAGCCCGCTATCCGACATCGCGCGTGACACCGGCCGCCCCATCGGCACCGTGAAGCGCCGGGTGGCCACCGCCCGGCGTCGCTTCGCCTCGAAGATGCGTCGGGATCCGGCCCTGGCCGCTTACGTCGAGGGCTCGGCGCTGCATCCGGCGCGGGGCCGCCTGGCCGACGCCGCCTGACGAGCCGGCTAGATTGCCGGCTAGACTGCGGGCCATGAGCTCGCCCGTCACGGTCTCCGGAATGGCCCACGTGGGGATTCGCGTCCACGATCTCGAGCGCTCGGTGCGCTTCTATGCGCTGCTCGGGTTCACGAAGACGGCCGGTCCGATCGGTCCGGAGCCGGTCGCGATCCTCGATCACCCGTCGGGCGTCGAGCTGAACCTGATCCTGAACGCGAAGCGCGCCGAGGAGCCGAACGTGTTGATGGACACGGCGGACAAGCTGCCCGGCATCACGCACATCGCGCTGCTGTGCCCCGACCTGGCCGAGGCGCAGGCGCGCCTGGCGGAGGCGGGCATCCCGCTCAGCGGCGGTCCCATCCAGTTCGGCCCCAAGGCGCGCGGCATCTTCGTGCGCGACCCCGACCGCAACGTGATCGAGCTCCATCAGCGCGGCTAGCGAACCCCGCGCGGAAAAAAGCGACGGCGGGCGGGCGCCGGGGTCACTTCACGCGGCGCGAGGCACGGCCGCGGTCGCTGCCGGGGCGCTTGCGCGTGGGATCGCGCGGGGGCTTGGCGCTGCCTTCCAGCGCCGTGCGCAGCCGCTCGACCAGCAGGGCGCTGGCGCCTTCGGCCTGGCCACGCAGCTTCTGCAGCGCCTCGGACAGCGCCCCGCGCACGTCCGGATGAGTGGCGCGGCCGCACTCTTCCTCCAGCCAGGCGGGGCCGCGATCACCGCCGGAATAGGCGACGACGGCGGCCGCGACGGTACGCGGCAGCGCCTGTAGCACCCGGCGGCGCGCGTCCGACCGCTCGGCCGAGCGAGGCGCGGTGGCCACCGCCTCGATGGCGCGCGACAGATACGCCAGCGTCGCGCGCGGATCGCCCACGGCGCCCAGCACCTGGCGGGACGCGAACACCTCGATCGTGGACGCGGTCGCGCCAAAGGCCGCCTCCCGATCCTCGTCGTCCAGCCAGCCGCCGGCGTGTGCGAGCAGCGCGTCGGCCCCGCCACGCCGCAGGACGAACGGCGCCAGCGCGTCCAGCACGCCCAGCCGAACGGGCACGCGCTCGTCGGCGGCCAGCGTGCCCAGCGACGTCCAGGCCTGCGCCTGATCGACGCCGGCGCGCAGCCGCCCCACCCAGCCGTGCGCCGCCGCGATGGGCAGGAAGACACGCGCGGTGTCGGGCGCCGCGTCCTCGGCGGTGAACCGGGCCAGCAGGCGGGTGACGACGGCCGAGCGGCCCTCGGCCTCGGCGCCGAACGCCGCCGCCAGGCGGAAGTTGGGCCGCGGATCGGCGCCGCCGCCGTAGCGACACAACAGATCTTCCAGCGGCGTGACGTTGCCGGTCAGCGCGGTAGCCAGAGCAGACTGCAAGGCCTCGCTACGAAGGCCCTCCACCTGCGATCGAGAAGGTGACATGGGCGCCGGAGGCTACCTCAAAATGGCCCGCCCCCTCACTCCCCCGTCCTGGATCCGCGTTCGTGAACCGGAACGGGTCCGATGACGGCGTCAGAGCGTCTGGGCGGGCAACGGGTCCGCGCGCTCGGGTTCCTCCGGGCGGGTCTCCCTCAGCGCCGACGCGGCGGCCACGCAGCGATTCCGCCCGGAGGCCTTCGCGACGTACAGGCTCGCATCCGCCTCGCGGATCATCTCGTCCACCGACGTCGCCTGCACGCCCGCCATGGTGGCGATGCCCGAGCTGACGGTCAGGGGGATGCGCAGCTCGACGCCGTTCTGCTCGCCGATCAGGATCGCCTGCGACGCGACCCGGGCGCGGATACGCTCGGCCACGGCCAGCGCGTCCAGGCCCACGGTCTCGGGCAGGATCACGGCGAACTCCTCGCCGCCGTAGCGGGCCACGCGATCGAAGGCGCGCACGCTGTCCTGGATGGTGCGCGCGATGTACCGCAGGCAAACGTCACCCGCCTGGTGGCCGTAGGTGTCGTTGACCAGCTTGAACGCGTCGACGTCCAGCATGATCAGCGACAGCGAACGGCGATGGCGATCGGCGCGGGACGTCTCCTCGTTCAGCAGGCGGAACATCTCCCGCCGGTTCCACACCCCGGTCAGATCGTCGCGCACCGCCAGCGCGCGCAACGTCTCCTCGCTGGCCTTGCGCGCGGTGATGTCCTGCAGCTGGGCGATCAGATAGACGGGCTGGCGATCGGCGTTCGTCACCACAGACACGGTCAGCTGGCCCCAGATCAGGGCGCCCCCCTTGTGCACGTAGCGCTTCTCGATCTCGTAGTGGGTCAGCTCGCCGGCCAGTGCCCGCTTCAGCAGCGGCGCCTCCAGCTCGCGGTCGTCGGCGTAGGTCGCCGCCTCGTGATCCAGCGACAGCAGCTCGTGGCGCGCGTAGCCCAGCGTCCGGCACAGGGCCGGGTTCACCTTCAGCCAGCGGCCGTCCAGGGCCATCATGGCCATGCCGATGCCCGAGTGGTCGAAGGCGCTGCGGAAGCGATTCTCGCTCTCGCGCAGCGTGGCCAGGGCGATGGCGTTCTCGGTCAGCAGCAGCTGGCATTCGCGAAGCTGCTCCACCAGCTCCAATCGCGAGGTCAGCGCGCGGCAAACGACGGAGAGCACCTGCTCGTCCTCCTGGCCGAACTGGCCGGGGCGGGGAGAGGTGACGATGACCACCCCCCGACTGCGATCCGCGCCCTGGAAGGGCACGATCGCCAGCGAAGTGATGTCCAGCCCCTCGAAGCGGGACGGATCCACGCGCGCCTCGCGCCGGGTGTCGGAGCAGAGCAAAGCCGCACCGCTGGCGAACACCAGCCCCGACAGCGTCTGCGCCGCAGGCTCGCGACGCCCCAGCAGGGACGCGGCCGTGCCAGCGGCGGTCCGGACGACCAGATCACCCCCATCATGCACGCCGATCATGGCGCCGCTGGCGCCCGTGAGCTCGATCACCCGGTTGGTGACCAGAGCCAGAATTTCCGGAACGTCCGGAGGACACGTCGACAGCTCTTCCAGCAAGGAAAGCGCTGCTTTGGCGCGTACTTCGGGGCCCGCCATCCGCATGGCATTCACCGGGCCGCGCTGCTGTTTCACCGTACGCATGATTCTCCCCCGGTCCGCCCGCTGGAGCCTTCGACAGAACCCCGGATTTCTTGACGCCTCATGTTTTCACCCGATACGCCGATGGGGCTCACGGGGGAGAGCCGACCTTGGCAGACGTCCTGATCATCGAAGACAACGCGCTGGTGCGCCGTTCGCTCGAGCGGGCCTTCGTCAAAGAGGGCTACACCGTCTCGACCGCCGGCGACGGCGAGCAAGCGTTGCGCGACCTGGATCAAAGCGAAGCCCTTCCGAAGATCATCATCATGGATCTAATCATGCCGGTGATGGACGGGTGGACCTTGCGCCAGCGCCTGCTGCAAAACGCGTCGTGGTCGCGCGTCCCGGTCATCGCCCTCTCGGGCGCCGGGGTGGACGACACCGACAAGACCTTGCCCGGGGTGGTCTGCATCCTGAAACCTGTCAGCATGCAAGCCCTGTTCGAGAACGTGGCCCGCCTGATCGCGGAGACGTTCACCAGCAAGTTGAACTGACGGTCCACTCGCGCGACGACGAGCCCAGCAGAGGTCGGGTTTCGTCCCAGTGGCAGGCGCGTCACGAACGTCGCGCAGGATGGGTTCGTCCCCACCACGCGGGCGACATCGAACGGCGCGTCGCCGTAACCGTTGGGAAACGAGTGGCGATCGAGAGCCCCGCCCGCCGCATCCGCGAAAAGTCTAACAGAGCTCCGCGGGAGTATCATCGCCGGAAGCGCTCCGAATGACGCCCGTCGACTCGTTCCTGCACTCCGTTCGCGGCGCCTTCACGCCGAGCTACGACACGACCTGGATCTGGGCGGTCATCTTGTCGGCGGTGGCCACCGTGGTCGTGGTGGGCCGGTGGCGCGCCCGCCGCCTGCGAGGTCGTGCCGGCGCCGCCGCGTTCGCGGCGTTCGCGGGCGAAAAGCATCTGGGCGGCGAGCAAACGCGGCTGCTGGCCCAGCTGGCCGCCGGCATCGGCGCCTCGCCCCTGGCGGTGGGGAACGCCCTCGATGTGTTCGAACGGGCTACCGCCCACGCGCTGGCCTCGGAGACGCCCACTCCCGCATCGGGGATCTCCCGATCGGACGGCGCCGACGACCTGTTCACGCGGCTGCACGCGCTCCGCCGCGCGCTGGGATATCACGTCGTCCCCGATCACCTGCCGCTGTCGACGACGCGCGAGCTGGTCCCCGGGACGCACGTGGCCGTGGGCGCCAGCGGCGGGGAGGTCATGGAGGTGAACGAGGCCTGGTTCGGCGTTCTGGCCGGTCCCGACACCACCTTCGCCGTCAGCGCCCCCGGCAGCGCGCTGCGCATCACCTTCACGCGCGACGCGCGCTACATCGCCCGCTGCGCGCTGCTGGCCGCGGATCCGCCCCACGCTCCCCGCAAGCTGTTGTTCCGACACGACGAAAAGCCCGAGCGCCACCAGCTGCGCGCGGCGGTGCGCGTGACCGCCCAGGGGGCGGTGCAGCTGACGCCGCGATCGGGCGGCCCTGACAGCGACAGCGCGCCGGTCGCGGCCGAGCTGATCGACATCAGCGTCGGCGGCCTGGCCGCGAACGCGTCGCAGCCGGTTCGTCCCGGAACCAGCGTGCACGTCGCCATCACCTGGGATGGCGAGTTCTACCGAGAGCTACCGGGGTCCGTGCTCCGCTGCGACGAGAAGACGGGTGGCCATTTCCTGGTCCGCCTCCAGTTCCGTGGTCTGCCCACGCAGGAAGAGAGCCGCCTGGCCGCCGCCATCGCCCGTCACAGCGCGCGCGCCAACGCCGCGAAAGACGGCGTCGCCGCTCCGTGATGGCCCAGCCGGCAGCCACGGGAAAGGCGAGCGTGCGCAACGGCGCGCCTGTCGACGACGGCCAGCAGATCCGCTGGTGACCCGTGGGGGGCCGTCGCGGCCCCCCACCCTCACTTACTTGCCGAACGCCTTCGAGTCCTCGACGAACGACTTCATGCCTTCATCGCTGAGCGGATGATCCGCCACCGTCGCCAGCACGGCGGCAGGGACGGTGAGGATGTCGGCGCCGGCCAGCAGGCACTCGCTCAGCTGGACGGGGTTGCGGAAGCTGGCGGCCAGGATCTCCGTCGTGATCTGGTAATTCGCGAACACGGTCGCGATCTCGAAGATCAGGCGCGCGCCGGCATCCTTCAGCGCGCCGCCCGAGGCGACGTACTCGGTGTTGTACATGGACTGATCGCCCTTGTCGTTCTTCGGATCCTCGACGTGATACAGCGAGTTGCCGCTCTTCCGCTCGGGCTTGTCGTGCTTGTAGCCGTAGTCCGCCAGACGGCCCAGGAACGGGCTGACGTAGGTGGCGCCGGCGTTGGCGGCCCACAGCGCCTGCGTGGTGTTGAAGATCAGCGTCGTGTTCGTCTTCACCCCCCGCTCCCACAGGCGGTG
>Ga0070679_100005835_pt1 | contig 11423 bp, 8 predicted proteins | sample KBSC63BmetaG_FD_65652 | JGI IMG/M metagenome (GOLD analysis project Ga0070679, IMG submission 65652) | Corn rhizosphere microbial communities from Kellogg Biological Station, Michigan, USA - KBS C6-3B metaG | ecosystem: Host-associated > Plants > Roots > Rhizosphere | place: USA: Michigan... | reverse complement strand
TCGAACATCGATGGTCTCGGGCTGCAGCCGGATCTCGCCGCGCGTGATGCGCGTCACGTCGAGCAGGTCATCGAGGAGCCGACTCATGTGCGCCACCTGCCGCTCGATCATTTCACACACTTGACCCGATCCGCTCCCGCCCGCGAGCGTGCGCCTCAGGAACTCCACGCCGCTGCGGATGGGCGCCAGCGGATTGCGCAGCTCGTGGCCCAACATCGCGATGAACTCGTTCTTGAGACGATCCTCCTTGCGCAGGCGCTGCTCCATCTGCTTGCGATACGAGATGTCGCGCGCCACGCTGGACACGCCGATCACCTGCCCCTGACCGTCCCGGATGGGAGACAGCATCAGCGACACGTCAACGCGTCGACCATCCTTGGCCACTCGGACGGTTTCGAACTGTGCGATGGCTTCGCCCTGCGCGAGGCGCTGCAGGAGGGCGTTCTCCTCTTCGTACATTTCAGGCGGAATGATGAGCTGCACCGATGCGCCGATCGCCTCGCTCGCGGCATATCCGAGCAAGTCCTCGGCGCCCCGATTCCACGATGTGATCTTCCCGGCCAGCGACTTGCTGAGGATCGCGTCCTGTGACGACTCGACGATCGCCGACAGCAGTTCCTGCACCTGCTGCGTGCGTTCCTTGAGCTGGCGCAACGAACGCTCCGCGCGAACGCGCGCGGTGACATCCGTGGTGAAGCAGCGGGTGTGAAGGAAACGGCCTTCCGACCAGCAAACGTTGGACGAGACCAGGACGTCGCGAACCGATCCGTCGCGGTGGCGCATCTGTGCCGGTTCGTCGGCCAGACACTCGCCGCGGCTGAGACGTTCGAGCACGCCCGCTGCGGCGCCTCGGTCGACGTAGAAATCGCCGATATGACGGCCGATGTATTCCGAGGCCGGATAGCCGAGCATCGCGAGCTCGGCGCGATTGGCCCACAGCACGGTGCCGTCGGGTCCGACCTTGTGGATCGCAATCGGCGCGTTCTCGAGGAAGTCGGTGAGCTCGCGATCACGGCTTTGGAGCAGCGCTTCCGCCTCGCGACGCTGCTGGACCTCCCGCTCGAGAGCCCAGGCGCGGCGCTGGAGCTCGCAGCGTTCGAGAAGCCGATCCGACCACGACGCAGCCGCGTGATTCCCTCGCACGGGCAGCGCGTGATCGTGCGCCGCGCAGACGTGCCGCAGATCGGCGTCGGCGCTTTGCGCCATGTCGCGCATCGGATACGCGCACAGCAGCGAGAAGCGGTGCTCGCGCCCCAGGTCGTTCCACAGCGCTTCGAGCTCGAGGGCGGCATCATTACGCCCCTCTGCCCACAGCAGCGCAACCATCTCGCCGAACAACGACAGTGGTCCGCGCGCAGCGAGTCGCGCCACCCGGGTCCCGATTATGGTTTCGAAGCGACCACGGTCGAGAACGCCGTCGACGAGCAAGGCATCGAGCGTCTGCCGTGCATCGAGTATCGTGAGTCGTCCGCTGCTCTTGAGAGCGCTCGCATCCAAACCACGAGCGACAAGCGATCGCTCGATGCCGTCGCCATGCGCGCCTGTCGCTATGACGATTGCGGCGCCCGATGCGCCAATGCCGCACGTCTCGAGGAATTCCGCGACCTCGTCCGCAAGGACCTCGTCGTCCTCGTAGAACTGCAGGAGATGGGCGTGCCGCTCCGACGGCTCCGTGAAGCGTGGAGGGGAGTTGGTTTCGATGACGCTCATCGATCGCTTGCCTCCTCGGCATCGGTTCTGGCCGATGAGCAAATCAGACAAGTCGTGCGCGCGAGCCACGAGGCTCGGGCATGCCCACTCGCCATCGCCGGTGGGATGGCGCTTGGGCGACATGGTACGTTTAGAACCCGACCTGTCTGTCGGCGAAACACCGACATACGTTGGTTGACACGCCTGGCGCCGACCCTCGATGGTGCACACCCTGGCAACCAGGGCAGTAAGCACCCGGGGATATAGCGTCCCCAAGCGTGGCTATCGAGGAACCGCTGCCCGATCGGGGGATGGGTGCCTGTCCGCTGACGCGGACCGCGTCCTGCAGGCGTCTGAGCGACGCCTTTCGTGCTGCCACGACCGCGCTGCCTACGCACCTTGTGTCGTGCGGCCCGGGTGGCTAGGGCAAGGACAACCGATCCAGCACGACGAGCGCGGCCGCAATGAGAGCGAGCGCGATTCCGCCCACGATGATTGCAACGCGACGCACCAGTACGTCGGTCCGACGCTGATGCGCGGATCCGGCCTCGTAACGCTTGCCGAGCTGGTGCGGATCGTCCGCGCTCATCGTACCGCGCGACTAGCCTGGAATGACAAGTGGAGCATCAGCTGGGTGGTGCCTTGCGCAAATGGGGGTTCGTCCTACATACGCGTCGCACGCAGGAGCATACCTTGTCGATAGCTTTTACAGTCAACGCATCTTTGGACAGACTATCAAATACGCCCGGACCCGAGTGTTGGTGGTCGACGACCACCACGATGGAGCCGAGGCGCTCGGGCTCCTTCTCGACCTCCTGGGATGCGACGTTCGCCTTGCCTACAGCGGGCGCCAGGCCCTGACGATCGCACCCGCCTTCGATCCCGACCTTGTCGTGCTCGACCTGCAGATGCCCGACATGGATGGCATCGAGACGGCGCGGCGCCTGAGAGCGCAATCCTGGTCGTGGCACTGCGTCTTCGCGAGCCATAGCGCGTCCGCGAACCCCGAAATCGGCGATATCTCGCATCGAGCGGGATTTCAGCACCACGTGCGGAAGCCTTCACCGCCCGGCACCTTCGAGGCCCTTCTCGCGACCTTGAGCTCGGAACACGAGGCCTAGGACGACCGTCGGGGACTGCCCGGCTCGGAGCGAGAATGCCGATCCGCCGCCACTCTCGCGCGCGATGCCGGCAGGAGCGTAGTCTCCATGAAAACGACGGCAGCCGCCCGCTGCCCGGCCTTGAACGCTCGTTAGCCCCTCCGTGGCGAATGTGACGCCCAGCGAGAGCGCCTCGGCGCTGCGCCCGTTCCGGCACCGGACGTACGCCGTCATCTGGACGGCGACCGTCGTTTCGAATATCGGCGGATGGATGTACAGCGCGGCCGCCGCGTGGCTCATGACGGGTCTCAGCAGCAGCGCGCTGGCCGTATCACTGGTTCAGGTGGCGACCACGCTGCCGATGCTTCTGGTGGCGTTGCCTGCCGGCGCGCTGGCCGACATTATCGACAAGCGCAAATTCCTGATCGTCGTCGAGATCGGCATCATGGTCGTATCCGCGTTGTTTGCGACCATCGTCGCGCTGCAGCTCGTCACGCCGGTCTCGCTGCTGGCCTTCATGTTCACGATCAGCGTCGGCAGCGCGCTCACCGCCCCTTCGTGGCAGTCCGTCGTACCCCTTCTCGTTCCGCGCGCCGACCTGCCATCGGCGGTCGCGGCGAACAGCGTGGGTATCAACATCAGCCGGGCGGTGGGTCCTGCACTGAGTGGACTCATCACCGGCGCATTCGGCATTGCGGCTCCGTTCTGGCTCGACGCGTTCAGCAACGCGGGAACGATCGCAGCGCTCGCATGGTGGCGTCCAGCCAAGCGCAGCGTCGCGCGCGTGCCGGCTGAACGCCTGGGAAGCGCGATTCGAATCGGCGTGCGCTATGCACGCAACAATCGCCCGCTTCGCGCCACCCTCGCGCGTGCCGTGGCCTTCTTCCTGTTCGCCAGCGCGTACTGGGCGCTCCTTCCACTCGTCGCTCGAACGCAGATAGGTGGCGGGCCGTCGTTGTATGGCGCCCTGCTTGGGGCGATCGGAGCCGGCGCAGTCGCCGGCTCTCTCATTCTGCCGCGGCTGAAATCGGCGCTGGGACCCGACCGGCTCGTGAACGGCGCGACCGCCGCGACGGCAATCGCGCTCGTGCTTTTCGCGCTCTCGGCGAACGCCATTACGGCCGGCATCGCGAGCGTGCTCGCCGGCGCAGCATGGATCGCGGCAGTGGCCACTCTGAACGTATCGGCGCAAATCGCGCTTCCAGAATGGGTGCGCGGGCGCGGGCTCGCCGTCTACGTCACCGTGATGTTCGGCGCGCTCACCGCGGGAAGCGCCGTATGGGGTGAGATCGCTCAAGCGAGCACGCTTTCGCTCGCTCACTTCCTTGCCGCCGGCGGAGCTCTGCTTTCCATTCCACTGACCTGGCGCACCAAGCTGCAAGCCGGGGCCGGTCTGGATCTCACACCGTCGATGCACTGGCCTACCCCGATGCTCGCGAGCGATTTGCGCCACAAACCGGGGCCGGTCCTGGTCACCGTCGAATATCACGTCGCCACGACCAATCGAGATGCATTTCTATCCGCGCTGGAGGCCGTTGAGGCCGAACGCCGACGCGACGGCGCGTACGCGTGGGGCGTTTATGAGGATTCAACCCAGCCCGGTCGACTCGTGGAAACCTTCCTCGATGAATCGTGGCTCGATCATATGCGTCATCACGAGCGCGTCACGAAAGCCGACGCAATCGCGCAAGAACACGCCGCGCAGTACCTTCTGCGTCCCGCGGTGGTGACTCACTACGTCACCGCCGAAACTGCAAACGCCGCTGACGCGTAGGCCGAAGCCGCGCCCTGCCGCGACAAGACCGCGTACGGTTTGCGCTAGCGACCGAGTTCGGCGGCGGAGCTGCTCTTCCGCCATACCGTTGCGAGCCAGGGTTGCCGCTCAAGCGGCAACCCCGGTGGACGATAGTAGTGTTCCAACTCCACGAAAGCGGCTGCCTGAAGGAGCTCGCGCCACGATTCGAGGTCGTGATAGACGCCATACCGGCCGTGATTCCACCCCTCCTCGTTGTGGCCGCGGGGGTTCGAAGAGAAGAGCACGCCGTCCGGCTTGAGCGCCGCGTGCAGTTCGCTCAACACCCGCGGCAGTTCCTGGCGTGGGACATGGAACAGCGAGGCGTTGGCGAAGACGCCATCGAACCAGCACGACGGAAGCTTCAGTGCGAGGAAATCCTGTTCCAACACCTCGCAGCCGCTGTGTCGGCGCGCCATGGTGGCGAGCGCCGACGAACCCTCCAGGCCGGTCGGCTCGTGACCCAGGGCTCGGAACGTCGCGAGATCACGACCAGGACCGCACCCCAGATCGAGTATGCGGAACGGTGGTGCGCCGCGCATGTGTCGTAGAAGCGACGCAATGTTCTGCGTCACATCATGGTCGCGCGTGCCTTCCCAGAACTGGGCAGCGTGCTCGTTGTAATGCTCGAGCGTCTTGGAGGTGATAGTCGACAGGTCCTCGCGCAACAGCGTCATAGCGATCTTTGGATGGCTTGGGATAGGAACGACGGCGAAACGTGGCGGCGGCTCCAACCGCTGCCGACGCCTCTCCTCCTTGCAGGAAGTCCATCGCAGACCCCGGCGCGGCGCGGGTCGCTGTCCGACCCGATGCCGCCCGTTGGTCGCAATCTCGCGGAGCGGGGACGGCGAAACGCGCATTCCCTAACCGGTTTGCGATTCATGCGGTCGGGTAGCCAAGGACGCTGGATCGGATCAAACTGAAGGGTCAATCGAATCTCTCGTTCATCCGGAGGTCAGCGTGAGTCATGCGTCAATGCTGAAGGCCCGACGGCAGCGCCAGAAGACCAAGAAACGTCTGCACGTCCACGCCAAGCAGGCGAAACGACTGGCGAAGCAGGCACTGGCGGCGCAGGGTGTGAACAAGGAATAGAACAAACGCGCAAGACACCGGCCAAGACCGAGAAGATACGGAGGGTCGAGCCAACCGGAAGCTTGGCAGGCAGCGCGCCAAGCAGAGCGGTAGAGCGCTGCGGGAACAGCCGCTTGCTCGCATTTATGCCTCTGTTCGGCAGGCCGCGCTGTATGCTTATTTCTGGCGCGCTTTGCGCGCAGCGTATCTGGCATCGCGCGCGGCCTTCTGATCTCTTTTGCGCGCCGCATCGGCCTCCGCTTGCGCCGCACGCTCGGCGTCCTTGCGCGCACGTTCTTCCACGGCAGCCTGTACTTGCCGGGCTTTATCAGCCGCGCGTTGCGCTTCTCTCTGCTTTGCATCGGCTCGCTTGGAGGACTTGCGCTCCGCTGCCCGGCTCTTGCGAGCTTCCGCCGTTTGGACCTGCGCGGTTTGCCGCTCGGCCGACTGTGCGGCGTTGACCAGCGGCATCGCGCGCAACTTTTCGAGCTGGGCCTTCTTCGCCTCGCTCGCAGTCTGCAGGCGCTCGGCAAATCCCGGTTCTTTCCTAGGCATGTATTCGCTCTTTCAATTTAGGATGGCTGGGATCATGCAGTGCATCGGCCTGCATGACCATAGCGGGAATGGTACGTAAACGTGGACAGGCGCTGATTCGCTGGTACGTGAAGGAACCCCTTGTATCGCGCCGTGGCCGGCCGTCGACTGGACTTAGCCGCCTGCCGCTCTCGCCGGTTTTGATATCAGAGCAATCCGCGCCGCTCGCAGCCCGGCAGCAGATGTCGACGCTGCGCTTATGCTTCTCCAAGCTTTAGTGGTCGATACGTCGGAAGAGTAGAGGCAGACCGCCGTTTTGGGCGGCGAGTACTGCTCCGTCAGCCCGCGAAAACGTGGGCCTCGCCGGGCCTCAGCACCGTTACCGCGACGTTTGGCGCAATCGTCGCAATCGCACGCCGGAAGTCTTCGCCCGCTTCCACGCCGAGCACCTGAGGGTTGTGCGCATAGTGCACGGGTATCGCCTGTGAAACACCCGTCCACTGGCACGCGCGCGCGGCGTCTTCCGGACCCATCGTGTACGGGCCGTCGCCCGCGCACACGATACCCAGGTTGGGACGGTAACGCTCGCCGAGTGTCTTCATGTCCCCGAAGAGGTCGGTGTCGCCGCTGATGTAGATGCGCATGCCGCCAATGTCGAGCATGAAGCCCGCTGCCGGAAAGCCGTGCAGATTGGAATGGATGGCAGGCACGAGGTGCGTCGTCATGGCGCCGTGCTTCGCGACCCCGCCGAAATTCTGACCCGCGCCACCGTTGGCGACAAGCTTGGCGGGGTCGAGACCGGCACTCTTGAAGTCATCGAGAAGTCCCTTGCGCATGAGGTCGCTCTGTCCGGTCGTCATCACCGGAAGACCCGCGGCGGTCAGCGCCTTCAGCATCTCGAAGTAGTCACCCATGTGGTCGCCGTGATCGTGCGTGAGGAGCACGAAGACCGCCTCCGGTTTCTTGTCGGCAACGTAGCGTACGAACCCTTCCTTGCTCGCATACTCGGGCGGCTTGCGCACACCGAAGCGGTCCCATCCGGCGTTGTTCCAGATCCAGGCGTCGTCGAACGCGATTTGCTTGTAGTCGGCGGTCGCGATCTCCGTCACTCCGCCGCCGAGCCAGCGCACCGAAACTCCGCCGGCCGCAGACCGGCCCTGGGCCGGCGTGGTTCCGGGCATCCCCGCGCAGCCACCGAGCGCGAGCCCACCGCCCAGCGCCAGCATGTCGCGCATGAAGCCGCGCCGACCTGTTTTCATGCAATCCATGGAAGCTTCTCCTCCACCGTAAGGTGATCACGTTTTGGTGCAGCAGCGAAACGCTATCGTCGGCGAGATCGAGGCGTCAAGGACCGCGGCCGACAAGGGAGCACAGAGGCAGGACCGTGGTGCGACTCAAGGGGCCGCCACATGGTCCCGGCGCGGTCTTGCCGATCAAGGATCGATCGCGATGATGCGGCGTTGCCCGGCAACCGCATGCGCCAGCAGGCCCGACATCATGGCCGCCTATCACGTCGTGCAGCGATTGCACCTCGCGGGCTCGAACGCGGCGTCGACCTTCCAGCCAGTCGAATCCGGCACGAGTCGGGCAAGCGCGACTCCGTGGTCCGTGACGCCTTGGTCCGAAAGCCGAATCAACGCGCCCTCTTCAATACGTGAGGCGACCATAGCGTCGGCGTCGAGGCCCGCCGGCGCGAGATCCGTCTCTCGCTCCACGTATTCGACAATGACGAAGTACGGGCCGCAACGATCAACCATCGGCAATGCGATCCGATCCACGAGCTGGACTTCGCGTCCGAGTCGATCGAGCGCGAGCCCGGGGCCGACCACGACCGACGTGGACGATGCGTCATTTGCGATCGTCACCGAGAGACCGTCGGCGATGCCGAAGCCATGTAGCAGACGATTGTGAAGCCACCTGCGGCCGATGAGATACTGCTGCTCCGCCTGGAAATCGGACGCTGCCAGGACCTGGCCTGCGAAGTACGACACCCGCTTCGCGCCGGACAGACGCTCAACGCCCGCTCCGATCGCATCGATGCACACGCCGGTCGACGAGAGTGCGACCTGGTACACGCACGCTGCAGGCGGCCAACGTGTCGTAACCGAGACCCCGGTGTTGCCTTCGGTGCCATCGCCATCGCGGTAGGAAATGGTTGCGATGGCGCCATCCGGCGGACGCCGCCCATGCGTACCGTCACCGAACAGCACACGGGCGCCGGACGCGTGGTCTACGACGAAGACGGCTTCGTCCGCGCCTGCCTCGCTCAGGCTCTCGGCTTGCTGCCATTCTTCGCCGTCGACGTACACCGTGACTCGGCGCGTCAAGTTCCGTTCGGTCATCGTCAACCCTCGTCGAGGCACACTACAAGTAGGTCGACCATCGCGCCGGGGCAGCGGCACCGAGCTGTTCGCGCCCGAGCCCGTGCCGGTTGTCTTCACGGCGAGTATGCCGACGTGCGTACGCAACATAGCACCACTGCGAATCGCTGTGTAGGGTTGCCGTCTTCTTACCGAACGGAGGACGTCGCATGGGTGTCGATCGACGAGATACTGCCCGCATCGCCACCACGCTTGCTTTCGCGGTGGTTGCGACAGTCTCACCGAATGGGACGGACGCCGCACCCGGCATGTCGACGATTGCGTTGACTGCTTTCCGGATTGCCGAGCTGTCGCGCTTTCGACAACCGCCGCGATGCGAATCACGGTTACATGACGGTCAAAGGCGATGCGCGACGAGATGGTCGCGAAGGGGTGGATCGCCGAAGGCGACGGCCCCGACCTGGTTGTCATGTGCTCGCCCGGCTGACGGCGTCAAGCCCGTGTGCGGTCCAGGCTTTCGACGAAGATTCGCGCGAGATTGTCCGCGACGGAAGCGCGCGCCACGACCTTGCGCAGGTTTCCGTTTTCGGTGATCGGAACGTAAGGGTGCGGCCAGTCGATGATCGACCGGAGAAGCTCGTTCGATACGGTGTCTCCGTCCTGCGTCACGGAGTTTTCCAGCAAGTCGTCGCCTAGCCAGCGACGAAGATCGCGAGCAGTGACAAACGAGCGCTCCGCGTCTTCAGTTACCTGATTTACGATGGTGTTCCAGAGGTAGGCTCGCTGGTCGAGCGCGCGGGCGAGGTCTACGGCGATCACTGCTTGCTGGCGGCACTGGTCGAGGAATTGACGCAGCGGCGTGCTCATGCTCGCGAGTCGATCGCGGACCGTCGCCGTCGTGGCGGCGCCGAGGTAGCGTTCTCCGTTCTCGGTGAAAATCAGCAAACGTGTCCCTGCAAGTTCGCCGGCGACAGCGGCGAGAAAGAAAAGGCGCGTTGACCACCAGTAATTGCCGTCCCTGAGGTCCACTGTGAGGACGCGCAACTCGGGTGCGCGCACCAACGATTGCTGCAAGCTCATCAGTGTCGAGTCTACGATCGGTCCGCCGTACATCAGGGAATCCGTGAGACCTGGCGCGCCGCTGATGGTGCCAAGGCGGTCGGTGACCTCACGCCGGTACACGGCAGCGCTTACCTGTCGAGCAAGATCCTCTGGCGTGGTGAAGAATCCAGCCAGCCATTGGCTCGATAACTCGTCACGGAATCTCTTGACAGCGGCAGCATCCTCCGACGTGCCTGCGAGCGCATCGATGTACTGCACTGGCCAGGTCGCCTTGGGATCCAGCATGAATACGAGCGGACGCTTGCCGGCCGCACGGCGGAACTCCGACTCGGTGACAGACACCCGGGGCGGAGCGACGGTCGCCGGATCGTTCGCCGGCGGTGGTGGCGATGGTGGGACGTATCCATACCGCCAGGCGAAGATACCTACATAGATTTCCGCCGAGTCGACATCCTTCAGGCAACGGTCGAGCGGCCGCGACCCTTCGGCGACGTACTCTTCCATGCCGATGACCTCATGGCCCATCTGCCGGAGCAAGCGGGCGACCGCCGCTCGGTGCTCAACCAGATCGATGTATGTCGATGAGATATAAACGCGCATGGCCGTCCCCGTCCGGACTGAACAAGGTAGCAGAAACGGCTAGGGTCATGGCATCCCGGTCGGGTCACATGGTGCCAGTAATGAACGGCCACCTCTACAATGCAGGCCCGTTCGTCCCCACCCGCGCGTGAAGGCCCCAATGCTCAATCTGATGTGCATCCAATTCGCTCGCAGATGGAGCGGTTGGCGCAGGCGCATGGGTCCGCTCGCGTTGCTGATCTCGGTTGCGCTGTCGTCGCACGCCGCTTTCGCGGTAAGCGTCAGCCGTTCGGGCTTGGGCCAGGTGCTTCTCTACCCGTATTACACCGCGCGGGCGTCCGGTCCCAACGGATCGTACGACACGCTGTTCACGGTGACCAATACGACGGCCGACACCAAAGTGATCCGTGTGCGCTTTCGTGAGAGCAGGAATGGGCGCCCGGTGGCCGCGCTCAACGTCTACCTGCGGGCATACGATTCCTGGACCGGTGCCGTGACTCGCTTCAATGGCGGGGCGGTCGTTAAAACCCAGGATCAATCCTGTGTCGATCCTATAGCGATTGGCGGTTCTGTACCGCTCGCGTTCAGCAACAGCGAGTACTCTGGCGCGAATGCGGACGGCGAGGATACATCGCTGACGCGCACGCTCGAAGGGTACTTCGAGGTGTTCGACCTGGGCGTCGTCACGGCACCGGCCGTCTTGAACAACATCGGCCCCAACGCACCCTTTTGCGCGGCAGTGGTGAGCGCGCCTCTCGACAATGCCGCAGCGATCAGCCCGCCCAGCGGTGGCCTCACGGGGAGCGCCACCATCGTAAGCGTAGCCGATGGGACGATGTATTCGTACGATGCGACGGCGCTGGCCAACTTCAGCATCGTTCCTCTTTGGAGTCGTCCCGACAGTGCCTCGCCGACGCTCGCTGACGTCAATCCCAAGGTCAGCCTGATCTTCAGTGACACCGACATGCAGCAAGCCACATGGGATGTCGGCAAGGGAAGTGCGCCAGCCGACCCGGTGTCGGCGGTTCTGATGGCGAACGAGTTGATGAACTGGTTCGTGCTCGACGCTGCGACCGACTCGCTCACGGACTGGGTTGTCACGATGCCGACGAAGCCCTTCTATGTGTCCGCGGGCGCCTCAGCGGGTAGCGCGGCCCGGCCGCCGTTTGAATCGAATTTTGCGCTCGGCGGTGCGCCGGATTTCTTTGGCCAGTTCGAGTGCCCTCCGGCCGCAGCAACGCCGCTCATGTCGGATCGCGAGGGGCGAACTAACAC
>Ga0070679_100005834_pt1 | contig 11423 bp, 7 predicted proteins | sample KBSC63BmetaG_FD_65652 | JGI IMG/M metagenome (GOLD analysis project Ga0070679, IMG submission 65652) | Corn rhizosphere microbial communities from Kellogg Biological Station, Michigan, USA - KBS C6-3B metaG | ecosystem: Host-associated > Plants > Roots > Rhizosphere | place: USA: Michigan... | reverse complement strand
CCGCGCAGGGCGGACATCACGGCCGCGGGATCGCCGGTCGTGCGCACCACGACCAAAAGATAGCCAGCGGACACGCCCGCGAGGGAAGAAAAGACCTGCGGCATTGGCGGCGCGGCGCGGTCCTGGGACCGCATGTCGCCGACGATTCCGACGATGGTCGACGCCTCCCCGAACATCGTGACCCGCTGGCCGACCGCATTTCCGTCCGGAAACAGCTTCGTCGCCGCGGTGCGATTCAGGATCACGACGCCGGAGTCGCCGCGTATGAAGTTGCGTCCCGCCAGCATTCGCGTGCCGAGCACGTTGAACAGACCGTCCGTCGTGTTCACGGCTGGTCCAAAGACGACCCGCGACGTGTCCGCGGCATTCGCGAACTCGGTCAGCATCCCCGTGCCCGCGAAGGGCACCGCGGTCGTGACGGCAAACGCATTCGTCCCCGGCAACCCACGCACACGCTGCTCGAGCTGCTCTCTGAACGCGATGCGCTGCGCCGGCTTCGGGTAGAGCGCGCCAGAAAGCTGAATTGTCATCGCCACGAGTCGCTGCGGCTGGAATCCCGTGTCCGTCGAGACGAGGCGCAGAAAACTCTTCGTCAGGAGAAATGCGGCAGTGACGAGCACGAAGCTCATCGCGACCTGAATCACGACCATCGCGCTACGAAAGCGATTGCGAGTCATCGAACCCGATGCGCGCTGCTCGCGAAGCGTCGACGAGGCCGCGACGGAGCTTGCGCGCACGGCGGGCCAGAGCGCAGAGATGAACGCGGCGATCAGCGATGCACTGACCGCAAACACGAGCACGCGGGTGTCGACCGTGATCGATTCGATGAGTGACCAGCGCGGGATGAACACCCCGAGCAGGCGAACGCCCCACCCCGCGAGCAGGCTGCCCGCGAGCGCCGCGGGAACGGCGAGCAGCGCGGCCTCGAGCAGCACCTGGCGGATGATGCGCGCCCGACTGGCGCCGAGCGCGGTGCGGACGGCGAACTCGCGGCGGCGCGCGAGGGAGCGCGAGAGCAGCAGGTTCGCGACGTTCGCGCAGGCGATGAGCAACACGCAACACACCGCGCCGAACAAGACGAGCAGCTCCGTACGAGCCTCGCGCGTCGTCCAATCGCGAATGCTAGTCATGTCGCCGTACATCGACCGCATGAAGGGAGGCAGCGAGGCGTCGATCTCACGATCGGTCGCCGCGAGCTCGCGCATGCGGGACCTCGCCGTCTCGACACTGACGCCATCCGCGAGCCGTGCGACGGCCCAGGCGCACTGCACGCACTGCGCAGCCGTCGGAATCCCGCTCATCGGAATCCAGAACGCGGCCTTCATCGGAAAGTTGAAGGCCGCGGGCATGACGCCGATCACCTGATAGCTCGTCGTGTCGAGCGTGATGCGGCTGCCGATCACCTCATGATCGGCGCCCAGCCGCGTCCGCCAGAGCGCGTCCGAGAGGACGATGACCGGCGACGCGCCCGGGCGAAACTCGTCGATCGCGGGAAGGCGCCCGATCGCCGGCCGGACGCGCATCGCGCGGAAGAACTCGGCGTCGACGCGCGAGCCGTTGACCCGCGTCGCATCGCCGTGGCCGATCAGAATCGGCGACGTGCCCGTGTAGACGCCAACCGCGTCGAAGACATGCTGCTCCTGTGCGCGATGCAGATCAGCGATGCGCGAGCGGCCGAGCATCACGGACTGGTCTGGATGATCGTCGCCGTGCTGATAGAGCATCATCAGACGATCGGACGCCGGATACGGCAGCGCGCGGACGAGGAGTTGATCGACCGCGCTGAACATCGTGGTCGTGACGCCGACGCCCAACGCGAGCGCGAGCGCCGCGGTGACCGTGAGCCCCATGCTGTTTCGCAGCGAGCGCAGCGCCTGCCGGAGTTCCATTCGAAGCGTATCCACAGCGCCTCTCGAAGGTTCGGGATGACAGTTCGACGCGTCGAGAGCGCGCGGCGTTGGGCGACGGGCGGTGGCGACGGGCGTCTAGGGATGAAGCTCGGGCAGCCGCCACGGCTCACGCAAACGCGCATAATCGGCGGAGGTCAACTGGACTAGCATGGGCCGCTTTGCGCGATCGAGCCAGAGCATGGTCTCGCGGAGCTTGCCGGCGTCGAGCGCGGTGCAGCCGGCGGTCGTCGACGCCGGCCCAGCCCAGATGTGGAGGAAGATGCACGACCCCCGGCCGCGTACCGGCGGATCCGCGTTGTAGCCGACGATGACGCCGATGCGATACTGATCGATGCGTCGCATGTGCTCCGCGCTCGACCAATCGACGGCCGGGACGGCGCCGCGATCGACGACGGTGTTGTAGTGCACGGAGGCGGTGTCGTCAACGCAGTCGGTGGTGGGTTGGAGCTGGACGTACGGGAGCTCGAGGTTCGGAAGCTCCGACACCGGTCCGAAGCCGAAGGCGGTGTCGAGCGGAAAGATGCCGGCGGGCGATTTTCCGTCGCCTTCGTGTTTGATCGGATCGTTGGGGTTGGCTGATGCGCGCTCGAAGCCGCGCCCCCACGCGAGCCCGGTGCGGCCGACGACGATGGGGGTCGGGCCGTCGAGGAGATGCCATCCGTCGCCGGTCCGATCGAAGCGCCAGAGCGAGCCGCTCGTCGCATTCCAGTCCGGAGTCGTCACGACGACGAGCTGCCTGGAGTTATCGAGAGGCGTGGCGAGGCTCGGGGTTGTCACGGGAGTCGTGTGGCATGCGGCCGCGAGGATCGAGAGGCTCGCCAGTCTCGCGAGTCTGGCGAGACTGGAGCGACTCGCGAACGAGAGAATCGTCGCGCGGGGCCTGGCATCGACAATTCTCGACGCGAATCTGGCGAATGACGCGAATGGGCGCGAATTACTCCTCATGGGAATGATGATTTCAAACCTTACCATTAGAAAACTCGTTCGCGCGTTTTCGCGGCATTCGTGTCATTCGCGTTCCACTTGTCGAAGCTTGTGGTACACCGGACGCCGCGATGCGCGCGAACGGGTCGGAACAATCTGACCACGGATGTACACCGATGCGCGCGGCTGCGCACTGATAGGCCAGCAGCTTTTGTTCTATCCGTGCGCATCCGTGAGCATGCTGCTTTTTCCGTGATCGATTCGTCGATCCATAAATGTGAGCGGAGTCCCGAACGATGAACCGCTCTCGCACCCACTCTCCTTACCAACCCAACTCTCCACCACGAAACGCATCTCTATCGCGCGAACGTCCTGAAATACGCCTCGATCCCGTCGGCTACACCACGCGCATACCGCTCCTGATACGCCGGGTCCTTTGCCGCGTACTCCTGCTCCGGCACCATCAGGAACAGTCCCTCCGTGATGATCGACGGCATCCACATCGTCCGCCCGATCGCGATGTTCTGATAGTGAATGCCGAGATCGCGCAAGCCCAACTGATTCATCATGCCTTGCTGCACCAACCGCGCTAGCGGCTCGGATTGCGGATGAAAGAACAACGTGCTCGTCCCCACGTTCGGGAACGGATCGATCCCTTCTCCGAACGCGTTCTCGTGCACCGAGATCAGCAAATGTGAATTGGCTCGCCGCGCGATCACGCTGCGCAGATGCAGGTCGACGGGGCGCATGTCCGTCCGCGTCATCACCACGTGCGCGCCGCGCTCCTGGAGGATGTCGCGGAGCTTCATACCCACCGCGAGGACACCCTGCGCCTCCGTATACCCCGTCGGGCCGATCGCGCCACCGGGCGGATGCCCGGGATCCACCGTGATGGTGAGTCCCTCGAGCGGCCGCGCCGCATTCACCCGCGGCGGACGACGCAAGCGCAGCACGAAGCCGCGCGAATCGTACAACACCAGATAGCCGTACGGCGGCTGCGACAGCTCCATCGAGATGCGCACGCGGTCCGACTGCTCCGGCACCCAATTGAGGACGCGGACGAGCGAGTCGTTCTGAAGGAATTTGATGATGTCGGGCGTAGCCTGCGTGCCGTACAGCGTGAGCGTGAGCCGATTCAGATCCTGCTCGATCAGATACGGCGGCACCGACGACACCGGCATGATGATGTCGACCCACTCGGGCGATGGTACGATGGCCATCGCACCCACGGTGCGCCGCGGCGACGGATAGCCCGCGGGCAAATCGCGCACGGAATCCACCCATACCTCCAGCCGCGAATCCAGTCGCACGCGGATATTGCCGCCGCTGCGGCCCGTTTCCTCGACGATCGTGCCGGGCACGAACATCCACTTGTAGGTCCCCGACGGCGTCGAGCGTCCGATGATGGTCGCGTCGGTGTCGTTCTGCGCCGCCGGGTCGCCGAGCATGACCCAGTGCGGCGTGGATGTTTCGCCTGGCGCGATGCGCGAGAGATTGAAGCGCACCGTGTCGCGGCCGCGCGCCGCGTACAATGCCCCGCCGGATCGCAGCAGGCGCGCCGGCAGATCCGTCGCGAACGAATTGCCACTCGTGTTGACGAGCGGCTGCGTCGTCCCGCCGGCGCTCGCCCACACGTTCGCGTTCGCGGGCGCGCGGATGCTCACGCGCACGGGCTCATCGTCGCGGAGCGCGAGGTTCGTCGCGCCGCGTGGACTCGCGCTCCCGCTATCGACGACGAGTCGTCCGGTGAGTGCGAGATCAGGACGCGGACCCGGTACGCGCACCGGAACCACGAGTCGCGCGCTGTCCGTTCCGTTGCGCGCGATGACCTCGTAGCGGGGCGCGGATGGCGGCGGCACAGGCAGATACGCGAGGAATGTCCCATTGGGCGCGACCTTCACGGGCGCGCCATTGATTGTCAGTTGTGCGCGCCCGGTCCCGACCGAGCCGAAAATGAAATTGGAGTCGCGGACCGTCATTGCCTGATTCGGCTCCGGATAGACGAGCTTTGGCGCCAGCGGCCCGTCGACCATCGGGATGGCGGGAAGCGGTGGCGCCTGTCGCGGCGCGATCCCGCGCTCGAAGGTGGAGACCGTCGGCGGCGAGACGGGCGGCCGCTGTGTGACAGGAGCTGGTGACGAAGGTCCGGGCGCAGGCGTCGAATGGCAGCCGGCGACGAGAACAATAACGGACGTGGGTAGTCCGACGATCGCGAAACGATAGATCCGCATGCGAAAGTGAATGTAGGGCCGATCCGAGAGAGAACATCAGGGAGCGGGTCGGTGCAATTCATTGACCACCTACTGTGCCGGGTCCTATATTCGCGCCCCATGGATGTTTACCCGCTGGAGGGCCACGCGTGATCTCCTGTGCCTTCTGCGGCCGGGAGAATGATGCCGAGTCGCGCTTCTGCATCGACTGTGGCAAGCCGCTCAACCCGTCCGCGGCGCGCGTTGGACCGGCGTATGTGCCGCACCCGTCCAGCGGCCAGCCCCAGCCCTTTAGCCCGTCGTTCGCACCGTCGGCCGCCGCGGCTGCCGGCGCCGCACCGCGTGCGCCCGGCTTCGACGTCGTTCCACCCACGCGCGTCTCGCAGGCGCCGTCCGCATGCCTGCGCTGCAACAAGCCGATCTCGCCGGGGCTTCCGTTCTGCGCACACTGCGGGAGTCGCGTGACGCCCGTCGCCGAACAGGGCGCCTGCTCGAATTGCGGCGCTCCATTCACCGTGGGCGTCGATCTCTTCTGCGCCCGCTGCGGCACACGGGTCGGCCAACGCGTGTCCGTCGAGATGTCGACGGTCCAGACGACGAGCACGCAGGTCATTGGCGCGGGACGCTTCGCCGCCGGCCCCAAGCTCGCGCTCCTCGGCGAGACCGGCGAGGTGCTCCGGTCGTACACGCTCGACCGTGGCGAAGCGGTGATCGGCCGCGGAGAAGCAGACATTCGCTTCGCCGACGACCACTTCATGTCGCCGCTCCACGCGCGAATCGATCTGCGTGAAGGCAAGCTGTGTCTCCGCGATCTCGGGTCACGCAACGGCAGTTGGGTCTTCATCGATCAACCCGCGAAGCTCACGGACGGCGACCTCGTGCTCGTCGGCTCCCAGTTGCTTCGCTTCCGCCGACTCGGCTATCCTGGACCACACCCACCAGAAGCGGATTCCACCCGTCGTCTGGGCTCGTCCGTTCCGACCGTCGACATCGCGGTGCTCGAGCAACTGCGCGCCGACGGCAGTTGCCGCGATACGTTCCACCTCTCGCCGGGCCGTTCGGTCTCGATCGGTCGCGAGTCCGGCGATTGGATCTTCCCATACGATGCAACGATGAGCGGTAGACACGCCGAAGTGCGATCCGAGGACAGCGAGTTCTTCGTCTATGACGCCAACAGCCGGAACGGCGTCGCCATGGCGGTGCGCGGCGAGCGTTCCCTCAAGAAGGGGCAACGCATTCTGCTCGGCGATCAGGTGCTGCGCGTGGAGAGCTTGTGAATCCGCTCAAGGTCTGTCCGCAGTGCGGCACCGAGTATCCGGCGAACGCACGCTTCTGTGAGATCGACGGCACCGCGCTTCGCTCCGCGTCCGGCAGCACGGATCTCGTCGGCTCGATCGTCGCCGACCGCTATCACGTCATGAAGAAGCTCGGCGAAGGTGGCATGGGACAGGTCTACCTCGCCGAACACGTGAAGATGGGCCGCAAGAGCGCGCTGAAGGTGATGCATCCCGGCATGAAGTCGGATGTCGACGCCATCAGCCGCTTCAACCGGGAAGCCGCGAACGCGAGTCGCATCGCGCACCCGAACGTCGCGGCCGTGTACGACTTCGGCGAGACGCCCGACGGCATCATCTATCTCGCGATGGAATTCGTGGACGGGCCGCCGCTCACGAAGGTCATCGAGCAGCAGGGCGCGCTCCAGCCCAAGCGCGCGGCGGAGATCGTTCGTCAGACCGCCGAAGCGCTCGCGGTCGCGCACGACATGGGTATCGTGCATCGCGATCTCAAGCCCGACAACATCATGATCGCCCGGACACGCGACGGCGGCGATCTCGTGAAGGTCGTGGACTTCGGCATCGCGAAGGCGGCGGGCAACGAAGCGCAGAAGGTGACGAAGACCGGGCTCGTGGTCGGCACGCCCGACTACATGAGCCCCGAGCAGCTCGCCGGCGACAAGCTCGATGGCCGCAGCGACATCTATTCGCTCGCGCTGGTCGCGTTCAACATGCTGACCGGGACGCTTCCCTTCCCGAGCGACTCGCAGCAGGAATCGATGATCATGCGTCTGACGGATCGTCCGAAGATGCTGAGCGAGATGCGCCCCGACGTCGCATGGCCGGCGGACGTGCAGGCGGTGATGGACAAGGCGCTCGAGCGCGACGTGATGCAGCGCTATCAGAACGCAACGGACTTCGGCCGCGCGCTGTATCAGGCCGTCGATCGGATGCCGGAGACGCGTGCGTCCGAGATGGGCACGCAGATGATGTCGACGCCGGCGACGCGACAGTCGGCGCCGGTTGTGCCGCTGCCGCCTGGCGGAAAGCCGACCGTGCCCGGAACGGTTGCCGCGCCTGCACCGACGAGTGCGATGCCGGCGCCGGTCGCCGCGCCACAAAATGTCGACGCTGTGACGCGGACCGCTGCGCCTCCGCCGAAACGAGGTATCGTTCCCATCGTGGGCGGCATCGCTGCCGTGCTGGTGCTCGGCGCCGGGGCATGGGCGGTCAAGAGCAGGGGTGCAACGGCGGATACCGCGAAGGCTCGCACCGACTCGGTGACGCAGTTCGGGCATACTCAAGACACGACACGCGGCGGTGGGTCCGCCGCGCAGCAAGGAAACAGCGGTCAGCCGACGGTCACGCCACCGACGACCACCGCGGGCTCGACGCCGTCGCCGACTGGCGCCGGAAACGGTACGCCAGCAGTTGGGCAAAACCTCTCGGCGGAGTTCGATCGCTTGGACAAGCTGGCGGACACTTCGCTGACGGCCGGCCAGGCACTTCAGATCGTGAATTCAATGAAGCTCACGACAGCCGAGGACAGCGTCCGGCGCGCGATCGTCCGCTACAACGCGAATCTGAGCAAGGCGGTCGTTGCGGATTCGGCGACGTCACAATCGCTCCAGAAGAAGGCGTGTGATGCGCTCAGGAATGTGCAGAAGCTCTCCGAGCGCACCACGAAGAAGGACTATGTCGCCAGCCGGCTCGCCGAAGTCTGTTCGTACATTTGAGCCCTCGACTCCGCGCCGAGTGACCGTCACCAACCCGTCCTCCTCCTCGATGAGCTCACCGAACGACGCCTCCGCCGGCGAGGTGATCGTCCACGTGTTCGGCCGTACCGACGTCGGCCGCACGCGCGAACACAACGAAGACGCGTTCGTCGTCGCGGACCTCACGACGGGGAACGCCACGCTCCAGCCCGAGGTGCGAACGCACCTCGCCGGCCCCAAAGGCACGCTCTTCATGGTCGCCGACGGCATGGGCGGCGCGGCCGCGGGCGAGATCGCGAGCGCGATGGCGGTCGAAGTGGTCGTCGCGGAACTGCGAACCGCGTGGGTCGCGGTCGAGTCGTCCGGCGCCGAAGAGTTCGTCCGCGCGATCAAGCAGGCGACGAAAGCCGCGAACGAACGAATCAACTCGTACGCGTCGGCACATCCGGAATACCGCGGCATGGGCACGACGGCGACGATCGCGGGCCTGCTCGGCGACACGCTGTACCTCGCGCAGGTCGGGGACAGTCGCGCGTATCTCGTGCGCGACGGCGTGGCACGACAGATCACGAAAGATCAATCTCTGATGCAGAAGTTGATCGAGGCCGGCGAGCTCACCGAGGAGGAAGCGGAACACAGCGAGCGCCGCAACATCATCCTCCAGGCGCTCGGCCCCGAGCCCTCGATCAAGGTCGATCTCACGCATCAAGCGCTGCGGCGCGGCGACACGCTCGTGCTCTGCAGCGACGGACTCTCGGGGCAGGTGGGCAAGGACGACATCGCGGCCGTCGTGAGCCGCGAGCAGGATCTCACGGCCGCATGTCGTCTGCTCATCGACCGCGCGAACGAGAACGGCGGACCGGACAACATCACGGTCATCGTCGCGCGGTTCGAAGGCTCGGGCCTTCGCGCGCCGGGCAACGAGGACGAAGTCGGACATCGCGTCTTCCCGCTTCCCGACACGGGCCAGACGCCCGCAATGCCGATGGATCGCGTGCTGCACAGCGAGTCGCCGGCCGAGCCGGCGGCTGCCGTCGACACGCCGCGAGTGTCGGGACCCACGACGCGAACGAGCCGCCCGACACCGGCGCAGCCGATACCGACACCACCCAGCGCGGCCGCGCGTCACTCGTCCGGCAAAGCAGCCGACGCGATCCCTGATGTCTCACCGGTGCGGCGCAGCGCGGGACGCGTGATCGCATATGTGTTGCTCGGATTGCTCGTCGCGGCGGCCGCGTGGTTCACGGCGAAGCAGTTTCACCGGCCATCCGATTCGACGGCGGCAAGCACGCCGAGGCCGTGATGCCGATCGAGCTGCGCATCCTCAGCGGGGCGCGGGCCGGGCAGCGCGAGTCGTTCGAGAAAGGTGTGATCACCGTCGGACGACATCCGACGTGCGACATGCGCTTCGACGCGCATCAGGACCTCGAGGTGTCCACGCGGCACGGCGAGATTCGCGCGGCAGACGGCCAGTACGCGATCTACGACAATCAGAGCACGAACGGAACGTTCGTGAATGGCGAGCGGATTCCCGCCGGCGGATCGCGCGCGCTCAACACGGGCGACGTGATCGGATTCGGCGCGCACGGCCCGACGGCGTCGGTCGCCATCACGTCAGGTACGCGGCGAAAGTCCAAGGCGACGACCGGCGAGCGCATCGCGCTCGCGGTTCGCCAGCAGACCAAGATGCTTCGCGTCGTCATGATCGGTGCGGTGGTCGTCCTCGGCGGGCTCGCGGCCACGGCATTCGTGTGGGGGCGGCGCGGCGCGGCGGAGCGCGATCGTGAGCTCAAGCGCATCGCGGCCGAGTACGACGAAGCGTCGAGGACGTTCGATGCCCGGCTGCAGAGCATGAGCGACACGTCCGTCACGAACGGGCTGCGCCGCATGAATGACAGTTTGCTCAAGATGGCGCGCGAGCAGCGCGGAGCCGATGCAGCAGCCGCCAGGAAGGAGCTCGCGCGCAACCGTCAGACGATGACCGCCGCCGCCGACTGGGCACCCGCCGTGCACGACGCGAACAACGCCGCCGTCGCCCTCATCGTCAGCGACGGACTCGCGCAGGCCGTCGAGGGCACGGGCTTCTCCGTCGGATCGGGGCTGATCGTGACGAACCGCCACATGGTGGCCGACAGCACGGGTAAGGCGCCGCACATCGGCGTGAAGTTCGCCGATTCGCGGCGGTGGTATCACGCCCACGTCGTTCGCCTGGCCGACGGCGAGACCGACCTGGCGCTGCTCAAGATCGACGAGGCAGGATCGTTTCCGGCGGTTCGCGCCGTGGCGCAATCGGTCGACACACCTATCGGCGGCAGCATCGCGACGATCGGGTTTCCGCTCGGCACCGACCTGCCGATGGAAGGCAGCGGCAGTGATTTTGCCGCGAAGACGTCGCTCAACATCGGAACGGTGAGCAAGACGACACCGACGCTCCTCCAGATCGATGCGTTCGCGACGCATGGATCGAGCGGCGAGCCCGTGTTCGACGTTCACAGCCATGTGATCGGCGTGGTGTATGGAGGACCGGCGGGCGGCGGCGGCCGAATCGTCTACGCGGTTCCCGCCGAAGCCATTCGCGCGCTGCTCAAGTCGGCGAAGTAGGCGCTCAAGCGCGTGTACGGAGGGGTCGATACTCATCGATGACCACTCCACCGGGAGCGCGCGATGACTGCGCCTGCAATCGACCGTGATTATCACGTCGTCAGCTTCGAGGACACGAGCGACGCCGCCGCGTTCATCGCGGCCCTGTCCAGATTCCTCTGTTCCCCTGTTGGAAGCTGGTACTTCGATCACGCCGAGGTGTTGGAGGTCTGGAGCCATGCCGCGGTGGATGCGGTGCAGCTCTTCCTGAGCGGCGGCGCGCTGGAAGCGGCGTCGGCGGCCTTTCCGCCCGTCGCCGTCGAAGGGCTGCGGCGCGGTGCGTCAATCCCCGGGGACAGCGCGCTCATGATCGGTGGCGAACGCGTCCCGGCGTGGGGCATGCGCGACGTCGAGCGTCTCTTCGCGCGTCGCTAGGCGACGTTGGCGATGGGCTCCGCGCTATTGATGGCGCGGAGGAAGTCGTCATCTTCCGGTATGCGGAAACTCGTGCATACCTGTGGAGTGTTCGCCATCGCGTTCGGGGCAACTCGCGCGGTGGCGCAGGCGTCGGCGTCGGACGCGCAGATCCTGACGCCGGCGCGCCTCAAGGCCATCGGCGATTCGATGCGTCCAGCCGCGAGCCGGACCGCGCAGCTCGGCAGGGGCGACGGCTACACCTACGCGCTCACGCAGCGCGACAGCTCGGGCGGCATCGAGAGTCATCGCGATTGGAACGACGTGTTCGTCGTGCAGAGCGGGAAGGCGACGCTGTTCAGCGGCGGCACGCTCGTGGGCGCGACTGAAGTGTCA
>Ga0070679_100005832_pt1 | contig 11425 bp, 13 predicted proteins | sample KBSC63BmetaG_FD_65652 | JGI IMG/M metagenome (GOLD analysis project Ga0070679, IMG submission 65652) | Corn rhizosphere microbial communities from Kellogg Biological Station, Michigan, USA - KBS C6-3B metaG | ecosystem: Host-associated > Plants > Roots > Rhizosphere | place: USA: Michigan... | reverse complement strand
TACAACCACGCCAACGTCGACAGCGACGAGGTGCTGTTCTACACGCAGGGCGAGTTCATGTCGCGCAAGGGCGCGGGCATCGAGGTCGGCTCGATCTCGCTGCACCCGTCGGGCCACATCCACGGGCCGCAGCCGGGCAGCGTCGAGGCGTCGATCGGCAAGGCGTCGACCGACGAGTACGCCGTCATGATCGACACCTTCCGCCCGCTGCAGATCGGCGACGCGGCAACAGCCTGCGAAGACACCGGCTACGCCTGGAGCTGGGCCGGCGGCCGCTAGTTCCCTGTGACTTCGAACGGCGGACGGGGGCCGCTGGGGTCGATAACGTCGGATGAGTGCCGCAGCTGCATGTCACGTGGCTGACCGCGGGGGTTCTCGCGGCCATCGCCGTTGGCGTCGGTGCGCTGGTTTCGGTGCAGCTGCGCCGACACCGGCTCGGTGCCGCACTGCGCGAGGTCGGCGTGGTCGTCGGCTTGTTCGCGCTGTGGATGTTCGTGGGTCATCTCGTCGGCCACCATCCGGCCGGCGGTTACGCCCGCGGGCGCGACCTCTGGCAGCTCGAACGTTGGCTGCACATCAACGACGAGGCAGCGCTTCAGCGGCCGCTGCTGCACAGCAATGCCGCGATGCACGCGGTGAACTACTACTACGCCTACGCGCACTGGCTGTCCGTCGACATCGTGCTCGCGTGGCTCTGGTGGCGACATCGTGACCGCTACGTCGTCACGCGGTCGGCGCTCGTCGTCTTCACCGGCGGTTGCCTGCTCCTGCATCTGATCTCGACGGCGCCACCGCGACTGCTGACGGAGACGCACGTTGCAGACACCGCGGCGCTGCTCGGGCAGTCGGTCTACAACGACAGTCCGGGCATCTCCGACCACCTCTCAGCGATGCCGTCGATCCACGTCGGATGGGCGGTGCTGTTCGCGGTCGCGCTGTGGCAGACCGGCTCCCGCCTCGCGCGTACGGCCGGCGTCGCCCACGCGGTCGCGACGTCGTACGTCGTCGTCGTGACCGGCAACCACTTCTGGGTGGACGGCCTCGCAGCGGCGGCGCTTGTGGTCGTCGCGTGGTCGGTCGCCGCGCTGGCTCACCGGTTGCACTCGACGCCGGTTGCCGCGTGGAAGACTGGCCTGCGCGCAGGTCAGGGCCGACCGGCGACGGAAGGACGGGCGTGACGTGGCACGGCAATCGGCGTGGGAGTCAGCGCAGGTCCAGCTCGCCGAGGCGGTGAAGCACCTGGGCATCGACGACGGCACCCACCAGCTGCTCGCAACGCCCCGACGCGAGATGACCGTGTCGATCCCGCTTCGTCGCGACGACGGCCACGTCGAGGTGCTGCGCGGCTACCGCGTGCAGCACAACCTGTCCCGCGGCCCGGCGAAGGGCGGGGTGCGCTACCACCCGTCGACCGACATCGACGAGGTCCGCGCGCTTGCGATGTGGATGACATGGAAGTGCGCGCTGATCGGCATCCCCTACGGCGGCGCCAAGGGCGGCGTGACGATCGACCCACGGCTCTACAGCAACACCGAGCTGGAGCGGGTCACCCGGCGTTATGCCAGCGAGATCCTGCCGATCATCGGCCCGGAGCGCGACATCCCCGCGCCGGACGTCGGCACCGACGACCAGACGATGGCCTGGATGATGGACACCTACTCCGTCAACATGGGCTACACCGTGACGAGCGTCGTCACCGGCAAGCCGGTCAGCGTCGGCGGGTCGCAGGGTCGCGGCGGCGCGACCAGCCGCGGGGTCATGTACTCCGCCTTCTCCGCGCTGAAGGAGGCCGGCGTCGACCCGCGCGAGATGTCCGTCGCCGTACAAGGGTTCGGAAAGGTCGGCGGTCTCGCCGCGCAGTACCTCCACGACGCGGGCTGCAAGGTCGTCGCCGTCTCCGACGTCAAGGGCGGCGCCTACAACGCCATGGGGCTCAACCCCGCCGGCATGCTCCGGGCGGTCCGCGGCGGCATGGAGTCGGTCGCCGGCTATCCCGGCACCGACACGATCACCAACGAAGAGCTGCTCGAGCTCGACGTCGACATCCTCGTCCCCGCGGCGCTCGAGGGCGTGATCCACGAGTCGAACGCCGACCAGGTGACCGCGCGGTTCATCGTCGAGGGCGCCAACGGCCCGACCACGCCGGACGCCGACGCGATCCTCGAGGCGAAGGGCACCGTCGTCGTCCCCGACGTGCTCGCCAACTCCGGCGGCGTCGCGGTGTCCTACTTCGAGTGGGTGCAGGACCTGCAGGCCTACTGGTGGAGCGAGGACGAGGTCAACGACCGGCTGCGGGCGATCATGAACCGCGCGTACGACGAGGTGGCCACCCTCGCCCGCGAGGAGGGCGTCTCGCTGCGGACCGCGGCCCAGATGATCGGGGTCGGCCGGGTCGCCGAGGCGCACCGCACCCGTGGGCTGTATCCGTGACCGAACGGCCGAGCCTCCACCGTTTCGTCCCCCCTGCGTGCCAGAATGACAGCGTTGTAAGTTGAACGCCGTGGAGTTCTGCGGCCCGGTTGTCAGCAGCGCAGCGCGGACGGAGATGTCGATGGAGCGTGCGGGGGCCCTGTCGGGGGCGCAGCCGGTCACCGGCGAGCTGTCCGAGCGCGACCGGGAGATCCTGGCGTTCGAGCGGCAGTGGTGGAAGTACGCCGGCGCCAAGGAGCAGGCGATCCGCGAGCTGTTCGACATGTCCGCCACCCGCTACTACCAGGTGCTCAACGCGCTCCTCGACCGGCCTGAGGCGCTGGCGGCCGACCCGATGCTCGTGAAGCGCCTGCGCCGGCTGCGCACCGCTCGCCAGCGGGCTCGCTCGGCGCGCCGCCTCGGCATCGAGGTGTGACCGAGCCGCCTCCGACTCGGCCGACCAGTCACCGGGCGGCCACCCCGGCATCTGTGATCGCCCGCAAGGCCTTGCCGCCGCTGGCCGCCGTCACGGCGGTCGTGCTTGTGGTCCTGCTGCTGATCGTCCTCAACAGCCGCCCGACGCCGCCCGGCCCTGCGCCCGGCGCCGTGGCCCAGAGCGCCGACCACCAGAGCACGGACGCGGCCCCCTCATCAAGCGCGACACCGAGCCCGACGCCGTCGCCCACGGTCTCGGCGTCCCTCGCCCCGCCTCCCGTCAGCCCGCCGCCGGCGACCCAATCGCCTGCGCAGCCGGCCACGGTGCCGGTCACCGTGCTCAACAACTCCCGCCGTCAGGGCCTCGCAGCCCATGTCGCCGGCGAGGTCCGGGCCCGCGGCTGGCCGATCCGACGGACGGGCAACTTCACCGGTCGGATCGCCGAGACGACGGCCTACTACGCGCCGGGCCAGCGCGCGTACGCCCTGCGGCTGGCGCACCAGTTCGGCCAGATCAAGCGGGTGCTGCCCCGCTTCCGCGGCCTGCCCGGCACCGGCCTCACGCTCGTGGTCACCCGCGACTGGACCGGCTGACCCCCAAGACTTCTGCGTGATCATGGCGTTGGGGTAGGCGCAACGCCATGATCACGCCCGGAAACCCGGCGCAACGCCATGATCACGAACTGGGAGACATGTCGCCCTTACCGACGCCGCGCACCGCCGAGGGCGCTGATGCGCTGGCAGCGCTGCTGGCCGACCCGGCGCGGGCGGTCGTCGCGGTCGACTTCGACGGGACGCTCGCCCCGATCGTGGCGCGTCCGGAGGACGCCCGTCCGGCGCCGGGCGCGCTCCAGGCCCTCACCGCCCTCGTGCCGCGGCTCGCGGCCTGCGCGGTCGTCACCGGCCGAGCCGCCGAGGAGGCGGTGCGGCTCGGCGGGCTCGACGCCGTCCCTGGGTTGGACGTGCTCGGGCACTACGGCCTGCAGCGCTGGCGCGACGGCCGCCTCGACTCGCCGCCCGTCCCGCCCGAGGTGGCGACGGCGCGACGCGAGCTCCGGCGCCTCGTCGAGGGCGCGCCGGCAGGGGTGCACCTGGAGGACAAGGAGCACTCGCTCGTCGTGCACACCCGCCCCGCCGCGGATCCAGCTGCGGCGCTGGCGGAACTGGCCCCACGGGTGGAGCAGGTTGCGACTTCGCTCGGCCTGGAGGTCGTGAGCGGCCGCTTCGTCGTCGAGGTGCGACCACCGGGTGCGGACAAAGGCCTCGCCGTACGCCGCCTCGCGGAGGAGACCGCGGCCGCGACCATCGTCTACGTCGGCGACGACCTCGGCGACCTCCCGGCGTACGACGCGGTCGAAACCCTGCGCGACCACGGGCGGTCCGGCCTCACCGTCGCAAGCCTCGGCGCCGACGCGCCCCCCGAGCTGGCCGAACGTGCCGACCTCGTGCTCGACGGACCGGACGCCGTCGTCGCGTTCCTGGCCGCGATCGCCGCCGCGATCAGCTGACCTGCAGGGCGTCGAGCTGGGCGGCGAGCCAGGCCGCGGGGGGAAGCGCCGTCGCGCCTTTGGCCAGCCGGGTCGTGCGGTCGCGGCGTTCCGCCGTCGGCATCGTCAGTGCCTCGTGCAGCCGCGCGGCGGTGCCGCTCACGTCGTAGGGGTTCACGAGCAACGCGTCCGCACCGAACTCGTCGGCCGCACCCGCCTCCCGCGACAGCACCATGGCGAGACCGTCGCCGGAGAGCACCGGGCCCTCCTTCGCGACCAGGTTCATCCCGTCGCGCAGCGGGTTGACGACGAGGACATCCGCGATCTGCAAAGCGGCAAGAGAGCGCGGGTAGTCGTCGTTGACCTCTAGCACGATCGGCGACCATTCGGCCGTCGCGAACTCGTCGTCGATCTCGCGCGCGACGCGCTGCACCTCCGCGGTGTAGGCGCGGTAGTCGGGCAGGTCATGTCGCGAGGGGTAAGCAAGAACAACATGTACGACGCGTCCGCGATGTTCCGGATGCGTGCGCAGCAGCTCGCGATAGGCGAGAAGGCCACGCACGATGTTCTTCGACAGCTCTGTGCGGTCGACGCGCACCAGCACCTGCGACTCGCCGACCCGTCGACGCAGAGCCTCGTGGCGCGACACGACATCGGGCTGTGACGCGCGGTCGCGCAGCTGCTCGGCATCGACCCCGAGCGCGTGCACGCGGATGCGCGTCGACCGGCCGTTGTGATGCACGCTGGTGCCGCCGGCGTCGACGCCGAGCAGCCGGACGCAGCAGCGGACGAACGCCTCTGCCCATCGCGGGGAGAGGAAGCCGAGGCTGTCGGCCCCGAGCATCCCGGTGAGCAGCTCGGCGGTCACCGCGTCCGGAAGGATCGAGAGGTACGACGGCTCGGCCCACGGTGTGTGGGTGAAGTGCCCGATGCGAAGGTCCGGACGCCGTGCGCGCAGCAACGCGGGCACCAGGAACAGGTGGTAGTCCTGCACCAGCACTTTCGCCCCGGAGGCGGCCTCGTCGGCGAGCGCGTCGGCGAAAGCGGCGTTGTAGTCGACGTACGCCTGCCAGTTGCGCGCCCAGCGCGCGTCGAACAGCGGGGTGCGCGGGGTGTCGAACAGTGTGTGGTTGACATACCAGAGCGTGGAGTTGGCGACGACGTTGTAGGCGCGGCGGAACAGCCGGTCCTCGATCGGCAGCATGCGCACCGCCGCCCCGCCGGTGTCGTGCCCGGCCCGGTCGAGCCGGCCGCGCTCGGCTGCGGACGCCGCGGTGCGGTCGGCGTCGGAGAGCGCCGCGCAGACCCACAGCGCCGAGCCGTGGTCGGCGACACCGGACATCCCCGAGACCAGTCCGCCGCCACCGCGCGACAGGTGCAGCCGCCCGTCCTCGCCCCACCGGAACGCGACCGGGCCGCGGTTGGACGCGACGAGGACCTCCGCCGATGCGGGCACAGCGGGAGCGTAGCCATTGCGGCCATGGGGCAGGCTGTCGATCATGGCCGAGGAGAGCACGTCGACCGTCGTCGTCGCCATCCTGGCCAACATCGGCATCGCCCTCGCCAAGAGCGTGGCCGGCGCGTTGTCCGGTTCGGCCGCGATGATCTCCGAAGCCGCGCACTCCTTCGCCGACACCACCAACGAGTGCTTGCTCCTGGTCGGCGTCAAGCGCAGCAACCGGCCGACCGACGAACGCCATCCGTTCGGCTACGGGCGCGAGCGCTACTTCTGGACACTGCTGTGCGCGGTCGGCATCTTCGTCGGCGGTGGCGTCTTCTCCCTGATCCAGGGTGTCGGTGAGCTGCGCGGCGGTGCCGACGAGGGCGGCCATTTCACGTTGACCTACATCGTGCTCGCCGTGTCGTTCGTGCTCGAGTCGGTGTCGTGGCTGCAGGCCCGCAGCCAGCTGCGGGAGGACGCCGAGCGCACCGACCGCGCGATGCGCCACCAGATCTTCGAGACGTCCGACCCGGCCGTGACCACCGTCTTCTTCGAGGACACCGCCGCACTCGCCGGTCTGCTGCTCGCCGCTACTGGCGTCGGCTTGCACCAGCTCACCGGCAGCAACGTGTGGGACGGCACCGCGTCACTCGCGATCGGCGTGCTGCTGATCTTCGTCGCGGTCGTGCTGGCGCGGGAGAACCGCAGTCTCATCATCGGCGAGGCCGCCGACCCGCGGTTGCAGCGCGGCGTCGCGGACCAGCTCGCGTCGTACGACGGGGTGGACGCGGTCGACGAGGTGCTGACGAGCGTTCTCGGCCGTGCGGAGGTGCTCGTGGCCGCGCGCATCGACCTCGACGACGACCTCACGGCAGCGCAGGTCGAGGAGCTCGCGCGGCGGATGGAACGCGACGTCATGCAGGAGCACCCGACCGTGCGTCACTTCTTTCTCGACGTCACTGCCGACCGGACGACTCCTGCTGATACGACGGCCGCTTCCGGTACGACGGGACAGTCACCACAGGCGGACGCTCCCAACCGGTGATGTCGGTGTCGATGACGCGATAGCCGGAGCCGTCTCGCGCGAACTGCGTCAGCACCACGGGTTCCACTACCGGCCGCCGCAGCCGCCGCTCGGCGACCTGCAGGATCTCCGTCGCCATCTGGCCGAGCTTGTGCAGGTCGGAGTTGCGGTGCTTGCGCCGGGACAGGTCCACCTGTGCCATCGCGTCGAGACCGACGCGGTCGTAGGTGTCGACGAGCAGCCCGAACTCGACGCCGTAGCCGCTGGCGAACGGCAGCTGCTCGAGCAGCGACCGGCGGGCGGCGTACTCACCGCCCAGCGGCTGCACGAAGCCGGTCAGCTCGGGCCAGTGCAGCGCGAGCAGCGGCCGCGCGACGAGCTCGGTGACCCGGCCACCGCCGGTCGCGACCAGGGTCTCGCCCCCTTTGAAGTCAACAGAGCGCAGCGGACGGTCGTACGTCGCCTTCACGAACTGCACCGTCTGGTCGCTCAGGAGCGGAGCGAGCAGGCCGGTGACGAACACAGACGTGAAGTCGCGCAGGTCGCTGTCGACGAACGCCACGACGTCGCTGCTCGTCGCCGCCAGCGAGCGCCAGAGCACCTCACCCTTGCCCGGCCTCGGCTCGAACTCCTGGAGCACGTCCTCCCGGCGGACGACCCGGGCACCGGCGTGGGCAGCGACGCGTGCCGTGTCGTCGGTCGAGCCGGAGTCCATCACCACGAGCTCGTCGACGAGCGGATGGCGCACGACCAGGTCGCGCCGGATGCGCTCGACGATGCGCCCGACCGTTGCCTGCTCATTGAGCGCGGGCAGCACAACGGCGACGCTCGTCGGGCCCTTCATCTCGAGCAGCTGCTCCACCGCCCAGTCCGACGCATGCGAGCTCCGGCGCGAAAACCAGGTGTGCGCGACCGGGTGCATATATGCGACACTGGCACACGCACGCCGCTCGACGTCGACCGGCGAGCACTCATCAAGAGGGGCAGAGGGACCGGCCCGGTGAAGCCCCGGCAACCATCTCCTGTGTGAACAGGGCGACAGGTGCCAATTCCGGCCCGGATGCAACCGCATCCCGGGGAAGATGAGCGTGAAAGGCGCTTCGTTGTGACGACCGTGCTCGATTCCCAATCCACCGCTGCAGGGCCCACCTTCGGCGCTGCCGCGAACCTGTTCTGTCGCGAGTGCGGCGCCACCTACGAGCTCGGCCCGGGCAACGCCTGCGAGCAGTGCTTCGGTCCGCTCGAGATCGGCTACGACGAGAGCCTGCTCTCGCTCGTCACCCGCGAGTCGATCGAGGCCGGCCCGCGCACGATGTGGCGGTACGGTGCGCTGCTGCCCGCGACGCCGGTGGTCGACCTGCAGGTCGGCTGTACCCGGCTGGTCAAGGCCGACAACCTCGCCCGTGAGCTCGGCATGAAGACCCTGTGGGTCAAGGACGACAGCGGCAACCCGACGCACTCGTTCAAGGACCGCGTCGTTGCGGTGGCTGCATCGGCGGCGAAGTCGCTCGGGTTCTCGGTGCTGTCGTGCGCGTCGACCGGCAACCTCGCGAACGCGGTCGCCGCCGCTGCCGCGCGGGCGGGGATGCGCTCGGTCGTGTTCATCCCGCACGACCTCGAGGCCGGCAAGGTCGTGACGACAGCCGTCTACGGCGGCACGTTGGTCGCCGTCGAGGGCAACTACGACGACGTCAACCGGCTGTGCGCCGAGGTCGCAGGCGACCAGGACGAGTGGGCGTTCGTCAACGTCAACGTCCGGCCGTTCTACGCGGAGGGATCGAAGACGGTCGGCTACGAGATCGCCGAGCAGCTCGGCTGGCGGTTGCCGGAGCAGGTCGTCGTGCCCGTCGCGTCAGGTGCGCTGCTCACGAAGGTCGACAAGGCCTGGCGTGAGTTCTCCAAGCTCGGTCTCGTCGAGGGCACGCCGTACAAGGTGTTCGGCGCGCAGGCGACCGGATGCTCGCCGGTGTCGGCGGCGTTCAAGGCCGGTCACGACGTGGTGCAGCCGGTGCGTCCGTCGACGATCGCCAAGTCGCTCGCGATCGGCAACCCGGCAGACGGGATCTACGCGCTCGACGTCGTACGCCGCACCGGTGGTGCCGTCGCCGACGTCAGCGACGACGAGGTCGTCGCGGGCATTCAGCTGCTGGCCCGGACGACGGGGGTGTTCGGCGAGACGGCCGGCGGTGTGACGGTGGCGACGCTGAAGGCGCTGCTCGCCTCCGGCCAGCTCGACCCGGAGGCGGAAACCGTCATCCTCAACACCGGCGACGGGCTGAAGACGCTCGACGCGGTCGCGCCGGTGGCCGGCCCGACGGCGACGATCCCGCCGTCGCTCAAGGCGTTCCGGGAAGCGGGCTTGTCATGAGCCGGCGAAGCCGGCACCTCTCTAGGGTGGCGGGCGGGGAGGTGGACGCGTAGATGTCAGTGACGGTTCGGGTGCCGACGATCCTGCGGTCGCTCACCGGCGGCGAGTCGGAGGTGCCGGTCGACGGCGCCGCGACGCTGACTGAGCTGCTGGACAAGCTCGACGCCGAGCACCCGGGCATCAAGGGCCGGGTGCTCGACGACGAGGGAAAGCTGCGCCGCTTCGTCAACGTCTACGTCGGCGAGGACGACGTACGGTTCGCCGGTGGCCTTCAGACACCGACGCCGGACGGCGTGACGGTCTCGATCATCCCTGCCGTCGCCGGCGGCTGAGCTTCGGCGACGTCGAACCGGACGCCGCGGTGCGCCATGACGAGCGCGGTGCGGCTCAGCAGGCGGGTCACGGCCGCTGAGCTACCGGTCGCCGTGGTCAGATCCACGACGACCGGTGCGGTGTCCGTGTAAGCGAGGGCGCTGAGGACACCGTGCAGCTGGATCAGCGTCGCGGGCGAGGCAAGGTCGCCGTCGACGACGACCTTGCGAGTGTTGCCCGTGACGTCGAGGGTGACGCCCACCGCTAGCGGATGATGCGGCCGTACCGCCAACGCGCGTGGTACATCTTCACGCGCTTGACGACGGTGCCGCTGTGCGGCGCGTGCCAGATGTAGCCGCTGCCGGCGTAGATGCCGACGTGGAACGCGTAGCCGCTGCTGTTCACCTCGAACACGAGGTCGCCGCGCCGGAGGTTGCTGCGAGAGATGTGATGTGACGCGCGGTACTGCGCCTCGGCGTTGTGCGACAGCGTCTTGCCGATCGCGTGCTTGAACACGTAGAGCACCAGACCGGAGCAGTCGAAGCGCGACGGGCCGGCGGCGCCGTACTGGTAGGGCTTGCCGTGCTGGTTGCGCGTCCAGGTCATGACCCGGTCGACCTTCGCGGCCCGAACCTGCGCCGCCGTCGGCTGCGAGGTCGTCGTCGACGTGGTCGTCGTGGCGGCATGTGCCTCGCCGGCGGTCGTACCGACCGTGCCCGCTAGGACCCCGCCGGTGAGTGCGGCCGTGACCGCGACAGCGCGCAGGCGCGCGCCAAGAGACGTGCAGAGCATGTGGTGATCTCCGACGCCTGCCGGGTTAGCTGTCGGGTTCGGGCGGAGAGATTCGCCCGGCCAAGCGTTCTGGCTTCACCCCAAGGAGCACCTTGCGGAGCTCCGGCGGTATGGGTTCCCCGGTCCCGTCCCTGGGTTGTGGCGCGCACTGCCGGGACGGACTCGGCGAGAGCAGGCGCGACCGCCACGAGGGGTGCGGCGGTACGGGGAGGTTATCGGTATCCCAAACCTCGGCCTTCAGGGAAACGGACAAAGTCACCGTTTTGTCACTGACGGGCGAGTCGTCCCGCATGTCCCGGACGCCCCCTCTCCGGGGCTCTTGTCAGGGGGCTCAGCCCCGCTTGCACTCGACAGGGGAGAGTGCTAACAATTGATCTAGCACTCGGCACCCTCGAGTGACAGATCGGTACGACGAGGTACCGGGCGCGGGCCGACAGGGTGACCCGCACCGCGGACCTTTCCGTCGCGGGCGTCGTACGCCGATCTGACCAGGATTTCGTCGCGGGAGGGATTCCACCGCATGGCAAAGATCATCGCGTTCGATGAAGAGGCGCGTCGGGCGCTCGAGCGGGGCATGAACCAGCTCGCCGACGCCGTCAAGGTCACGCTCGGCCCCAAGGGCCGCAACGTGGTCCTCGACAAGAAGTGGGGCGCCCCCACCATTACCAACGACGGTGTCTCGATCGCCAAGGAGATCGAGCTCGAGGACCCCTACGAGAAGATCGGCGCCGAGCTGGTCAAGGAGGTCGCCAAGAAGACCGACGACGTCGCCGGTGACGGCACGACGACGGCGACCGTCCTCGCTCAGGCGCTGGTCCGCGAGGGCCTGCGCAACGTGGCCGCGGGTGCCAACCCGATGGGCCTCAAGCGCGGCATCGAGGCCGCCGTCGAGCGGGTCAGCGAGGAGCTGAGCAAGCAGGCCAAGGACGTCGAGACCAAGGAGCAGATCGCCTCCACGGCGTCGATCTCCGCGGCCGACACGAGCGTCGGCGAGATCATCGCCGAGGCCATGGACAAGGTCGGCAAGGAAGGCGTCATCACGGTCGAGGAGAGCAACACCTTCGGCCTCGAGCTCGAGCTCGTCGAGGGCATGCGCTTCGACAAGGGCTACATCTCGCCCTACTTCGTCACCGACCCGGAGCGGATGGAAGCGGTCA
>Ga0070679_100005829_pt1 | contig 11427 bp, 8 predicted proteins | sample KBSC63BmetaG_FD_65652 | JGI IMG/M metagenome (GOLD analysis project Ga0070679, IMG submission 65652) | Corn rhizosphere microbial communities from Kellogg Biological Station, Michigan, USA - KBS C6-3B metaG | ecosystem: Host-associated > Plants > Roots > Rhizosphere | place: USA: Michigan... | reverse complement strand
GCCGTGCCGGTGCTTCACCTTCCCTGCGAAAGGCCTTAAGGGAATTGGCGTGCCACGCCCGCGAGCATCGCTGGAGAATCGGTCTCGCCGCGACGTGGTACGCTCGATGCTTTACGCGACGTGCTGTGGCATGCGTCACTTCGTGTCGTCCTTGCCGCTCGCGCTCGCTCCGCCGTTCGTGCCGCCGCCGCCATAGTTGCTCTGGTGCTCATCGTCGTGCGCACCGGGCGCACCGCCACGATTCGCTTCCTGGCCCGCGCCGGTGTGACCGGACTCCTGTCTCGCTGTGTCACTCACCTCGGGACGCACCGCGGCGCTGCCGTCGCGATTCGCGGAGCTCGGTACGCGCCCTGTTCCTTCGTTTGGTTTCTTGGCCATCACTGCTCCTGTAGGGGTGTCATGACGACAGCGGCAACGAAGGTGCCACGGTTGAGCGCGCGAATCACGGTGGGATCACGGTGAGCGTGCGATGCGGCGTCGTAGTCGCCGGAGTGGTGATATCCGCCGCGCTCGCTCCGATCGCGTCGTGCGCGTCGCGCGCGACGGTTGGCGCCCCGCTTGCACCTGAAGTCAGTCCGCTCACACCGCGCGAGAAGGCCGCGCACGTACTCACTCGACTCGCGTTCGGGCCGCGCCCGGGCGAGATCGACCGTGTCGCCGCAATGGGAGTCGATCGCTGGATCGACGCGCAGCTCGATCCCGCGCACATCGACGATTCCGCCGGGGATCGACTGCTCGCCACGCTCGAGACGCAGCGGAAATCGAACGTCGAACTGCTCGCCGACCATCCCGACCCGCAGCAGGTGCAGCAGCGCATCAATCAATTGCGCAGCACCGGCAGCGGCGTCGTCGAGACCGCCGCGGACAGTGCGCTGCTCAAGCGCACACAACGCGACGACGGGCAGCTCGCGAGCGAGATCAGGGCCGCTCCGTTCGTGCGGGCCGTGGCCAGCGAGCGGCAGCTCGACGAAGTGATGACGCAGTTCTGGGAGAATCACTTCAGCGTCTATCTCCCCAAGAGTCCCAATCGCTACGCGATCGTGACCTACGACCGCGACGTAATCCGCCCGCGCGCGCTGGGAAAATTCCGCGATCTGCTCGAAGCGGTGGTGAAGAGTCCGCAGATGCTCTTCTACCTGGACAACTGGGAAAGCATCGTCGACAACGTGCATCCCAACATCGACGAATACGCGATCGAGTCGCGGCGTCGCAGCTCCGCCAACCCCGATGTGCAATCATTCGCCACGCTCCCGAAGGGGCGCGGCGGGCTCGGTGTGAACGAGAATTTCGCGCGCGAATTGCTCGAGCTGCACACGCTCGGCGCCGACGGCGGCTACACGCAGAAGGACGTGCAGGAAGTGGCGCGCGCGTTCACCGGCTGGACGATTCGATCGCCGCAATTCGGCGGCGGTTTTCTCTTTCGGCCGATCGTGCACGACGCGGGCGAGAAGCTCGTGCTCGGGCACGTGCTGCGCGGTGGGCGCGGCATGGAAGACGGCGAAGAGGTGCTCGACATCCTCGCGACACATCCGTCGACGGCGCGCTTCATCGTCACGAAGCTCGCGCGCCACTTCGTCTCCGACGATCCGCCCGCCGAGCTCGTGAGCCGGTGTGCGGCAATCTTCTCGAAGAGCGACGGCGACATCCGCGAGACGATGCGATGCATCGTGCGGTCGCCGGAATTCTTCAGTCGCGCGACATATCGCGCGAAGGTGAAATCCCCGTTCGAACTCGTCGTGAGCGCGCTGCGGGCCCTCGGCGCACCGGCGGACACGACGGCGCGCTATGCCGGGCTCGTCGCGCAGCTCGGCCAGCCGATTTACGGGCATCTGACGCCCGAGGGCTGGCCCGATCGCGGCGACGCGTGGATGAACTCGGGCGCGATCCTCAATCGGATCAACTTTGCACTTCGCCTCGCGGCGGGTCAGGTGCCAGGCGTGAAGCTGGCGAACTGGCCGCCGGCCGCGCGGTTAACCGTGCTTTCCCCGAGCGCGCAGGTCGACAGCGTCGTGAGCGAACTGTTCGGCGGTGATGTCTCGGCTGAGACGCGGCGCATCTTGCTCGGGGGCATCAGCCCCGTGTCGACGAACGCCTCGAATGCTTCGAACGCGTCGAACGCTTCGAAGGTCTCACCCGCATCGAGCGCCCCGAAACCGGCGGTGAAGCCGCCGCAGCCCACCGGGCTCGCCACGATCGTTGGCCTCGCGCTCGGCGCGCCGGAATTTCAACGCCGGTAAACGGCCGAAGCACCCACGTGTGCAAGTTTTCCGGCCATCGACGTCTCCCAGAGGACCTTTGTGGAGCTCGTCATGCGCCGTTCTCTGTTGTCCCTCGTCAGTCTCGCCGCGCCGTTTCTCTCGCCTTCCGCCGCGCGCGCCCAAGGCTGGATCGTCCCTCGCATCTGCTGGGCAGGCGCGTCTGCGGCCGGGTCGCTCGAAGGCCGCGCGATCAGCGCGCCCATGCACGACTGCGGCGCGCGCATCGAACGCACGCACAGCGACGTGCGCGTCGAGCTCGCGGGCCGCGTGCTCAAGTACGAAGTCGATGAGCGTTTCATCAATCGCGGCGGCACGCTCGGCGAGGCCGACTACCTCTTTCCGCTCCCGAACGACGCGGCGTTTCAGGATCTCAAGCTCTCGATCAACGGCGAGCTCGTCTCCGGAGAAACGATGGACGCGGGGAAGGCGCGCGGCATCTACGAGAACATCGTCCGCGCGCGCCGCGACCCGGCGTTGGTCGAGTGGGTCGGCCACGGCCTGGTTCGCGCGCGGATCTTTCCGCTCACCCCGGGCGAAGAGAAGCGCGTCGTGGTGCGCTTCCAGAGCGTCGCGCCGCGCGAGGGCGGTGCGCTGAGGCTGGATTATCTCCGCGGGGCCGATCCGAACCGCGCTCCGGGTGGTCGGTCGGCGGCGGACCGCGCGTCGTTCAGCGTCGTCTACCGCGAGACGCCGGAGCTTGGCACACCATATTCGCCGACGCACCAGTTGGCGTTCGGCGACAGCGGCGGGGCGCGGGTCGTCCGCGTGCGCGGCGACGCCCGTGATGTGACGATGCTCATTCCAGTTCACTCATCATCGGCGACGTCGATCGCCATGCTGCCCTACGCGCCGGGGAACGAGGATGGGTTCGCGCTCATCACCGTGAGCCCGCCGTCGGGCCGGCGCGACGGCGCGACGCCACGCGACGTGACACTCGTGCTCGACGTCTCCGGCTCGATGAACGGCCGCAAGATCGAGCAGGCGCGCGCCGCCGGCCGACAGCTCCTCGCCACGCTCCGCCCCGCGGACCGCTTTCGGCTCGTCGACTTCGCCAGCGACGTGCACACCTTCCGCGACGCGTTCGTCACCGCGACGCCCAACAACGTTCGCGAGGCCGGGCGCTATCTCGACGCGCTCGAGGCGAACGGCGGCACGAACATCGAAGGCGCGCTGCGCGAAGCCTTGCGGCCCGAGCCGACGCGCGGCCGGCTGCCGCTCGTCCTGTTCGTCACGGACGGCGAGCCGACCGTCGGCGACGGCGACCCCGATCACCTCGCGGCGCTCGTGAGCGACGCGAACGCTCGCGCGCCGATCGCGCGCCGAATCTTCACCTTCGGGCTCGGCGCCGACGTCAACGTGAGCCTTCTCGAACAGCTCGCGCTCGACGGCCGCGGCACGTCGCAATTCGTGCGGCCCACCGAATCGGTGGAGCGCATGGTCGGCGTCGTGGCCGAGCGTCTGGTGGATCCCGTCCTCACGGACGTACGCGTCCGCGTCGAGGGCGACGTGCGGCTCTCACGGCTCCTCCCGGCACAGGCCACCGACATCTTTGCCGATCACGATCTCGTGGTCTTCGCCCGCTACGCCGGCCATGGCGATGCAAGGGTAGTCGTCGAAGGCAATCAGCGCGGTGCGCCAGTGCGGTTTACGTCGACCGTGAGTTTTCCCGAACGGTCGCGCGACAATCCGTTCGTCGCGCGACTGTGGGCGACGCAGCGTGTGGGCTACTTGAGCGCCGAGAAGCGGAAGAACGGCGGCGGCGCGGAGCTCGACGACGAGATCCGCTCGCTCGGCGAGCGCTATGGGATTCCGACGGAGCTCACGTCGTACCTCGTCGTCGAGCCGAACGCGGTTGCGACGATGGCGGCCGGCGCGCGCGACCAGTCGGCCCCACCGCCTCGGGCGCGGCAGTTCGAGGCCGCGAAAGCGGCGTCGGCTCAGCGCGTCGTGATGAACGCCGCGGCGCTCGATTCGATGACGATGGCCCGCGCGGCGGCGAGTGGAGCGGGCGCGGCGACGAACGACGTGACGCGGCGCGTCGGCGGCCGTACGTTCGTATCGCGCGACAGCACGTGGACCGATATTCGCTACGATGAGAGAATGCGAACGACCGTCATCAAGCCGTATGGCGCGGCGTACTTCGACCTGCTCGCGAAACTGCCCGAGTTGCGCGCGGCGTTCGCGCTCGGCACGCGCGTGATCGTCGTCGGGAAGGATCGGGCGATCAAGCTCGCCGACGCCGGCGCGGCCCAGTTGAGCGCCGCGGAGATGAACGCGCTCGTGAGCGCGTGGTGAAGGTGAATACACGGCGGGCGGCGCCGTGAACGATCTCGATCGTCTCTTTCGCGAGTATCACGCGCCGCTCGTCAGATATCTGACGCGGCGGCTCGGCGATCGCGACTGGGCGGAGGAAGTCACGCAGGAAACATTTCTCCGCGCGGCACGACAGGAGACGATCGTGAGCGAGCGTGCGTGGCTGTTCGCCGTCGCGACGAACCTCGTGCGCGACGAAGCACGAAAGGACGCGCGCCGGCGCAAGCACCTCGAACTGCTGCGCGAGCAGGCGAAGATCGACGACGTCGTCCAGCCCGAGCCGCTCTCGATCGAGCGCGCGCAGGAAGCGGCCATGGCGCGGAAGGCGCTGGAGCAGTTGACCGAACGCGATCGCGAGGCGCTGCTCATGCGCGAGGAGGGGCTCGACTACACAGAGATCGCGAGCGCGCTCGACCTGTCGATCGGCTCGGTGGGAACGACGCTCGCGCGTGCGCGCCGGCGGTTGGTGGAGGTGTACGAATCGCTGCAGTCCAGCGGCAGCGGAGACCGAGGGAGAGATGCAGCATCTTGATGAAGGGTTGATTCACGCGTGGCTCGATGGTGCGCTCTCCGAGGAGGAGGGAGCGCGCATCGAAGCCCATGGGCGCGAATGTCCAGAGTGTGCGGTGTCGATCGCCAGCGCGCGCGGGCTCGTTGCCGGCGCGACACGGATCGTCTCGTCGCTCGACGCGGTCCGCGGCGGCGTGGTTCCGGAACGCGAAGCGCGTCCTTCGCCGGCGCGGCGCTCGCTCTGGACACGACTGCACCTCACTCCGGCGCGCGCCGCGCTCGCCGCGACGCTGCTCGTGGCCGTGTCGTCGTTGCTCGCGGTGCGGCACGACGCGCGCGACCAGCGGCGCTTCGAGATGCCAGCCGCCCGCGTGAACGCAGCCGCGACCGACTCGGTAGTCGCGCCGGCGAAGGCACCGGCGCCCGAGGCGAAGAAATCGGTCGCGCCGGGCGCCGTCGTGGATCAAGCGCCGAGCGCGGCGAGCGCAGCGAGCACGGCGAGCGCGAAAGTGAGCGCCGAGTCGCTCAAGGCGCACGACGTGAATCCGGCGACCGCGGCGCCCCGCGACCTCCGTCTTCGCGCGCAGACGTTACAACTCTCTGAAGTCGTCACCGCCGCGACCGCCGCGGCCGCCGGGACCGGCGCGACTGGCGCAACCGCCGCGTCGGAGAAAGTCGCGCTGTCGGGCGCGTCGGCAACGACCGGGCTCGCGCGCTGCTACGCGATCGTCCCGGACAGCGTCGCTTCGCTCTTCCGCGCTCTGCCGCCACGCTTCGCGCTCGACCCCGGCAGCGACAGCGGCGCGCATTCCGTTCGCGTGGTGACCGAGAACGGCCGCGTCGACTCGATACTTACCGACGCGACATGGCGGCGCACGTCGCTCAACATGGCCCGTGTCGACTTCCCCGCTACGCCGCCGGCGCACGCCGCGTCGCTCGTCCTCGCCGCGGGCCGCCGTACCGCCGAGGCGAGCTCGGCGGGTTTGACGCGCGAGGTGAACGTGCGGCCGATCGATTGTCGCGAATGAGCGTGGGCAGATAGAGGCTCGGCACGCGTTGTGAGTGTCCCAGCCGCATGCGACGCGAAACCGGGGTGATTCGGACAGTGCCGAGCACGCGATCGGCGCTCTTCCGCGTAGGCGGTCTGATTCTCATCCTCGCTATCGCGTCGCTCGTCGGCTACGAGCTCGGCTGGTTCGACTACAGGCATACGCTCGAGCACGTGCAACGCATTCGAAAGTCGCACAGCCTTTTTGCGTTCGCCGTGGGCTTTGTGATCGTGTACGGGCTCGGTACCTCGGTGGGCGTGCCGGGACTTCCGTTCACCGTGGCCGCGGGGGCGATCTTCGGTATGCTGCTTGGAAGCGTCCTCGCCTGGGTCGGAGCACTGATCGGCGCGACCAACGGATACTTCGTGGCGCGGACCATCGGACACGACGTCGTGCTGCGGTGGCTCAAGCGCTTCGCGCGCATCGATGCGGCGGTCGCGCAGTCGCGCGACTTCGCCGGCATGCTGCGGCTGCGGCTGATCCCCGTTATTCCGCTCGGCACCGTGAACTTCGTCGGCGGCTTGGCGAAAGCGCCGTTCGGGCGATACATGGCCGCGACCGCGATCGGCGTCATCCCGTCGACGATCATCTACACGTATTTCGCGGACAGTTTGGTGGAAGGCGTCGGCAGCGGACGCACGAACGCGCTCGTGAGCCTCGTCATCGCGTCGGCACTTTTGATCCTGCTCTCGCTCACGCCGCGCATCTTTCGGAGCGGGCAGGGTGCTGCCCCGGCCGCCGCGCGACGACCGCGGGGCGCGTTGAGCGATGAGGCGGCGACGATGTAACGAGCTCGGATCACGCTCGCATAACTTCTACATCGCTCGCCGATCGCGCCCGCGTCCGACGGTATCCAGTCTCTACCATACCGGGCCCGGAGTTTGCTTGCGATTGTTGGCTCCCGGCGATCCGGGCTCCTCCGTTTTACGCTTCAGCGAACCATCGTGGCCACGAGAAAGACCGACCGCCGAACCAACCCACGCCGCCTCGAATACCTGGTAATCGAGTGCGTTACGCCGGAGCTCGACGGCGGACGTCATCCAGTCAAGCGTGTCGTCGGCGACACGGTCCTCGTGGGTGCCGACATCATCAAGGAAGGGCACGACCAGGTCGCGGCTCGCGTGATTTACAAGGGTCCCGGTGCCGACGACTGGTCGACCGCCTCGCTCGAGTACGATTTCGACACCGACCGCTGGTACGGCGCGTTTCCCGTCGATCGCATCGGCAAGTGGACGTTCAGCATCGAAGCGTGGACCGACCGGTTCGGGACGTGGCGCTCCGAGCTCGAAAAGAAAGTCGACGCGGGGCAGGACGTGAACCTCGAGCTCGCCGAGGGTGCGCAGCTTGCGCGGAGCGCCTCACGCTCGACGAAGTCCGCCGCCGCCCGGGCTTCGCTGCTCATGACGGCGAAGCTCCTCGAGAACCGCGCCGACACGCCGATCGAAACGCGCATCCGGCGCGCACTCGACGACGATCTGCTCGCGTTGATGGTCGAAAATTTTCGGCCGGCCGATCTCACGCGGTACGCCCGCGACCTCGCCGTGGTCGTCGACCGCGAGCGCGCGCGATTCGCCGCCTGGTACGAGATGTTCCCGCGCTCGCAAACGATGCTCGTGCCCGGCGAAGCGCCGCGACAGGGCACGTTCAACGACGCCGCGGCGCGGCTCGGGCGTATCGCCATGCTCGGGTTCGACGTCGTCTATCTCCCGCCGATCCATCCGATCGGGCGGACTTTTCGGAAGGGCAAGAACAATTCGCTCACGCCCGAACCGGACGACGTCGGAAGTCCGTGGGCGATCGGCAACGAGCAGGGCGGACATACGGCAATCGATCCGGCACTCGGCACCTTCGACGATTTCGACCGCTTCGTCGAGGTGGCGCGCGGGCTCGACATGGAGATCGCGCTCGACTACGCGCTGCAGTGCTCGCCCGATCATCCGTGGGTGAAGGAGCATCCCGATTGGTTCCACATCCGGCCCGACGGGTCGATCAAGTACGCCGAGAATCCGCCGAAGAAGTATCAGGACATCTACCCGATCAATTTCTGGTGCGACGATCGCCAGGGGCTGTGGAACGCCTGCCGCGACGTGCTGCGCTTCTGGATCGGCCATGGCGTGAAGATCTTCCGCGTCGACAACCCGCACACCAAGGCGTTCGCGTTCTGGGAATGGGTGATCGCCGACATCCAGCGCGAGCATCCGGACGTGGTCTTTTTCGCCGAGGCGTTCACGCGGCCCAAGCGCATGCGCGCGCTCGCCAAGCTCGGCTTCACGATGTCGTACACGTACTTCACCTGGAAGAACGCCGGCTGGGAGCTGCGCCAGTATCTCGAGGAGCTCACCCAAACGCCGGCCGTCGAGTACTACCGGGGCAATCTCTTCGCGAACACGCCAGACATCTTGAATGAGTATCTCGTAAACGGCGGCCGTCCGGCGTTCCGCATCCGGCTGCTGCTCGCCGCCACGCTGCTGCCGCTCTACGGCATCTACAGCGGCTACGAGCTGTGCGAGAACGTGCCCGTGCGCGAGGGCAGCGAGGAGTATCTCGACTCGGAGAAGTACCAGCTTCGCCCGCGCGACTACGACGCGGCCGGCAACATCAACGCCGACATCGAGCGCCTGAACACGATCCGGCGCAACGAGCCGGCGCTCCAGTCCTACGCGAATCTCACCTTCCATCCGAGTGAGAACCCGTCGATCCTGTTCTACCGCAAAGCGCCGGCTGATCCCGTGGTCCAGTGGCCAGGCGCGCTCGGACAGCCCGTGCCGCCCGCCATCGCGCGCGCCCTCGGCTTGGCCGATCCTCCACCGGCGGCGCACGACGTGCTCGTGGCCGTGACCACCGATCCGCACCATGTCCAGGACACGATGGTCCACGTGCCCATTCACGAGATGGGGATCGATGACGAGCAGCCCTACGTCGTCCACGATCTGCTCACCGGCGCGCGCTACACCTGGCGCGGCGTTCGCAACTACGTGCGCCTCGATCCGGCGGACCTGCCGGGGCACGTATTCGTTGTCGAACGCATCCAGACGTAGTTTCGGACGTACGCTTCGACACGATCGATTCCCACCGCACGCCTTCTCGACACCGCCGTAACGCTTCATGACGAAACCCGGTACACTCGACAACGACCCGCTCTGGTACAAGGACGCGATCATCTACCAGCTGCACATCAAGAGCTATCGCGACGCCAACGCCGATGGCTTTGGTGATTTTCGCGGCTTGATCGAGAAGCTCGATTACATCCAGCACCTCGGCGCGAACACGATCTGGGTGCTGCCGTTCTATCCGTCGCCGCTCAAGGACGACGGCTACGACATCGCGTCGTACGAGGAGATCAACTCGACCTACGGCACGATCGACGATTTCCGCGCGTTTCTCGAAGCGTCGCACGCGCGCGGCATCCGCGTGCTCACGGAGCTCGTGATCAACCACACCTCCGATCAGCACCCGTGGTTTCAGCGCGCGCGCCACGCACCCAAGGGCTCGCCGGAGCGCGACTGGTACGTGTGGAGCGACGATCCGAACAAGTTCGCCGAGACGCGCATCATCTTCACGGACACGGAGAAGTCGAACTGGTCGTGGGATCCCGAGGCGCAGCAGTTCTACTGGCATCGCTTCTTCAGCCACCAGCCCGATCTCAACTTCGACAATCCGAACGTGCTCGAGGCCGTGATCAACGTCATGCGCTTCTGGCTGAACATGGGCGTCGACGGGCTGCGGCTCGACGCCATTCCGTACCTGATCGAGCGCGAAGGCACGAACTGCGAGAACCTCCCGGAGACGCACGAGGTGCTGCGGAAGCTGCGCGCCACGCTCGACGCCGAGTTTCCGAATCGCATCTTCCTCGCCGAGGCCAACCAGTGGCCGAGCGACGTGCGGCCGTATTTCGGAAACTCTGATGAGTGCCACATGGCGTTTCACTTTCCCGTGATGCCGCGCATGTACATGGCGATCCGCAAGGAAGACCGCACGCCGATCATCGACATCATGCGGCAGACGCCGGAGATTCCCGCGGACTGCCAGTGGGCGGTGTTCCTTCGCAACCACGACGAGCTCACGCTCGAGATGGTGACGAACGAGGAACGCGACTACATGTACCGCGAGTACGCGCGCGATCCGCGGATGCGCATCAACGTCGGCATCCGGCGCCGGCTCGCCCCGCTCATGGAGAGCGGGCGCCGGCAGATCGAGCTGATGAACGCGCTCCTCATGTCGATGCCCGGCACGCCGATCATCTACTATGGCGACGAGCTCGGCATGGGCGACAACATCTACCTCGGCGATCGCAACGGCGTGCGCACGCCCATGCAGTGGAGCGCCGACCGCAACGCCGGCTTCTCCGAGGCCGACACGGCGGCGCTCTTCTCGCCGCTCATCGTCGATCCGCCGTACGGGTATCACACGGTGAACGTCGCCGCACAGGAGCGCGTGCCGACGTCGCTGCTCCGCTGGATGCGCCGGCTCATCGCCGTACGCCAGGGCTACAAGGCGTTCGGGCGCGGCACCTGGGAAGCGATCGACGCGGCGAATCGCCGCGTGTTGATCTTCGTGCGGCGGTACAAGGACGAGACGATTCTCTGCGTCAACAACCTCTCGCGCTTCGCGCAGTTCGTCGAGCTCGACCTGCGCGAGTTCCATGGCATGGTGCCGCTCGAGCTCTGGAGCAAGAATTGCTTCCCGCCGATCGGCGAGCTTCCATACTTGCTCACGCTGGGGCCGCACAACTTTCTGTGGTTCAGAATTCTGCCGGCGCAGGAAGCAAAGGAATTTCAGCGGACGACGTAGAGCGATGGCCAACGGCGAACGGGAGCCGGTCGCGCGGGCGATCGAATCGATCACGAGCGACGAGCTGGTGCGCTATCTCGCGAATCAGCGCTGGTTCGCCGCGAAGGGCGCCGTCGCGGACGGCGCCCGCATCGCCGACGTCGTGGTGCTCCCCTGGGGCGACGGCAGGTTCGCCGTGGCGCGCGCGGTGGTCGACGTCGGCGGCGTGGAGCAGGCGTACCAGTTGACCCTCGCCGCGCGCGACCAGGCGCCGCGCGACGTCGCCGCGCGCGCCGCGCTGAGGCCGGGCCTCTACGACGCCACGCACGACGAAGAGTTTCGGAGCGGGCTGGCCGCCGCGCTCTCCCAGGGTGCGAGCGCCGCCTCGGACACCGCGCGCTGGGTCGCGGCGCCGGCCGAATCCGCCGGCACGACCACGCTCGACGCGCGATCGACGGTCGGGGCCGCGGAGCAGAGCAATACGTCGATCGTCTTTGGCGACGCGGCGATTCTCAAACTTTTCAGAA
>Ga0070679_100005827_pt1 | contig 11428 bp, 9 predicted proteins | sample KBSC63BmetaG_FD_65652 | JGI IMG/M metagenome (GOLD analysis project Ga0070679, IMG submission 65652) | Corn rhizosphere microbial communities from Kellogg Biological Station, Michigan, USA - KBS C6-3B metaG | ecosystem: Host-associated > Plants > Roots > Rhizosphere | place: USA: Michigan... | reverse complement strand
CTTTCGCTTCGTGGCTGCCGTTTTTTTCGCGGCCGCCGTCCAATTCGCCCAAGCCCGAAAGCCAAAGCCTCGCCGGTTTTATTCAGGAAGCGCTGGTGGCGCGGACCCGCTCCGTCGATCGCGGCACCCAAGCGAAACAATTTTTTGTGATCGCGAACGTGACTTCTCCCGCAGTGTTGATTGAGGGCGGCTTTATTACGAACAAAGACGAACTTTCGAAACTTGTCAGCGAGGATTATCGCGACCAACTGGCGGCAGCCGTTGCCGACGGCGTTCTGCGGTATCGCGACGCGTTGAGTCAACCGAAATCAGCAGTGGCAGCCACAGCTCAGAAGCGCACTGAATAGACGAAAGGCGTCATCGTCGAATGGCCATGAAAATCACAATTGTCGCGGTGATCTTCATGGGATCGGTAATGCTGATGCACGCGGACCAACTTGTTGAAAGCGTGCAACAGGCTTTGAAAGACGAAGGTTTCTACTACGGCGAAGTCAACGGCGACATGAATGCGAATGTGACGGCGGCGATTCGCCGTTATCAAATTCGCAACGGTCTGCAAGTGAGCGGCGAGCTCAATGATGAGACGCTGCGATCGCTCGGGATTAAATCTTCCGGGTCGTCGTCGCACCCACCGACTAAATATGCGTCACCGACTCCTGCGGCAGGGGTTGCGCCAGGCGAGGCCCCTTCCGATGAGACGGGACCTGCAAGTCCTGCTCCTCCGGTTCAGCCTTTCAGTAATGCTCCCCAGGACCAGCAGGTTTTTCCTTCAACTCCCCTGGGGCCATCTGGTTCGCCCGGGACAGTTTTTGCTGACACGCCATTTCAGAGCGCTCCTCCCAGCATCCAACGCAATGTGATTGTCTCGGCGCAAATCGTTCTCGCACGATATGGACTGTATCGTGAACAGATTGACGGAATCTACGGACCCGCGATGGAATTCTCCCTGCGGGCCTATCAAGCCCGAACAAGACTGCCGGTGACGGGCCGGCTGGATCTGGAAACGCTCGCGGCACTGCGCTTGTTGCCCGGGCCGCGCCAGCAGTTTTCTAATCCCTATCGTCCGCGCATGCGTCCTCCTGGACCGCCGGTTCGAGGTCAATGGGAGCCCGATTAGCCTTATTTTGGATTATCGAAACGCACCGACTGCAGTTCCGCGAAGACTGTGCCTACGAAGATCTGTGCGTCGATGCGAAGGATGAGTCGCTCGGTGTCGTCTGACACCCAGATTGTGGCACGACGAAATTTCTTGTGCGGTTCCAATTCGAGATGTTTTCCGATGTGTTTGAGTTGCAGATTAAGTTTGATCGCATTGTAAGTGCCGGCGCGCACGGAGATTTTTTCTCGTCCGGTTACGGTCACAGTGGCAAGGTAAGCGTTTGTTGCCGCGTAAATCGCGACGCGATAAACGCTCCCTTGTCTGAGGGGTTGACTGCGGAGGTAAAGCGCTGCCGAGTGCAAATCGAACAAGTTAGGCAATGTAAAGTCACGCGTGGTTGTCTTGGCGGCGGCGCCTTCACCCTCGGTTCGTATTCGGGTCACTCCGTTATTGGTGAAAGTCAGATGGGTAGCGATTTTTTTTGATCGATAGCTTTCGGTTTGCTGCGTTTCAATCGGAGCCAGTGTTTGGGAGTTCGCAACGGCGCGATACGTGGCGTCCAGTTTCCACAACGCGCGGACAAAGCTCGTGGTTCGGCCTACACCTTCGAGTTCAAACTTGTCGGTCGATGGCTTGGTGAAGTGAACCTCACCGGTGGCCGCTGTTACTCCAGACCAGCCGAAGCGATAAGACGCCCGCAGAGGGCGCAACTCTGGAAAATTCCCACGAGGCTCTTTACTGAGTGTTGCCTGCCAATCCGCGGCGAACGAACCGGCGCCAGAGGCGACCACGATCGTAACCGCGCATATCGTTATTCGAAGTCGAGATCGAAAAAACATTCTTTGGAGGTTCGCAACTGCTCACGACCATCGGCGTGTCAGCGGCTGATTTCATCCGTACAAAAAAATACACGCGAGTTTCCGCCCGCGTGCATTTTTGAAATTCGAGCGAACTTTAGGGCTTGGTTGCTCTTGCTGCCGCCGGAGTCACGGACGCGCCTGCTGCAGGCCTCCTCGCCGAGGATGTAGCGCGACCGGGCTTGTTTAGTACTTCGATGATTTCGTTTGTGAAATCAACGTTTTCAGGCGCGTACAGCACGACAGGAACCCCATTGATGCTGACGCCCGATTTATCCAGCACAAAATCAAGATTCTTGGTTTTCACTTTCTCGACTACGACATCGGTAATTTCCTTCACGATCCCCTCGCGCATCCGCATTAATTGCTCCTGCAACTGATGCTCCCGTGTCTGACGAAAGTCGCTGATCTCGCGTTCCATGTTTTTGATGTTGGCGATTTTGTCATCGCGCTCCTTGGCCATGCCGGTTTTTTTGTCCGCGCTTAATGCCGGAGACTCTAGCTGCTTATTCAGATTGTTAATTTCGTCGAGCGCCTTCTTGTAAGCTTCCGCGCGATCATCGTATTCCTTTTTCGCGGCGTTTTTGGCGTCGTTGATTTTAACCTCGGCGTCCTTGGTTTTAGTGTAATCCTTGAACGCGCGCTGCATATCGACCGTTCCAATTTTGGCTGTGCCCTGTGCAAAGGCGGCAATTGGAGCAACCAGCGTCAGCGCAAAGAGTATTGACAGAGACTTTTTCATAAAAACAGAGGATATGGTTGGATGGATCGGGTTAGAGTGCAACCACATATATTCGTTCAAAATTGATAGCCCACGTTGAAGTTGAAATGGCCGCCGCCGTTGTACCCGTCCCGCATCACCGGATATCCGTAATCGAGGCGTAGTGGACCGATCGGCAAATCGAGCCGGATTCCTACACCGACATCCGAAGCCATATGATTGAAGCCAAAAGACCACGCGCTGCTATTAACAAAACCCATGTCGTAAAAAAGTGCGCCCCGCGCTTTTTCTATAATCGGGAAAGTCCACTCAAACGTTGCGCGCGCCAGTGATTGACCGCCAACAGGCTCGCCATTTTCATCCTGTGGACCAACTTCGCGGAAGGGAAAGCCACGAAGATTGTTCGAGCCGCCAAGGAAAAGCCGCTCATAAATCGGCACCTGGGTGCCGCTACCCCATTGGCTGACCGTCGAGATTTCGCCGTTGATCAGCAGGATGGTATCCTTCGGTAAACGGAAATATTGCGATCCCTCCAGATCGAACGCGTAAATCTGAGTATCGCCTCCCAGAAAACCACCGGCGATCATTGGCGAAAATGTGATCCGCTGCCCTCGGCGGGAGAGCAATGGATTGTCGCGCGAATCAAAGACGAGGCTTGAAAGAATCTTGCTTTCAACGGACGACCCCTTTTGTGACTGAATGAATTCGGAAGCCGTCGGGTCCACGTCAAAAATGTCGACGTCCTGGAGCATATACCCCAGTGTCCCGTACATGTACGCGTTGATTGGCTTGCGTAACTCGAATAGGACTCCGTAATTGCGCTGGTTGTACTCGGCGCTCAAGTAATTCGCCTCGTTATAGAATGCCTGACCGCTCAGGGAAAGGCGGCGATCGAGGAAGTAAGGTTCGGTGATCGCCAGAATAAAATCCTTTCGCTCGGTTCCATACTGAATACGTAAACGGAACTTTTGCCCGCCGCCGGTGAACGAAGGCCAGTTAAACATATCGAAATTGCCTTGGGTAAGTTCGGCAAACCCTACCAGTTTATCGACCGTGCTGAAGCCACCCCCAAAACTGAGGGAACCGGTGCGCTTTTCCTGGACCAAAACGGTTAGATCTTTCCGGCCCGGTATATCTGTATCTTCCGGATAGGTCTCGACCTTTGCAAAGTAACCCAGGTTCTCCAGACGCTTCTTCGTGGTGTCCACACGGACGGTGTTGAACACATCTCCCGGAGCAACGAGCACTTCGCGGCGGATAACCTTGTCCTTCGTGCGAGTGTTTCCTTCAATATTCACCCGATTCACAAACGAGCGGGGGCCCTCTTCGATGAGGTAGTGCACATCTATGAGCGCTGGGCCGGCCGGCGTCCCTTCGGGTGTAATCACGAGATCGACGTAGCCTCCGCTGCCGTATGCATCGGCAACAGCCTTGGCGTCGTCGTGAAGCTGTTTCGGCGAATAGACACTGCCCTCTTTCATTTTTAAGAAAGCGCGGACTCTTGAATCGGTGGTGTGCTCGTAACCGGTGATCGACAGTTTGCTGACGTGATATTGTGGACCTTCCGCAATCACAATCGTGATGATCATCGGCCCCTTCGGAGTGCGATCTTTGCGCACTTCTTTTATCGCCACGTCGATGAAGCCGTGGTTTTGATAGTACTCGCGGACCTTATCCAAGTCCTGCTCCAACTGAACTTCATCAAGCCGACCTGTCTTATCCACGAAATAGATCAGCGTTCTCCCACGGGTTTTCATCTGTTTGCGTAATATCTTTTGGCTAATGTGCGCGTTGCCCTCAAAACGGATTTCGCTGATCGCGCCTTTGACGCCCTCGGTCACCGTGAAAATGACGCGCGCTGTACCGCGTTTCTCGTCGATTGGTTCGACGCGGTATTCAACGCTGACGTCGTTGTATCCCTTCCCCTGATAAATTTCGATAATTTTCTGGCGGGCTTCCTCGAGTGCCTGCTCATTAACCGCCTGATTGAGCCTCACCTTCATTTCTTTGCGGAGTCTCTTCGGTTTGACGCGTTCGGCGCCGTTGATTTCGATCTCGCGTAAGACCGCCTGGGTTTGAACGGCAACGATCACCTTCACACCGTCGCCTTGAGGCTGAGCAAATATTCGAACGTTTCGAACGTAACCGGTTCCGTACAGCGCCTTGATGTCCTCCTGCACGATTTCGTTTGAATAAATCTGCCCAACTTTTGTGCGCATCTGCGCCAGAATGCGTTCCTTGCTGATCGATGCAGGCCCCGTGTACTCCACGTCAATGGAGTGAATCACGGGGGGCGCCGGAGGCGCCGGAGGCGATTGTGGCGCCTGCGCCCGGACAGTAACGGCCGTCAAAAGCGCACAAAGGGAGGCGATCCAAATCGCAATCGGCGGGGGGCGCATCCATCCTAAAAAAGGTTGCATATGCTAGAAGCGCAGCCCTACGCGACCCAAAGCGACGCAGGACAGGCGGCTATATCGGAAATAAGACCGCTATCGTCAAGGCGAGATTTCATTCGATCAGCGCGGTGCACCTCTCGTTCGAGCCACACTTCACTGCCCGCGAAACAACATGATGCAGATTTATCGCGTGTGCTCGTCTTCTCAATGAGGTTGTCTTGTTCATGCGATAATTGGTCGCTGCACCGCCGCAATTTCGGCTTCATGGCCTTGTTCTGTCGGCGCAACACCAGACACTGGATATTTGTGTCTTTGCTCTCTGACGCTTCAAAAAGTGTAACTCCCTGTCGCCATCCAATCACGCCGTCGAATAATTCCATAGACGTCGCCGGCAAAAAAGTATCACTTTCCAGAGCCCTCTGTACTGCTCGGAAAGTTGCTATGCTGTGTCCTCGCATTTGAAAATTAAAGTTACGAGTAAACCCAGCAGACTTACACCTGATACAATTCCAAGAACGCTCGCAACGCCGAATTTTTCTTTCAAGATCGGCAGAAGGAAGACGCCCACCGTTGCGCCAAGCTTGGCAGCGCCTGCGGCGAATCCACCTGCAGTCCCGCGCAATTGAGTCGGGAACAATATCGGAGCGAGCGTAAACGTGGTCGAGTTAGGACCGGCATTCATCAGCAGGTTAAACATAATGAATCCGGCGAACACCAGCGGGATGTGCAAACCAGACTTCGTTAGGCCGACGGCTGCCGCCAACACGAGCATGCCCACAGCCATGCCTGCGAAACCAATCGCCTGCATGCGGATGCGGCCGAATCGTGGAACCATCCAGACTCCAAGAAGGAAACCAATCAGCAAAAACAAATCGATCACGGTGCTACCCTCTGCGAGACCAAAGTCATGTGCGGTCAATCCATGCGTTCCTCTGGGGATTTCGATCGCTCCGAGAATAGTCGGGGTAAACAATCCAACACCGTACGTGGCAATATCCATCAGAAACCACGGAATGGTTACCAGCGCTGTGCGGGCCCGATAATGACGCGAAAATAAGATCGGCAACCCGCCGTTCACGTGCACAACCGGAGCCGCGAGCTTCTCTTCGTTGCGCGTAAGTTGCAACACTGCCAGTCGTTGCTCGGGAATAATCCGAATCAAAGCTTTCGCCGCCTCTGCAAATTTGCCGCGAGACATCAACCAGTGCGGACTTTCTGGTGCCGACAAACGCAATATAAAAAAGAGTAAAGCAACTGCGCTTTCTGTCGCCAAAAACAGCCGCCAAGCCTGAGCACTTCCGGTCCTTAGCAAGGCTAATGCAATTCCTGCGGCAATCAGCATACCGACAGATTGGCAGGCAATCGTGGCCACCATCATTCGTGCACGACCGGACTTCGGCAAAATTTCGGAGACGTAGCTGCTACTGACAGGGAAATCGATACCTACTCCGATCCCGACGAGCAGTTGTCCTATGAAGAGCATTGCGGGTCCATTGGCCAGCGCACTGACACAAGCGCCGGCGGCAAGGATGATCATATCGGCAATCATCAATTTTTTTCGGCCAAGGTGGTCCGCGATCGGCCCGCCAACTCCTGCTCCAATAACAGCACCGAACACCAGGCTCGCTCCAATGAGACCGACCACGCCGGGTTGAATGTGAAAATGAACGATGATGATGGGCATCGCCACGCCAAGAACGAAAATGGCGTAACCATCCAACAAGGTGCCGCCGGTCGAGAGCACCCATAGCCATCGCTGAATCCTGTTCAGCGACGACTCATCCAGCAGGAGCGTCAGCCGTTGTGGTAGCGCGATTTCGGACAATGTTTAGCGTTTCTTACTTCTGTCCGATTTCTCTTGATCGGCTGCCTGATGATATTTACGCCGAATCTCTGCCAGGTTTACGGTTGGCTTCGGAAATTGCATGTGCATCTCTTTCATCGCCCGGACGATGATTTCTGAAATCGCCAGGTCCCTAAACCATTTGTGATTTGAAGGAATGATGAACCACGGAGCATGTTCGGTGCTCGTTTTGTTCAGCACATCCTCGAACGCCCTGATATAATCATCCCAATATTCACGTTCCTTGTAGTCAGATTCACTGATCTTCCACTGACGCGCCGGGTCATCGAGTCGTTTCTCAAACCGGGCGAGTTGCTCCTCTTTTGAAATGTGCAGAAAAAACTTGAGAATCGTGGTGTTGTTTTGTGTCAGGAGCAGTTTTTCGAAATCGTTGATTTCATCATAGCGTTTCGACCATATTTTTTCCGGTACTAAGTCGTGAACGCGCGCCACCAGCACATCTTCATAATGGGAACGATTGAAAATCACCACTGAACCTTTGCCAGGCACATGCGGATGCACGCGCCAGAGAAAATCGTGCGCCAGTTCTTTCGGTGTCGGCTGCTTGAAACCAATCGAAACGCAGCCCGCCGGATTCATGCCCGCAAAGACGTGGCGGACTGTGCCGTCTTTGCCACCAGCATCGAGTCCCTGCAACACAACGAGAAGCGAATGCTTCTGCTCCGCGTACATGAGATATTGCAGTTCGTCCATTTTCTGGCGGTTCTTCTCGATTTCGGGCAAAGCTGACTTGTGTGATTCATTTTTCCCATGGTAATCGGGATCGAAGTGTTTTAACCGGATCTTGGACGCCGGCTTCACTACAAATTTCTTTTGATAGTTCGACATGATCTTTTTTTTGATTTACCTCACAGCTTGTGCCCGCCAGTTATCGACACTCGGAGTGGTTCGAAAACCATCGCTTCCACGAATGAGCAGGATCTAGAATGTGATAAAGTCCAAGCTTCACGATGTCTTGCACAATCATCCACGCGATGTTGTAAGCCCACACCAAGCCAATCATTCTCCAAGGCAGTTCCGGCACGAGCCAACCCTGGCTGCACATGAACACCGCCACCATTTGGGTGGCAATGATCGCGAAGAAAAGGCGTGAGCTGGGATAGGGCGGTTTCCAAAAGCGTCCCCTTGCGCGCATCACAAACAGCATGAGATGACCGCCAGCGACTAGTTGCAGGAACATCATTGTTTGTAGCTGCGGATGCTGCAGGTGATGAACCGTGTCGCCGAGATAAAGCAAACCGAAGCTTTGGATAACACCAAGCAATCCAAGCACTGACGAGATCACCAGCACCCTGTCCAATTCCCATCTCACCGGCTGCGGCGGCACGGTGGCGTTATCGAAGGCGATGGTCATAATGGGGACGTCGTCCAGCAGAGCGAGAGCGATCAGCATGATCGCGGTGAGCGGAAAAAAGTGATAGTAGATCGACGCCAGCACCACAAACACCATGATGGCAATGGTCATGGCGATTCGATACAGCACGTAGCTTGTCATCCGCTCGAAGATGCGCCTGGCCTCCGCGATGCCGTCGATGATCACGGATAAACCGGGCGCGATCAGGACCAATGCTGCTGCTGCGCGCGCTGCTTCGGTCGCTCCGGAAACGGCGATGCCGACGTCCGCTTGCTTGAGCGCGGGCGCGTCGTTCACGCCGTCGCCGGTCATACCGACGATGTGACCATTCTGCTGGAGTATTTTTACGATCGCATATTTGTGTTCTGGAAAAACTTCAGCGAACCCATCGGCTTGGTCGATCTTCTCCGCCGCATCCAACGGGATTTGACCTTTCGTTAGGTCGCCCGGAAAAAGTTCTGTTGCCGGCTGGATATTTGCGCCCATGTCCAGTTCCGATGCAATTTGCCGTGCGATGGCGACGTTATCGCCCGTGACCATTTTGACTTTCACCCCATAAGCGCGCGCCCGTGCGATGGTGCTCTTCGAATCGGGGCGTGGTGGATCGTTCAGCGGTAGAATTCCCAGGAAAACCCAATCATCATTAGTGTGAGCGACAGCGACAGCAATCGTACGGTAACCGTGGCTTGCGAGATCGTTCACGGTTTGCTGCGCTTTGACAAAATCGGCGCCCGCAAGTTTCGTCAGGCTTAGAATCACCTGTGGCGCACCTTTGCTGACGCGAAACACTGTGCCTGACGGATCCTTGATCGTTGCTTCGGTGCGCTTGCGCACCGGATCGAAGGGAACGTAGGATTGCTGTTGATAGCGCTTGAGGACCGATGGGTCTTTAAGTCCTGCCATTATGGCGAGATCGATCGGATCATTATCCGCTGCGCGTGAAGCGAGCGATGCCATCAAAATTAAGTTGTCGGCATCGGTGCCCTGCCATGGTTGCGCCTCGCCCAGGGTCAGCTTGTTCTCGGTTAATGTGCCGGTCTTATCGGAACAGAGCACGTCCACGCCTGCCAGTTCCTCGATCGCTTCCAATCTCGAGACGATTGCCTTGCGTTTCGCGAGCATGCGCGCGCCAAGGGCCATCGTCACGGAAAGCACAGCCGGCATGGCTACAGGCACTGATGCCACCAGAAGAATCAGAACAATTTCGGCCAACCTCAACAGGACGGCTCGATCGTAATGACCGCGCATATCGAAAAGACGAGCCGCGACGAGAATCACCACCAGCACCAGCGCGAGGATGATCAGAAAATTGCCGATCCGCATCACTGCTCGTTGGAAATGCGAAACACTTCCCGCGCCTGCGACCAGTTTCGCCGTGCGTCCAAAAAACGTGTTTCCGCCGGTGGCAGTGACCACTGCCGTCATTTCGCCCTGTTTAACGATCGAGCCAGAGTACGCCTGTTCGCCAGATTTCTTGCTGACCGGCAGCGATTCGCCCGTGAGTGCGGATTGATCGATGCTGATGTAATCGCCTGCAATGAGTATGCAATCAGCGGGGACAACATCGCCGAGATATAATCGAACAATGTCTCCCGGCACCAGTGTGCGCGCGTCGATCTGCTGCCAACTTCCGTCGCGCAACGCGCGGGCTTTTAGTGCTAGTGAACTTTTCAACGCATCCAACGCGTTGGAAGCTTCGTGTTCCTCCCAAAACCCCAGCAGCGCGTTGAACAACAGCAGAGAGGTGATGATGGTAAAATCGCCCCAGTCACCGACGATAAAAGCCATCAATGCCGCGGCCTCGATCATCCATGGGATTGGTCCCCAAAAATAAGCGAGCAGCGCGGCGAAGGAGTTTTTCTGTTTCTCCACCAGCGCGTTTGGCCCGTACTTCTTCAAGCGCGTCTGGACCTCGGCGTCACTCAAACCTGTCTTTTCGTCGCCCCCGAGCTTCCCCAGTGTTTCAGCGATTGTCGGCGCAGCGGCACCGGTGGCATCTCGTGTTTGCATGAACAACTGCTTCTACCGCAGTGACGGCGACCAGTGATAACTTTTCGCCTCGTTCGCGACCAGAAGAATTTCGGCGCGAGATCAGGCGGTGTAGTGTTTGATCAGGTTGGGAATCTGTCGCAGTCACCCGCCAGCAGGACATTGAGCAGCAGCAGCTGTCTGACATTCTTGCCTGTGCCGTGTTAGGCGATCTGGATTGGCAGCCCAGCGATCTTGAATCTCATTAATAGCACCCTGCTTTAGCGGGGTGGCTGACAGACGCAGGCATGCGGAACCGCTTCAGCGGTTTTCCGCCGTGACCGTATAGATAACCGCTAAAGCGGTTCGCGGTGATCGCAGCAGACGTCACCTCACTGAAGCGAGGTGTTAATGAGAGGAGCAGTAGATTGGCCGGCGCTAAATTTTCGCTTCCGCCAAATCAGACACCGCCAGTGACCGCGTCTCGCGCGAACGAATTGTGTATGGCTAAATGCGAAGTCTGCGAGAACGATTATGACAAGTCCTTTGAAGTCGTCGTAGGCGGAGAGCGTCACACGTTCGATAGTTTCGAGTGCGCAATCCACGCGCTGGCGCCTGCTTGCCGACACTGCAATTGCCGTATTATCGGCCATGGCGTCGAAGCGGACGAAAAAATCTTCTGCTGTGTCAATTGCGCACGAATGTCTGGCACAACGCAGTTGAAGGATCGCGCTTGAGATAGGGCGCGTCACTCCGTGTGCGCCGTTTTACCTTTATGAGCGGCGTGCAGAGGACAGCATGTTTGGTGTTACGGCGTGTCACTGGAATATTGATGCGACTGGACGTGCAGACTCGTGCGAAATACAAATGCTGACATGAACTTTTTCAAAGCTTCCTTTATCGGGCTGGTGCTTGCATCCTTCGCAGGTTTATTTGCGCTGGCACAAACACCGGCGGCGAAATCCGCGGCATCATCAAAAGGGATTTCGGTGCTGCATCCCACCGCGGGCAACAAAGTGAACGGCACCGTCACATTCAGTCCGGGCGCCGATGGCGTGCAAGTCCACGCAGAACTCACGGGTCTTACGCCGGGCAAACATGGCTTTCATATACATGAATTCGGCGATTGCAGCGCAGCCGATGGCAGTTCCGCAGGTGGGCATTTTAAT
>Ga0070679_100005825_pt1 | contig 11431 bp, 11 predicted proteins | sample KBSC63BmetaG_FD_65652 | JGI IMG/M metagenome (GOLD analysis project Ga0070679, IMG submission 65652) | Corn rhizosphere microbial communities from Kellogg Biological Station, Michigan, USA - KBS C6-3B metaG | ecosystem: Host-associated > Plants > Roots > Rhizosphere | place: USA: Michigan... | reverse complement strand
GCGTGCACCTCGCCCACCGCGTGCGCCCCCGGAACGACGGTGTGCGTGAGCTGACGCAGTCCCGTTCCGTCGGCATCGACGACGAGCAGCTCGCGGTTGCGCTCGAACACGAGCGCCCGGCCGTCGGGCGACCAGTGCGGGTCGAGGTCCGAGCTGTTGGTCGTCAGCTGCACCGGATCGGTCCCGTCCAGCCCGGCGGTCCAGATTCCGCCGCCCGCGTACGCGAGCCTCTTCCCGTCCGGCGACCAGTCAGCGCCTGTCCCCTTGAGCGGGCCGAGGTCGTGCGCGTCGGTGCCATCGGCGTCGGTCACCCAAAGGCGTCCGTCGGGGCCCGTGAACGCAAGACGCGCACCGTCCGGCGACCACGCCGGTGAGGTACCCACCGCCAGGAGGTGCTCGTCGCCGCCGTCCGCGTTCGCCACGTAGAGGAGGAAGCCGCCGTTGTAACGGGCGAACGCGACCCTGGAACCGTCCGGCGACAGTGCCGGCTCGTACCCTGGGCCTACGTCGTGCGCCCCGGACCCGTCGGACGACGCGACCGCGACCGTGATCCCTCCCAAACCGGTGTAGGAGTAGGCCAGCTTCGTTCCGCCCAGCGACCAGTCCAGGTCGAACCGCCACAGGTCGTCGTCGGTGATCAGAGTGCGCTCCGCGCCGGAAGGGTCGATCAGCGTGATCTCCTTCTTTCCCTGCGGCGGAGGCGCCAGCTCGCTCAGGAAGCCGATCTTGCCGTCGGCTCTCCAGTCCGGCGACGACGCGCAGCCACATCCGTCACTCATCCGCTGCTCCTGGCGGACGGCGGCGATTCCCCGGCTGCCGACAGCGAGCCCGAGTGGACCAAGGAACCGAAAGACCGGCCGAGGCTTGCCGTGCACGATGCGCTGCACGCCCGCGGGCGTCGTGAAGGCGAGGAAGTTCCCGGCGGCTGCGAGACGCGAGCCGCGGATCGCGGCGATTCGGTGGGCGCGGCCTGGCACGTGCGCCGTGACGATCGTCCCGTCGACGGAGTCCCAGGCCGCTGCGCTGCCGGCGAGCGCAACGCGGGAGACGTACCTGGCGTTGCTCGTGCAGCCGACCTGAAGCGAGGTCTGCGTGAGCCCGGTCGAGAGCGAGCGGACATGCAGGGCCCGGCCGCAACGGCGGCCGTCAGTGCCCGTGAGCCACGCGATTCTCGACCCGTCCTGGGCGAAGCCGCGAATGCGCGTGGGCACCGTGACCAGCGTTTGCGGCCGGACTGCGTGCCGCACCGCCGACGCCGCGGACGAGCTGCCGCAGAGCGTGAGCGCGACGAGCGCTAACGCTGCCAGACGAACGCGACTCACTTCGCTCATCGCTACTTGTGACGATTGTCGCGCGTCGTTGTTGAGCGCGTCTCCGGCGACCAGCGTCGCAGCAACGCACCTGCCGTGGGCTCGGCGACCGCGATCCCGGCCAGGATCACGGCGCAACCGCTCCAGCCGAGCACACCGAGGCGGTCGTCCGCGAGCCAGTAGCCGAACAGCCCGGCGAACACCGTCTCGAGCGAGAAGACGATCGCGATCCGCGCGGCCGAGATCCGCCGCTGCGCCCAGACCTGGATCAGGTAGGCGAGCGCGCTGGCAAAGACACCGGTGACGAGCAAGGCGCCCCAGACTGTTCGGCCGTGCGGCACCTCGAGCTCGCCGAGCGCTAGCGCGATCGCCAGGAAGCCGACGAAGCACGCGCCCATCTCGACGAGCACGAGCGCGATCGCGTCGTAGCGGCTCGCGTAGCGCTCGACCATCACGATCTGCAGCGCCTGGGCCGCCGCGGAGGCGAGCACGAGCAGGTCGCCGCTCGTCGAGCCGGCGTCGACGCCGCTCAGCAGCGCCAGCCCGATCACGGCGAGCACCACCCCGCACCAGACCTCGAGCCCCACGCGCGTGCGGAAGAGCAAGAGGCCGAAGAGCGGCGTCAGCACGACGTAGAGCCCGGTGATGAAGCCCGTGCTCGAGACGGTCGTCCGCTCGAGGCCCGCCGTCTGCAGGCCGATACCGAGCCCGAGCAGAACGCCGATCACGCCGCCGGCGACGAGCCCCGAGCGCCCGAGCGTGAGGACGCGACGCCCGCCGACCAGCGCGAGCGCGCCCGTGGCGATCGCGTACCGGACCGCAAGGAACGCGAACAGCGGGTAGATCTCGACCGCGTCCTTGACCTGGACGAACGTGACGCCCCAGATCGCGGTCACCAGGATCAGCGCCAGCAGCGGCATCGCGGGAACCTAAGACGGATGCGCGGGCAACGCCCGCACATCCTCTTTGGTCGGCACCGCAAGCGGCGCCTCGGCCTGGACGAACGTGACGCCCCAGATCGCGGTGACCAGGATCAGCGCCAGCAGCGGCACCGCGCGAGTCTAGGTCTCTGCCCTAGACGCTCTCCTGCCCGCCTTCGCCGGCCGCCGGCTCGTCGTTCGTCTCGTCCCAGTCGCTCGCGGCACCCTCGCGGTCGCCGTCGATCTCCTGCTGGGTCGGGTTGCGACCCTCGTCGTCGATCAGCTCCTCGCCGCTGGTCTCACGCTCCGTCATCTCGTCACCTCCCTCCGAAAACGCGGAAGGCGCCGCTGAGGGCGCCTTCCAAACGCAAGGCTGGGCGAGCTACATCCCGCCGCCGGACTCGCCTTCCGAGTCGCCGCCCATGCCGCCGCCTTCCGAGCCACCCTCGGAGCCGCCGCCCATGCCGCCGCCCTCAGAGCCGCCGCCTTCAGAGCCGCCGCCCATGCCGCCGCCCTGCTCGTCGTCGGTGCCCTCGGTGGCGCCGCCCTGGCCTTCCTGCTCCATGTCCGACATCTGTCGTTCCTCCCAAGGTTGGGGGTTGGCTCCGCGGATCTTCCGCAGTTCGGGTCCGGCGAAACCTCGGCTAGGCTGATGCGAATGGAGCCGCTGCGCGATTCCTGGGGGCGGGAGATCAAGAGCCTGCGGGTCTCGGTCACCGACAAGTGCAACTTCCGCTGCCGCTACTGCATGCCGGCGGAGGGTCTCGAGTGGCTGCCTCGCGACGAGGTGCTGAGCTTCGAGGAGATCACCCGGCTCGTCGGGCTGCTGGCCGCGATGGGCGTCGAGGAAATTCGGCTGACCGGCGGCGAGCCGCTCGTAAGGCGCGACCTGCCCGAGCTCGTCCGCATGCTCGCCGCCACGCCGGGCGTGACCGACCTCTCGCTGACGACGAACGGCGTCCTGCTCGACCGCCTCGCCGGGCCGCTCGTCGAGGCCGGCCTGACGCGGCTCAACGTCTCGCTCGACTCGCTCTCGCACGTCCGCTTCACCGAGATCACGCGCCGCGACGCGCTCGACCGCGTGCTGGCCGGGCTCGAGGAGGCCGAGCGTTACCCTCAGCTGCGGCCGATCAAGATCAACTGCGTCGCGATGCGCGGCTTCACCGAGGTCGAGGTGCCCGCGCTCGCGGAGCTGGCCCGGACGAAGCCGTACGTCGTGCGCTTCATCGAGTTCATGCCGCTCGACGCGGACGAGTCGTGGCGCGGCGACGACGTGCTCACCGGCGGCGAGATCCGCGCGTTGATCGAGGAGCGCTGGCCGCTCGTCGAGGTCCCCGCCAAGGCGTCCTCGACCGCGCGCCGCTTCCGCTTCGCCGACGGCGCCGGCGAGGTCGGGTTCGTCAATCCCGTGTCGGAGCCGTTCTGCTCGAGCTGCGACCGGCTGCGACTGACCGCCGACGGCCAGCTGCGCACCTGCCTCTTCTCGCGCCGGGAGTGGGACCTGAAGACGCCGCTCCGAGAGGGCGCGTCGGATGCGGAGCTCGAGCAGCGCCTTCGCTTCGCCGTTCGCCACAAGGAGCTCAAGCACAAGATCAACGACGCGGGCTTCGTGCGCGCCTCGCGCTCGATGTCACAGATCGGCGGCTGAGCGCCCCGGGAAGAAGCCCTCTGGCGGGGGCGTTAAAATGATCGTCCCGTGAGCGCTCTGGTCTCAGCCGGTCGCCGGGTCCTGCCGCGTGGTTGGGCGGATTTCGGCCTGCAGCTGGCGATCTGGTTCGGCTTCCTCGCCGCGTACCAGCTCGCCCGCGGGATCGCCGACCGCAACCCGCCGAAGGCCTTCGACAACGGCCTGCACGTGATCGGGATCGAGCGGCACGTAAACGCGCTCTTCGAGCTGAGCCTCCAGCGCCTCGTTGACGGCTCGCACCTGCTGGCGACGCTGGCGTCGTGGACGTACTGGAACTCCGAGTTCACCGTGCTCGGCGTCGCGCTGCTCTGGGTCTACCTCCGCCGCAACGAGGCGTTCATTCGCTTCCGCAACTGGGTGCTGCTGGCCAACGCCTTCGGGCTGATCGGCTACGTGCTGCTGCCGACCGCGCCGCCGCGGATGTTCCCGGACTTCGGCTTCAACGACACGCTCTCGAGCTTCGGCGAGCTCAACCACGGGAGCGGCCTCGTCGAGTTCGCCGCCAACCCCTACGCGGCGATGCCGAGCCTGCACGCGGCCGACGCGCTGATCGTCGGGCTGGTGCTCGCGTCGGTCTGCCGCAGCAAGGTCGCGAAGACCCTCTGGCTGCTCTGGCCCGCCTGGGTCTGGTTCAGCGTGATGGCCACCGGCAACCACTTCTGGCTCGACGTCGTCGGCGGGATCGTCGTCGCGGTGATCGCCGGGCTGATCGTCTACCGCGTCCCGCTGCGCCGCCGCCGCACCGCGCCCTCGACGGCGTGACCCGGGCCGAGACCCTCGCCTGGGTCAAGCGCGGCTACACCGACGGCACCCGCAAGCTCGCCGCTCGGTGGATCGGCGGCCTCGCGCGCACGCGCGTGACACCGAATGCGCTCACCGCGGCCGGGATCACGCTGTGCGCGGCCTCGGCGGTGATCGTCTGGTACGCCTACCACCGGCCGTGGCTCCTGTACTGGCTGGCGGCGATCGTCTTCGTCGTCGGATCCGTGCTTGACATCCTCGACGGCGCCCTCGCCCGCCACGGCGGCAAGGCGACGCCCTTCGGCGCGTTCGTCGACTCGATCTCCGACCGCGTCAGCGAGGGCTTCGTGCTGACGGCGGTCGCGCTCGTCTTCGCCCGTGAGGGAAACGACATCGCGGTCGGCTTCACGTTCGCCGCGATGGCCGGCTCGTTCCTCGTCTCCTACGCCCGCGCCAAGGCCGAGCTGCTCGGCCTCAAGGGCGACGTCGGCCTGGGCAGCCGGGCCGAGCGCGTGGTCGTGATCACCGCCGGTCTCGTCTTCGCGCCCTGGGGCGGGCTGCAGTGGGCGATCTACTTCCTCGCCGTGACCGCCTGGTTCACGGTGCTGCAGCGCGTCCTGAGCGTGCGCCGCCAGCTGCGCGACCTCTAGGCAAGACGTTCCGACTGCGGGACAATCGTCCCCCGGGGAATCTAGAGAGGGAGGCAGGGCATGAGGAAGGGGATGTTGGCCGCCGTCGCCGGCGCGGCCCTGGCGGCGGTTGCCGTCGGCGGGATCGCCTGGGGGACGACGACGACCTCGAGCAACGTGATCAACGCGTGCTACCAGAAGAACAACGGACAGCTGCGGATCGTCGACAGCGCCGCCGCCTGCAGCACGGCGGAGCTGCCGATCCAGTGGAACCAGAATGGACCTCAGGGCCCGACCGGCCCGCGTGGGGCGACCGGGGCACGCGGCCCGACGGGAGCTCGGGGCCCGACCGGGGCGCAGGGCATCCAGGGGCTGCGCGGAGCCACCGGGGCCCAGGGCATTCCGGGCCAGAACGGCACCGACGGCGCCAAGGGTGACAAGGGCGACCGCGGCGCCACCGGAGCTACCGGCTCGCGCGGCGCGATCGGCCCGCCCGGGCCTACCGGCGCGGCCGGCTCGACTCCGGTCACACCGCCGTCGCCGTACCAGTTCCGGGACAGCACCACGAACGGCCTGACCGGGATCTTCAGCCTGCAGATGGAGCACGAGAGCCAGACTGTCCGTCTGAACGCGTTCGCGGGGTGCAACCCGGCGGCGTTCGGCGCGCTGCCGGGTCCGTGCTATCTGACCGTTCGAGGCTTGCCGGACAAGCTTCAGAACTGGATCCACGACACGGTGACCGGCGACCCCGATGCCGTCCAGGACCTGACGATCCGCGGCCCGCTGTCGACCGGCGGTGGGGGCACGCCCGACGTGCAGTTCCAGCTGGGCGACGCGTTCATCACGAGCATGAACATCGACCTCGACGCGACGGCGGACGGGGTGGGCACGACCGAGCTCGTCGTGGCGGCCAACACCTTCCACAAGGTCACTCCGACCTCGGCCCCGTCGTGCGACTGCACCAGCGGCGCGTTCTTCACGAACGCGTTCCGGGTCGAGATCGACGGCGTTGCTCGGCAGGCGGTCGTGTCGGCCGAGCACCTCGGCTTCACGGTGCCGACGCTGGGCACGACGACGTACAGCCCCGGCGCACCGGTGTTCAACGCGATCCGGTTGGCTGCGACCACGAGCACCAGCCCGGCCTCGACCAGCCTTCGGAGCTACTTCGACGCCTGGTCGACCAGCGAAGCCACGGGCATTGCCGACCAGCGTCCGGGTGAGATCGACCTGCAGAACCCCTCACTCACCCAGACGCTTGCGCAGATCGACCTGATCGACCTGGAGCCGGTCTTCCCCTTCGAGCCGATGTTCGTCGACGGGCGGCAGACCCTGACGGTGCGGCCGGCGTTCCTGGACGTCGGCTAGCGGGACCAGCAGGAGGGCGCTCTCCGGAGCGCCCTCCTCGCATCTCGGTTACACTGCTAGCACTTCTGTGCTAGCTCCAACGCGCAAGCATGTGCTCGTCCGGATGCCCGGTGAGCTGAAGCGGTTGCTCTCCGAGGAGGTCCGGCGCAGCGGCCGCAGCCTCAACGACGTGGCCGTCGGCATCCTCGCCTCCCGCTTCGCCGTCTCGTTCGACCCGAGCGGCCGTGCGGGCAAGGAGCCCGGGAAGAGCGGCTCGGTGCTCCTGCGCATGCCCCCGGAGCTGAAGGACAAGCTGGCCGCCCGCGCGACCGAGCGCAGGCGCAACGTCAACGACCTGATCGTCGAGACGCTCACCGAGCGGCTCGCAGGAAAGGATCCAATGGCTTCGACGAACGGCAGCAGCAACGGCAAGGCCGGCCGCGGCGGCGACAAGGTTCGCGTCGCGATCATCGGCGTCGGCAACTGCGCGAGCTCGCTCGTGCAGGGCGTCGAGTACTACAAGAACGCAGACCCGGAGGACTTCGTCCCGGGCCTGATGCACGTCGACCTCGGCGGGTACCACATCAGCGACATCGAGTTCACGGCGGCGTTCGACGTCACCACGGACAAGGTCGGCAAGGACCTCTCCGAGGCGATCTGGGCGCACCCGAACAACACGATCAAGTTCTCGGACGTGCCGAAGACGGGCGTGAAGGTCTCGCGCGGCATGACGCACGACGGGCTCGGCAAGTACCTCTCCGAGGTCGTCGAGAAGGCGGACGGCGAGACCGACGACGTGGTCGGGATCCTCAAGGAGACGAACACGGACGTCGTCATCAACTACCTGCCCGTCGGCTCCGAGGAGGCGACGAAGTGGTACACCGAGCAGATCCTGCGCGCGGGCTGCGCGATGGTGAACTGCATGCCGGTGTTCATCGCCCGCGAGAACTACTGGCAGCGGCGCTTCGAGGAGGCGGGCGTCCCGATCATCGGCGACGACATCAAGTCGCAGGTCGGCGCGACCATCACGCACCGCGTCCTGATGAACATCTTCAAGGACCGCGGCGTGCGAGTCGATCGCACCTTCCAGCTCAACTTCGGGGGCAACTCCGACTTCATGAACATGCTTGAGCGCGACCGCCTGGAGTCGAAGAAGATCTCGAAGACGAACTCGATCAAGTCGACCGTTCCGTACGACCTGGGCGAGAAGAACATCCACGTCGGCCCGTCCGACTACGTGCCGTGGCTCGAGGACCGGAAGTGGGCCTACATCCGGCTCGAGGGCACCGCGTTCGGCGACGTGCCGCTGAACGCGGAGCTGAAGATCGAGGTCTGGGACTCGCCGAACTCGGCCGGCGTCGTGATCGACGCGGTGCGGCTGACGAAGCTCGCCCTCGACAACGGCATCTCGGGCGCCCTCGAGGCTCCGAGCTCCTACCTGATGAAGTCGCCGCCCGTCCAGCACCCGGACGACGAGGCGCGCGACACGACGGAGGAGTTCATCCGCAAGCACGCGCGGAAGGCCGCGCCGGTCAAGGACACGGCGAAGGCCTAGCTACGGGATCGCCGAACCGGGGGCGCGGCTCTGCGAGAGCACGCGCCCCCGGTTCGTCTTCGACTGGCTGGCTCCTCGAGGCGGCGACCCGACGAGGGCTAGACTCGCCCTGATGGGCCTGCGCGTTTGCCTGGTCACGCCGTTCGCCTGGTCGCGACCACACGACGTCAACGAGCACGTGGCCGGCGTCGCGCAGGAGCTGCGCGGGCTCGGGCACGACGTCACCGTGCTGGCGCCGTCCACGCGCACCGCCGACCTGATCGCCGGACGGCGCGCGCTCCTCGACGGCGGCAGCCACGACGTGATCGCGCTCGGGCCGGCGGTGCCGATCTCGCGCCGCAGCCGGATCGGCGTCCCGGTCGGCGTGCGCAACAACCTTTCGGTCGCGCTGGCCCGAGGCGAGTACGACGTCGTGCACGGTTTCGAGCCCGGCCTGCCGAGCCTCTCGTACCTCGCGCTCCGCGACGCGCGCGCGTTCGCGGTCGCGACCTTCCTCGCACCGGAGCGGCTCGGCTACCCGCCCGGCAAGGCGCAGCGCGAGCGGCTGCTCGGCCGCATCGACGCGCTGGTCGCGACCTCCGAGCGCACCGCCGAAGCGGCCGGCGAGCGCCTGCCCGGCGACTACCGCGTGATCACGCCCGGCGTCGACCTCGAGCTCTTCCGGCCGGGCCGCAAGCGCAAGGCGGTGGTGCTCGAATGGCGGCCCGGCGAGCGCGCGCTGACCCGCGCCGTCGTGCGGGCGCTCGCGTCGCTGCCGGCCTGGGAGCTCGTCTTCCTGCGCACCAAGCCGCTCGCTGGCCGGCCCGCGCTGCCGAGGGCGCTGCGCGGGCGCGCGTCCGTGCGGACGCTGCGCGACGGGCCCGCGCGAGCGCAGCTGCTGAATGAGGCGTCGGTCTTCGTCCCGGCGCTCGAAGGCCTCGACCGCGTCCGCCTGGAGGCCGCCGCGGCCGGCGCCGCGATCGTCCGGCCACCGGGCCTGACCGAGCAGCCCGAGCTCGCGGCAGCCGCGCTGCTGCGGCTGGCCGAGGACGGGGCTCACCTCGAGCGCGAGGCGGCTCGCGCGCGCGCGAGCGCCGAGCCGCAGAGCTTCGCCGCGGCCGCCCGCGAGCTCGACGAGCTCTACCGCGGCCTGGCGACCAGGCGGCGCGCGGAATGCAAGGCGGAGCCACCGGCCGACCGCAACTGGATCGTGGCCGACCTCCACCTCCACACCTCGTGGTCGCACGACTGCCAGATCCCGGTCGAGGACCTGCTCGACCACGCCGAGGCGGAAGGCCTCGGCGCGATCGCGGTCACCGACCACAACGTCTTCGGCGGCGCGCTCGAGGCCGTCGAGCAGGCCCGTCGCCGCGACCTGATCGTGATCCCGGGCGAAGAGGTGAAGACGGCAGACCAGGGCGAGGTGATCGGGCTCTTCCTCTCGGAGGAGATCCCGCGCGGCCTCTCGTTCGGCGAGACGGTCGAGGCGATCCGCGGCCAGGGCGGGATCGTGTACCTCCCCCACCCCTTCGACCGCATGCACGCGATCCCGGAGCCGGCGACGCTCCACCGCCACCTCGCGCAGGTGGACGTGCTCGAGGTCTACAACGCGCGGCTGCTCTTCGAGGCCTACAACGACGAGGCGCTGCGCTTCGCGCGCAAGTACGGCCTCACGATGGGCGCCGGCTCCGACGCCCACGTCCTGCAGGGAGTCGGCACCGGCGCAGTCCGGATGCGGGCCTTCGACGGCCCCGAGGAGTTCCTCGCCAACCTGCGCACCGCACAAGTCCTGCGGCGCCCGCGCTCGCTGCTCTATCTGCAGTCGCTGAAGTGGGCCGCACAGGCCAAGGAAAGGGTGCGCTAGGCGAGAAAGGTCCAAAGCTCAGTGGCTGCCGTGACCGACGAGATCTTCGAGAAGTACCTGCAAAAGGCCATCGCCGAGACGAACGAGCTCGGCGACGAGATCGCGCGCGCTGCGGGCGAGGGCCAGGTGCCGGTGCTCGGCTCGGGGCACCCGCTCGCGGACGTCTTCCTGCTCAAGCACTCGCCGCAGCCCGCGGAGGTACAGGAGGGCGTCGCCTTCTACGGCCGCGCCGGCCAGGCGCTGCTCAAGTCACTGCAGCGGCTGAACGTCGACCCGCTCGCGATCTACGGGACGAACTGCTTCAAGCTCGCCGGCGGCGACGAGGAGCAGGCGGCCGGCTGGCTGATCCGCGAGCTGCACATCGTCCAGCCGAAGCTCGTCGTCGTGATGGGCGAGTCCGCGCTCGAGTTCCTGAACGGGATCGAGTTCCCGCTGGCCGACCGGATCGAGCCGACGCTCGGCGAGCTGCAGCGCTTCACGGCGACGATCCAGGCGCTCTACGTGCCGGACATCGACGAGTCGCTCGACGAGGCGCCCGCGAAGACCCGCTTCTGGAACGCGTTCAAGGCGCTGGGGCCCTGGTGGGCCGAGCTGCCTCCGTACTAGACCGGCGCGTCGCGTTCGTCGCGCTGGCGGCCGCGCTCGGGATCTACTACGCCACGCACGAGTCGTGGTTCTCGCTCACGCTGTGGCAAGACCTCGCGTGGCTCGCGTTCGTCCTGATCCCGGCCGTGTTCGGGCTCGTCTGGTTCGCGCTGCCGCTGCGGGCGAGGCCGCTGCGCGACCTGCTGATCGTCGCCGTTGCCTGCGCCGTCGGCTCGGTCCTGCTCACGTGGGCCGGCGCGGACATCCTCGCGAACTTCGCGAAGCTCGCGACGATGACGTTCGTCGGCTGGTCGTTCCTCTGGCTCTTCGAAGAGCTCAGCTGGGTCGTCCTCGTCGCCTGCATCATCCCGTGGGTCGACGCGTACTCGGTCTTCCGCGGCCCGACGAAGGAGATCACCCAGCACCACGAGCACGTGTTCTTCTCGCTGTCGTTCGAGTTCCCGGTGCCCGGCAGCAGCGGCGCGGCGAGGCTCGGCCTCCCCGATCTGCTCTTCTTCGCGCTCTTCCTCGGCGCGGCCGCGCGCTGGCAGCTGCGGGTCGGCTGGACGTGGCTCTGCCTGACCGCGTCGATCGGCGGGACGATGGCGCTCGCGACCTGGCTCGACGTGGACGGCCTACCCGCGCTCCCCTTGCTCGCGCTCGGCTTCCTGGTGCCGAACGCGGATCTGCTCTGGCGCGCCGTCAGGGGTCGAGCCGCCACAGGTCACCCTCGAAGTCAGAGGTGACCCAGGCTGACCCGGCCGCCGAGGCGACGGCGAGCGGGCTCTGCCCGACCGGGAAGGTGCGTAGCACTGAG
>Ga0070679_100005824_pt1 | contig 11433 bp, 5 predicted proteins | sample KBSC63BmetaG_FD_65652 | JGI IMG/M metagenome (GOLD analysis project Ga0070679, IMG submission 65652) | Corn rhizosphere microbial communities from Kellogg Biological Station, Michigan, USA - KBS C6-3B metaG | ecosystem: Host-associated > Plants > Roots > Rhizosphere | place: USA: Michigan... | reverse complement strand
CGCGTTCTCGCCGAACGGGGCATCAGCGTGCCGAGCGATATGTCCGTTGTCGGGTTCGACGACATTCATCTCGCGGAGTTCGCCACACCTCCGTTGACTACGGTGAGAATGTCCCGGGAAGATCTCGCTCGCAGTGCGTTCAACGCATTGCAGCTTTTCAGAAGTCCGGAGATGAAAACACCGCACTCTCCCATCCGCGTAGGAACTTCGCTGGTGGTGCGTGAATCCACGGATTTCCATTCGGGAGCGACGAACGGCCTGAAGATCAAACGGAGAACGCCAAGCCGCCGCGTGCAGCCGAAATAACGTCAGTGGCTCCCAGCGGCCGAAAAGAAGCTCTCCGGATAGAACTGCGGGACGCCGCTTGCATTTGCGACGCGGAGCGCCAGATCGTGTACGACCCTATCAAACGCCACCGCCGCCTGCTTGTCGATCGGTTGGGCAAGGTCGTCGGAAGGATGGTGATAGCGTGTCTTGACGAAGTCATTGAACGTCTTCTGTTCGGGAGAATCCGGCAGCCAGCCGAATTTGAATGCCAGGGCGGGAATGCCGTAGGCGATGAAGCTCGCCTGGTCCGAGCGCACGAAGCGGTTTTCGTCTGGCTGCTTGTCGAACTGAACTTCGATGTCGTTGAGCTGCGCCACCGCCCTCACGTCGTTACCAAGGGTTGATTCGCCGAGACCCTGCACTTCGAGAAAACGCAGCGGGAACAGCGGGAGAAACATATCCATGTTGATATCGGCGACGATCCTTTCGCGCGGCACGGCCGGGTACCGGACAAAATACTTCGATCCGAGCAGACCCTCCTCTTCTGCCGTTACTGTCGCGAACAGGATCGATCGCTTCGGCCTCGGGCCGGCAGCAATTGCTTTGGCGATTTCAAGCAGGGAAGCCACGCCCGTGGCGTTGTCCATCGCTCCGTTGTAAATCGCGTCTCCGTCTACAGGGCGCCCGACGCCCAGGTGATCCAGGTGCGCGCTGATGACGATGTACTCGCCCTTGAGCTTGCGGTCGCTGCCTTCCAGCAGCCCAAGCACGTTCGCGGATGTGAAATGATTCACACGCTTCACGACAGTCTTCCCCTGGAACCGCAGACCCAATGCGAACTTCGGCAGCGGTTTGCCCGCCGCGGCCAGCGCCTGCAGTTCCTCAAGCGAATGCGAGGTTCCTGTGAACAGTGGCTGCGCGGCGGTGCTGGTCAAAGTCGCCGTCAGCTTCGCTCCGGGGATTTGATCGAGCTCAGGATCGGCAATGACATATGTTGCTCTTTCTCCGCCGCGTTGTTGGGCCTCGCTCCGATTAGCGGCGGATGGCGGCTCCGCAATCGTCACCACGCCGGTCGCCCCGGCTGCCTTCAACGCCTTCCACCGCTGGTTCACCGAACGGTAGTACGACTTCAGCGGGCCGTGCAGTTCGGCAGGGCTTCCGGCAAGCACAACCGCGATTTTGCCGCGTAGATCGAGCCCTGCCAGATCGTCGATGTGCCGCGCCGGAATGGATAAGCCATAGCCGGCAAACACGGCCTCGGTGTCGACTTCGGTGTCGGCATCGGCGTGTGGATTCAGGATGGCTTCGCTGCCGATTTTGAAGACGGTCGTCTGGCCGTTCTTTTCCGCGCGCAATGACGACGCGGCGGTATCGATCTGCACGTTGTCGAACGGGACCTGCTGGAAATAACCGTCCTTGCCAGCGGGTTTAAGTCCAGCCTGTTTATATTGCGTGGCGACGTACTCCGCTGCCTGTGTGTACTCGGGTGTACCGATGAGGCGGCCTTTCAGGTCGTCGCCGGCAAGGAACTGCAGGTGGGCGAACCATTGCGCTGCTTCGGGACTCAGGGCTGCCCCACCCGCCTGCTGCGCCAGCGAGTAGATGGACGTAAACGTCAGGACAGCACCGGCAGCGAAAGTCTTCCAGGACGTGCGACGGGACATTGAACTATTCTCCATTTTCTTTTGACCGGCGCAGGCCGGCGAGGCAGTGGTTGATGGGCCTATTATGCCTTTCCGGCCATCTTCGTGGTGGGGCGAAATTCGTTTCCGTCCAGTTCTTCGGGCTGGGGCAGGCGGAAGGTCCTGGTGGCATCAGCATGCGAGAGCGGCAACAGCGGAAAGAGCAGCTCGGCAACGCGGTAGGCCTCTTCGAGGTGCGGGTAGCCGGAGAAGATGAAGGTCTCGATGCCGAGGTCGGCGTACTCGAGCATGCGCTGGGCGACGGTTTCCGGATCGCCAACCAGTGCCGTCGCCGCGCCGCGGCGGAGCAGGCCGATACCGGTCCAGAGGTTAGGGCTCACTTCCAGGTTGGGCGCATTCTGCTGCACCAGCGACGCCATGCGGCGCTGGCCTTCGGAGTCGAAGCGGTCGAGGCGCTGGTGAGCACGGGCCACGGTTTCGCGGTCGACGTGGCGGATGAGGGAGTTGGCCGCGGCCCACGCTTCTTCGGTGGTCTCGCGCACGATGACGTGCAGGCGGATGCCGAAGCGGACGGTGCGACCCTGGGCTGCGGCCGCGGCACGGACCTTGGCAATCTTCTCGGCAACCTGTGCCGGAGGCTCACCCCAGGTGAGGTACACATCAATGTGTTTCGCCGTGACATCGATAGCAGCGTCCGAGGAGCCGCCGAGAAAGAGCGGAGGATACGGCTTTTGAATCGCGGGAAAGTAGACCTGCGCCTCCTCGACGCGCATGTGCTTGCCGGCCCAGGTAACCTTGCCTCCGGTCAGCACCCTGCGCCAGATGTTGAGGAAGTCGTCGGTAATTTCGTAACGCTCATCGTGGGAGACGAAGACCCCGTCGGCTGCGGCTTCGCCCTGGTCTCCGCCGGCGACGACGTTGATAAGCAGGCGGCCTTCCGATAGACGGTCGAAGGTGGCGGCCATGCGTGCGGCCAGCGTTGCGGAGGTGATTGTGGGCCGGACGGCGACCAGAAACTTCATGCGTTTCGTAAAGGGCATGAGGCTCGATGCCACGACCCAGGCGTCCTCGCAGAGGTTGCCGGTGGGCAGCAGCGCGCCTTCAAAGCCGAGCTCGTCGACAGCGGTAGCGATCTGGCGAAGATAAGGAAGATTGGTTTCGCGAGACTGCTTGTCTTCGCCGAGATAACGGCCGTCGCCGATGGTGGGGATGAACCAGAACACTTGCATTGTTAGACCTCAGAGGTTGGTGGAGCCCGCGATAATCATCGTGGGGCGTTGATAGCGGTCATGCGTGTGTCTCTCTGCCGACGCCTGAGCGAGGTACGCGAAAGCACGCAGGCGGCAAATTGCGCGAAGTCAAAAAAGAGTAGGAATCGATTTACGAAGCGTGCTGAGCACTGGGATCAGTGGTCGCATAGAGTTGCGGAGGACGCTAACAACAACAGCGGAGCGGCAGAACAGGCTTGCGGCCCGCTCCGGAGCGGGGCTGGACCGCTCTTTGCGCCGTTGGCGTGAGGGAAGAACCCATACAGTCAAGCTTAACAAACTTTTGGCCTGGCGATAAGGCCAGACGAGATTTGGCATAGGGCCAGAGGTTGGCATCAGGGTTGTCCTTGTCGGCGAACTACCTGCGCGAGCGTGCGGATGCCGGGCTCGATGAGTTCGACAGGGATGGTGGAGTAAGCGAGGCGAGCAAAGTTCGATGGAGGATCGCCCGCCTGGAAGAACGGCCCACCGCTTTCGATGAGCACGCCTTTCCTGCGGGCCTGCAGAGCGATGGCTGCCATGTCAGTGCCTTGCGGAGCCTTCACCCAGAGAGCGGAGCCGCCGACGGGTTCGACAAACTTCCAGGATGGAATGTATCGGGCAAGTGCTTCCGCGATCACCGTGGCGCGTGTGCGCAGCGACTCGCCGTGCCTCGCAAGCAGGCGGTCGTAATGGCCGTGCGCAATGAAGAGCGCGAGGGCCCGCTGGTTGTTGCCTGGCGTGTGGCGAAGGATGAGACGGCGCAGATGCCGGGCCCTTTCGATGAGTTCCATGTCGGCGACGATATAGCCAATGCGTAAGCCGGGAGCGAAGAACTTCGAAAGACTGCTGAGGTAGATCGTGTAGCCGGAGCTGTCCAGGGCCTTCAATGCGGGCAGCGAAGTGCCGGCGAACTGTGTCTCGGCGTCATAATCGTCTTCGATGATGAGCGAGCGATGACGTTGAGCGAGATCGAGGAACTGCAGCCGGCGCGGCATGGAGAGCGTTGCTCCCGTGGGGCACTGGTGGCTGGGTGTGCAGTAGATGCAGGAGAACCGGGGAAGGCGGAGCGGCGGTATGGCGCCATCCCTGTCGACGGACATCGGCAGAATGCGCGCTCCGCGCCGCAGAAAGATGTTGCGGCCATCCATGTAGCCGGGATCTTCATATGCCACAGTACTGCCACGCCGAACGAGCAGTTCGGAAAGTAGATACGCGCCCATCTGCGAGCCGACGGTAAGAAGGACCTGGTCGGGTGTGGCTTCAATACCGCGGCGCGGAAGGACGCGTTTGCATAGTTGGTCGATGAGGAAGGAGTCGTCGCGGTCGATGGCATCTGCGGCCCACGATGCGCTTTCCGGCGTGGCCTGAGCGAGGCGGCTGCACTCACGCCACTCGGCCAGAGGAAAAAGCTTGCTGTCCATCTGGCCGTAGACGAAGGGGTAGCGATATTTCTGCCAGTTGCGCGGCTTCTCGAGCCATTTCTCTTCGCGCGGCAAAGGCAGAAGATGGGACGGCCATGCAGGCGGGCGGGCCGGACGGCGCGGCTCAACGCGAGCGAGCACCTGGCGGTCGCGCAGGCCTTCGACGACGAAATGCCCGCTGCGCTCGCGCACGGCGAGGAAGCCCTGCGCGGTCAGCGCTTCATACGTAAGAGCGACCGTGACGCGCGCAATATGGAGCATCGCTGCGAGTGAGCGTGTGGAAGGCAACCGGGTGCCGGCGGGGATGCGGCCGTCGAGCATCGCCTGTGCGAGATTCATCTTCAGCGTGCTTTGCAAAGACAGGCTTGCGTATTCGATGCCTCCGGGTTCAAGCAATGTCTGCCACACTGCTTCGTGCCGTTCCGTGCTGGCAATGCTCATGGCTGGCTACTCCTTTGCATTGGCGAGTTGGCCCACACCGTGGCTCCATAGAGATAGGGCCAGTTGCCGGAACCGTTGACTTCAGACCATCGCGTTGCTAACGTAAGCCGAGTGATGCAGAAGTTTTTCTCCAGCGCGCAGTGTTGTTGCCATACATGCAGGCGCGGGTGCCTGGAGAAACGACGCGTCTTGTAGAAACCATTCAACCGATACGCAAATCCTCCAGCCCACTCGAAAACGCGAGTGGGTTTTCCTTGCAAGGAACAAACCAACGGAGGATGCGCAGTATGGGTCACACGGTAAACCAACGAACAACGGGCTGGAGCAAATGGGCCCGAGTTGCGGGTTCGATTTCGTTGCCGTTCAAGGTGCTTTCGCTGCTGGGACTGGGACTGGCGCTGGGCATCGCGTTTCCACACAACGCCGTAGTGAAGGCGGTGTATGTAAGCGGCACCTACTTTCCGCGTCTGATTGTGACGCTGGCCGGAGTGCTGGTGTTCCACCTGCTGACCGCGGCGATGGCCAAGCTGATCCTGAACCACAAAGAACGCGCCGGCAAACTCTTTCTGCGCATCGTGCTGTTGTACGTGGCGATGGGTATCGTCTCGCTGATCTATGCGACGCTGTGGATCGGCGTACTTTCCGACATCCCCACCACGCAGGCGGGAGTACCTCTGCCGACCCCGCTGGGATGGGTGAAGCAGATCGCCGGCACGCTCTCGCACGTGCTTTCGCAGCAACCCCTGCTGCAGGCTCTCGTCGCCGCGATGCTGATGGGTTGGCTGACGGCGACGGTGCCCGCGCTGCGGCCGGCCGCGCATGGCTTCATCGCCGCGGGCGACCGCATTCTCAGCGTGTTTCGCAAACTGTTGTGGTACTACCCGATCATGATCGGTTGCCTGGCGATCGGCATACCGTTGAAGTTCGGCCATCGCGGGCTGGCGTTGTACGGCCAGTGCGTGTTGTGGGACATGATCGTCATCGTCGTGTGGTGCGTGGCGATGGTGCTGTTGTGCAAGGCTGTGACGCGGCGCAGCTGGAAGCAGATTCTTTCGTACTACGGTACGGTGTGGCCAACCGGCTTCGGCACTGGCGGGTCGTACGACACGTTGGCGGTGAACCTTATCTCGGCGGAGAAAGACCTCGGGCTGAGTGCTGAAATTGCGGAGATTTCGATCGTCTTCGGTACGGTGCTGAACAAGAACTGCGCAACGATGTCGACGCTGATTGTCACGGTGATCGTGGCAAAGCTTCTGGGAGTTCCCATCTCGCTGATGGAGATCGCGCTGCTGCTGCCTCCCGTAGTGGTCATGGGGCTGGAGTCGCCTGGCATTCCGGGAGGCGCAGGATACTTCATGTCGCCAGTGATCGCAGTGCTGCTGCACGTGCCAAATCCGGCGTTGTGGGTCTCGACGTTTATCGCGGTGTACAGCGGCCTTATCCCGATGTTTAGTACCGCCGGCAACACCACCGACGACGGCGTTGTGGGAGCGATCCTCCAGGACTGTTTCCAGCAGGCGAGACAACCGGCCGCGGGAAGAGGTGAAGCATGAGGAAGGCTGTTGGAGTTGTGCTCCTGTTGGCAGGAACATGGGCATTGATCGCGCCACAGGCAAACCTGGGGTTGACGGAGTTGCGCTGGATAGCGCGCTCTGCGTTTCCAGGGGAAGCTCTGCTCGGCGCGCTGTTGCTTGGCGGCGCTTACCTGCTACTCGGTCGAGACGCAGCGCGGAACTCGCCACCCCTGGAGAAGAACTGAGCGCGGTGCAGGCTGCGGATTGTTGGGGCCGGTTACGCATTTCGGTCTAGAACGCGGATGAGCTCTCCATTCCGGCGTCTGTAGCCGCGGACAGCGCGCCTGTGTGTGGATCGATGACGGCGACGTTGGCATTGCCGCCGACCGTCCCCAGCCTGATCGCGTTGCCCTTCGCTTTGAGCGCAGCGATGACGTCCGGCGGAGTAAAGTCGGAGGCAAGGACAGGCTCCTCACCCGTAACGTGAACACGCGGCGCATGGACGGCCTGCGATGGTGTGGCGTGGAAGTCGAGGACGTCGATCACGAGTTGCGCGGTGACGGAGACGATCATCTGGCCGCCGGGCAGGCCGAGCGACGCGTACGGCTTGCCCTCCCGAAAGATGATGACCGGGCACATGTTGTGATACACGCGCTTGCCGGGTGCGGGGAAGTTAGGATTGGGCCCGTTCCAATCGAAGCGCGACATGCCGTGACCGAGCATGAGGCCGAGGCCTTCGATGGCGACGCGCGAGCCGAAGCTGTCGCCGTGGGTAGCGGTGATGGAAGCGACGTTCTGTTTGCCGTCGATGGCCGTTACGTTGCAGGTATGTTGCGGGCCGGGAAACAGGTTCGCAAACACTGCGGGAGACTGGCCGCTGCGAATGGCTTCAGCGCGTTTGACTGCCGATTTTTCGGACAGCAGGTCCTTGATGGGAACGCGAACGAAGTCCGGATCGCCGAAGAACTGCACACGCTCCGCCCAGCTATGACGGAAAGCCTGGAGGAAGAGGTCGAAGTACTCCGCGCTCCACGGCTTGTACTTCGACAGATCAAACTGTTCGAGCGTTTTGAGCACCGAGAGCACGGTGAGGCCTGAAGCCGGCGGCGCGGGCGTCGTGACCTCGAAGCCGCGATACGTAATGCGGAGCGGCTCGGCGGTAGTGGCTTCATACAGGCGCAGGTCCTGTTCGGAGAGAAGGCCGCCGTTGGCCTGGACTTGTGCGGCGATGGTCTTCGCCACGTCGCCGGTATAAAAAGTCCGCGGCCCTTCATCGCCCAGACGGCGATAGAGGCGGGCGAGGTCCTTCTGTCTCCAGGTTTGTCCGAGAGTGGGAGGACCATCGGGGAAATAAGCCCGCCGAGAAGTGGGGTCCATTTCGGCGGCTGCGCGAGCGGAAGCGTGCGCAAAATTTGCGCTGGCCGGGTAGCCATTTTCGGCGAGATCGATAGCGTGGGCAGCGGCGTCATTCCATCTGAGAGTGCCATATTCACGCAGCGCGAGGTCGAAACCGGCTGCGTTTCCAGGGACACCGACGGCAAGGTATCCATGCACGTGGTCGCTCGCGGAACGGTAGAGCTCGGGGCGAAACGCCAGCGGCGTGCGGGAGTCGAAGTCGATTCCGTGGGTGCGTCCACTGAGAGTGTTGTAAACGATCATGCTGCCGCCGTAGCCGCCCAGGCCGGTGTTGGAGGGCTCACGAACGGTCTGCACCATGAAGGCCGCGATGGCCGCGTCGGTCGCGTTCCCGCCTCGGCGCAAGACGTCGGTGCCGGCAGCGGCGGCTTCTGGGCTGGATGCGGCGATGGCGCCGTGGACGCCGCTGGGGTGTGACGTCGGGTGATTGGCATGTGCGGCCAGCAACGGAGCGGCCGGTGCCGCCGCAACCAGCCGCATGGTGTGCTTCAGGAAGGAGCGGCGTGAACTATTTGAGGGCATGATGATATTCCTTTTGCCAGGCTTCTTGTCGTGACGGAGTTAGAACGTGATCTTCCCGGCGATCTGCACGACGCGTGGAGCGAGCGTCCCGGTAAGTACGCCGAAGTTGGCGCCGTTGGAGTTGAGCGAAGTGCCGGAGGGCGCGGCGAAGTTGGTGTGGTTAAGTGAGTTGAAGAGTTCAAGCCGAAGCTGGAACTCGGCGCCTTCGTGGATGGCGTGAAGCGGCACGCTCTTGGCGAGACCGGCATCAAGGTTGGTATAGCTGGGAGCACGCACCGAGTACAGCGGAAGCGAACCCGCGGAACCCGCCACCGGGTTCGTGAACCCGGCTTTATTCGCAGTGGAGATGAAGCGCACCTGCGATCCGCTCTTATCCACTTCTCCGACGTGGCCGTAGTTGCCGCTGAAGTTGGGTGTGCTGGAAACGTTCTGGTTCAGCAGCCCGTAACCCGTCGTGATGGCCAGCGGACGGCCGGTGGTGAAGCCGAAGATGCCCGTGACACGCCAGCCGCCAATCAGGCTGTTCCACAAGCCATTGAGGTTGTTGCCAAAGGCGCGACCTTTGCCGAAGGGCAGCTCATAGATGCCATTCGCGATAACGACGTGCGTGGAATCGAGCGAAGAGAGCGACTTGTTGATGTTGGGATTGGCGTTGTCTCGCAGAGGCGTGGTGAAGGTCTGCGGGTCCTGCGCGTAGTTCTGAAATCCTTTGCTGAAGGTGTAATTTGCCTGCAGATAGACACCGTGCTTGAGGCGGCGTTGCGCTTCAAACTCCACGCCGTTCCAGTTCGACTGGCCGAGGTTGCGGACGATGTAGACATCGGCATTCTGCGGGTTGAAACGGAAGAAGTTGGGCGCCAGATTCGCACGCGCGACGTAGTCGCCACGGGCGCCGCCCGAGGGCGCATTGGTGTCGAGGAAGTTTGCCAGCGTGGCGGCCTGTCCGGTGGTGTAAAGGTTGTACTGCGAACTGGGGACCTCTGCGAACAGTGCCTGCAGGGCGCCGAGACTCTGGCCGGTGTTGGGGTTGCCATTGGCAATGTAGTTCTGCTGCGCAATCTGGAACGCAGACAGAAAGCCGTTCCTGCGCAGCTCGATCTGGTTGAGATCCACGCCTTCCCACTCGCCGACAACATGGTTGCCGACATACGTGGCCGAGACCGTCCAGTCGTGGAAGATCTGTTGCTGCACACCGAACGTCCACGACTGGACATAAGGCGTCGTCAGGTTCGGGTCGGTGACATACGTTGTGCCCTGGCGAATATTGCCAGTGTTGGTGGTGAAGAGTGTGGGAGCGGTGATCGGCAGGACGGTGGAAACCTTGCTGAACTGAACGCCGGGATTCAGTGTGACGCCGGTGCTCGCGCCGTAGTTCTGTCCGGAGAAATTATTCGCGACAATCTGCTGGCGGTCATACGCGATGCGATACGAGGCGCGGATTGAAGTAACGCCTTTGCCGGTGGGGTCATACACAATGCCGACCGATGGGCCAAAGTTGTTCTTGTCGGTGTTGTAGATGTTGGCGCCGTTGTCGGGATCGTAGTGATATGTGGTGGGCTGGCCCGTGGGGCCGTAGACACCGAAGGCCCCGTTGTAACCGTTGACCGGTTGAACGTAACCGTTGCCGATAGTGACGGGAGGGAAGAGATCGTAGCGGAGACCGAGGTTGAGAGTCAGGTTGGTGCGGACCTTCCAGATGTCCTGCACAAAGAAGCCGTACTCATGCTTGGCAAGATCTTCCGAGAGCTGGTTGTAGGGTTGGTAGCCGGCCGGGCTCGCATAGAAGGTTTGTGTGATCTGGGCAGCGGTGCCAGTGAAGTCGTTCACCAGTTGTTGCGCCAGCGGGCGGTCCTGTGAACTGAGGCCTGGAGCTGACGACGTGGCAATGGTGGCGGGAGAGCCTGAGTTGAGCGTGCTGATGACGGGGTAGGGATTGCCGGTCGCGCGGTTCAGGGTCTGGTGCCAGATTTCTCCGCCGAACTCCAGTGTGTGCCGGTTGAAGGTCTTCGTGGCAGTGTCCGCGAGGCCGATGTTGACCCCGGGGTTCTTCTGGCTCGCGACCGAAGGATAGATGTTCCCGTTGGTGGTGCCGCCATAGACCGAGCCTGTCCCCAGCCCGGCGAGTTGGAAGTCATTGGCTGGGCCTTGCTGCGCGGTGATCAGTTCGGGGCGTAAAGCGAAGCGGCGATTGCCGCCGATGCTGAACTCGTTGACCAGCGAGGGAGTGAAGACCGCGGTCCAACGGACAGCCAAGCCGCGACGCCGCTCTTCGAGGCCTTCCGAAGCCTGGCCGGTGATGATGCGGGCCTGGGGAGCGCTTTCGAAGTACTGCGAGTAGGTCGCAGCAATGCGGTGCTTCGATGAAATCTCATGGTCGACCTTGAACAGGAACTGCCAGTAGTTGTCGGGGTTCGACGAGTGATAGCGATAGCCGGCGGTGTTGAGCGCATCGCCGATGGTGTAGTTGTTTGGCGCCGGCAGCGCGGCGAGCACCTTGGGGAGAAAGACCGTGTCCAGGCCCTGACGGCTGGGATCGACGGCGGTGAGATTGATGGTGCCGATGGTGGAAGGATCGACGATCAGATTGCCGTTACTGTCGACCAGCGAGGCGGAGTTTACGCCCGACTTGTTATAGCGAAAGACGCCGGTGCGCGCGGTCGGCGTGTACACGATGCGGTTCTCGATCGACTGCGCGATTTGACGCTGCCACTCCGCCGTTCCAAAGACGAATGTCTTGCCCTTGCGGATCGGCCCTCCCAGCGCGCCCCCGAACTGATTGCGCTGCAGTACGGGCCGCGGTGCTCCCTGGCGCTTATCGAAGAAATCATTTGCGTTGTAGTCGGTATTGCGGTTGAACTCAAAGATGGAGCCGTGGAAGTTGTTGGTGCCGGACTTGACCAGCACATTGACCTGCGCTCCGGAACCGTGACCTTCGCCGGCAGAATAGCCCGAGGTGCTG
>Ga0070679_100005821_pt1 | contig 11436 bp, 13 predicted proteins | sample KBSC63BmetaG_FD_65652 | JGI IMG/M metagenome (GOLD analysis project Ga0070679, IMG submission 65652) | Corn rhizosphere microbial communities from Kellogg Biological Station, Michigan, USA - KBS C6-3B metaG | ecosystem: Host-associated > Plants > Roots > Rhizosphere | place: USA: Michigan... | reverse complement strand
GCGACGAGAGACGCCGACAACGCGGGCGCCCTCGCTCTCGTCTGGCTGCTCTGTTCGCTTACGATCGTCGCGCGCGTCAGGCGTCCAATTCGACGAGAGTGCGCGCGACGAGCGCGGCCAGCGCCTTCTGCGTCCTCGACCTCACCCGCTCGCCGTTGACCGCCAGCGTCAGCGGCTCGCTCACGTCCCAGCCGCGGACGCGCACCTCGGCCAGCTCGCCGCGCGCCACGTGCGCGTGCGCCGCGATCGCGGGGCCGAAGATGAGCTGGCCCGTCGAGCGCGCCAGATCGAGGCCGACCACCAGCGTCTGCGACTGATGGCCGACCTTGCGCTGCGCGTGCCCGAGCGGGCAGCCGTCGTCGGCGGGGACGAACTGCCCGTTGACGTTGTAGATCGGCGTGACGAACGGCAGCTCCGCGAGGCGCTTCGGCTCCACCGGCCCCGCCCCCAGCTTCTTCGCCACCTCGGGCGCGGCGAACAGCGCCTTGCGCACCTGGCCCATGTCGACGCCCACCCACGCGCCCGGCAGCTTCTCCGGCCCGACGACGAGCGCGACGTCGAAGAAGTTCTCGACGGCGTAGGCGCGCACCAGCGCCGGCGGCAGCTCGAGCCCGCGCACGACGGTGCCCTCGAGCTCGGCGGCGATGCGCGGCAAGAAGATCGCGTTCAAGTACGACGGCGCCGCCAGCGCCAGCTCCTCGCGCTTGGCCGCGTCGGGCCGCATCTGCTGCAGCCGCGCCGCCACCTCCTCGAGCTGAGGAATCAGCCGGCGCCCCGCGTCGCTCACGATCACCCCGCGCGTCGAGCGCGACAGCAGCGTGGCGCCGAGCTGCCGCTCGAGCCGATGCACCGCCTTCGACACCTGCGACGGCGTCACCTTGAGCGCGCGCGCCGCGCCGGTGATCGCGCCGCAGCGGTGCACGGTCAGAAACGTGATGAGATCGCCGAACCGCAGATCCGCGAGCGTATCGCTCACGGGTTTTCCACCTTCTCGATCGCCCGCATCAACGCATCCTCCGACGTTCCGCCGCGCAACAGCTGCGCGATCCTCCCGTCGCGATCGATGATCACGGTCTGCGGGATCATGGTGACCTGATAAGCCGACGAGGCGCGCCCGTCGTCGAGCATGATGGGCAGCGTCAGCCCGAGCTTGGCCGCCGCCTCGAGCGCGTTGTCGCGATCGCCCTCGGTGTCGACGGCGATCACGCGCGCCGTGTGCGGCGACGCCTTCAGCGCTTGCGCCACGCGCTCGACGCCGGGCAGCTCCGCCCGGCACGGCCCGCACCACGGCGCCCAGAACACGAGCGCCACCGGATGGCCGCGCTCCGCCGACAAGCGGAAGCGATCGCCGACGAGCAGCGGCCCTGCCACGTCGGGCGCGAGCGAGCCGCGCGGCGTCGCCGGGTGCAGGAGGCCCTGGCCGCGCAGCGACCAGACGCGCAGCGCGAAGATGACGAACAGCGCCAGCAGGATCGCGCGCCCGACCCAGCGGCTGACGTTTACGCGCGGACGCTCGCCCGTGGGCGGCGCGCCCGTCGGCTGACCTTCGCTCATGACGTCGCCTCCGCCGGGAGCCTACGCAGCTCCACGAGCGCCACGATCCACACGCCGAGCGCCCAGGCCACGCCGAGCGCCTGCATCGCCGTCTGCGCGTGCGGCCCCGGCGAATGGCGCAGCGCCGAGAACAACAGCGCGCCCGCGAGCTGCACCGCCAGATACGGCACCCAGGCATACGCCGCCACGTCGAAGGCATGCTTCGATCGCGAGAACAGCTGCAAGAGCATGCCCGCCGCCAGGATGGCGACGACGTCGGGCAGCACCGCCGTCGCGATCACCAGCATCTCCTGCGCCGCCGCGCCGATGCCCCACTCGCGCGCCGTGCCGATGGCGCGGGCGAAGCGATCGAGCTCGCCCGACACCAGCCGGAACACGATCAGCCACGCGATGTCGCTCGGCCGCGCCTCGCCCGCACCCAGCCGTGCGAAGGTCCGCCCCGGCGCAGCCAACACGCCGCCGATGCGCTCGTCGAGCTTCACGTCCGCCTCTGGGCGCTCATGCGTTGCGTTGCTGTAGCATCTGCTTGGCCGCCGTGCACAGCGCCGATGGAATTCCCTTCGATCGCGACAACGCCTTCAAGTCGCGCACGTTGAGATGCGGTAGGAAGCGCATCGCCACCGGCAGCGGGCACTTCGGGTTGTTGCACAGCGCCACTTTGATGCCGTTCAAGCGCACCCACTGCCGCTGGTTGGCGATGAAGCGGATGATCTCGTCGTCGAGCCCGCGGTTGCCGGCGTAGCGCAGCGCCTCCATGTCGGTCACCGCCGGCGAGCGGATGGCGGCCATCGCCACCTGCCGGTTGGTGTCGCGGATGAGCACCGCGCGCGCGAACGCGTTGCCGAGCGTGGCCAGGCGGATCTTCCCCGCCGGCGAGAGGTCCGAGATCTTCTGCTTCTTCTCCTCTTCGGCGACGTCGGTCGACTCCACCGCCTGCTCGGCGGCCTGCGCCTCGGCCTCGGCCAGGGCCTCGGCCTCCTTCTCGTCGACGGCCAGGAGCTGCAGCCCCGCCGCCTGATCGACGCCGATCGCGGCCGCGCTCGCGAACATCGCGTCGTCCTTCGCCGCCTGGTCCGCCGTCGGCGCGCCCGACTGCTGGATCGCCTTGGCCGCCTCGTCGAACGCCGGGATGCCGTCGACGCGCACGTGGTTGCGCACCGCCAGCTCGATCGCGCGCTGCGCCGTCGACATGCGCGTCTTCGGGTTCATGTAGAGCGCGGCGATGATCGGCGGATGGCGCAACAGCCGCTCTTCGTTCTTGGCGATCATCTCGAGCCCGGTCTCGTCGACGAGCGTGGCCAGGTGGCGGAAGGTCTCGTCGCCGGTCGCCTTGTTGAGCAGCAGCTTCTCGAGGAGCGGCGCCTTTTGAAACACGCGCCGCGCGAAGAAGTCGAGCACGCGCGCGTCGAGCGGCTGCTCGAGCGCGCCGCCGAGGATGCGCTCGGGCAGCTCGGCCGCCGTCTTGAACGCCGCCGACTTCACCGCGTCGTCCTCGGCGAACGAGAGCTGATAGAGCGCCGTCGCCAGATCGGCCGGCGGCAGCGGCGCCAGCCCGCGCGCCGCCATCAGGCGCATCGGCGCCGGCGCCTTGGCCCCGACGGCACGCTCCACCGACGGCGGCAGCGTCTCGAGCGGCGTCAGCTCCATCATCGTCGGGGAGCCATTACCGATTGCGCTCCCACAAGAGGCCGAGCCCATTGAGCGTCAGCATCTCGTCGGTGTGCTCGATCGTCTTCGAGTCCTTCGCGATGAGCGGCGCCAGCCCGCCGGTCGCCACCACCGTGCACGGATAGTCGACCGACGCCCGCATGCGGGTGACGATCTCGTCGGTGAGCCCGACGTAGCCGTAGAACAGCCCCGCCTGCATCGAGGCCACCGTGTTCTTGCCGACCACCGACGCCGGCCGCGTGAACTCGACGCGCGGCAGCTTGGCGGCCTTTTCGTAGAGCGCGTCGGCCGAGGTGGTGATGCCGGTGGCGATGGCGCCGCCCGCGTACTCGCCCTTCGGCGTGACGAGATCGAACGTCGTCGCCGTGCCGAAGTCGACGATGATGCAAGCCGTGCGAAAGCGCTCGTAGGCCGCGACGGCGTTGACGATGCGATCGGCGCCGACCTCCTTCGGGTTGTCGTAGAGGATCGGCATCCCCGTCTTCAGCCCGGGGCCGACCACGAGCGGGCGCACCTTCAAGTGATGCTCGAAGAACTTCTCGACCGCGAACAGCGCCGGCGGCACCACCGTGGCCACGATGCCGCCTTCGATCTGCCAGGGCAGCCCGGCCAGCTGAAACAGCTCGTGCAGCGTCGCCGCGTACTCGTCGGAGGTGCGGCGCGCGCGCGTCTCCAGGCGCCAATGTGCGCGCACCTTGCCGGCCCGGCCGCCCTCGAGATCGAAGGCGCCCACGACGGTGTTGGTGTTGCCCACGTCGACGACGAGGAGCATGAAGGCGACTGTAGCATGTCCGAGTTTCCACGGCCGCGGTCCGACCGCGCGCGCGGAAACGCGCGGCGAGCCAATCCGCGCGGCGCTGGCCTGTCGACTGCAATTGCCGCTCTGCATGCGCAAGACGATCTCCTCGCTGCTCCTCGCTCTGACGTGCATCGCGTCCGTCGCCCACGCACAAGAGGCGCCGCCGACGGTGGTCGTTACGCCGCCCCCGCCGATCGGGACCGCGCCGCCGCCAGCCACCGTGCCGCCGCCCGTCGTGGTGCCGCCGCCGGGCGTGGCGCCGGGTCAGCCCTACTACTACCCGCCACCGGCCTACATGCGCCCCGGTCCGCCGCCGCCGACGCGCTTCGAGATGAAGCCAAACTACGCGCTCATCTTCACCGGCGTCGGGCTCGTCGGCCTCGGCTACATCATGGACGTCTCGGGGACGCTGCTCGTCGGCCACGATCCGGCGTGGGAGTCGGCGATTCCGATCGTCGGCCCCTACCTGCAGGTCAACGACACCTTCTCGCACGACTGGGGCGATCTCGGCCGCGCCTTCTACGTCTTCGACGGTCTGACGGAGACCGCCGGCTTGGTCCTCACCATCGTCGGCGCCGCCCTGTGGCACAAGGTGCCGGTTCGTATGGCGCAAAACGGTCTCGTCGTCGCGTTCTAGTGTACGATGGAGCGTGGCCGACGAGCCGATCGCGCTCACCTACGTCACCGCGTTCCAATCGACGCGCCAGTTCGTGCTCGAGCATCACGGCGCGGCCGGCTGGGAGCGGCTGCGCGCGGCGATGCGCGAGCGCGGCATGGAGCTCCCCGCCACGTTCGACTCGGGCGCGTCGCTGCCGACGATCTGGTTCACCACCGCGCTCAACGTCGGGCGCGATCTGTTCGGCCCGCCCGACTTCCACGCCAAGTACGGCTGGGCCTCCGCCGAGTACGAGATGAGCTGGATGCACCGCGTGGCGCTGCGCTTCAAGTCGCCGCTGTGGCTGATGGAGCGCGGCGCCGAGTACTGGCGACGCGCGCACACGAGCGGCGTCTGGCACGTCGAAGGGCGCAAGGGTTGGCTGCGCGGCGAGCTGCGCGACTTCGCCATCGTCGACGGCGGCTATTGCGACTCGCTGCGCGCGTGGCTCTTGCGCGCCTGCCTCATGACCGGCGCGAGCCGCACCTTCATCGCCGAGCGCACCTGCCGCGCGCGCGGTGCCGACGTCTGCGTCTTCGAAGGCACCTGGTAACCCGCGCCGCGTGATATGATGCGCGCGCATGGCTCTTGCCGGCCATACCAACCCACGGGCGCGTACACTCCTGTACCCGCTCCTCCTCCTTGGCGGGATCGCGCTCACCGTCTTCCTCGGCTTCTATTTGATCGATTGGGCCCTCATCAAGCCGGGCCAGAACCCGATCCGCCTCCTGCTCAACTTCGACGTCGACACGCTGCAGAACGCGCTCGGCAACATGGCGCAGGTGGTGGCGGCCATCCTCGGCATCGTCATCACGGTCGTCTCGATCGTCGTGCAATTGGCCGCGACCCGTTACACCTCGCGCATCGCCGATCTCTTCTTCCGCGACCGCACCAACCTCGGCGTCCTCGGCTTCTTCGTCGTCGCCTGCATCAACGCCGTGTGGTGCTCGATCGCGGTGGCGCACGACTTTTTGCCCAAGGTCAGCATCGTCTTCACGATGTTCCTGGTCACCGCGTCGCTCCTCATCATGGTTCCGTACTTCGCCTACGTGTTCGACTTCCTCGATCCCGATCGCGTCGTCGGCCGCATCCAGCAGCAGGCGGTGGCCGCCTCGCTCGATCGCGGCCGCCTCGCCGGCACGCTCGAGATGCGCCAGGCGCGCGCGCTCGTCGGTGTCGAGCAGCTCTCGGACATCGCCATCAACGCCGCCTCGCAGAAGGACAAGGCGATCGCCTCGGGCGCCGTCGACGCCATCAAGGATCTGGCGGTCACCTACCTGCGCGAGAAGAAGGCGGTGCACGCCGAGTGGTTCACCGTCGGTGAGCGCATCCGCGCCAACCCCGACTTCGTCTCGCTCGCCGCCGAGTCGATCGACGACATCGCCGGCAAGCACATCTGGCTCGAGTACAAGGTGCTGCGCCAGTACCAGTCGATCTACAACGAGGCGCTCGGCCAGATGCCCGACGTCAACCACCTCATCGCCATCAACACGCGCTACGTCGGCGAAACGGCGATGGCCAGCGGCGACGACGAGGCGCTCGACATCGCGGTGAAGTTCTTCAACACGTACATGCGCTCCACGCTCAACTCCGAGCGCTGGAGCGTGCGCACCGCGTACATCGTGCTCAACCAGTACCGCAAGCTCGCCGAGAAGATGCTCGAGCACGGCCAGACCGCGCGCGTCGGCGAGATCGCGTTCTTCTTCAAGTACTACGCGCAAATCGCGCATTCGATGGATCTCGGCTTCGTCACCGAGACGGCGGCCTACGACCTGGCGGCGCTGTGCGAGCTCGCCTTCGGCCTGCACGCCGAGGCGCACGACGCGATCTTGAAGCTGCTGCTCGAGGTCGACAAAGAGGCGGAGTCGAAGGCGCAGGAGCACACGCTGCGCGGCGTGCGCAAGGCGCAAGCCAAGCTCGCGTCGTTCTATCTCGTCGCTGCCGACAAGGAAGCGGGCGTGCGTTACGCGCGCCAGATCTACGACGACATGAAGGACGAGCGTCCCGAGCGCCTGGTCTCGATCTGCGAGGAGCTCCTGCGCATCGAGTCCAAGGACTTCTGGGAAGTGATCGATCGCGGCACCAACTTCGACTACGTCGACGACGCGCGCAAGGCGCAGCTCAAGGTGTTCTTCTCGTGGTTCCCGAGTCTGACAAAGGAGGCAGCTAATGCATAAGACGTTGCTCTCGGTCGTGCTGGTGGCCGTCGCCGGTTGCGGCAGCGGCGGCGCGAAGTACCACGTGGACGATCAGTCGCTCGCCACGGCGTCGGTGCAAGAGAAACAGGGCGTCCTCGCCGCGGAGCAAGAGAAGGAAGTGGCCAAGACCGAGCAGCAGAAGGCCGAGGCCGACCTCAAGAACATCGACAACGAGCTGTCGATCGCCGAGAACGACTACAAGACGGCGAAGCTCAACCTCGACACCGCCAAGCTCAACGGCAAGAACGCCGAGATGTCGGGCGACGTCAACCGCAAGAACCAGTCGCAGCACGACGTGCGGGTCGCCGAGTTCGGCGTCAAGGCGGCCGACGCCAAGGTCGATTGGCTCAACAAGAAGCGCAAGTGGTTCAAGGCGCAGCGCGACGCCGCCGACGATCATTGGGCCGCCGCCGATTCGCGCTGCGAGCTCGAGAAGGCGAAGCTGGCGCAGCAGAAGGGCATCAAACCGTCGAAGGACTTCGACGTCATGAACTTCGAGCAGGACAACCTCAAGAAGCAGCAGCAGTACTCGGAGTCGCGCATGGAGGCCGACAAGATGCAGGCCGACGTCGATCGCCTCGAGCGCGACTATACGGCGCAGAAGCAGACCTACGATCAGACCAAAGCTTCGACGAACTGAAGCCGAGGTGTTGCATGGCGGGCGTGGAGATCACGACGGAACACTGGCCGCTCTTGCTCGTGAAGTTCGACGGCCAGCAGACGATGCGGGACGTCGACTACTTCATCAGTGAGATGTCGGCGGCGCAGGCGCGCCGGGCGCCGTACGCGTCGATCTCGCTCATGAAGAAGTACTCGTCGGAGCGCAACCAGGTGCAGAAGGTCGCCCAGTGGATGAAAAAGACCGCCGACGAAACGAAGCGCTGGTGCGTCGGCAACGGCATCGTCAGCCAGTCGCTCGGCTTCCGCTTCTTGTTGAGCTCGATCTTCCTCGTGAAGCCGATGCCCTGCCCGTATCAAGTTTGCTCGTCGTGGGACGAGGCCGTGAGCTGGATTCGCGGCGTGGCCGGCAAGGCCGGGCTCGCGATCCCATCCGCGCCGAACATCTGGAACGTCTGAACGCGAAGTTCCTGCGACAACTTACCGCATGTCCTGTAGTCCCCGGACTCTCATTAGTTTCGCTGTGCTCCCCGAATTAATGTAGCGGCCGTCGCGAAAATGCGCGCCCGAAATCCGTTGACCTTCGATGGCTTAACGATTTACGCTTAGGTTGCATCGCTGTCTGCCGATAGGACTCTTGGGGGGGCCCGAGGGTAAATGGAGTATCAGGTCCACGAGGAGTCGCCGCGCGTTCTGGTCGTGGATGACGAAAAGGTCATCCGCGAGATCCTTTCTGACTTTTTGACCATGGAAGGGTACGTGGTGCGCACCGTCGAGGACGGCGATGCCGCGCTGCGCGAGCTCGAGCGCCGCAGCTACAACCTCGTGATCAGCGACCTGAAGATGCCCGGCATGGGCGGCCTCGAGCTGCTCGAGAAAATCGCCGACCTCAAGGCCAACGTCCTCACCGTGATCATGACCGGCTTCGGCACCGTCGAGACGGCGATCGAAGCCATGAAGAAGGGCGCCTACGACTACATCCTCAAGCCCTTCAAGATCGAGGAGGTCGTGCACGTCGTCGAGCGCGGCCTCGATCGCCAGCGGCTGCACGCCGAGAACATCCGCCTCAAGGAAGCCGTCTCGCTCTACAAGATCTCCGAGGCGATCGCGCAGTCGCTCTCGCTCGATACCATCCTCGACGTCATCCTCGACGCCGTGCTCGTCGAGGCGCAGGCCGACGTCTCGACGCTCATGCTCAAGGATCCGCGCTCGGGCCTGTTCGTCGAGCGCTCGCGCAAGCTCTCGGCCGAGGCCGACGGCGGCTTCACCGGCGAGCTCAACCTCGGCGAGGTGCTCGAGCACTATCGCGCCGATCGTCCGCTGCTCGCGCACGGCCTGAAGGCGCTCAAGTTCTTCGCCGAGCCGCCCAAGGACAAGCGGCTCGTCTCGTTCTGCTCGATCCCGCTCAAGGTGCAGGACCGCGTGATCGGCATGCTCAACGCGTACTCGTACACGCGCGGTTACAAGTTCACCGAGGGCCAGCGCAAGATGCTCTCGGTGCTGGCCAACCGCGCAGCGGTGTCGATCGAGAACGCGCGCCTGTACGAGGACCTCGTGCAGAAGAACGCGGACCTGACGTCGGTGAACCAGTCGCTCGCCGACAACTTCCGCGCGACCATCATCGGCTTCGCCCACGCGCTCGAGGAGTCGGACAAGTACACGCGCGGCCACTCCGAGCGCGTCGCGTTCTACTCGTCGCTGACCGCGCGCGGCCTGACGCTCGGCGAAGGCGAGACCGAGCGCATCGTGCAGGCGGGCCTGATGCACGACATCGGCAAGATCGGCATCCGCTACGAGAAGCTGAACAAGCCGGGCAAGCTCACGCCGGAAGAGGTCGCGATGTTCCGCACCCATCCGGCCAAGGGCAAGCGCATCCTCGAGCCGATCCCGTCGATGGCCGAGCTCATCCCCGGCGCCTGGTGCCACCACGAAAACTGGGACGGCTCGGGCTACCCGCGCGGCCTCATCGCCGACAACATTCCGCTGCTCGGCCGCGTCGTCGCCATCGCCGACACCTACGACGCCATGACGAGCGACCGCTCCTACCGCAAGGCGCTCCCGCACGACGTCGCCATCGCCGAGCTCGAGCGCTGCGCCGGCGCGCAGTTCGACCCCGAGCTGGTCCCGACGTTCATCCGCATGATCGAGGACCACCGCAAGCAGCAGATCGCCGCCGGCAACGAAGTCCCACGCTAGCCGGCCCGCCGCTCGTCCCGCCTACCGCATTTCGACGACGGAGAATGCTGATGGCGACGCCGAACGCGAAGGCTCCGCCGTTTGCCGACGAGCGTGGCGGCCCCGCGCAGTACTCGGCAAAGCAGCTGAGATCGAGGTTCGTCAGCGCGAGCGCCGCGCCGCCGGCCGCCATCGCCAGCCCCACGCCGAGGACGGCGGCGCCGGCCTTGAACCGCCCGCCGTGCACGCCGACCCCGCGCACGACGACGCGGCCGTCCGAGCGCGCTCGCTCGCCCGTCGCGGAGTAGCTGCCGCCACGCAGGCGCACCTCGGCGCCGTCGCTGGCGCGAATCGCCGGCGCCGCGGCGGCACCGAGATCCTCGGACCGCACGTAGTACGCCGGCGTGGCGCAGCCCGCCGCCGTCGCGACCGCGAACGCGCCGTGCCGTCGAGGATTCGACGCTGTCAGCGTCGCCTGTCGAGCGTCTCGACTACTTCTTCATCGGCGCCGCGGTCGCCGGCGGCGTCGGCCCCGCGTCCTCGTCGGGCTGCACCATCGACATGTGCGTCATCACGAACTTCCACTCCCTGCCCTTCTTCACGAGCGCGCCCGACTCGCGCATCTTGCGCCGCACCGGCAACGCCCCGCGCGGCACCTTCGGCACGAACGTGTAGTCGGCGATGTACCAGGCCGCGCCGCCGTCCTCGTCGGCCTTGACGGTCAGCCCGTCGCGCGTGAGGTGCCCGCCCTTGGCCAGCATCTTCGTGATGTGATCGGCGAACTGGTCGTAATCGAACTTGGCGCTCACCGTCGGGCCTTCGCCGAAATAGGACTTGTCGACGAGCGCGATCAGCGCCTTGGCGTCGCCGGCGTTGAACGCCGCGTCGGCCTTGTCGATCGTCGCCTTGGCCGCCGCCTCGGCCGCCGCTTCCCCGCCCGCGCCTTTGCCCTTCCCCTGCGCCCAGACCGCTCCTCCGACGAGCAGCACCAGCGCACACGTCACATTCCGCATCCCAGGCCTCCACTTCGTGTCGTGGGCACCGCCACCGGCAGCGCCCGGTTTCACACCACAACCAGGCTTCGGCTTCGCCTCAGCCATTACGTGAGTTGGCGGCCGACCATACCCCAAAATGTGCTAGAAGAGTCCCCGCCATGGCTGAGACGCCCCCTCCGTCGTCGTTCGCCGCTCAGAAGACGCCTGTCGCCATCGAGGACGAGATGAAGTCGTCCTTCATGGACTACGCGATGTCGGTCATCATCTCGCGCGCCCTCCCCGACGTGCGCGACGGCATGAAGCCGGTCCATCGCCGCATCCTCTTCACGCAGCACCAGCTCAACAACACCTGGAACCGGCCCTACCTCAAGTCGGCGCGCATCGTCGGCGACTGCATGGGTAAGTTCCACCCGCACGGCGACGCCGCCATCTACGACGCGGTCGTGCGCATGGCGCAGGAGTTCTCGCTGCGCTACCCGCTCGCCGACGGCCAGGGCAACTGGGGCTCCATCGACGGCGATCCCGCGGCCGCCATGCGTTACACCGAAGTGCGCATGACGCGGCTCGCGTCGGAGATGCTGGCCGACATCGACAAAGAGACCGTCGACTGGCAGCCCAACTACGACGACAAGGAGCTCGAGCCGACCGTCCTGCCGGCGAAGGTGCCGAACCTCCTCATCAACGGCACCACCGGCATCGCCGTCGGCATGGCGACCAACATCCCGCCGCACAACATCGGCGAGATCATCGACGGCGCGGTCGCGCTCATCGACG
>Ga0070679_100005820_pt1 | contig 11437 bp, 11 predicted proteins | sample KBSC63BmetaG_FD_65652 | JGI IMG/M metagenome (GOLD analysis project Ga0070679, IMG submission 65652) | Corn rhizosphere microbial communities from Kellogg Biological Station, Michigan, USA - KBS C6-3B metaG | ecosystem: Host-associated > Plants > Roots > Rhizosphere | place: USA: Michigan... | reverse complement strand
AGCGCTCGAGCGGCGCGGCGCCGAGGTGATGCTGCTGCCGTCGCCAGCCGGCAAGGTCGATCTCGCCGCGATGCTCGCCGATCTCGGCCGGCGCGGCGTCAACGAGCTGCACGTCGAAGCCGGCGAGAAGCTGAACGGATCGCTGCTCGCTGCCGGTCTGGTCGACGAACTGCTCGTCTACCTCGCGCCGCGCCTGATCGGCAGCGGCCGCGGGCTCGCCGCGCTCGGGCCGCTGGCCCGGCTCGACGACGCGCTGGCCTTCTCGCTGCTCGAGACCGAACGCGTCGGCGACGACTTGCGCCTGCTCCTGCGGCCCGCTGCCCCTGCGAGCTCCTCCTGAGAGCGCGCTGACGCCTGCGCGACGGCGCCGGCGCGCGACGGCGCGGACAATCGGTCCATGTTCACCGGAATCGTCAGCGCGGTCGGTCGGATCGTCGCAGCCGAGCCGCTCGGCAGCGGCGCGAGCTTCGGCAAGGCGCTCACGATCGAGACCCCGTCCGGCTGGCTCGGCACGAGCGCGATCGGCGACAGCATCGCGATCGCCGGCGCCTGCATGACGGTCATCGACCTCGACCTCGCGCACGACCGCTTCCGGGTCGAGATCTCGGCGGCGAGCCTGGCAGCGACGAGCGGGCTCGACGCTGCCGGCGAGGTCAACCTCGAGAAGGCGCTGCGCGCCGGCGACCGCCTCGACGGCCACCTCGTCAGCGGCCACGTCGACGGCGTCGGCTCGGTGGCCGTCTTCGAGCGCGTCGGCGAGTCCTGGCGGCTCGCCGTCGCCGCACCCGCCGCCCTCGCCCGTTTTCTCGCCTTCAAGGGCTCGATCGCGGTCGACGGCGTGAGCCTGACCGTCAACGACGTCGCCGATCGCGGCGGCGCGTGCGAGTTCGCCGTCAACCTGATCGCCCACACCGTCGAGCACACGACCTTGCGCGGACTCGTGCCAGGGCGCAAGGTCAATCTCGAGGTCGACCTGATCGCGCGCTACGTCGAGCGAATGCTCGGCAGCGCGCGCTCGGGCACCTGAGCGCGCGTCGCACGCCCTGCGACCCCTCCCTACAATCGAAGCACCATGACCATCGCACCGATTCCCGAGCTCGTCGCCGACCTCGCCGCGGGTCGCATGGTGATCCTCGTCGACGAGGAAGACCGCGAGAACGAAGGCGATCTCATCCTCGCCGCCGATCACGTGACGCCGGAAGCGATCAACTTCATGGCGCGCCACGCGCGCGGCCTGATCTGCCTGACGCTCACGCGCGAGCGCTGCGAGCGGCTGCAGCTGCCGCCGATGACCGCCAAGAACGGCGCGCAGCACGGCACCGCCTTCACAGTCTCGATCGAGGCGGCGACGGGCGTCACCACCGGCATCTCGGCTGCCGATCGGGCGCGCACGGTGCAGGCCGCGGTGCGCCGCGACGCGAGGCCCAGCGATCTCGTCCAGCCCGGCCACGTGTTCCCGCTGCTGGCGCAGGACGGCGGCGTGCTCATGCGCGCCGGCCACACCGAGGCCGGCTGCGATCTCGCGGCGATGGCGGGCCTGACGCCGGCCGCCGTGATCTGCGAGGTCATGAACGACGACGGCACGATGGCGCGCCTGCCGGATCTGATGGCGTTCGCCGAGCACCACGGCCTGAAGATCGGCACGATCACCAGCCTGATCGAGCACCGCAGCCGCAACGAATCGCTGATCGAGCGCGAAGGCACCCGCAAGATGCTCACGCCGGCCGGCGAGTTCACGTGCAGTGCGTACCGCGACCGCACCGGCGGCGTGCACCTCGCGCTCACGCATGGTCGCTGGACGCCGACCGACGAAGTGCTCGTGCGCGTGCACGAGCCGCTCTCGGTGCTCGACCTCCTCGACGCCGGCCCCGGCGAGCACTCGTGGCCGCTGCCGCGCGCGCTCGCCGCGCTGCACCGAGGAGAGCGCGGCGCGGCGGTCCTCCTCAACTGCGGCGAAGACGCGAGCTCTGTCCTGCGCGGCGCGCTCGAGCGCCGCCGCGGCACGCGCCAGCCGGCGATGCCGATGGACCTGCGCACCTACGGCATCGGCGCGCAGATCCTGCGCGACCTGGGCGTCGGCAGGATGAAGCTGCTCGGCAGCCCGCGTCGCATGCCAAGCCTGCTCGGCTACGGCCTCGAGGTCACCGGCTTCGTCGCCGACGAGCCGGTCGCGACCGCGAGCGCGCCCGCCCATGCGCAACGCTGATCGCGGCGAAGGCGCTCCGCTCGACGGTCGCGAGCTCCGCATCGGCATCGTCCAGGCGCGTTTCAACGCCGAGCTGACCGATCGCATCGCGCGTGCGTGCATGGACGAGCTGGCCACGCTCGGCGTCGCGGTGGGCGACGTCACCCACGTGCGGGTGCCGGGTGCGCTCGAGATCGGCGCAGCGCTCAACGCCCTCGCCGACGCCGACGAGCACGACGCTCTGGTCGCGATCGGCTGCGTGCTGCGCGGCGAGACCTACCACTTCGAGCTGGTCGCCAACGAGAGCGGCGCCGCGGTGACGCGGGTCTCGATCGACCACGGCATCGCCATCGCCAACGCGATCCTCACCTGCGACACGCCGGCCCAGGCCGAAGAGCGCGCCGAGGAGAAGGGCCGCGACGCCGCGCGCGTCGCGGTCGAGATGGCGAACCTGCTCGACTCGTTGTCGTGAGCGCCGCCGACGAGAGCGGCGCGCGCGCCGCGCGGCCACGCGCGGGCGCGCGGCGCGGCGAGCCGAGATCGGCGCGCCGACGCGCACGCGAGCTCGCGTTGCAGGGCATCTACGAGTGGCTGCTGAACGGCGCCGACGCCGGCGTCGTCGACGCGCACGTGCGCGAGCAGGAAGGCTTCGACAAGTCCGACACCGCGCACTTCGACCGCCTGCTGCACGGCGTGATCCGCGAAGCGAAGCCGATCGATGCGCTCCTCGCCGCGCACATCGATCGGCGCGCCGAGCTGCTCTCGCCGGTCGAGCATGCGGCGCTCATGATCGGCAGCTTCGAGCTGCTGCACTGCATCGAGATTCCGTACAAGGTGGCGATCAACGAGGCGGTCGAGCTCGCCAAGAGCTTCGGCGGCACCGATGGCCACAAGTACGTCAACGGCGTGCTCGACAAGGTCGCCGCCGAAGTGCGCCGCATCGAGGTCGAAGCGGCGCGCGCGAAGCGCGACTGAACGCGTCGGATCCGAGCGCCCTGGCACGTTCGTCGCGTGCAAACGCCGCGTGCACGCGCGCTCTTTGGTGAGCTTGTGTTACGAACGTAGGGCGGGTCGTGTTTTTCACGCGGTTCGCGCACGCGCGTCCCGTAAGCTGGCGCGGTGAACAGCACGACTCCGCCGTCCCCGGCTCCGGGCGACACCGAGCCCGGGCCGCCGCCGACCCTTCCCGGCGTTGCGCTCTGGAGCGATTCCGATCCGCCTGCCGGACCTGCAGACGTGCAGGTGGCCTTCACCGGCCTGGTCGCAACGCCGGCCGATCGCGCGATCCCGACCATCGGCCACATCGGCCGCTACGCGCTCAAGTACCAGCTCGGCGAAGGCGGGCTCGGCACGGTGTTCGCCGCGCATGATCCGCTGCTCTCGCGGCTGATCGCGGTCAAGACGCTGAACGTCAAGGTTGCCGACGAAGAGCGCGAATCGTTCAACACGCTGTTCCTGAACGAGGCGCGGGCCGCCGGCGGGCTCAGCCATCCGCACATCGTCACGGTGTTCGACGCCGGCGTCAGCGACGAGCGCGCCTACATCGCGATGGAGCTGCTGAAGGGACGCGACCTGCAGCAGCTGCGCAAGGAAGGCTGGCGCGCGACCCCCGCGCAGGCGGCGCTCATCGTCAGGCGCGTTGCCGACGCGCTCGCGTTCGCGCACTCGAAGGGCGTCATCCACCGCGACATCAAGCCGGCCAACATCTTCATGGTCGGGCGCACGCAGCCGCGCGTGCTCGATTTCGGCATCGCGCGAGTCGCCCATTCGCAGGACGCGAGCGATCCGCACAGCGGCGCCGGGTCGCCCTACTACATGGCACCCGAGCAGGTGCGGCGCGAGAACGCCGATCGCCGCGCCGACGTGTTCTCGCTCGGCGTCGTCCTCTACGAGCTGCTCACCGACACCAAGCCGTTCCGCGGCGACTCGCTCGCCGAGATCCGCGACGCCGTGCTGCACCAGGACCCGCCGCTCGCGAGCAAGGTCGATCCGGCGGTGCCGAAGGCACTGGCGGTGATCGCCGCGCGCGCGATGGCCAAGGATCCCGAGCAGCGCTTTCGCTCGGCGCGCTCGTTCGCACGCGAGCTGCGCCAGTGGATCGACGACAACCCGAGCGGCCCCGAGGGCGAGAAAGCGACGCCGGCTGCCGATCTGCACGAGACGCCACGCCGCCGAGCGGGCGCGGTCGTGGGAGCCGTCTGCGGCGCCGCGATCCTCGGCGCGCTCGCCGCCTGGGGCGTGCTGGCGCGTCCTTCGCCAGCGCCGGCGCCCGGCCAAGGAGGCGCCGCTGTCGAAGCGCACGCACCGCCGTCGGCCAAGGTCGAAGCCACGCCGTCGACGACGCCCGCGATCGACGCCGCGGCGAGCGCCGACGTCCCCGCTGCAACGCCCGGCGCGGTCGATGCGGCGGTCGCGCTGCCAGCGCCGGCTGCGTCCACGCTCGAGCACGCGGCGGCCGCGCAGGTCGACAGCGCGCCGGCGCCCGTCGCTGCGGCCACGAACGCCTCGCCCGGCAAGCCACCGACCGCCGCCCCGACAGCGACAACGCCGACGACGGCGCGCGAGAGCGCGAAGGACAAGCGCGCCCGCGAAGCGCGCGAGCGCGACGCGCGCGACAACGAGGCGCGCCTGGCGGCGATGCGGATCGCGGCGCCGGCGACCGGCACCGTCAAGATCGCGATCAGCCCGTGGGGCCTGGTCGAGGTCGACGGCACGTCGTCCGGCGTGGCACCGCCCATCACCGAGCTCACGCTCGCTGCGGGCCGGCACCAGATCGTCGTTCGCAACGGCGATTACCCGCCGTACACGGCGCAGATCGACGTGAGCGCCGGCCAGACGCTCGCCTTGCGCCACAAGTTCGGCTCCTGAGCCTTGGCGAGCGAACGGATGCGGCTTCGGCTCGCGCTAGCATCGACCGTCCTGGTCCTCGGCGCGTGCGTGCAGGCGCCGCCGGCGCCGATCGGCGTCGTCGACGTCAGCGCCCGCCCCGCCGAGCGCGCGTTGCTCGCCGGGCTCAAGGCTTACGACGATGCGCAATACGAATCCGCCGACCGTCTGTTTCGCGAATCGCTCGCAGCGGGACTGGCGTCGCCACGCGATCGCGCCGAGGCCCACAAGCGGCTCGCGTTTCTCGACTGCGCTGCCGGCCGCCTTGCCGATTGCGAGGCGGAGTTCCGGCTCGCGCGCCGGGCAGACCCCGCGTTCGCGCTCGACAAGTCCGAGGCCGGTCATCCGGTCTGGGGCCCGGTCTACAAGAAGCTGCAGCCCTGAGACAGCGCGCGCGCCGCTGACTGGCGAGGCCGCCCGATGACGCGAAGCGCGCGCGAGCGCTTTCGCGCGCAGATGCGCATCTACTGGGAAGACACCGATGCGGCCGGGATCGTCTTCTATGCCAACTACCTCAAGTTCTTCGAGCGTGCGCGCACCGAATGGCTGCGCAGCCTCGGCTTCGAGCAGGAGGCGCTTCGCCGCGACGGCATCGCCTTCGTCGTCAGCGAGAGCGCGCTGCGTTATCGTCGCCCGGCGCGACTCGACGACATGATCGAAGTGAGCGTGGCCGTGCTCCACCTCGGGCAGGCGAGCCTCCAGATCGCGCAGGAGGCGCGCCGGGCCGAGGATCTGCTGGCCGAGGGCACGATCCGCATCGGCTGCGTCGAGCTCGGAACTTTCCGGCCTTGCCGAATCCCCAACGACATTCGCCTGTCCATCCATCCATGAATCAGGATTTCTCGATCGTCACGCTCGTCCTGCACGCCAGCACCGTCGTGCAGGTGGTGATGGCGGGGCTCATGATCGCCTCGCTCGCGAGCTGGACGGTGATCTTCGGCAAGCTGTTCGGCCTGAGGCGCATCAAGAGCGCGAACGACGAGTTCGAGCGCGACTTCTGGGCCGGGCGCAACCTCAACGATCTCTACGCCGACGCGATGCGGCGCGCCAGCGACGCGCCGATGGAGCGCATCTTCGCCTCCGGCATGCGCGAGTTCTTCAAGCTGCGCGAGAAGCGCGTCATGGACACCGGCGCGCTGCTCGACGGCGCCAGGCGAGCGATGCGCGCGAGCTTCCAGCGCGAGCTCGACGCGATCGAATCGAACCTCTCGTTCCTCGCCTCGGTCGGCTCGGTGTCGCCGTACGTGGGCCTGTTCGGCACGGTGTGGGGAATCATGCATGCGTTCATCGGCCTGTCGAACATGACCCAGGTGACGCTCGCGACGGTGGCGCCCGGCATCGCCGAGGCGCTCGTCGCCACCGCGATCGGCCTCTTCGCGGCGATTCCGGCGGTCATCGCCTACAACCGCTTCGCGCGCGACATCGACCGCACCGCGGGACAGCTCGAGAGCTTCATCGAGGAGTTCTCGAACATCCTGCAGCGCAACGCCGGCGCGATGCCGGCTCCGGTGCCCGCGCCGCCGGCGGTCACGGCGACGCGCTGAGCCGTGCCCGCCGTCCTGCACCGCGGCATGCGCCGCCGCACGATCAACGAGATCAACATGGTCCCGTTCATCGACGTCATGCTCGTGCTGCTGATCATCTTCATGGTGACTGCGCCGCTCATCACCGCCGGCGTCGTCGATCTGCCGACCGTCGGCAAGGCGCGCCAGCGCAGCGACCCGCACGTGATCGAGCTCGTCGTCGGCGCCGACGAGGCGCTGCGGCTGCGCGTCGACGGCAAGGACGTCGCGCCGCTCGCCAACGCCGACATCGCCGCGCGCGTGCGCGAGGCGCAGGCCGGCGTCGATTCCACGCCGGTCATCATCTCGGCGGACCGGAACGTGCGCTACGAGTCGGTCGTCAAGGTGATGGATGCGCTGCAGCGCGCCGGCATCCAGCGCGTCGGCCTCTCGGTGAAGAGTCAGCGCAGCGGCTGACTCGCGCGTTGCAGCAGCGGACCCGACCCTTCCGAGATGAACGCCGCCGTCCTCGAACGCGACCAGTTCGCGCCGCAAAAGCCTCCGGGCATGCGCTCCGGCCTCGCCCTCGCGCTGGTCGCGCACGCGCTCCTCATCGTCGCGCTCGCCTGGAGCGTGCACTGGAAGGCGAGCGAGCCCGAAGGCGTCGTCGCCGAGCTCTGGGCATCGGTGCCGCAGACCGCGGCGCCACGAGCAGCGGCGCCGGAGCCGAAGCCCGCGCCGCCGCCCGAGCCGAAGCCCGAACCGAAGCCTGCGCCGCCGGTGGTCGCGACGCCCCCGCCCGCTCCGGTCGTCAAGCCGGCGCCGCCACCGCCGGTGCGCGTCGACCCGCAGATCGCGATCGAGCGCGAGAAGGCGCGCGAGCGCGAGCGCGAGAAGGCACGCGAAGAGGAGCTCGAGCGCGCCGCCGCGGCGAAGAAGGCCGAGCTCAAGAAGCGCGAGGAGGCGAAACGGCTCGAAGCCGAGCGCGAGCGGGAACGCGAACGGGTTGCCGCCGAGCAGGCCGAAAAGAAGAAGCTCGCCGAGCAGGCCGAGAAGAAGAGGCTCGCCGAGCAGGCGAAGAAGGACGAAGCGCGCCAGGCCGCGATCCGCGAGGCGAACCTGCGCAGGATGATGAAGGAAGCAGGCAGCAGCGACGATCCTGCCGCGACCGGCAACGCGGCGCGCACCGCCGGGCCCTCGTCGGGCTATGCCGGGCGGATCAAGGCGCGCATCAAGCCGAACATCGTCCTCGCCTCATCGCTCGACGGCAATCCTGCGGCGACGGTCGAGGTCCGCGTCGCGCCCGACGGAACGATCGTCGGCAGGAAGCTCGTCAAGAGCAGCGGTTCGAGCCTCTGGGACGAAACCGTCCTGCGCGCGATCGACAAGACCGAGGTGCTGCCGAAGGACGTCGACGGCCGCGTGCCGCCGACGATCGAGATCGCCTTCCGGCCGCGCGACTAGCGCCCGCGGCCAGCGCGCCGCGCGCGGCGCCGGCGAGCTACTCGAGCGACAGCCCGCTCACGTAGGCGACGCTGTGGCCCTGCGTGTTGTCGGAATCGGCGCCGACCGCGATGCCGATGATCGGCGCCACGGTCTTGCTCTCGTCGCCGAACAGCTTCAGGAAATCGGCGTTGACGTCGCGCTTCTCGGCCACCCACTTGTTGAGGCGATCCATTCCCGATTCGAGGACGATGTAGCGCATGCGGCGCGTGAACGCGTTGTCGAGCGTGGTGCCGACGGCCAGCTTGGCATCCCAGACGTAGCAGACGGTGGCGGTCGGCACGGGATCGCTCGTCTTGCTGCGCGCGAGCCGCAGCAGCTGCCGGTCGGCGAACGGCACGCTGTCCATCGGCAGGTCGTAGAACACGCATACCTTGACGGCGGTGTCGTCGCCGCGCTTCTCGCGCAGGTCGGCGCCCTCGATCGGCTTTTCGATCCGCCATTGCCACGACAGATGCGCCGGCGCGGCGTGCTCCTTGAGCGGATGGACGAGATTGCCGTACGACAGGTCCGCCTCGATCTTGACGGCACGCTTGCCGTCGAGATCGACGACCGAGAAGCGCGTGAACGGCTTGGTCTGCTGCGGCAGGCCGACGACCTTCCACGGCGCCTGCGGCGCGCCTCCCGAGGCGCCGAAAGGCGTCAGCGCCGACTGCGCGGAGGCGCCGCCCGCTGCGAGGAGCGAGGCGGCGAAGAGCGTCGCGCCAACGAACGGAGCGGCGGCGCGCCGCGGGAGGACGAAGTGGAGCATCTGCATCGCCCGAGTGTCGCCGTTCTGCCGGCGAGGCGCCATCAGGCGTTGCCGCAGCCGCCGCCGCCCGGCGTCTCGATGACGAACACGTCGCCGGGCTGCATCTCGACGCTGGCGATGTGGTCGAGCGAAAGGGCGCTGCCGTCGGCGCGCTCGACCCGGTTGACTCCCGGCCGACCGGGCGAGCCGCCGGCCATGCCGAACGCACCGGCGTGCCGCCCGTTGGACAGGATCGACGCCGTCATCGGCTCGAGGAAGCGCACCCGCCGGATGCCGCCGTCGCCGCCGTGCCAGCGGCCCGTGCCGCCCGAGCCGGCGCGCAGCTCGAAGCTGTCGAGCCGCACCGGGAAGCGGAACTCGAGCACCTCGGGATCGGTGAGGCGCGAGTTCGTCATGTGCGTCTGCACGACCGAGGTGCCGTCGAAGCCGCCGACTGCCCGGCCATCGGCGTCGTAGACGAAGCCCGCGCCCGAGCCGCCGGCGATCGTCTCGTAATACTGGTGGCGCGCGTTGCCGAAGGTGAAGTTGTTCATCGTGCACTGCGCCGACGCCATCACGCCGAGCGCGCCGTAGAGCGTGTTGGTGATGCAGGTCGACGTCTCGACGTTGCCGGCGACCACCGAAGCCGGCGAGCGCGGGTTGAGCATCGAGCCTTCGGGGATGATCACCTTGAGCGGCTTCAGGCAGCCCGCGTTGAGCGGGATCTCGTCCTCGACGAGCGTGCGAAAGACGTAGAGCACGGCCGCCATCGAGACCGCGGTCGGCGCGTTGAAGTTGTTCTCGAGCTGCGCCGAGGTGCCGGTGAAATCGATCTCGGCCGAGCGCTCGGCCGCGTCGACGCGGATCGCGACGCTGATCTGCGCGCCGTTGTCGAGCGGCAGCGTGAAGGCGCCGTCCTTCAGCCGCGTGATGACGCGCCGCACCGATTCCTCGGCGTTGTCCTGCACGTGCTGCATGTAGCTCCTGACGACGTCGAGCCCGTACTGCTCGACCATCTGCGCCAGCTCGCGCGCGCCCTTCTCGTTCGCCGCCACCTGCGCCTTCAGGTCGGCGATGTTCTGCGCCGGATTGCGCGACGGCCACGGCCCGCTTTCGAGCAGCGCGCGCGTCTCGTCCTCGAGGAAGCGCCCGCCCTCGACCAGCTTGACGTTGTCGAACTGCACGCCCTCTTCCTCGATGCGCGTCGAGAACGGCGGCATCGAGCCCGGCGTGGTGCCGCCGATGTCGGCGTGGTGGCCACGCGAGCCGACGTAGAAGGTCGGCGTCGCGCTCGCGTCCTCCAGATAGACGGGAGTGACGACCGTCACGTCGGGCAGGTGCGTTCCGCCGTGGTACGGATCGTTCAGCGCGTACACGTCGCCGCGCCGCATGCGACCGGCATTCCTCGCGATCACGGTCTTGATCGATTCGCTCATCGAGCCGAGATGGACCGGCATGTGCGGCGCGTTGGCGATCAGGTTGCCGTCGGCATCGAAGAGGGCGCACGAGAAGTCGAGCCGCTCCTTGATGTTCACCGAGTAGGCGGTGTTCTGCAGCTGCAGCCCCATCTGCTCGGCGATGTTCATGAAGAGGTTGTTGAACACCTCGAGCAGCACCGGGTCGACCGACGTTCCGGCGGCGCGCCGCGCCGCGCGCGGCGTCGTTCGCTCGAGGACGAGGTGGTCGAGCGGCGTGACGCCGGCGGTCCAGCCCGGCTCGACGATCGTCGTCGCGTTGCGCTCGACGACGATCGCCGGGCCGGCGATCGTCTGCCCCGGGCGCGCGCTGGCGCGCTCGATGAGCGCAGCGTCCTGCCAGCTGCCGTCGACGAAGATCCGCACCGTCGCCGCCGCCGGCACCGCGCCGCCCAGCATCGGGTGGCGCGGCTCGTCGGCAGCGTCGCCGGCGCCGACCGCCTCGACCGAGACCGCCTCGACGACCAGACGCCGCTCGCGCATGAGAAACGCGAAGCGCTGCCGGTACGCGGCTTCGAACGCCTGCTGCAGCCCTGCCTCGTCGGCGAACGGCACGACCAGCGCGCTGTCGGTGCCCTCGTAGCGAAGATGCGCGCGCCGATGGACCGTGATGCGCCCGCGCGCGACGCCCTGGCGCTCCAGCTCGTTCGCGGCGGCGTCGGCGAGCGCGTCGAGCGCCGCCGCTGCCTGCGCGTGCGCTCCCGCCTGTGCGAGGGGCAGCTCGAGCGCCTGCTGTCGCAGCACCGCCTGGTCGGCGAGGCCCATGCCGTACGCGGAGAGCACGCCGGCGAGCGGGTGGATGAAGACACGCTCCATGCCGAGCGCGTCGGCGACCAGGCAGGCATGCTGCCCGCCGGCGCCGCCGAAGCACTGCAGCGTGTAGCGCGTCACGTCGTAGCCGCGCGCGACCGAGATCTTCTTGATCGCGTTGGCCATGCTGCCGACCGCGATGTCGACGAAGCCGGCCGCCACCGCCTCGGGGGTCAGCACGGTGCCGGTCGCCTGCGCGATCTCTGCGGCGAGCGCGGCGAAGCGCTGCTGGACCACCTCGGCATCCAGCGCTTCGTCGCCCCCGGGGCCGAAGACGCGCGGGAAGAATGCCGGCTGGATCTTGCCGAGCGCGAGGTTGGCGTCGGTCACCGTGAGCGGGCCGCCG
>Ga0070679_100005819_pt1 | contig 11442 bp, 6 predicted proteins | sample KBSC63BmetaG_FD_65652 | JGI IMG/M metagenome (GOLD analysis project Ga0070679, IMG submission 65652) | Corn rhizosphere microbial communities from Kellogg Biological Station, Michigan, USA - KBS C6-3B metaG | ecosystem: Host-associated > Plants > Roots > Rhizosphere | place: USA: Michigan... | reverse complement strand
CGTCTTCCCGCCGTCCCTGGTCACCTGGACGTTGCCGTCGTCGGTGCCTAACCAGATCACGTTGGTGTCGGTGGGCGCGATCGTGATCGCGAGAATGGTGTTGTACGTCTCGGCGCCCGAAATGTCGTACTCCACGTTGCCGCCGCTCGTGACCTGCTTGCTCTTCTCGTTGCGGGTGACGTCGGGGCTGATCACCGTCCAGTGCGCGCCGCCGTCTCCGCTCTTGAACAGCACGTTGGCGCCCAGGAACACTTCATTTGCGTTAGTCGGCGACACGGCGATGGGCGACGTCCAGTTGAAGCGGTACTTGAGATTGATGGGCGCCGTCTGCTCGACGCCCGGGATGTACGGACGGATGAGTCGCGACACGCCCGTCTTGAGATCGAGCCGCGTGACGAACCCGTTCTGCGAATCCACGTAAATGATGTTCGAGTCGCCCGGCGCCGGCACCGCGTACTCACCGTCGCCGCCCGTCACCGTGTACCACTCGGCGCCGCTGCCATCGCCTTCCACCTGATTGTTGGACGGACCGCACCACGCGTTGTTGTCCTGCAGGCCGCCGCACAGGCGGAAGGGCTGCCGCGAATCGGCCGCCACCATGTAGAACTGGCCGATCGGGATGTTGTTCAGGTAGCGCCAGCTCGCGCCCGCATCGTGACTCACGTACACACCGCCATCGTTGCCCTGGATCATGCGCGCGGCATTGGTCGGATCGATCCAGAGTGCGTGGTGGTCGGGGTGCACCGTGTTGCCGTCGATCTCGTGCGCCGTGTGTCCGCCGTCGCGGCTCTCCATGAGCTGGAACGACGAGAAGTACACGCGCCGGTCGTCGGTGGGCGAGACGTCGATGCGCGAGAAGTAGAACGGGCGCACGTCGAGCGCGTGGTTGCCGCTCACGGACGACCAGTGGTCGCCCAGGTCGTGCGTCTCCCAGAGCAGGCCGGACTTGGCCTCGACGATCGCGTACACGTGCGTCGGGTCGGACTTGGACGTGCCTAACGCAATGCGGCCGTACGGGCCGTCGGGCAGCCCCTCGTGCAGGCGCGTCCAGGTGTCGCCGCCGTCGGTGGAGCGCCAGATGCCGCTGCCCTTCCCGCCGTTGTCGAGTTTCCATGGGAAGCGCCGCACCTGCCACATGCCGGCGAGCAGCACGCTCGGGTTGCCCGGCTCCATCACCAGGTCGCCGGTGCCCGTGGTGTCGTTCACGAACAGTACTTTCTTCCACGTGTGGCCGCCGTCGGTGGTGCGGAACACGCCGCGGTCTGCGTTAGGCTTCCACGCGTTGCCGACGGCGGCGACGAACACGCGGTCACTGTTGGTCGGATCGATGACGATGCGCGAGATCTGTCCGACGTCGCGCAGGCCCATGAAGTGCCAGCTCTGTCCGGCGTCGGTCGAGAGGTAGACGCCGTGTCCGTTGACCACGTCGTTGCGGATGTTGCCCTCGCCGGTGCCCACCCACACGATGTTCGGATTGTTGGGCGCGAGCGCGATGGCGCCGATCGACGCTTCGGGTTGCTTCTCGAACACCGCCTTCCACGAGATGCCGCCGTCGGTGGTCTTGAACACGCCGCCGCCACCAGGGCCCACGTAATAGATGTTCGGATCGCCCGGCACGCCGGTGACCGCGGCAACGCGACCGCCGGCAACCGTCGGCCCGAGGTTTCGGATGCCGAGCCACGAGAGCGAGTCGATGCTCGCGGCGGCGGTCGTGTCGGGGGCGGTGCTGGTGTCCGTCTTCTGCTTCGCCTGCGCGCCAAGCGGGAGCGCTGCGATGCTCAAGACGGCGATGAGACCGATAGCGGAACGCACGACGAGCGGACGTGACATGTGCATGCGGGTTAGTGCGCGAGAGGCGCGGTTTGTCTTTCGCCAGGGTTGAACGCGAGGGTGGCCGGCACCCGGCGCCCGCTAAGAAAGTATGGGCAGCGTCAGGAGTCGGCCACTGCGCGCGACCGATTCGATGTGATTCGTGGAGCCATCATGGAGTAGCCGCCTACAAAGTAGGCAGCTACTCCATGATGCTCTCCACGAGACAGTTCGCGACGCTACATCGAGTGGACCGCGAACATGCCGCCCTGCGGGTCCATGCACTGCGCGATGCGGCTGCCGCCGGGGACGTCCATCGGCCCGTTCACCACCTTGCCGCCGGCCTTGGTCACGCGCTCGGCCGCGCGGTCGGCGCTGTCGACGCGCACGTAGGCCAGCCAGTTAGGCGGAATCGTGTCGGCGGGCGGCGCGGTGAACATCCCGCCTAACTGAACGCCGTCGCGCTCGAAGATCTGATAGATGCCCATCGGACCCATGTCGTGCGCGGGTCCGGCGGTCCAGCCAAAGAGCTTGGAGTAGAAGTCGAGCGCGGCGCCGACGTCGGTGGTGTTCAGCTCGTGCCACGAGAACTCGCCCAGCCTGGGCGGTTCGTCGGCGGCAGCGTCGGACTGCTTCGGGGTGTAGATGCTGATGGTCGCGCCCTGTGGGTCGGCGATCACCGCGAATCGGCCAACGTCCGGGATGTCGGTGGGCTCCTTGCGGATCGAGCCGCCCAACGCGACCGCTTGCTGCGCGGTCTCGTCGACGTTGGGGACGCTCACATAGGCGAGCCAGTGCGGCGGCATGTCGGCGATGGCCGGCGGCATGCCCATGACGCCGCCCAACGGGGTGCCCTCGGCGGTCCACATGGTGTACGGCGGCCCGCTGCCGATCTCGAAGGGCTCGGTTCCCCAACCGACCGCCTCGGTGTAGAACGAGACCGCGGACTGCACGTCGGGGGTCATGAGATCGTGCCAGACGATGCGGCCTTTGGCGGGGGTGTCGGTCATAGGACCTCCAGCGAAAAAAGAAATCGGGAGCCCAAAGGGGACCCGATGGTGGGCGATCTCGGTTCGCGTGTCAAGCGACGTTCTCGTCACCGCCGGGCGCCTTTCTGGTTGCGCGATGACCGCCCGCGGCGCATGACGGGCTCTGCCATGTCAGAGAACGGTCATCTTCCCTATGGCTGACTCCTCGCGAAATTCTGCCACAAGCTTATCTTGGTGCGCCGAGGCTGGTGAACATCGCTTTCGGCGGGGCGAAGGTGCTCCGCGGTTTGGCCGACCACACCTTCACTCGCAGCATGAGTCCAAGGCAAAAGGTGGCAGCATGACGATGGTGCTCGTGATCGAAGAGGATCGCACAGCATCCGAATGGCTGGTGAGGACGCTGGAGACCGGAGGACATTCGGTCGAGGCCGCGGGAAATGTCGAGGGCGCAATGGATCGTGTGCGCTCGCTTCCGCGCGCTGATCTCGTGGTGGTCGACCTCGCGCTGCCGCGCACGTCGGGCTTGCAGTTTTTGCGCGAGCTGCGCGAGGAACACAACGAGGTCCCGGTGATCGCCTTGAGCACGGAGTGGCGCGAGGCGGATCGGGTGCAGGCGTTTCGGTTAGGCGCGGACCAGCACGCGGTTCGTCCGATCGGCGCGTCGGAGCTTCTGGCGCGCGTGGACGGACTCATCGAGCGGACGCGCGCGCGGCGAGCGAGCGAGCACACGTCGCAGACGTTCCGCGTGACCTACCGGTTCGGCGACGTCGAGGTGAACGCCGCGACGCGCGAGGTGCGGCGCTCCGGCGCGCCGGTGCAGTTGGCTCCCCTCGAGCTCGAGTTGTTGTTGGCGCTCATCCGGCGCGATGGCGCGGCGGCGGCTCGCGTCGAGCTGCTCAAGGAAGTGTGGGGGTACGAATCCGATGTGGTGAGCCGGACGCTCGACACGCACGTGGCGAATCTGCGCGGGAAGCTCGAGCGCGATCCCGCCGTGCCGCGGCATATTTTGACGGTGCGCAAGACCGGGTACCGCCTGCAGGCCTAACGGATAGTCTCCGTCTACTTCTCCCGGCGACGACGCCCAAGGAGGTCACATGGCTGGCTCGGTGAGGCGCATGGCTGGCGCGTTAGGCTTAGGCATCGTCTGTGCGTGCGCGGCGCATCCGGCACCCAAGACGGACGCGTCGCCGCAGGGGGTCCGCACCGATAACGGCGTGACCATTCTCACGTCCGCGGTGCTGCAGAAGCAGAGCCGCTCGCTGCTCGAGCTGATGAAGTCGCGCATCCCGTCGATGACGGTCGTCGACGCCACGCCCTGCCCCGACGTCTTCCTGCGCGGCCGCTCGACGATCTCGACGTCGTCGAGCCCGGCGATCTACGTGGACGGCGAGCGCGCCAACAACACGTGCGTGCTCGACATGATGAACGTGATGGACCTCCAGCGCGTGGAGATCTATCCGAACGGACAGCCGCGGGGCGGATATCAGAGCAGCCCGTACGGTGTGATCCTGATTTTCCTCAAGACGTCCGACTGACCGCTCGGGTCGCACGCGCTGTCGCGACGCGACAGCGCGTGCTGCCCGGCGATCTTTACGGTCCGGTCGGTTCGTTACATGCTGCCGTGTGCGTCGGCGCGGCGGTCGGATTCGAGTCCCACCACATGCGCGTGGCGAAGTTGTCCGCGCCGCCCATCTGCGAGAGCGCCGTGGCCACGTTGGCCGCGTTGACCGAGTATTCCGTCTGCGAATACTCGAAGCGCCGCGGCACGAAGCTGACGATTGCGTTAGGCCCGGCGTGCACCGTGACCGGTTGACATGTCCGGCGCCACTCGGCCCAGGCCTGCGTCCCGTCGCCAAAGAGCGCAACATACTTCTGGATCGCGATCTCGTTCAGTCCGGCGGGAATTCCCGGCGTATATGCGACACCCGACTTAGCCTCGAACGCCGCGATCGCCGCCGCGTCGGTGACGCCCCACCGGTCCATCGACGCCTGAATGCCGGCGTAGTAGTCCGTCGCGGCTTCGGCCGGCGAGAGGCCGCCCATGCTCCGCTCCGCGGCCTCTGCCTTGATGAACATCACCTCGCCGTAGGTCATGAGGTACGTCGGCAGGTGCAGGCCCGAGCCATCGCCGAACGTGCCGTACGACGTGGCGCCGGGATAAAAGATCACGCCCGGTCGCGATGCGACGTTGAACCAGGTACCGGCCGTATCGGCGTTCAGCCCGTTAGGCATGCCGCCGTAGCCGTTCGGATAGAACGTGGAGTCGAGCACGGGTTGCGCGTACACCGGCACGCGTGGGTCGTCGAACGGCACCATCTCGTTCATGAGCGTCTTCGACATTCGGTGGTCGTCGCGGGTCTTGAAGTTGTCGGCCCACGGATTGTCGTACACGCCGTCGCCCGGCCACGGCATCTTCGCGTCGTCGTCGTTACTGGCGAACACGCCGCCCGGGTCCGACAGCGCCGCAGCCAGCTGGGTGCTCGCGGTGCCGGGGTCGACGTTGACGATGCGCATCGCGAGCCTTGCGCGGAGCGAATTTGCAAACTTCACCCACTTGGTCAGGTCGCCCGAATAGATCGGGTCTGCGCCGCCAAGTCCGGCCGAGTCGGTCGACTCCATCGCGGCGACCGCGTCGGCGAGCCGCGAGAAGAACGACGTGTAGATGTCCTGCTGCTTGTCGTACGCCGGCGTCAACGTGCCGCCCGTCGAGTCCCCGCCTAACGCCTGGGAATACGGAATGTCGCCCCAGATGTCGGTGAGGTTCTCGAACACCCAGATCTGCAGCACGGTTGCAGGGCCCCAGATGGCCGGGTTCCCCTCGGATTGTCCCTTGGCGATGACCTTGCGCAGATCCTGCAGTTCCTGAAAGTACGCGTCGTCGAAGTACGACGTCGTGCTCGGCCCCTGCAGGCGGCTGTATCGGTCTTCGTCGGGGTACTGTACCTCAGCGACGTGCTGCGCCACGAACTCCGTGGCGCGCAGATCGCGCCCATTTCCGACCCAGTGCGCCGCTGTCTGTGCCGCGAACGTGAAGACGGCACCGGCCGGCGCATCGGTCGGGTTGTTCGGGTTGTTGTTCAGCGCGGTGATATGGCTGTTGTCGCAGGCCATCGCGGCCAGCATGACGACGCACCCAGCCACCGCCGAGACGATTCGCTTCTGCATGTTCGGTCTCTCCACTGGTGGCGGTTACGGCGTGACCTGCAACTGGATACCGAACGACTTCGGATTCGCCAGCGAGGCGAATTCGACGCCCTGGAAGTTCCCCGTCTGCGTGGAGAATTCCGGATCGATGTTCGGCACCTTGGTGCTGGTCCACAGGTTACGGCCGAAGAGCGCGATCTGGACCTGGGATGCGTGCAGCAAACTCGTGAGGTTAGGCGGCACGTCGAGCGAGAGCCGCACCTCGCGCAGTTTGAGGTAGCTGTCCCTGTAAATGAACGGCTCGTGAATCGGGAACAGGCTCTGGAAGTACTCCTCGGCCGTGACGACCGTGGTGTTCGCCTGTCCGGTGGCATCGTCGATGCCCTTGATCACGAGGCCCGGGTCGTTCCAGTCCTTGTCGCGGCCGTGGATCGTCGACGCGAGCACGCCCGTGTACTCGCCGAAGAAGTTCGTGACGCTGAAGATCGAGCCGCCCTCGTGGATGTCGAGGAGGCCGGACACCGTGAGGCGCTTGTAGCGGAACTCGTTGTTCCAGCCGCCGGTCCAGTCCGGCTGCACGGTGCCCAACACAGCCTGCGGGCCGAGCTGCGGCAGACCGTCGTGCAGGAGCAGCTGATGCGTGGTCGGGTCGCGCAGGAACTGGTAGCCATAGAGCGCGCCGTACGGCTGGCCCTTGCGGGCCTCTTCGGTGAGGTACCACGAGCCGCCCAACACGATCGTCTGGACGTCGTTGGTGAGCGCGTCGACGCGGCTGTTGTTCTTGTTGAACGTGAACGTGGTGTTCCACTCGAAGTCGCCGCCTAACGCACGCACCGGCGTCACGTTGAGCGATGCTTCGTAGCCCTTGTTGGTGATCTTGCCGGCGTTGATCCACTTGTCCTGGAAGCCCGACGTCGGCGACACCGGCACGTTGATGATCTGGTTGGTCGTCGCCCGGGAGTAGTACGAGGCATCGACGGTCGCGCGGTCACCGAACAGGCCCAGCTCGAAGCCCACTTCGTTGGCGCGCGTGATTTCCGGCTTGAGTTCGGAGTTGGCCAACGCGTCGTCGAGCGTGTAGAGCGGCTGGCCACCGAACTTCGTGGACTGGCCATCGAAGGTGGTCAGCAGCGAGTACGCCGGAGCCGTGTTGCCGACCTTGGCGATCGAGCCGCGCAGCTTGAGGAACGTGAGCACGTTCGACTTGAGCGACGGGAGCGCGTCGGTGAGTACCATCGAGGTGTTCACCGAGGGATAGAAGTAGGAGTTCTTCCCCTTGGGCAGCGTGGATGACCAGTCGTTGCGCGCTGTGCCCTCGATGGTCCACCAGTTGTCCCACGTGAGCGAGGCGGAGCCGAACACGCTGTTCGTTTGGTCCTTCTCGTCGAACTGGGTAAGCGTTGGCGAGATGGCCGCGTTGCTGATGTTGTAGATGTTCGGGACCGAAATGCCTTGCGTCTGCTGTTGATTCCGATGGTAGTTCGCCTGGTGCTCACCTACCGCCGCGAGGGCATTCAGCTGCAGCCGGCTCGTGAGATCCTTCGTGGCATTGAGCAGCCCCTCGGTGGAGTAATCCGTCTGGCTTTCGTTGTAGAAGTTGAACGCGCCTTGATAGGCCAGATCTTCCAGGCCCGCGCCCGCCCAGCTCACGTTGCCCGACGCGACATCCTGCTGCGACTGCGCGTTGAAGATGTCACCGCCGGCGCGGCCTGTCGCGCTCAGCCAATCGGTGATCCGGTACGTTGCCGACACGGATCCGATGTACTGGTTCCGCGTGTCGGATTCCGGATTCATGTATTGGAGGAAGAACGGATTGCTGTGGTAGTTGCTGTTCCAGTTATAGCGGTTCCCGAACTGGTTGTAATCCATGTAGTGCTCACGGAGCTGATTCATGTCCACCTGGCGGCCGAACCAGACATCGAGTCCCTCGAGGATGCCTGCGTTGTAGCCGACGCCCGCCCGATTGAGCCCGTTGTTGCGGAGGAACTGGAGGCTGGCGGTGGTGGTGAACTTGTCGCCGATCTTGAGGTTGCCGGCGAGTGAGCTCGTCCACTTGTGGAAGAAGTTGTTGGGGACAATCCCGCTCTGGTTCTGCACACCCACAGCCATGCGGGCGTTCGACTTCTCACTGCCGCCATCTACCGCGAGGTTCGCCTCGAACGTCCCGCCGGTGTTGAAGAACGACGACACGTTGTCCGGATGTGCGATCCATGGCTGCTGCGCACCGGTGAACTGGTCGATCGGGCGGCCATCGAGACGCGGACCGAAGCTCTGGTCGTTGCCGTCCTGAATGCCGTCGCCTAACCCGTCGACGTAGCTGAATTGTCCGCCGGCGCCCTGGCCATAGAGGTTCTGGAAGTCGGGCAGGATGCCGACCTTGTCGAACGAGTAGCTGGTGTTGAGGTGCGTCTGGATCTTGCCGTCGGTGTTGGCGCCGTGCTTGGTGGTGATGATGACGGCGCCGTTGGCGGCCTCCGATCCATAGAGCGCGGCTGCGTTCGGTCCTTTGAGGACGGTGATCGACGAGATGTCGTCGGCGTTGATGTCGCTGATGGTGCTGCCGAAATCCCAGCCGCCGTTGGCATCGGAGCCGCGATCGCGTGTCGGGATCGCCACGCCGTCGATGACGTAGAGCGGCTCGTTATTGCCGGTGATCGACGCCGAGCCGCGGATACGAATGGCGACCGAGCCGCCTTGCGTGCCGGGCGACGTGACCTCGACGCCGGCGACCTTCGCGCCTAACTGCTCGACGAAGTTGTTGTTCGGCGACTGGGTGAGCTGTTCGTTGCTCACGGCCTGGGCCGAGGTGCCGAGCTGGCTCTTCTTCACTTGCTGGCCTTCGGCGACGGTGATCACGCCCTGCAATTGGACGGGCGCGACCTCGAGCGCGAAGTCGAGCGTGTTGGTGCCCGGCGTGAGCTTTGCGATCTGCGACCGCTCGCGATAGCCGATCAGGCGCGCGATGACGGTCACGGTTTGCCCGGCCTCACCACTCGGCAGGACGATGCGGTACGCGCCGTCGCTCCCGGCGATGCCGCCGAGTCGGGTGTTTTGGATGTAGACCGTGGCGTTGGGGAGCGGGGCCCCGCCCTCACCCGTCACGTGGCCCGTGAGGACGTCCTGGGCCGCGAGGACGGTGGGCACGAGCGCGAGCGCCGCTGCTGCGAACAATGCATGACGAATTCGAGCGTCCATGCTGCCTCCTGTTCCAAGTCGCTCGGGGATTTGGTAGACCACACCGGCAGAGACGTCAACGCATAGGTCGACGCCGCCAGTGGCGCGTTAGGCGGGGCGGAAACCGCCCGGCACGAGGGGTATGATGGAGCGGGGCCCGGGCACTGGTAGCACGCGCCGGGCAGGATTCACCAGAACTTGACGCAGCCTTGACAAACGCCGAGGCGGGCTCGGCCGCACGAGAGGCCACAGCACGCGCTCGCGCCGGGAATGTGAGGCGCTATGTCAGGGGAATGTTACGGACATATCAGAGCCGGCGACGCGCACACCGGTCCGAACCGAACCGCCGCGGCGGATGGAGTCCGCCGCGACGCCCGGCACCCTGCCTAACGGCCGAGCATCAACCGAATCGTGGCGCCGGGATGGACGGTAAACGGCACGGCCAGCGTGCGCGCCGAGACCGTCGGGACCGCGATCACGGCCAGGCGCGCGCCTGGATATACGAGCCGGGACGGCACCTTGATGGTCACCGTCTGCAGGGCATCCACCTTGCCGGCATCCAGACGCCGGGTGCCATCCGAGATGTACAGCTGGTAGTTGTTCGGCAGCACGTTCTGGAGCGTGATGAAGGCCGGCGCGCCCTGGTCCTGCGCCGACGGCGCGTGGTGGGTGCAGCCTGACAGTCCCACAGAGCAAGCCGCCAGTGCGGCGATGCCGACCGCAAGCGCGAACCGCCTCATCGATCATCCTCCGAACAGGGGCACGATGGTGACGCGCAGAATGTTCCCCGTGGGTCTCGTTAGGTCAAGGAGCGCGGGTGCATCGGTGCGACACGACGCGTACATTCCGATAGAAGAACGGTGCGCGGCCTACACTGCTGCCGCGCTCGCTGAGCGTACGCTGACCCTCCCGCCAATGACTAACGATCGACGCATGGCGCCCGGCGCGCCGGGTATCGAGCCGCGCTGGACGTCGAGTGCCAAGACCGGCGTCGGTACCTCGCTTTCCGGTTCGAGCCACGTGTGGTTCACCCTCAGTCACGGCATCTTCAACGAGATCTACTTCCCCGATGTCGACATGCCCTGCACGCGCGACATGGGCATGATCGTCACCAACGGCCAAGAATTCTTCTCCGAAGAAAAGCGGCACACGGTGCACGAGATCGCGCACATCGCGCCGGGCGTACCGGCGTTCCGCCTGCGCAACACGTGCGAGCACGGACGCTACCGCCTCGACAAGCACATCGTGTCATCCGTACGGCACGATACGGTGCTCCAGCAGACGAACTTCGTCCCGCTGCGCGGCACGCTCGCCGACTATCACCTCTACGTGCTGCTCTCCCCGCACCTCGGCTGCCGCGGCGCGGAGAACGTCGCGTGGCTGGACGAATACAAGGGCGTCCCGATGCTGTTCGCGCGGCGCGCCGACTATGCCCTCGCACTGGCATGCAGCGCGCCGTGGCTCGCGCGCAGCGTCGGCTTCGTCGGCGCCTCCGACGGCTGGCAGGACCTCGAGGCGCACAAGACGCTCACGTGGCAGTATGACGTCGCCGACTCCGGCAACGTCGCGCTCACCGGCGAGATCGACCTGGGCGCGTGCGGCGGCGAGTTCCTGCTTGCGTTAGGCTTTGGCCGCGATGACGCCAAGGCCGCGTTTGCCGCGCGGTCCGCGCTCTACCACGGATACGAGCGCACCCAGGCCGCGTACGTGCACGGCTGGCAGCAGTGGCAGCACGCGCTGCCGATCAACAAGGCCGGCATGCCGGGCGACCCCAAGGTGCGCGGTGTGAGTTCGGCCGCGCTCCGCGTGCACGAATCCAAGCGATTCGCGTCGGCGATCATCGCGAGTATGTCGATTCCGTGGGGCTTCGCCAAGGGCGACAACGACCTGGGCGGATACCATCTGGTGTGGCCGCGCGACCTCGTCGAAGCAGCCGGCGGGTTGCTCGCGGCGGGCGCGACCACGGACGCACATCGCGTGCTCAACTATCTCGCGGCGACGCAGGAGAGCGACGGCCACTGGGCGCAGAACATGTGGCTCGACGGCCTGCCGTACTGGAACGGCGTCCAATTGGACGAAGCGGCATTCCCGATCCTGCTCGTCGACCTGTTGCAGCGCGAGGACGAAATGTCGCTCGCCGACCTCGAGCGTGTGTGGCCTGTCGTTAGGCGCGCGGCGGCGTTCATCGCCCGCTGCGGCCCCGGCACGCCGCAGGACCGCTGGGAGGAGAACGCGGGCCTCTCGCCGTTCACGCTTGCGGTGGAGATCGCCGCCCTGCTCTCGGCCGCGCAATTGGCCGAGCAACACGGCGAGATGGATATCGCGC
>Ga0070679_100005818_pt1 | contig 11443 bp, 11 predicted proteins | sample KBSC63BmetaG_FD_65652 | JGI IMG/M metagenome (GOLD analysis project Ga0070679, IMG submission 65652) | Corn rhizosphere microbial communities from Kellogg Biological Station, Michigan, USA - KBS C6-3B metaG | ecosystem: Host-associated > Plants > Roots > Rhizosphere | place: USA: Michigan... | reverse complement strand
TACGCTAACCAACTTGTGAGGCCAACGCTTTATACGATCAGAGGAAAAGCGAAGATCCGATTGCCGTCGACCACCCGGCCTTTTGTTCATGCGGCTCGTGCCTCGAAAAGCTCTCTATGAAATGGCCATTTTGTTGAAGAGGCCTTTTTCTCGAATCGCCTTTTTATTGAGATCGCCTCTTATTTAGATCGCCTTTTATTGAAGTGGCCTTTCGCTCTCCTCCGCGTCTCCGCGCCTCTCTGCGGCTCTGCGTCAAAAAAGTCCGACCCCCCACAAACGACCGATGCACGAAGGGCCAGGACTGAGTCCTGGCCCTCGTTGCATCACGATCCAGCGGGCGCGTTACGCCGTGGCGACCGGCTTCGCGAGGCGGCTCTTTCGGCGCGCGGCCGCGTTGCGATGAATGAGACCCTTGCGCGCGGCACGATCGAGCAGCTGCACGGCGATGGTCTTCGTGGCCGCATCCGCATTCGGAGCCGCGGCATTCTTGAGCGCCGTCCGAAGCGCGGAGCGCTGGGCGCGGTTCCGAATGGCGGCGGCGCGGGACTTCCGCATGTTCTTTTTCGCGGAGGCGATGTTGGGCACGAAACTCTCCAGATGCGCGGTGCGAAAGGGGCTGGAATGGAGCCCGAAACCTAAGCGGCCGCGGCGCTTTATGTCAAGGCGCTACATTACTTTGACACGCGTACACGCCGCCGCTACCTTACGCGCCGACGCCCCTCCGCCCGCCCACCCCGGACCCCCCGCGTCGCATTGGACCAAAGCACGCTCACGAACGTCCTGCTCACCATACCGGTGCTCCTCTTCGCGCTCGTCGCGCACGAGTGGGCGCACGCCTTCGCCGCCCTCAAACAGGGCGACCCCACGGCACTCGAAGCGGGACGGCTGACGTTCAATCCGGTCAAGCACATCGATCCGTTCATGACGATCATCCTCCCCGCGCTGCTGCTGATCTCGTCGCACGGGCAGATCGCGCTGGGTGGAGCGAAGCCGTGCCCGGTGAACCCGGCGAATTTTCGCAACTACAGGCGCGGCGACATCATCGTCTCACTCGCCGGTGTGACGATGAACCTGTTCCTCGCGCTACTCTCCGCTGCGCTCTTTCTCGTCATCGGAGTCGTCGGGCAGTCGATCCCCAACGCCACCTCCGTATTCGCGCTCCTGCAACAGATGCTGCAGATCAGCGTGCTGTACAACGTGCTGCTCTTCTTCTTCAATCTGCTCCCGATTCCGCCGCTCGACGGCTCGCACGTCATCGCGCACTTCCTGCCGCCGGCGGTCGCGGTCCAATACGCGCGCATCAGCCGGTACGGACTGCTGATTCTGGTCGGCCTGCTCTACTTTGGAGGAAATGTTCTGAACGTGCTCCTCTCGCCCGTGGGCCTCGTCGTGCATGCGCTCATGCGTCCCGTGCTCCCCTTCGCGCTCGGATTCCAGTGACGGCCACGCTCACCCCGCCTGACGCGTCGCCCGCGCCGTTCGTCGTCGAGCTCGAGGCGTTCTCCGGACCGCTCGACCTCCTGCTCACCCTCATTCGCGAGGAGCAGGTCGAGATCGCGGACATCCCGATCGCGCGCATCTGCGAGCAGTTTCTCCTCCGCATTCACTCGCTCGGACTCGGCGAGGCCGCCGAGTATCTCGAGATGGCCGCGAGCCTGCTGCGCATCAAGGTGCAGATGCTCCTCCCGCGCCGCGGCGACGAAGAGGAGTGGGACGATCCGCGCGCGGAGCTCGTGCGGCGCCTGCTCGAGTACCAGCAGATGCGCGAGGTGGTGGACATCCTCCAGCATCGCGGCGACGACCGGCGCGACCGCTTCGCGCGCGGCTATCTGCCGCAGCCCGTCGCGGCGCCGCTCGCCCCGCTCGCGCTCACGCTCCCCGAGCTCCTCGCCGCCGTGGATCGCGTGCTCCGCATCTCGCGCGAGCCCGTGCTCCACGATGTCGTTGCGCGCGCCCTCGATGTGGATGGTGCGATCGACACGATTCTCTCCGTGCTAGCGCATCGCGGCCACGCCTGGTGGCGCGACGTCGTCGCGGCGGACGCCGCCCCCTGGCAAGTCCTCTCGGCGCTGCTCGCGCTGCTCGAGCTCGCGCGGCGCAGCGAGCTGCGACTCCTGCAGCGCCGCCCATTCGCGAACGTGGAGATCATGCGTGACGCCGCTAGCGAAGCTGCTTGAGGCCGCGCTCTTCGCGAGCGGACGCCCACTCCCGATGAACGAGCTCGCCGCCCTCGATCCTTCAGCGACGGCGGAGGAGCTGACGACCGCGCTCGACGAGATGCGAGGGCGCTACGACACGGAGGGCCACGGCATCGAGCTCGTCGAGCTCGGCGGAGGCTGGCAGATCCTCACGCGGCCGGAGTACACCGAGACCATCGAGCGCGCGCAGCTCGCCACGCGACCGCAGCGACTTTCCGCGGCCGCGCTCGAGACGCTCGCGATCGTCGCCTACCGGCAACCGATCGGACGCGCCGAGATCGAGGAGATTCGCGGCGTGGCCGTGGGCGGCATGTTGCGCACGCTCCTCGAGCGCGGACTCATCGACGTCGTCGGCCGCGCCGAGGGGCTGGGCCGCCCGCTGCTCTACGGCACGACGCCGGTGTTCCTCGAGCAGTTCGCGCTCCGGCACCTGGGCGAGCTGCCGCGCGCCGACGAGCTCGCGGTCGCGCTGCGCGCCCAGCCGCGGGCGCTATGACCGCGGACACCACGATGCGCATTCAGCGCGCGCTCGCTCGCGCCGGCGTCGCGTCGCGCCGCAAGGCGGAGGACCTCGTGTCCGCCGGTCGCGTGACCGTGAACGGCGCTCCGGCGCAGCTCGGCCAGGTCGTGGATCCGCACTCCGACAAGATCGCGGTGGACGGCACGATCGTGCGGCCGCCCAAGCTCGAACAGTGGCTCGTGCTCAACAAGCCACCGGGCGTCGTCACTACGCGCTCGGACACCGAAGGACGGGAAACGGTGTATGACCTCCTTCCGAAAATTCCCGGGTTGTCATACGTCGGCAGACTCGACTATCTCACCGAAGGCGTACTGCTCTTCACGACCGATGGCATCGCGGCGAACGCGCTCACCCATCCGAGCCGCGGCGTCGAGCGCACCTACGTCGCTACCGTGCGCGGCGACGCCGCGGCGGCCGTGCGCAGCGCGCGCCTCGGTGTGCAGCTCGACGACGGGCTGGTCATCCCGCAGGACATCAGCGCCACGCCGATCTCCGGCCGTGGCATGTGGGAGCTCGAGATCACGATCAGCGAGGGGAAGAATCACGAGGTGCGCCGTTTCTGCCAGGCGCTCGACCTCTTCGTGCAGCGGCTCGTGCGCGTGCGCTACGGCCCGGTCAAGCTGGGCCAGCTGCCCAGCGGCGAGACGCGCCCGCTGTCCAATCGCGAGCACGAGATCATCACCGCGCTCACCGCTCGAGCGCGCTAGCCGGATCACGTCATGAACCTGGGAAGTGAGAGCGGAGCCGCGCGCACCACCGCGCCGGCCGATTCGTCGATGGTGCATGCGCTGCTCGAGCAGGTCGCCCGGCGCGTGGTTGGCCAGGAGTACATGGTCGAGCGGCTCCTCATCGGGCTGCTCACCGGCGGCCACGTGCTCCTCGAGGGCGTGCCGGGACTCGCCAAGACGCTCACGGTGAAAACGCTCGCGGAAACGATCGACACGTCGTTCCAGCGCATCCAGTTCACCCCCGACCTGCTCCCCGCCGACGTCCTCGGCACGCAGATCTTCGACCAGCAGACGGGCGAGTTTCGCGCGAAGAAGGGCCCGATCTTCGCGAACATCATTCTGGCGGACGAGATCAACCGCGCCCCGGCAAAGGTGCAGGCGGCCCTGCTCGAGGCGATGCAGGAGAAGCAGGTGACGATCGGCAACACGACGTACGTGCTCGAGGAGCCGTTCCTGGTGCTCGCCACGCAGAACCCGATCGAGCAGGAAGGGACGTACGCGCTGCCCGAGGCGCAGGTCGACCGGTTCATGCTCAAGCTGCACGTGGGCTATCCGTCGCGCGCGGAGGAAAAGGAGATCATGCGGCGCATGGCGGGCGGCCAGGCGATCCCGATCGAGCACGCGGCCACGCCGCAGGCCATCCTCGACGCGCGGCGGCGCATCACGGAGCTCTACGTGGACGACCGCATCGTCGACTACATCGTCGACATCGTGCACGCGACGCGCGCGCCCGCGGAGGCGGGGCTCAAGGATCTGGCTCCGCTCATCGAGTATGGCGCGAGCCCGCGCGCCACGATCTTCCTCGCGCAGGCGTCGCGCGCGCACGCGTTTCTGCGCGGGCGCACGTTCGTCACGCCGGACGACGTGAAGGCGATCGCGCCCGACGTGCTGCGGCATCGCGTGCTCACCACGTACGAGGCGGAGGCGGAAGAGGTGACGAGCGACGCGATCGTGACGCGCGTGCTGGCGGCGATCGAGGCACCCTGATGGGGGCGGTGGTCTCGCCCGAGATGCTGCGGCAGGTACGCCTGCTGGAGCTGCGCACGCGCGGTCTCGTGAACACGGTGTTCAGCGGCGAGTACCACTCGGTGTTCAAGGGGCAGGGGATGGAGTTCGCGGAAGTGCGCGAGTACCTCCCCGGCGACGAGGTGCGTTCGATCGACTGGAACGTCACCGCGCGCATGCGGCACCCGTACGTCAAGCGCTACATCGAGGAGCGCGAGCTCACCGTGATGCTCGCCGCGGATCTCTCGGGCTCGCAGCGCTTCGGCACCGTGTCGCGCTTCAAGAGCGAGCTCACCACCGAGCTCGCGGCCGTCCTCGCGATGTCGGCCATCCGCAACAACGACCGCGTGGGCACGCTGATGTTCACCGACCGCATCGAGCACGTCGTGCCGCCGCGCAAGGGACGGCGCCACGCGTTGCGCGTGATTCGCGATCTCCTCTTGCTCGAGCCGGAAGGACGCGGCACGGACATCGGCGGCGCCGTGGACTATCTCATGAAGATGCTCACGCAGCGCGCGATCGTCTTTCTGCTCTCGGACTTCGTGGACACCGGCGCCGAGCGTCCGCTCAAGCTGCTCGCGCACAAGCACGACGTCGTCGCGGTGACGGTGGAGGATCCGCGCGAGCGCGAGCTGCCCGACATCGGGCTGGCACGCTTCGCCGATCCGGAGACCGGCGGCACGGTGGAGGTAAACACCAGCGATCCGCGCGTGCGCGCCGGCTACGAGTCGGCGTTGCGGTCGGAGCGCGACGCGCGCACGCATCTGCTGCGCCGGCTCGCCATCGATGAGATCGCGGTGCGGACCGATCGCAGCTACGTGGAGCCGCTGCTCAGATTCTTTCGGCGGCGCGACATCCGGCGGCGGCGATGATCGCGCTCGCGCTCGTGCTCGCGCTGCAGGGCGCGCCAGCGCCGCCGGTGCAGCTGGGTGTGTCGCTGCAGCCGGACACGGTGACGGTGGGCCAGCACTTCCTGCTCCGGCTTCGCGTGCGTGCGCCGCTCGGCGCAGTGATCGGCTTTCCCGTGGGTCCCGACAGCTCCGCCGCCGTCGAGGCGGTGGATCCGCGCCGCGAGCAGGCAGCCGCGGACACGCGCGCGGTGGATCGCACAGCGATCTACCGGCTCGTCGCGTGGCGCACCGGCGCCCAACGCATCGCGCTCGGCGCCGTCGTGGTGTCGCTGGGCGGCGCGGACGCGCGCTATGCGGTCCCCGATCCCACGATCGTGGTGGTGAGCGTGCGGCCGCGGGACTCCACGGGAACGATTCCGCGCGACGCGCGGTCCGTGCTCGTGGCGCCGCCGAGCCTGTGGCCGTGGATCGCCGGCGGAGTGCTCGCGCTGGCGCTCCTCGCGCGGGGCATCCGGCGCTTCGTGCGGCGCGCGAGGCGACGCGAGTCGCGCGGCCGCGCGCTCGCGCTGGCGAAGCTCGGCTTCGAGCGCATCGAGTCGCTCGGACTCCTCGCCGCGGGTGAGCGCGGCCGCTACGTGGCGCTCCACATCGACGTGCTGCGCGAGTATCTGTCGCGCCGTATCCCCGAGGCGGCTCTCTCGCTCACGACCACGGAGCTGCTCGCCGCGCTCCAGGCGGACGCGCCGGTGCCGCTGCCGCGTCTCGTCCCCGTGCTGGCGGCGGCCGATCTCATCAAGTACGCCAATCGTCCCGTCACCGAATCACGCGCGATCGAGCTCGCCGCGGAAACGCGCGGGCTCGTGATGGCGGTGGAGCAGGCGGTGCAGCACCGCGCGCAACAGGCGCCGTCGCCGGAGCGCGCCGCGTGAGCGACCTGCTCGCCATCGACTTCGCGTCGCCCTGGGTGCTGCTGCTCCTGCTCCTGCTCCCGTGCTGGTGGCTTTGGCGGCGCCGGCGCCGCGCCCCGGCGATCGTCTTCTCGCGCACCGACGTGCTCGCGCGCGGACGCCGCGGTGGCGCGCTCGCGCGCCGCGTGCTCGGCACGCTGCGCGTGCTCCTCATCGCGGGGCTCATCGTCGCGCTGGCGCGCCCGCGATCGGGCGCGCACACGGAGAACATCGACACCGAAGGGATCAACATCGTCATCGCGATCGATCTCTCCAGCTCGATGCTCTCGGAGGACTTTCAGCCGCAAAACCGGCTCGAAGTCGCGAAGGAGAAGGTCAAGCAGTTCATCCTCGGCCGGCACAGCGATCGCATCGGCCTGGTGGCGTTCGCGGGCGAGGCGCTCACGCAGGTGCCGCTCACGGTCGACTATCCCGTGCTGCTGGCGGCCGTCGACAACCTGCAGGCTGGGCAGCTCGAAGACGGCACGGCCATCGGCACCGCCATCGCGACCGCGGCCAACCGGCTTCGCACCGCGCCCGGTCACTCCCGCGTGCTCATTCTGCTCACCGATGGCGAGAACAATCGCGGCGCGATCGACCCGCGCACGGCGGCGCAGGCGGCTGCCGCCGTGGGCGTGAAGATCTACACCATCGGCGCGGGCACCGAGGGCATGGCGCCCGTGCCGGTGGGGCGCGGGCTCATGGGGATGCGCTACGAATATCGTCCGGTGGAGATCGACGAGGGGCTGCTGCGCGACGTGGCGACCACCACCGGCGGCCGCTACTTTCGCGCCGTGGACGCCGCCGCGCTGCAGCGCATCTACGCGCAGATCGATCAGCTCGAGCAGGAGCCCGTGCGCGCGCACACGTACGTGCGGTACACGGACGAATACCGATGGCCGCTGGCCGTCGCGCTCATCGCGCTGGCGCTCGAGGCGCTGATCAGCGTGTGGAAGGGGCCGCTCCCGTGATTCCGTACGTGGATGTGCCGTGGGCGCTCGTCGCCACCCCGGCGCTGGCGCTCGCGGTCGCGCTGCTGCTCCTCTGGTCCTATCGCCGCCGCGCGCGCCGGCTACGCCGCCTCGCGTCGGACGCGCTCATCACCCGGCTCGTTCCGCCATCGTCCTCCCGCTCGCCGTGGGTGCGCGCGCTGCTGCAGGGTACCGCGGTGCTCTGCGCTGGCGTCGCGTTCGCCGGACCGCGATGGGGCACCGAACAGACGGTCGAGCGCGGCAGCGGCGTGGACATGGTGCTGGCGCTCGACGCGTCGCTCTCCATGCTCGCGACCGATGCACGTCCGAATCGTCTTGAGCGTATGAAGGAAGAGGCCCGCCGTTTGCTCGCACTCTCCACGGGCGACCGGGTTGGCCTCATCGCGTTCGCGGGGCGAAGCTACATTCTCACCCCGCTCACGGTGGATCGCGGCGCGCTCGAGCTCTTTCTCGACAATCTCGATCCGTCGGTGGTCGGTCAGGCCGGAAGCTCGCTCTCGCGCGCGATCCGTCAGGGTACCGACCTGCTCGTGGCGACGCAGACGTCGAGCGACCGCGCCCTCATCGTGATGAGCGACGGCGAGGCGTTCGAGCCGGTGGAGGAGGTGACCGCCGCGGCCGCGCACGCGGCGGAGGCGGGGGTGACGGTGATCGCCGTAGGATTCGGCACCGAGCAGGGCGCGACGATACCGCAGCGCAGCGCGCAGGGCACCTCGTTGAAGCGAGACGAAGATGGACGCATCGTGACGACGCGATACACACCGGAAATGCTGCAGGCCGCCGTGACGGCCGCGCACGGCGTCTTCATCGATGCCGCCGCGACGGACAAGGCCGTACGCATTCGCGCCGCCCTGGCGTCGCTGCGCCGGCAAGCGCGCGCCACCGAGAGCGAGAGCACGCGCCGCGCGCGCTTCCAGCTCTTTCTCATCCCCGCGCTCCTGCTCGTGCTGCTCGACACGCTGCTCGCGCACCGCCGCGGACGCCGCCGCCGCGCCCCCGCAGCCGCGAGCGTCGCGGCCGCGATCGTCCTGTGCATGCTCTGCACTCCGGCCGCCGTGCGCGCGGAATCCGGCGACACCGCGGACCAGCTCTACCAGGCCGGCCGGTACGCCGAGGCCGCGGCCGCCTATCAACGCGAGATCCAGGAGCACAAGGACTCTCCGCGCCTCGAGTACAATCTCGGCACCGCGCTCCTGCGCGCCGGCCAATTCGACGACGCCGTGGCCGCGCTCGAGCGCGCGGCCACCGCAGCCACCACCCCCGACCTTCGCTATAGCGCGCTGTACAACCTCGGGCTCGCGTACCTCAAGCAGGCGCGCGACACGAAGTCGAGCGACGCGTCTGCCGCGCTCGGAGCCGCCGCCGAGGCGTACAAGCGCGCGCTGCAGCTTCGACCGCAGGAGTTCGCGGCGAAGTGGAACTACGAGCTCGCGGTGAACGAGAAATCCCATGGCGGCGGCGGGGGACAGCCCAAGCCCAACCCCAACGCGAAGCCGCAGGCGCCGAAACCGTCGTCGAATCTCGACAAGCGGCAGGCCGAGGAGCTCCTGAGCAGCGCGCAGCGTGAGGAGCGCGACGTGCAGGCGCGCAAGCAGCGCGAGAACCAGCCCGAGCGTCCGCCGGCGGGGAAGGACTGGTGATCGGCGCCATCATCGCCATCGCCGCGCAGCTGGCGCTGCCGCAGCACGCGACGCGCCAGGGCGCGGACGTCCCGGCGATCGTCACGCGCGCGCAGATCGACACGAGCGCGCTCGTGAACTTTCGCGTGCTCGTGCAGCCCGAAACGGTCTACGTGGGGCAGCAGGCGAACTATCAGCTCGGCGTCTTCCTCGATGAGTCCGTGCGCGACCGCATGCGCCGCATGGAGGCGCTCGCGCCCGAGATGCGATCGATGATGGCGTACGAGCCGCCGGCGCCGCTCGCGAATTTTCCGCTGCGCAATGCCGCGGGGCACCGGTACGAGGTGCACGTCTACCAGCGTCCGATTTTTCCGCTCAGCGCGGGCCGCGTCGCCATCCCGCCCGCGCGGCTCCTCTACGCGATGCCGCTGTCGTACAGCTTCTTCAGCCGCGAGGAAAGCTTCGAGCTGCGGAGCGACAGCGCGGTGGTCGTCGCCGTCGATCCGCCGCAGGCGGGGCGTCCCGCCGACTGGACCGGCGCGGTGGGCTCACTGCGCCTGAGCAGCGCGGTGGACAGCGCCGCCGCGCGCGTGGGCGACGCGATGCGGCTCGTCGTGCGCGTGAGCGGCGAGGGGAACGTCAAGCTCCTCCCGCGTCCGGCGCTCTCCTTGTCGTGGGCCACGACGACGGCCGAGGGCGAGCGCGTGATGCTCTCGGCGGACTCGATGCACATCGGCGGCACCAAGGAGTTCGATTGGGTGGTGACGCCGCGCGTCGCCGGGCGCGTGCAGGTGCCGCCGCTCCGCTATCCGTATTTCGACCCGTACGCGCGGCAGTACGCGGTGGCGGAGAGCCAACCGGTGGCGCTCGTGATCGCCGCCGGTGCGCTCGCCGCGGCCGACACGAGCACCGCCGCGCCTCCCGCGCGCTGGATGATCCGCACCGCCTATCGCGGGTCGCTTCCCGCGCCGCTCTACAGATCGCGCGCGCTCCTCCTCGCGCTCCTGCTCGTTCCCGTGCCCGCGCTCGTGCTCGTCGCCGCGCGGCGTCCGCGCCGCCGCGCGCGCACCGCGTCGCCCGCCGTCGTGCTGCGCACCCTCGCGCATCGCGAGGCCGAAAGCGCCGAGGCGCGCACGGTGCGCCGCGCCTTCCTTCGCGCCGCGGCCTCCCGCCTCGACGCGCCCGCGACGCTCCTCGCCGAGCCGGCGACGCTGCGCCATCTCGCGCTGCGATCGGGCGTCACCGCGGCGACCGCGGATCGCGCGCAGGCGTTCGTCGCCGAGCTGAACGGCGCGGCGTTCGACGTCCAGGGACGCTGGCCCTCGGGCGGCGTGCAACGCGCCTACGATCTGTATCGCGCGATCGACCGCGAGGCCCGGCCGCCGCGCAGGCGCCGCGCGACCGTCGCGATCGCGGTGCTCCTGCTCGCGGCGGCGGTCGGCGCGCGCGCGGCGGATGCCGATGCGGCGCTCTTCGCGCGCGGCGTCGAATCGTACGCGCACGGGCAGTACGTGAGCGCCGAGCAGGAGTTCGGAGCGCTCGCGGCGCACGAGCCGCGCGCCGCCGATGCCTGGGCCAACCTCGGCACCGCGGCGTATTCCGCCGGCGACACCGCGCGCGCGATGGTCGGCTGGCAGCGCGCGCTCCGCCTCGAGCCACTCGCCGCCGACGTGCGCGACCGCATCGATCTCATCGCGCCGGCGAGCGCGGCGTCGCCCGGCTTCGTGCCGGCCATACCGCCGGCGCCGCTCGCGCTCTTCGCCGCGGCACTCTGGATGGCGGCATGGATGCTTCTCGCGTGGCACGCGCGCACGCGCGGCCCCGACGCGCCGCCACTTCGCGCGGGCGTCCCGATCCTGCTCGCGGGCGCGGCGCTGTGTCTCGCCGCCGCAACGGCCGCGCTCGACCGCCGCATCAACGCGCCGAACGTGGCCGTCATCGCGCACGATACCCCCTTGCGCGCGCTCCCCGCGCTCGGCGCCGATCGCGGGCCGACGCTGCGCACCGGCGACGTCGCGCTCGTGGTGGAAGAGCAGGGGGCGTGGGCGCGCGTGTCCGCGGATGGCGGGCGCTCGGGATGGATGGACGCGTCCGCGCTCGACCCGATCCCGCACGATTGACGCTCGTTCGCCGCGGCCGGTAGCTTTGCGGGATGCCCCGCATCGCCGTGCTCGCGCGAACCGTGGTCGACCAGATCGCCGCGGGCGAGGTCGTCGAACGTCCCGCATCCGTCGTGAAGGAGCTCGTCGAGAACTCGCTCGACGCCGGCGCCGCGTCGATCGACATCGCCGTGGACGACGGCGGCCGCGCACGCATTCGGGTCGCCGATGACGGGGTGGGGATGGAGCGCGCCGACGCCGTGCTCGCCCTCGAGCGCCACGCCACCTCGAAGATTCAGCAGGCGAACGATCTCGTCGGCGTGGTGAGCTTCGGCTTCCGCGGCGAGGCGCTGCCGGCCATCGCGTCGGTATCCGAGCTCGAGGTGGAGACGGCACCGGCGGATGGAGCGGGCACGCGCATCCGTGTCGTCGGCGGCGAAGTGGGCGAAGCGATCGACGCCGCGCGCCGCCGCGGCACCACGGT
>Ga0070679_100005817_pt1 | contig 11444 bp, 7 predicted proteins | sample KBSC63BmetaG_FD_65652 | JGI IMG/M metagenome (GOLD analysis project Ga0070679, IMG submission 65652) | Corn rhizosphere microbial communities from Kellogg Biological Station, Michigan, USA - KBS C6-3B metaG | ecosystem: Host-associated > Plants > Roots > Rhizosphere | place: USA: Michigan... | reverse complement strand
CCTTCGATCACCATCATCGACGCCGCCGGCACGTCGACGCCGACCTCGATCACCGTCGTGGCCACGAGCACGCGCAGCTCGCCGGCACGAAACGCGCGCATTACGCGATCGCGATCCGCCGTCGGCAGCCGCCCGTGCACCACGCCCATCGGCACGTCGCCGAGCTCGCTCGCCAGCCAATCGGCCGCTTCGGTCACGTCCGCGAGCTTGATGTCGGCGGCCTCGAGGCGCTCCGACTCCTCGATGAGCGGGCACACCCAATAGGCCTGCCGCCCGGCGTCGAGCGCGGCGCGCAGCTCCTTGAGCGCCCGCGCCCGGCCGGTCTGTGAAAAGAGCACGCGCGTCGCCGGCGGCTCGCGCCCGGGCGGCAGCTCGTCGAGGATCGTGAGATCGAGATCGCCGTAGGCGGTGAGCGCGAGCGTGCGCGGGATCGGCGTCGCCGTCATGACGAGCAGGTGCGGCGCCGCGCGCGCGCCCGCGTGCAGCATGCCGCCCTTGTCGCGCAGGAGCGCGCGCTGCGCCACGCCGAAGCGGTGCTGCTCGTCGATCACCACCATGCCGAGCCGCTCAAAGGCGACCCGCTCGGCGAGCAGCGCATGCGTGCCGACGACGATGTCGAGCTTGCCCGCCGCGAGCAGCGCCAGCTGCGACTCGCGCGCCGCCCGCGGCGTCGACGCCGTGAGCAGCGCCAGCGAGCGCCCGGTCGCCTCCGCCCACGCCGACAGCGTGCGCGCGTGCTGCTCGGCGAGGATCTCGGTCGGCGCCATGATCGCCGCCTGAAAGCCCGACGCCACCGCCAGCTCGCACGCGGCGAACGCCACCACCGTCTTGCCCGAGCCGACGTCGCCCTGCAGCAGGCGATGCATCGGGTGCGGATCGGCCAGATCCTTCGCCACCTCGGCGATGGCCCGTCGCTGCGCGCCGGTCGGCGAAAACGGCAGCGCCTTGAAGAAGCGCGCCAGCGCCCGCTCCGGCTCTTTGGCCGCCGCCAGCGCCAGCCCCGCTTCGCGCCGCGCGGTGCCGCGCCGCCGCGCCAGCCCGAGCTGCAAGAAGAAGAACTCGTCGAACACCAGCCGCCGCTGCGATGGTGACACGCCGTCGTTGAGCGCACGCAGCGCCTCGGCCGGCAGATCCACGGGCGGCAGGTGCAGCGCGGCAATGGCGTCGGCCTGCGAGCCGAGCGCGTGCCGCTCGGCAATGGCGCGCGGGATGCCGTCGGGGATCTCGCCAGCGAAGCGCTCGACCACGGCGCGGCACAGCTTCTCGACGGTGCGCCCGGGCACGCCCTCGACCTCGGGGTAGCGCACGCGCACGCCGGCGCCGCTGGCGACGTCGTCCTCGGGCGCTTCGAGGATCGTCTCCGGATGGATCATCTCGCGCGCGCCCTTGCGATCGCGCACCACGCCCGACACGAGGAAGCGCACGCCGACGGCGAAGCGCTGCATCATGCCGCCGCGGAAGTGGAACCAGCGCGCGCCGAGCTCGGCGCCGTCGTCGCCGGCGAAGGTGACCTCGAGGATGCGCCGCCCGCGGCCGAACGCCACGCGCGCCTTCTTCACGGTGCCGCGCGTGACCGCCAGCTGCCCGACGGCGAGCGACGCGATCGGCACGAGCTCGCGCAAATCGTCCCAGCGCCGCGGCAGAAAATGCAGGATGTCGCCGACGGTGGCCAGCTCGCGCTCCGCCAGCTTCTGCGCCGTCGCCGGCCCCACGCCGGGCAACCCGAGAAGCGGCGTGCCGAGCGCGAGCGAGCCCTCGCGCGTCGTCGCCGGCTGCAGCACGCGCGCCTTTTGCGGCGGCGGCGCGGCCACCGGCTTCTCGTTGGCCAGCACCGCGCAGTAGCGCAGGCCGGCGGCAACGAGCCGCTCGCGCTCGGCCTTCGGCAGCACGTCCCAGCGCTTGATGTCGCGCGCCCAGGTGCGCAGCCGCTCCTTGCGCTCGGCACCGATGAAGCCCGCGACGCCGGCGGCCGACAGCACCAGCCGGTCGCCGAAGTCGGCGACGCCGGGATCGGCGAACGCATCGCGCAGCTGCTTGCGCCACGCGTCGAGCGCGTCGTCGTACGACATCACGGTTGGAAGAATACTAGCGACTAGCGATAGGTGAAGCGGAGTTCATAGTCGCAGATGTGGAAGATATCGCCCTCGTCGATGCGCTTGTTGTCGATGCGCATCCCCTTGTAGTCGATCCCGTTCGTCGACCCGAGGTCCTTGATGTAGAACATCCCGTTGCGCCGGATCACCGCCGCATGCTTGCGCGAGATGTTGCCGTCCTTGATCGCCAGATCCGACGACTTCGATCCGCGCCCGATGATGAACTGATCCTTGTCGATCGGGATGCGCTGGTTGTTGAACACCAGGAACAACACCGGCGCCGTGCCGTTCGACGGCTCGGGCGTGATGCGCGGATTGGGCGGCGCCGGCGTGGCCCGCGCCGGACGCGGCGGCGGCATCGGCGGCGCGCCCGGCCGCGCGTTGAGCGCCGGCGAGCTGCCGGTCTGGTTCGCCGACGGCGCCGGCGGCGGCATCGGCGGCCGCGCCGGCGGACGCGCGTGCGCGTTGTTGTTGTTGCCACCGAGGGTCGGGCCGTTGGTGCCCGCCTGCTGCGGCACCGACGGAGACGACGGCGGCGCCGCGCCCGCGTTGTAATTCTTCGAGCGGGCGTAGAACCGCATCGCCTCGTTGATGAGGTAATCGATGGAGCAATCGAAGTCGTTGGCCATCTGCTCGAACGTCTCCCAGAGGACGTCTCGGCAGTAGAAGTGGCGCATCGTCTTCTTGCTCTGGTCCATCGCTCCTTGCCCCTGGCCCTGCATCTCACGCGACCCGAAAGCCGGCTCGGGACTCGTAGGCCCCAGCCGCCTATCCTGGCCTAAAACGGGGATTTTCGCCACTATTTAAACCCTCCCCGCTCGTTAGCGGTGCTTTTGCAGCTGCGCGACGGCCTCACCGGCGACCTTGCGCGCGACTGCGTTCTTCGAGCCCATCTCCGTCTGCAAAGGCGGCAGCGCCGTCGGCCCCACCAGCACGAGGTCATGCACCACGTAGCTGTCGAGATCTTCCTGTTTGTACTTCTTCGCCGGATCGAGGGCCTCGAGCACCGGCACCACCGCCTTGTCCTTGCCCGCCGCCAGCGCCGCTTCGACCGAGCGCCAGCGCACCGTCTCGTCGGCGTCGTGCATGAGACCGACGAGCCCGCTCACCGACGTCGGCATCTTCTCGAGCAGCTGGAAGGCCGACTCGCGCACCTTGCCCGGCGCCTTCTTGTCGGCGGCGATGCGCAGCGCCGCCGCCTGCAGCGACGAGTCGCCGACCTCGACGTGGCCCTGCGCCAACGCCAGGAGCGCCTTCTCGCGCGCCGCCTCGTCGTGCGCGTGCTCCGCCTGGTCGATGAGGAACGCGGTGGCGCGCGGCCCGCCGATGAGCCCGAGCGCCTGCAGCGCCTGCTCGTCGAGCGCGCGCGGCCCCGCCTTCTGGATGCGCGCGATCAGATCGTCGGCCGCCCGCGCGCGCGCGTCGCGATCGGCGACCTTGCCGAAAATAGCCGCCGCCGCCACCAGCTGCGACGAGCCCGGCTGCATCAGCTCGCTCAGGCGCGGCGCCGCCTTCGGCCCGATCGCCGTCAGGATCTGCTCCGACGAATGGCCGCCCGCCGACATGCGACCGTTCAGATCGGCCGTCGTCCACTCGATGAGCGCCGTGTCCGCCGCCGCGCGATCGTCGGGCGCCGCGTCCTTGCGCAGGAGAAAGAGCGCGTCCTTGGCCTCGCGCTGCGCCCGCGTCGTCGCCGCGCCGGCGATGCCCGAGCCGCGCGCCACCTCGGCCAGACGCGGCACCGCGTCGTGGATGATGGCCTTGCGATCCTTGTCGTCGACGTTCGCCAGGTCACCGATCGCGTCCTGCGCCATGCCGATCTCGACGAGCGCCGCCAGCGCCTGCCCGCGCAGCGATGGGTCGAGGCTGTTCTTGCCGAGCGCGTCGCGCAGCTTGCGCGGACCCCGCTCGGTCTCCTTCCAGCGCGCAATCTTCTCGGGCGTCGGATCGCAGCCGCCGGCCGACAACACCAGCTGAGCGACGACGACGCAGACCCATGCGCGTCTCACGACGAGAACCGTAACCGCCCAACCTTTGCCACGTCAAGGCGAACCGGGTTAGGCTCGACGGCCGTGCGCGCGATCGTCATGTCGTTGGTGCTCCTGACCACGACGCCCGCGCTCGCCTATCCGCTTCTTTCGCCGCGCCCGGTGCCCGACGCCATCGCCGGTCCGACCGATCCGCACGTCGCCGCTACCATCTACAACCCCGCGGCGATGGGCTACCTGCGCGGCATCCACTTCTTCGCAGACGGTGGGCTGCGCCTCGGCGTCGGCAGCGCGCAGCTCGACGGCGCCAGCAAGGCCAACATGGTCTCGCTCTCGCCCGAAACCTTCGTCGGGCTGACCTGGGATCTGGCCACCGACTCGCTCACCATCGGCCTCGCCGTCTACACGCCGTTCACCCAGTTCTCGTCGTATCCGGCCTCGGGCCCGCTGCGCTACTGGGAGCAGTCGCAGAGCTTCGCCACGCTCGAGGAGACGCTCGCCGGCGCCTGGCAGATCGAGCGCCACATCGCCATCGGCGCCGCCTTCATCGTCAACGAGAGCTGGCTCGACTACAGCTACGCGCGCGATCTGGCGCCCGCGGGCGGCTCGCCGGTGGTGTCGCAGCCGAACGCGCTGTGCGGCGGCACGGCGTGCGGCTATCAGAACCCGCTCGCGCAGCAGCAGATCGGGCTGCGCGGCTTCGACCACGGCTTCGGCTTCGTCGTCGGCCTCATCGCGCGGCCCGACGATCGCGTCTGGATCGGCCTGTCCTACACGAGCCACAAAGCGGGCGGCGACCTGCAGCTCACCGATCCGTCGCGCGCGCAGGTGACGCCGGCGCCGGGCCAGGGCGTCTCGTGCAACGGCGGGCCCTGCTTCGGGCGCGATCGCATCCTCATGGTGCTGCCCGAGATGATCCAGGCCGGCCTGCGCGTCACCGTCTTCCCGACCTTCGAGATCGAGGCGCAATGGCGCTTCCTACATTATGGCGCGCGCACCGCGCTCGACGTGTCGCTGCAGGGAGGCAACCTGGCGCCGACGAGCGTGCCGCCGCAGTTCCTGCTCGATCGCGGGCTGCAGAACACGTACATGATCGAGGTCTCGACGCGCCACCAGGTGCGCCCCAACCTGCGCCTGTCGCCTTCGTTGGCCTTCGAGACCTCGGCGGTGGCGTCGGACGCGGTCAATCCGGCGGCGATCGACGCGCCGAAGATCGACGCCGCGCTCACGCTCGAGTGGACCGCCTGGCAGAAGGGGCCGACCACCATCACCGTCGGCGCGCACGTCGGCGGCACCGCCTACATCCTCGACGAGGTCAAATCGCGCTTCGAGCCGCAGGCCGAGACCGCCTGCGTCGACGCCGCCTACAGCCTCGCCGCTTGTGGCAAGCTCACCAACGGCGACGCGCTCCCTTCGGCGTCGGGCAACTATTATTGGCTCGTGCTCAACGCCGGCATCGCGCTCGGCGTCACCTATCAACCGTAGTGGAGTGAAGGAGCAGTCGATGCAGCTCGTTTCGCAGCACCCGTTTGGCGCCGGGGGCCTGACGGCCAGGATGTTCCGCCTCGGCAACGGGCTCAAGGTGATCCTGGTGCGCGATCCGTCGGCGCCGGTGTTCGCCTACCAGACCTGGTACGCCGTCGGATCGCGGCACGAGCGCGAAGGCATCACCGGCATCGCGCACCTCTTCGAGCACCTCATGTTCAACCAGACCGAGCACCACCCGCCCGGCGAGTTCGACCGCATGATCGAGACCGCGGGCGGCGACACCAACGCGGCGACGTGGGTCGACTGGACCTATTACCGCGACAACCTGCCCAAGGCGGAGCTCAAGCTCGCCATCGAGCTCGAGGCCGATCGCATGGCCTGCCTGACGCTCGGCGAAAAGCAGGTCGAGTCCGAGCGCGAGGTCGTGGCCAACGAGCGCCGCTTCCGCGTCGAGGACGACGTCGACGGCTTCCTCAACGAGGAGCTCTACAAGGCCGCGTTCACCACGCATCCGTACCACTGGCCGACGATCGGCTGGATGCGCGACATCGAGGCCATCAGCATCGAAGACTGCCGCACCTTCTACCGGACCTACTACGCGCCCAACAACGCGACCGTCGTCTTGTGCGGCGACGTCGACGAAGACGGGGCGCTCGCGCTCATCGACGCGCAGTACGGCAAGATCCCGTCGTCGCAGATTCCGACCGATCGCGCCGAGGCCGAGCCGGAGCAGACCAAGGAGCGGCGCGCCTCGTGGCCCAAGCCGGTGAGCGCCGACAAGCTGCGCATCGGCTACAAGGCGCCGCCGATCGGCCACGCCGACTACGCCGCGCTCGAGGTGGCCAACGAGATGCTGTTCGGCGGCAACTCGTGTCGCCTGCACCGCCGCCTGGTGGTCGACAGCGAGATCGCCTCGTCGACGCACGCGGCGACGGCGCCGTTCCGCGATCCCGGGCTCTACGAGATCTCCGTGAGCATGCAGCGCGGGCACGAGGCCGCCAAGGCGGAGGCGATGATCTACGACGAGCTCGACAAGCTCGGGCACGGCACGCTCGCCCCGCACGAGCTCGACACGGCCAAGACGCGGCTGCTCACCCACTTCTGGCGCGAGCTGCGGCCGCAGGCGGGCAAGGCGGAGGCGCTCGGCCACTACGAGACCACCGTCGGCGACTATCGCAAGCTGTTCGCCGTCGCCGACGGCTACTCCGCGGTCACCGCGGCCGACGTGGCGCGCGTGGTCAAGGCCTATCTGCGGCCCGAGCGACGCACCGTCGTCGTCGCCACGCCGAGCGAGAAGAAGTCATGACCGCGACGCGCGTGGAAGGACCGAGCGGCTCGATCGTCCTCGTCGAGGAGAACCACGATCTGCCGCTCGTGCGCGTGCAGGTCGCCGTGCGCCTCGGCGCCGGCGACGACCAGGACGGCCGCGACGGCCGCACCAACTACGCCAGCGAGCTGATGGCGCGCGGCGCCGGCGGACGCACGCGCACCGACATCGACGCGGCGTTCGACGCGCTCGGCACCAGCCTCGACATCGGCAGCGACTACGACGGCGTCACGTTCGAGATCGCGGTGCTGAAGGAGAAGATCGAGCCGGCGCTGGCGCTCGTCGCCGACGTGCTCTTGCGTCCCGATTTTCCGCGCGGCGAAGCCGACAAGCTCAAGCGCGAGACGCTCGCCCAGCTCGACGAGCTGCGCGACGACGACGGCACGCTGGCGCGCCGCTACTTCCAGCGCGCGCTCTACGGCGCGCATCCCTACGGGCGCACCGTCCTCGGCACCGAGACGTCGATCAAGGCGCTCTCGCTCGACGGCGCGCGCGACTGGCACCAGAAGGCGCTCGTCGGCGGAGACATGGTCTTCGGCATCGCCGGCGACGTCCACGCCGGCGACGCCGCGCAGGCGATCGCGCGCCACTTCGGCGCCCTGCCGACGGGCGAGAGCCACGTGGTCGAGCGTCCGGTACCGCCGCGGCGCGCGGGCATGCGGCTCACCATCGTCGACAAGCCGGAGCGCACGCAGTCGCAGATCCTGATGGGCCAGCCGGCGCCGCGCTGGCACCACCCCGACTTCCTCGCGCTGCAGGTGGCGACCACCGCGTTCGGCGGCACCTTCACCGCGCGCCTGATGGACGAGGTGCGCTCCAAGCGCGGGCTGTCGTACGGCGCCTCGGCGCGCCTCGGGCAGGGGCGCGGCGCCAAGGCGCTCGTCGCCCACGTGTTCCCGTCGCTGGAGCAGACGCCGGAGACGCTCGAGCTGGTGCTACGCCTGTGGCGGGAGTGGATCACGGACGGCGTCACCGAGCGCGAGGTCCACTTCGCGCGCGGCTATCTGGCCAAGAGCTTCGCCTTCAGTGTGGCCACGCCCGAAGATCGCCTCGAGCTGCGCACGGCGCTCGAGCTGTCGGACATGCCGCGCGACTTCGCCGACACGTTCGCCGCGCGCGTCTCGAAGATCGAGCACGCCGAGGCGGTGCGCGCGCTCAAGACGCACCAGACGCCGGGCGACCTCGAGATCGTCATCGTCTCGACGGCCGCCGAGCTCCTGCCGAAGCTGCAAGCGGCCGGGCTCGTCGACGGCGTCACCGTCGACGTCGTCCCCTACGATCAGTACTAGCTACTACTTCTTCCACCACGTCGTGGTGGACTCGAACTCCATGCGATCGACGGTGGCGCCGACGGGCAGCGTCAGCTCGAGCTCGTTGACGCCGGCCTGCACGAGCGTGACCGGCACGGCGATGCGCACGCCCTTGGGCACCGGGCCGGCCGGCACCTTCACGCCGTTCCAGCTGGCCTGGTAGCTCGACACGAGCGGGATGTTGCCGAAGAGGAAGACGACGATCGGCTCCCTGGCGAACATCGGCAAGAGCATGCGGATCGGCCCGGTGACGCGCGCCGGCGTCTTCGGCGCGCCGAGCTCGAGGCCGCGGATGACGTAGCCGCGCGCGCTCTCGTCGAGCGGCGTGCCCTTGGACTGCACCTGGAACCACTGGCCGTCGCGATCGAGGAACCAGTTGCCGACGACGTCCTCGAACGTCGAGGCCGGCACGTGGTGCACGAGCGCGAAGATCCAGCCGGCCGGCTGCACGAACGGATAGCCGATCACGCCGAAGACGTGCCCGAGGCGGTGCAGCCCGAAGTCGTCGAAGAAGCGCTCGGCCGAGCGCGCGTAGGCGCCCGACGAGGGGATCTTGCGCGCGCGCAACAGCTCCATGGTGACGACGTTGGTGACCAGGCAGAAGCCGACGAACGCGGCCAACAGGCGCCGCGCGACCACGCGCTCGGCGAGGCGCGCCCAGAGAATGCCGAGCCCGAGCGCGAGCAGCACCGCGCCGTCGGAGAGCCGGCGCGCGCCGAAGCCATAGCCGCCGGTCACCACCCACGCCGACGACACGACGTAGATCTCGAGCGCGAAGATGGCGCACTGCGCGAGCACGCTCGTGCGCGTCGCTTTGGGCACGCGCGCGACCAGGCAGAGCCCGACGACCGCGGCGTAGGCCACCGGCGTCCACGGGAAGATCCCGCCGCGCGTCGAGAACAGCGACACGAGGATGAACGGCGTCGTCGGGCGCAACGGCTCGACCTGCGGCGGATGCAGCGGCGAGCCGGTGTAGTACCACCACACCAGCATCTGCGGCAGGAACGCGACCAGCGCCGCGATGGTGAGCACGATGCCGCCGGCGAGCCAGCGCCGCCGCTCGGGCCCGACGATGACGTGCCACAGCGCCTCGACGCCGGGCAGGAGCAGCCACAGCGCCTCCTGCTCGCGCATCATCATGCCCGCGCCGCCGATGAGGCCGAGCACGAGCATGCGCCGCCACGAGGGGGCGCTTTGATCTGGTGCGCGCGTGCGATCCCAATACTCGACGAGGATCGCCACGAAGCAGAAGGCGAGCCCGTGCTGGTACATCGGCTGCGTCACCGCGTACCAGGCGATCGGCGTGGCCCACACCGCCGCGATCGAGCCGACGCGCGCCGCGATGCGCCCAGCGTGCCGCTCGACGAGCACGTAGGTGTAGCGCCAGCCGACGAGCACGCCGGCCAGCGTCGACAGCGCCGCCATCCACGCCTCGAACGACGACTCGCCGAGGCCCGCCGCCCACGGCTTGTGCATAAGGCCGCACAGCCAATGGATCGCGCAGGCGACGAGGTACAGCGGCATCTGCAAGAACACCGGGCCGAACGGACAGCGGTTCGGCATGTGGTGGCCGGGGCCCGAGAGCCCGAAGAACTGCACGTAGCCGGGCAGCGTCGAGCGCATGTCGAGCGTGTGGAAGAAGACGATGGCGCGCAGGTAGTGGAAGCCGAAGAAGCCGTCGCCCGAGGCCTTGCCCTGGAACACGCCGCGCGTGGCGACGTAGTAGACGACGAGGAGCGCCATGGCGACGCCGACCCAGCGGTCGCCGCAGGTCAGCCACGCGACGGCGCGGCGCGCGCGCGGAAAGCGGCCGCCGCTAGCCTTCGACGCGGTTGCGTCCGCCGTTTTTGGCACGATAGAGAGCCGCGTCGGCGAGCTCGATGAGCCGCTTGCCCATCTGCTCCGACGGCACGTCGGCAGGGTTCTCGAGCGGGAACATGCTGATGCCGACCGAGACGGTGACGGCGAGCTTCTCGCCGCCCTCCTTGGTCAGGCCCATCTCCGCCACCTCTTTGCGCAGCCGCTCGCCGAGGACGAGCGCGTTGTCCCGCTTGACGCCGCGCACCAGCACCGCGAACTCCTCGCCGCCGTAGCGGGCGAGCACGTCCTCGGCGCGCAGCGTATCGGCGAGCACGCCGACGACGGCGCGCAAGACGTCGTCGCCGATGAGGTGGCCGTGCGCGTCGTTGAGCGTCTTGAAATGATCGATGTCGAGTATGATCAGCGCCAGCGGCTGCGCGTGGCGCTCGGCGAAGCGCACCTCGGCGGCGAGGCGATCGATGAAGTAGCGGCGGTTGAACGCGCGCGTCAGGCCGTCGCGCAGCGCCGACTCGAGGAGCTGCCGCTGCGCCGCCTCCTCGACGGCGTCGTAGCGGGCGAACTTTAGCACCGTGGTCTGGCCGATGCGGATCTTCATGCCCTCTTTGAGGACCCGCTCCTGCACGCGATCGCCGTCGACGAAGGTGCCGTTCTGCGACCCGAGATCGGCGAGCAGCGCGCCGTCGGCGACGGGGGTGACGCGCGCGTGGCGGCGCGAGACGCCTTCGTCCTCGGCGAGCCGCAGGTTGGCGTCGAGGTCGCGGCCGATGATGATCTCGCCTTCGACCGGGAAGATCTCGCCGAGGTGCGCGCCGGCGATCACCACCAGGCACGGCCGCTTGGGCCCCTGCACGTCACCGGTGATGCGGAGCAGCGGCGTGGCGTTGGTCTCGTCGGTGAAGCCGCGGCGATCGTCGCGCTCGGACATCGTCAGAACTGTAACACGGAGCGCGCAAATTTTGGCCGGTTCGTGATGAGACCGTCGACGCCGAGCGTCGCGAGCAGCCGCAGCTCGCTCGCATCATCGACGGTCCAGACGTTCACCGAAAGCCCGCGCGCGTGCCACGCGGCGACGGCGCGTGCGTCGACGAGCACGGCTTCGGGATGCACCGCCGTCGGGCGCAACAGCGGCGCCGTCCACGCCTCGCGCCACGGGCGCGCCTGGTCGTGCGCGAACAGCAGCCCCGTCGCGATGTCGGGCGCGCGCAGGCGGAAACGCGCGAGCAGCAGCGGATCGAACGAGGACACCAGCGCCTGGTCGCGCGCGTGATGACGCCGTAGGATCGCCGCCACCGCCGACGCCAGCCCGTCGTCGAGGGCGCGCGCCCACCACGTCGGCGCCGACTTCAGCTCGACGTTGACCAGCATCGTGCCGAGCTCCTCGAGCACCTCGTCGAGCGTCGGGATGCGCTCGCCACCG
>Ga0070679_100005811_pt1 | contig 11448 bp, 8 predicted proteins | sample KBSC63BmetaG_FD_65652 | JGI IMG/M metagenome (GOLD analysis project Ga0070679, IMG submission 65652) | Corn rhizosphere microbial communities from Kellogg Biological Station, Michigan, USA - KBS C6-3B metaG | ecosystem: Host-associated > Plants > Roots > Rhizosphere | place: USA: Michigan... | reverse complement strand
CGCGAAAGAATCGCCGCCGCGCCGAACGCGACCACCGCGTGGCTGCTCGGGAATCCGAGGCCGCGCGAGCTGAACGGATGGTCGGCGAACGCGCGGAAGGCGTACGCGCTTCCGACATCGGGCGGCCGCTGACGCCGCACCACGATTTTGAGCAGCTCGCCGATTATCCCCGCCGCGGTGGGCGCGGCCGCGAGCATCGCGGCGCGGCGCCACCATTCCCTGCTCTCCCGGTCGTGCAGCGCGAGCGCGATCGCGGCGAGTAGCCAGAATGGGAGATAGCCGAAGTTGCGAAGCATTCGTCCCCAGTCGGTCTCGTACACGCGGCCGTAGCGCACGTGCTCCGCTACCCAGCCATCGGCGAGCATCGACAGCGCGATGAGCACGACGGCGACGAGCGCGCCGCGCAGTAGCCGATGGCGCTTGCTTCCGGAAAACGTTGGCGACACGACTCTCCGTTGCGAATGGACGAAACGGCGTCGCATTCGCCGCCGGTGCGGGGTAACCTACGCGCGGCGGTGACATAGTGGAACGCCGGTCATTAGCTTGTCAGGATGAGTTATGACCGGGAGGACGCGCTCGACTATCATTCACGTGGACGGCCTGGCAAGATCGCCGTGGTGCCAACAAAGCCGCTCGACAACCAGCGCGATCTCTCGCTCGCCTACTCCCCGGGAGTGGCCGAGCCCTGCCTCGAGATCCAGCGCAATCCGGAGGACGCGTACCGGTACACGGCCAAGGGGAATCTGGTCGCCGTAGTCACCAATGGCACCGCCGTTCTCGGTCTCGGCAACATTGGAGCGCTCGCGTCCAAGCCGGTCATGGAGGGAAAGGCCAATCTCTTCAAGCAATTCGCCGATCTGGACGTCTTCGACATCGAAGTAGGCTCCGAGTCGCCCGACGACCTGATCAACTTCTGCCGCCTGCTCGAGCCGACCGTGGGCGGGATCAATCTCGAGGACATTCGCGCGCCGGACTGTTTCTACATCGAGCAGACGCTGCGCGACACGGTGCGGATTCCCGTGTTTCACGATGATCAGCACGGCACCGCGATCATCTCCGGTGCCGCGCTGCTCAACGCCCTCGAGCTCGTGGAGAAGGAGATCGCGAACGTGCGCGTCGTCTTCTCGGGCGCCGGCGCCGCCGCGCTGTCGACCGCCGAGCACTACGTCCGGCTCGGCGTGAAACGCGAGAACATCGTGATGTGCGATTTGCACGGCGTCGTGTACGTCGGTCGCACGGTGGCGATGGATCCTTACAAATCCCGCTTCGCCCGCGACACGGAGATGCGCACGGTCACCCAGGCGCTCGTGGGCGCCGATGTGTTCGTCGGTCTCTCGGCCGGCGGTGTGATCACGGGCGCGATGGTGGCCGGGATGGCCGAGCGTCCGATCATCTTCGCCCTCGCGAATCCGAATCCGGAGATCACGCCTGACGAAGTGCGCGCGGTGCGCGGCGACGCGATCATCGCGACGGGACGCAGCGACTATCCGAATCAGGTCAACAACGTGCTCGGCTTCCCGTTCATCTTCCGCGGCGCGCTGGACGTACGCGCGACGCAGATCAACGAGGAAATGAAGATGGCGGCGACGCGCGCGCTGGCGGCGCTTGCTAAGCAAGGCGTTCCGGACAGTGTCGCGCGGCTGTACGGATTGTCATCGGTGAGCTTCGGACCGGAGTACATCATCCCGTACGCGTTCGACCCGCGCGTGCTGCTCTGGGTGGCACCAGCGGTTGCGTGGGCGGCGGTCGCGAGTGGCGTGGCGACGAGCTTCATCGATCTCGACGACTATCGCATGTCGCTCGAGACGCGCCTGGGCCGCGCGCGGGGGATCATGCGCGGGATCATGAGCCGCGCGATGCAGTGTCCCAGGCGCGTGGTGTTTCCGGAGGGGGAGGAGCCGAAGATCATCGAGGCCGCGCGCATTCTCCTCGATGAGGGAATCGCGGAGCCGATTCTGCTCGGCAATCGAGCCATCATCGAGCAGGTAGCGGCCGGCAGCCACATCTCGATGGAGGACATCGAGATCGAGGATCCGTACAGCTCCGGCCGTCGTGACGAGTACGCGGAATTCCTTTTTGCCCGCCGGCAGCGCAAGGGACTGAGTCTCGCCGAGGCCCATCAGCGGCTGTTGAACGGCAACTATTTCGGAAGCGTGATGGTCGCGCTCGGGCACGCGGACGCACTGGTATCGGGAGTGAACATGCACTACCCGGAGACGATCCGGCCGGCGCTGCAGGTGATCGGCGCGCAACCGGAGGTCGGGATTGCGAGCGGGCTCTACATGCTCGTGTTCGAGCGCCACGTCGTCTTCCTGGGCGACACGACGGTGAACATCGATCCCAGCGCGGAGCAGCTGGCGCAGATCGCCGAGGGCGCGGCACGGCTGGTGCGGACGTTCGGAATCGAGCCGCACGTCGCCATGCTGTCCTTCTCGAACTTCGGCTCGGTACAGCACGCGGAGACGAAGAAAGTCGCGCGCGCGGTGGAGCTGTTGCGCTGCCGGAATCCGTCGTTGATGGTGGACGGTGAGATGCAGGCCGATACGGCGGTGGACGAGCGCAAGCTCAAGACGATGTATCCGTTCAGCACCCTGACGGAGCGCGCGAATGTGCTCATCTTTCCGAATCTGAGCGCTGGGAACATTGCCTACAAGCTGCTCAATCATCTGGGCGGTGCGACCGCGATTGGACCGATTCTCGTGGGCATGCGCCTGCCGGTGCACGTGCTGGAGGAAGGCGCGGAGGTGCAGGACATCGTGAACATGGCGGCAGTTGCCGTCATCGACGCGCAGCAGCGCGAGCCGGAAGCGCGTTGATCACGCGTGTCGCACTCACAACTTCGAATCTCAACGGATCGCTGACCATATGACAACGCTTGCCGCGGCTCCCTCGTCCGCAGGTCGAACTGGACCACATGACCTTTCGCAGCAGGGCCTTCGCCCGAGCGGCTGCGTGCACTGGAATCTCGTCGCTCCGGAGCTGATTCAGGAGGCGGTGCGGCGCGATGAGGGGAAGCTCGCCGACATGGGACCCTTCGTCGCGATCACGTCGCCGCACACCGGACGCTCGCCAAACGACAAATTCATCGTGCGCGATCCGGATGTCGAGAAGGACGTCTGGTGGGGGAAGGTGAATCAGGCGATGACGCCCGAGCACTTCGATGCGCTGCACGCGGACGTTCGCAAGTATCTCGACGCGAGCAGCGATCTCTTCGTGCAGGATCTCTGGTCGGGCGCCGATCCCGCGAACCAGCTGTCCGTGCGGTTCGTGAGCCCGAACGCGTGGCACATGCAGTTCGTGCGCAACATGTTCCTGCGGCCCACGCCAGCCGATCTCGCCACGTTCGTTCCGGGATTTACGGTATTGCACGCGCCGGAGATGCAGGCGGACCCCGCGCGCCACGGCACGCGGTCCACCACGTTCATCGTGTTGAGCTTCGCGAAGCGCACGATCCTGATTGGCGGCACGCGCTACGCGGGCGAGCTGAAGAAATCGATCTTCACGGTAATGCAGTATTTGATGCCGAAGCAGAATGTGCTGTCGATGCACTGCTCGGCGAACGTCGGTGAGCAGGGGGACACGGCGCTGTTCTTCGGCCTATCGGGCACTGGCAAGACGACGCTCTCCGCGGACCCTCATCGCTTTCTCGTTGGCGACGACGAGCATGGTTGGAGCGACGATGGAGTGTTCAACTTCGAAGGCGGCTGCTACGCGAAGGCGATCAACCTTTCGGCGGATGGTGAGCCGGAGATCTACCGCACGACGCAGATGTTCGGGACGGTGCTGGAGAACACCGTGATCGATCCGCACTCGCGGCAAGTGGACTTCGCGGACGCGTCGATCACCGAGAACACGCGCGTCAGTTATCCGATGCACTACATCAAGCGCCACGTCGCTGGCGGACGTGCGCGGCATCCGAAAAACGTCGTCTTCCTGACCGCCGACGCGTTCGGCGTGCTGCCGCCAATCGCGGCGCTGTCGCACGAGCAGGCCATGTACTACTTCCTGTCGGGCTACACGGCGAAAGTCGCCGGCACCGAGCGCGGCGTGAAGGAGCCGCAGGCGACGTTCAGCGCGTGCTTCGGCGCCGTGTTCCTGGTGTGGCATCCGTCGCGCTACGCGCACATGCTCGGCGCGCTCTTGAAGCGGCACGACGCGCGTTGCTGGCTCGTGAACACGGGCTGGAGCGGCGGACCCTACGGCGTGGGCGAGCGGATGAAGCTCGGCCACACTCGCGCGATGGTGCGCGCCGCTCTCTCTGGTGAGCTCAACGGCGTACCGACGACGACGGATCCGATGTTCGGGCTCGCGGTGCCCAAGGCAATCCGCGACGTTCCAACCGCGCTGCTCACGCCGCGCGGCACGTGGGCCGATCCGGCCGCGTACGACGCACAGGCGAAGACGCTGGCGCAGATGTTCGCGAAGAACTTCGAGCAGTTCGCCGACGGAGTTGATTCATCGGTGCGGAGTGCCGGGCCGCGCGGATGATCGCGGACAGTACGTGACGATCGTTCGCGATCCGCTCTGGAACAACATTCCGCTCGATGCGGACGCGCTGCGGCTCGTCGATACCGCCGTCTTCCAGCGGTTGCGCTACGTTCGCCAGCTCGGACTCGCGTTTCTGGTCTATCCGGGAGCAACACATTCGCGCTTCGAGCACGCGCTCGGCACGTATCATCTTGCCGGGCGCACGCTCGCACTGCTGCGCGAGCGCGGCGAGCTCGCGCGCATGGCGGCGGACGAATGCGCGGTGGTACGCGTCGCGGCGCTGCTGCACGACGTGGGACACTATCCGTTCTCGCACGCGCTGGAGGAGATCGGCGCGCTGCACCATGAGGCCGTAGCGCGATCGCTGATCATGGAGGGTGAGGTCGCGGACGTGCTGGCGAGCACCATCGGCCCGACGGCCGCGGCCCGCGCGCACGCGATCATCTGCTGCGAAAGCGACAGCCCGCTGCAGGGGCTCATCTCGGGGTCGCTCGATCTCGACAAGATCGAGTATCTCAAGCGCGACGCGCTCATGTGCGGCGTACCGTACGGCGAGATCGACGTCGAGCGACTGCTCCATTCGCTGACGATCGTGGATGATCCGGCCACAGGCGCACCTGTGGTGGGGCTCGTGGAGAAGGGATTGGCGGCGCTCGAGTCGCTGCTCTTCGCGAAGTATCAGATGTACCGGAACGTGTACTGGCACCACGCAGTGCGAAGCGCGACCGCGATGTACAAGCGGCTGGTCGACGATGCGCTCCGGAATGGCGTGATCGACGAGCGGGAGCTCGCCGGCTTCACGGACGAGGGATTGCTGCACAGACTCGAGGAGCGCGCGCCATCGTCTCTCATCCCTGCGCTGCGCAACCGGAGGCTGCACAAGCGTGCGTTCGAGCTCTCCGCTGCGGAGCTCGAGGCGGGGCGAGGGGACTGGATCGCGGCGGACCGCGAACGTGTGCTCGAGGTGGAGAACGAACTCGCAAGGGAGTTGGGCGTTGAGCCGGGCGCCGTGCTGCTCGACTATCCGGTGAAGCCGCGCATGCTGGGGCTCGATCTCCCGGTGCGGATGCGGGGCGGCGAGGTGCGGCGGCTGGGGGCGAGAGGGCTGCCGGCGGCGATCAACTTGCCGTTGTTGTCGCAGGAGCTCTACGAGTCGACGAGAGTGATGCGGGTGTTCGCAGTGGATGGGGTGAGCGTGGCGAAGGAGCGGGTGATGGAGTTGTTGGAGGCGTAAACGAGATCCGGGCGCTCGATCAGCGACGATCGCCGAGATGTTCGAGTACTAGCGGCTCGCTTCCCACGACTCACCCGCTTCCAACCTCCCGCCCCCGCGCCTCCGCGAGCTTCCGCCCGATCCCCCGATAGAACCCCGCGTCCTTCTCCTTCCCCTGCTGCTCCAGCGCGAGCGCCGCCAGCTCCAGCGCGTACAGCAGATTCCCCAGATAAAGCTCGGCCAGCGACCCTACCGTTTCCTCCGCCATCCTACGACGCCGCGGCGCGCTCCGCGTTCGCCGCCGCCAGATCCGCGTCCGTCGCGACGATGCGCACGACGATCGCCGTGATGTTGTCGAGTCCACCGCGACCGTTCGCCTCGGAGATGAGCGCCTCCACGACGCGCTGCGCCGTCGCGCGCGACGAGAGCAGGTGGTGCAGCCGCCGGTCGTCCACCATGCCCGTGAGCCCATCGCTCGCCACCAGGAAGGTGTCGCCGCGGTGCAGCTCGCCGGTGTACGTGTCCGGCTCCACATCGGAGCCCGCGCCAACGCAGCGCGTGATCACGTTGCTGTAGGGATGGTAGCGCGCCTGCTCCGGCGTCAGGAATCCGGCGTCCACCTGCTCCTGCACGTACGAGTGATCCTTCGTGAGCTGGGTGAGCTTCCCGTCGCGCAGCAGATAGATGCGCGAATCGCCGACCTGGCCGATGAGATATCGGTCCTGGCCGACGATCAGAATCGAGGCGGTGGTGCCCATCCCCTGCTTGTCGACTTCGGTGAGCGTGCGCTCGTAGATCTCCTGGTTCGCCCGCTTCAACGCGTCCGATACCTTCACGGAAACATCGTCGGTCGTGATGTCGCGAACCACTCGCAGCTCATCGGAGACAATGCGAACGGCCATGTCGCTCGCGATCTCGCCGGCCGCGTGCCCGCCCATCCCATCCGCGACCACGAACAGTCCTGCCGGAGGGTCAGCGAAAAAGCTGTCCTCGTTCCCGGAGCGGACCATCCCCGTGTGCGTTCCCTGTCCAACCTCGAGCTGCACTAGTGACCTGTGAAGAAAATGAAAACGCCCGCCGCGATCAGGACCAGCACCACTACCCATACGAGCATCGTCACCACGCGCGACACCCGCCGCGTGGACTTGGGAGGGGCGACCGCCCGCGGCGTCACCCTCTGTCCGGCAATCGATGCGACCGGCGTCTTCGCCCCTGTAGACGGCCGCCGAGCCGCATCCACCCTGACCGCAGCAATCGCCCGCGTCTGGCTCGCACCACCCACGGTCGCACCTTCCGGCACCCTAAAGATGAACTTGACGCCGCCAAAGCGCAGGTCTGGCGCACCGATTAGTGGAGCGTCGCCCTCGATTCGCCTGCCGCCAACGTAGGTGCCGTTGGTCGATCCCATGTCCACCACGTACCAGCCATCTTCCCGACGCTGCAGCTTCGCGTGCGAGTCCGACACGCTCTCGTCCGAGACTACGATATCATTGTGCGCGCCACGTCCGACGTGTGCGAGCGGAGTGCGCACGTCCAGTACGGTGCCCTTCAACATGCCGGAGCTGATCACTTCGAGCGTGGCCAACGCCGCCTTCGGAGCCGGCGCGCTGTCCGCGTAAAATCGGAACTCCTCATCGCCGATCGTCAGCACGTCGCCGCGACCCAGAATCGCCGGAGATTCGGCCGGCTCACCGTTCACGAGCACGCCGTTCGTGCTCGTATCCCGAAGAAGATAGCCTTCGGGACCGGCAGATAGAGAGGCGTGCTTGCGCGAAACCTCCGTCGACCCAACCACGACGTCGCAGCTCGGATCGCGTCCGAACACCAGCCCCGCGGCCGGCACCGGATATTCCCTGCCGTCCACGAGCGAGATCACGCGCCCCCCCGTGGCCGCCGTAGCCTTTCCATGCGTCGCGTGCGGAGCGCCCTCAGCCAGCCGTACGGGCTGCACGAACTGCGTGTTTCCACCGCGACGGTCATCGCCAAAAAAAAGCTCCCTGCCAGCGACGTCGATCTTGTCGCCATGAAGCAGAGGAGCGGGCTCCGCGCCCAACACCACGCCGTTCACCTTCACAGTTCCACCCACTCTCCTCACCACCGTCGCGCCGTCCGCGCCAACGTCCAAGGTTGCCAGCACCCCGTCCGCTCCCGCTCCCGTAAAACGAATGCGCGCCCCCTCGTTCCCTCCCACCGGATTCTCCCCGGCTACCAGCGGATATTGCTGTCCATCCAACTGTATGTAGGGCATTGAGATAGAAAGGCGGGCAAGAGACGCGGGATCCCTGGCGCACCCTCGATGCGCCATCGTGCATACCATCAGGCGACTTCCGTGACACGAAACTACGCCTCGCCCGATGTGGCGGCAAGCACGTCCGGTGCCAACATCGTTACGTTCCAGCATGCCTCTCTGGCTCCACTGGATCGTGCTCGGCCTCGTTGCCGGTGCCCTCGCGAAGTTTCTCATGCCCGGCCGCGATCCCGCCGGATGCCTCATCACCGTTGCGCTGGGCATCGTCGGCGCATTCCTGGGCGGATGGATTGGCTCGCACCTCGGCTGGGGCGCCGTGAGCGCGACCGGGTTCAGTATTCGCTCGATCGCCCTCGCCACACTCGGCGCAATCGTTCTATTGCTCGTCGGCCGCCTCGTTGCGCGGCTGCGCCGCCATGCGTAGGGGGCGCGACACCGCGAGCCGTTAGCTTTCGCGGATGAAGTCTCACATCGTGGTGCGGGGTGCACGCCAGCACAATCTCAAGGGGTTCGACCTCGAGATCCCGCGCCGCAGCTACACCGTGATCACCGGACCCTCGGGCTCGGGGAAGTCTTCGCTCGCCTTCGACACCATCTACGCCGAGGGGCAGCGAAGGTACGTCGAGTCGCTCTCGGCGTATGCCCGGCAGTTTCTCGAGCGTATGGAGAAGCCCGCCGTCGACTTCATCGACGGACTCTCTCCGGCCGTGGCGATCGAGCAGTCGAACCCCACCAAGACGTCCCGGTCTACGGTCGGCACGGCCACCGAGATCTACGATTTCCTCCGCCTTCTCTGGGCCCGCGTAGGCCACACGTTCTGCCCGGTGTGCGGGCGCGAGATGAAGCGCGACAGCGTACAGTCGGTCACCGATGAGGTACTCGCGCTGCCAAGCGGGACGCGCTTCTCGGTGGCATTTCCGCTGCGACTCAGCGAGCTCGTAACGCACGACGTCGTCGTCGAAAATCTGCGCGCGCAGGGATTCCTCCGAGTGGTGATCGAGGGGACGCTCGCGCACCTCGAGGAGCTCCCCGCCGGCACCGACCTCACGAAGGCGGCGGAGCTGCTGGTGGTGGTCGACCGCCTCACCGTTGCCCCCGAAAGCCGGCAACGGCTGGCGGATGCCGTTGGCACCGCGTTTCGCGATGGCGACGGCGAGGCCGTCGTGCTCCTTGCGACACCCATCGCGGCGCGGCTCGCCGGCTCCGGAACGCAGGGCGACGACGACACGCCGGTGTCGCGACTGATGTACACGGAACGTTTCGAATGTCCGTACGACGGCACACGCGCGCTCACTCCCACTCCGCAACTCTTCTCGTTCAACAATCCGCGTGGCGCGTGCGCGACGTGCAACGGCTTCGGCGCGATCCTCGAATACGATGAGGCGCTGATCGTCCCCTACCCCGACCGCTCGCTGCGCGAAGGCGCGATCGATCCGTGGACCAAGCCACGATACGAAGGGAAGCGGCGCGCGTTGGCCGAGTTCGCGAAGAAGAATTCGATCTCGATGGATGTGCCGTGGAACGAGATCGAGCTCGCCGATCGCTATCAGCTGTTCTACGCGAAGACGAAAGCCTTTCGAGGAATAATGGTATTTCTCAAGGAGCTCGAGTCGAAGCGGTACAAGCAGTACATCCGGATTTTCCTCCGGCAATATCAGACGGCGCAGGACTGTCCGACGTGTCATGGTGCCAAGCTGCAGAGCGAAGCGCTGCAGGTGCGAATCGCTGGACGCACGATCGCGGATGCGAGCGACATGCCGGTCGAGCGGCTCGTGCCGTGGCTCGAGACCGTTCCACTTTCGGAGTTCGAACAGAAGATCGCCGCGAATATTCTGAGCGAGGCGCGCACACGCTCGCGTTTTCTGCTCGACGTCGGACTTGGCTATCTCACTCTGAATCGCGCCACGCGCACGCTCTCCGGTGGAGAGGCGCAGCGCATCGGGCTCGCCAACTCGCTCGGCTCCAAGCTGGTCGATACGCTCTACGTTCTCGACGAGCCATCGATCGGATTGCATCCGCGCGACGTCGATCGCCTGCTCACGCTGCTGCATCGCCTGCGCGACGGCGGTAACACGGTGCTCGTAGTGGAGCATGATCTCGAGGCGATCCGGCGCGCGGACTACATGGTGGAGCTCGGGCCCGGCAGCGGCGAGCAGGGCGGCCAGGTGGTGTTCGCGGGTCCACTCGCGCGGGCGGCGGAGAGTCCGCTCACCGGCGCATATCTCACCGGCGCGAAGGAGATTCCTTTGCCCGAAGAGCGGCGCGCGCTCGGTCCGAGGTGGCTCACGCTCACCGGCGCGCGAGAGCACAACCTGCGCGGAGTCGACATTCGCATCCCGCTCGGCGCGCTCACGGTCGTGACGGGCGTCTCAGGCTCGGGCAAGAGCACACTCGTGCACGACGTGCTGCTGCGCGCGCTCGAGACGCGGCTCACCGGCGAGCACACGGCAAAGCGGCACCTCGGCGAGCGCGTGGGCGGTTTCGACGGAATCACCGGATGGGAGCCGCTCGCGGACGTCGTCTGCATCGATCAGAGCCCCATCGGAAAGTCGCCGCGCTCGAATCCGGTGACGTACGTGAAGGCGTTCGACGAGATCCGCCGCATCTTCGCCGACCAGCCGCTCGCGCGCCAGAAGCGATACGGCGCGGGACACTTCAGCTTCAACGTGAAGGGCGGGCGCTGCGAGAATTGCGAGGGCGCGGGCTATCTGCAGGTGGAGATGGTGTTCATGGCGGACGTGTACGTGCCATGTGACGTGTGCGGCGGCAAGCGGTTCAAGCCCGAGGTGCTCGAAGTGAAAGTGCGCGGCAAGAGCATCTACGACGTGCTCGATCTCACGATCGATCAGGCGATCCGATTCTTCCCGCGCGAGGAGAAGCTCGGCCAGGCGCTCTGGCAGCTGCAGCAGGTGGGGCTCGGTTACCTCAAGCTCGGCCAGCCGGCACCGACACTATCGGGTGGCGAGGCGCAGCGCGTGAAGATCGCGCGCGAGCTCACGACGGCCGGGAAAACGAAGACGCGCAAACTCTACGTGATGGACGAGCCGACGACAGGGCTGCATCTCGAAGACATCAAGAAGCTCGCGCGGGTATTCGAGCGGCTCGTGGATGCGGGACACACGCTCGTGATCATCGAGCACAACCTCGATGTGATCAAGCTCGCGGACTGGGTTATCGATCTCGGCCCCGAGGCCGGAGACGGCGGCGGCGAGCTCGTGGCGATGGGGAGACCGGAGGAGGTCGCGCTGGTGGAGGCGTCGCACACTGGGCGCTGGCTGCGGCCACTGCTGCACCTGGACGCGCCGGTGCGGCAGAACGGGGCGCGCGCGGCGTCGCGGCGAGTGGCGGAGAGCGCGGCCGAGCGCGCAGCGGAGCGCGCTTCGCTTGACCGTGCCGCGCGGACCGGGTAAAATGCTGTGCTGATCCCGAGTAGCTCAGGTGGTAGAGCAGGTGACTGTTAATCACCGGGTCGGGGGTTCGAGTCCCTCCTCGGGAGTTG
>Ga0070679_100005810_pt1 | contig 11448 bp, 9 predicted proteins | sample KBSC63BmetaG_FD_65652 | JGI IMG/M metagenome (GOLD analysis project Ga0070679, IMG submission 65652) | Corn rhizosphere microbial communities from Kellogg Biological Station, Michigan, USA - KBS C6-3B metaG | ecosystem: Host-associated > Plants > Roots > Rhizosphere | place: USA: Michigan... | reverse complement strand
GGCTTCGCCGCGTCGATCTGCGCCACGCGCGCCGCCACGTCACGCGTGGCGCGCAGCCCGCGCGACACGGACAGCACCACCGCCAGTGACGCCGCGATCATGGTGATGCCGACCCACAGGGCCAGCCAGCGGCGAACCGTGCCCAGCGCCGCGTCCAGGGTCTCCGTCCCCTGGGCGACGGCGACCGTCACGTAGCGGGCCGATTGACGGGCGCTGCCCGGTCCAGCGTCCTCGATGCGCAGGGGCTGGCGCAGGCCCACGGCCCGGCCGGGGCGACCGTCCGGCAAGGTCAGCCAGGCATAGGTCAGCGCGCCGCCGTTCGGCGACGGGCGTGGCAGCGCGCGTCCTTGCAACGACGGCGAGCGGCCCAGCACCTGGCCATCGTCCAGCCACGCCTGGAAGTAGGCCGGACGCTGCGGGCGCTCGAAGTCCGGCAGCGACTCGTACTCGAACTCCACCGCGGCCCCCTCGTCCTCGGCCATGCCGGCCACGGCGCTGGCGTCGTCCGCCAGCTGTGCGTCCAGCTGCTTCACCAGCGCCCGCGACACCACCTGGTGCACCACGATCGACAGCATGCCCAGCGCCAGGATCAGCACCACCAGCAGCGACGCCGTCATGCGCACGCGCAGCGAGCGGCTCACACGCCCCCCTCGGCGTCCAGCGAGTAGCCGAGGCCGCGGTGGGTGCGGATCAGGCGCCGGGTCCCTGGCTCGCCGTCGCCCAGCTTGCGCCGCAGGTAACCGACGTACACGTCGACGACGTTGCTCGACGGCTCGGCGGCGAAGTCGTACACGTGCTCCCAGATCTCGGTACGGGTGACGATCTGCCCCCGGCGCAGGGCCAGGTACTCCAGCAGCGCGAACTCACGGGCCGACAGCGTCACCGGCTTGCCGGCGCGCTTCACGGCGCGCGCCGCCGAGTCGATGACCAGATCGCCCAGCGTGACGACCGCGGTCGTCGCCTGATAGCGGCGGCGGATGACGGCGCGCAGCCGCGCCAGCAGCTCATCCAGCGCGAACGGCTTGACCAGGTAGTCGTCGGCGCCCAGATCCAGGCCGGCGATGCGATCGGGCAGCTGATCGCGCGCCGTGATGATGACGACACCCGCGTTCGAGCCGGTGGCGCGCACGCGGCGCAGGATGGCCAGACCGTCGACCTCTGGCACCATCACGTCCAGCACCAGCGCGTCGTAGGCGTTGGTCTGGGCCAGCGCCAGCCCCTGCCGCCCATCGGCGATGGCATCGACGGCATAGCCGGCCTCGCGCAAGCCCTGCGTCAGAGCGCGCGCCAGCGGCTGATAGTCCTCGACGAGCAGCACGCGCATGCGCGAGCCAGTATCCCGCAGGCCGACACACCGAGAAAGTCCCTCGTCCCGGCACACGCGGGGGCTCTCATCTTCGCCTCATCTTGGGCTGGTAGGAACGATCGATGTCGCCCGTCCTGTGCCTGCTGCCGCTGGTCCTCTCGGCGGACGTGCCGGCTGCGCAGCCGGTGACTCTGGCCGAGGCCAGAATGCGAGCGCTGCGGGCGGGCCCCGAGCTGCTGCTGGCGCGGCAGCGCGAACAGGTCGCGCGGGCCCAGGTCGACGTGGCGGGGGCGCTGCCGAACCCGACCGTCGGTGTGACCACGGCGCGCCTGACCGCGCGGTTGACCACGTCGTTGCTGCAGCCGCTGCCGCTGTTCGGCCAGCGCGGCGCCGGGATCGACGCCGCCCGCGCCGACGCCGAGGCCGCCCATCTGGACATCGCCGCGGTGGCGGTGGACGCGCGGCTGGGCGTGACGGCGGCGTGGCTGGAGCTGTGGGCCGCCCAGGAGCGGACCCGCCTGTTGCAGCAGGCGGCCGCGGACGCCGCGCGCGTCGCCGACATCGCCCACGACCGGTTCGCCGCCGGCAGCGGCCCGCGCGTCGACGAGGTGCGCACCACCGGCGAGCGGGCCCGCGCCCGCGCCGAGGCCGACGCCGCCGCGCTGGCCGTGCCGGCGGCCGGCGCCCGCCTGGGCGTGTGGCTGGGCGAAGGGGCATGGCGCGCCGACGGCGCCCCGTCGCTCGGGCCGTTGCCCGACGAGACACAGGCCCTGCAGCAGCTGTTCGAGCAGCACCCCGCCCTGCGCCGCGATCGCGCGCAGGCGCTGGCCGCCGCCCAGCACGTGCGCGCCGAGCAGCGGGCGCGCTGGCCCATCGTCGCGGCGCAGGTGGTGATCGCGCAGAACGATCCCACCACGCCCGGCACCGACGTCATCGGGGGTCTCTCGTTCGAGGCGCCGGTGCTGAGCCGGCGGGGCGGCGCCATCGCCCACGCCCGCGCCGAGCAGTACCTGGCCGAGCTGACGGCCGAGGTCGATCTGCGCCGGCTGACCGCCCAGCTGATCGACGCCTACCGGCAGAGCGACGCGGCCGCCCTGCGCGCGCGGGCGCTGGCCAGCGACGTCCTGCCCGCCCTGGAAGAGGCGCTGCGCATGACCGAGGGGGGTTATCGGGACGGCCGCGTCGATCTGCTGCGCGTGCTGGACGCGCAGCGCGCGCTGCTGGAGGCCCGGCTGGCGGCGATGGACGCGCAGGCGACCTGGCAGCGGGCGCTGGCCGAGCTGGAGCGCGCCATCGGTATTCCTGTCGCGGGCGAGGCCCCATGAACATCCGCTCTCTGCTGGCTGCCGTCCTGCTGGCCAATCTGGCGGGCTGCCACAAGGCTGAAGCGCCGGCGGAACCGGCGAAACGGCGGGTACGCTGCGCCGCCGCGCAGCCGATGACCGTCGCCGACGTCATCCAGTTGACCGGCACGATCTCGGCCCTGCCCGATCGCGACGCGCAGGTGGCGCCCCAGGTGCCCGGCCGCCTCCTCGAGGTGCGGGTGCGGGAAGGCGACGTGGTGAAGGCGGGGCAGCCACTCGCGCGCGTCGACGCCGGGCCGCTGTCCGACGAGGCGAACGCCGCGCGGGCGTCGCTGGCACGGACGGAAGCCGAGGTGAAGAACGCCGAGGCCACCGCGGCGCGCGTGCAGCGCGTGTTCGAGCACGGCATCGCCGCCCGCCAGGAGGTCGACGACGCCCAGGCGCGCGCCGCCGCCGCCCGCGCCTCGCGCGACGAGGCGCAGGCCACCGCCCGCCGCGCCGAACGCCAGGTGGGCCGCACCACCGTCGTCAGCCCGCTGGCGGGGACGGTGGTGAAGCTGTTTCGCCACTCCGGCGAGCTGGTCGACGGCACGCCGGCCACCCCAATCCTCGAGATCGCCGACCCCTCGCGGCTGGAGCTGGTGGCCGATACCACGGCCGGCGATCTGGTGCGCGCGCGCGTCGGCCAGCGTGCGGCGATCACCGTCGGCGCGTTGCCCGGCGCCTCGTGGGCGGGTGCCGTCACCGCCGTGTCGCCCGCCGTCGATCGGTCCACGGGCCTGGGCGTGGTGCGAGTCGGCCTGGACCTGACCTCCGGCGCACGCCCACCCATCGGGTTGCTGGGAACCGCGCGCGTCGAGATCGGGGCCCCGCGGCCGGCGGTGGGTGTCCCGCCGGCGGCCTTGCGGGCCGGCAGCGGCACCGAGGTCGACGTCGTCCTGTGCGGAAAGGACGGCGTCGCGCACGTCCGGGCCTTGCCTCGCGCCGGCGGCCTCACGGCGGGCCCGCTGGTGGAAGCGAAGGGCCTGACCGTAGGCGACCAGGTGGTGGTCGAGCCCGCGGTGGGCGTGAACGACGGCGATCAGCTCGAGTCGATGCCATGACCGGCGGCGCGGTGAGCGGCGCGCGGCCACCCCGGCGCGCGCTGGTGTGGGTGCTGGCCCTGGGCATCGCCGCCTGCGGCGCTTACCTGGCCACCCGCATGCCGAGCGGCATCTACCCCGAGGTCGAGTTCCCGCGCATCGTCGTGGTCGCGCGCGGGGGAGACGCGCCGCCCGAGCTGACGCAGGCGACCCTGGGGCGCCCATTGGAGACGGCGCTGGCGACGGTCCAGGGCGTCGAGCGCGTCCGCTCGCGCACCATCCGCGGCGCCGTCGAGATCTCGCTGCTGTTCGCGCCGGGGACCGACATGTGGCGCGCGCTGCAGCTGACCGAGTCGCGCGTGGGGGACACGCGCGGCGCGCTGCCGACGGGCACCGACGTGGTGGTGGAACGGCTGACGACGACGTCGTTCCCGGTCGTCACGTTCAACGTCAGCGGCCAGCTGGACTCGCGCCGGCTGCGCGATCTGGCCGAGCTGGTGCTGCGGCCCGCGATCTCGCGCGTGCCGGGTGTGGGGCGCGTCGAGGTGCTGGGGGGCGACGTGCGCGAGGTCGAGGTGATCGTCGATCCGGCGCGCGCGGCCGCCCTGCGGCTGACCCCGGCACGCATCGCGGAGCAGATCCGCGACGCCAGCCCGTTGCAGGCGGTGGGTCGCTTCGACGAGGCCCACGCGCTGGTGACCGTGATGGCGTCGGGCGAGCCGCGCGGCCTGCCCGATCTGGCGCCCATCCCCGTGGCGGTCGGCGCCGACGGCAGTCCCGTCCCCCTGTCGGCCGTCGCCACGATCGAGGAAGGCGCCGAGGATCGCATGCTGCGCGTCGCTGGCCCCGGCGGCGAGACGGTGCTGGTCAGCGTCAGCCGCCTGCCGGGCGTCAGCACGCCCGAGCTCGTGGCCCGGGTGCGTGCCGCGGTGGACCAGACGGCGCGGTCTTTTCCCGCCGGCGTGAAGATCGTCCCCGTCTACGATCAGGCGCTGCTGGTCACCGAGTCGCTACGCGCGGTGCGCGACGCGATCGTGCTTGGCATCCTGCTGTGCGTGGCCGTGATCGCGCTGTTCCTGCGCGATCTGCGGGGCGGGTTGATCGCCGCGCTGGCGGTGCCCATCACGCTGGGCGCGACGTTCGTCCCGCTCCGCCTGCTGGGCCAAAGCCTGAACCTGATGTCGCTGGGCGGGCTGGCCGTGGCCATCGGCCTGGTCGTCGACGACGCCATCGTCGTCATCGAGGCGATGCGCCGCCGCCTGGACGAAGGCCAGGACGCGCGCGCGGCGGCGTGGGGCGCCGTCCGCTCGCTGCGCGCGCCGCTGGTCGGCACCACCGCGACGACGGTGGTGGTGTTCGTGCCGCTGGCCGGGCTGCAGGGCCTGGTGGGGACGTTCTTCAACGCCCTGGCGACGACGCTGACCGCCGCCGTGTTGCTGTCGCTGCTGGTGGCCGTCACCGTGGTGCCGCTGGCCGCCGCGGACTGGATGCGGCCGCGCCGGCGAGCCGCGACCCGGCCCTCCCCATTTGGCCGGGCCTACGCGCGCATGGCGAGACCGCTGCTGCGACGACCCTGGCTGGGGGTGCTGCTGGCGCTGGCCCTGCTGGCCGGTGGTGTGGTCGCCGCGCGCGCCGTCGAGACCGGCTTCCTGCCCGAGATGGACGAGGGGGCGTTCGTCCTCGACTACTTCCTGCCTGCCGGCACGTCGCTGAACGACACCGATCGCGTGGCCCGGAAGATCGAGGCCGTGCTGCAGTCGCTGCCCGAGGTCGCCACCTATTCGCGTCGAACGGGCGCGGAGCTGGGTCCCGCGACCGCCACCGAGGTCAACCGGGGCGACATCATGGTGCGCCTGCGGCCCCGCGCCGACCGCGCGCGCGACGCCGAGGCGGTGATCGCCGACGCCCGCGCGCGCGTCGAGCGGGACGTCCCCGAGGCGCGCGTCGAGTTCGTGCAGGTGCTACAGGACATCCTGAACGATCTGTCGGGGGCGCCCCGCCCCATCGAGGTGAAGCTGTTCGGCGACGACTACGCGACGCTGCGGGCGGCGGCGCGCGACGTCGCCCACCGGGTGGAGGGGATCCCGGGGCTGGTCGATCTGTTCCCCGGCTTCGAGGGGAACGCGCCCGAGCTGCGGGTGCGCTTCGACCCGGCGGCGGCGGCGCGCCTGGGGCTGACCGCCGCCGAGGTCACCGCCCAGCTGGACACCGCCCTGCGCGGCGCGGTGGCGGCCGTTATCCCGCGGCCGGACCGGCCCATCGGCATCCGGGTCCGCTACGCCGACGCCGTGAGATTCGACGGCGCCGCGATCGAGAGGCTGCCCCTGTTGCCGGCCGCGGGCACGGCCACCACGTCGCTGGGCGCGGTGGCGCGCTTCGAGCGCACCGACTCACCCAGCCTGCTGCTGCGCGAGAACCTGCGGCCCGTGGTCATCGTGACGGCGGATCGCGAGGAGGCCGACCTGGGCGCAATCGCGCGCGCGGCGAACGCGCGCCTGCGAGGCCTGACGCTGCCCCAGGGCTACACCAGCGAGCTGGGCGGGCAGATCCGCGCGCAGGCCGAGACGTTCCAGGCGCTGGGCCGCGTGCTGGCCATCGCCGCGCTGGGCGTGCTGACGATCCTGCTGGCGCAGTTCCGCCGCGTGCGCATGGCGCTGCTGGTGCTGGCCACGGTGCCGCTGGCCGTGGTGGGCGCGCTGCTGTCTCTGCTGGCCACCGGCGTGCCGCTGAACGCGTCGTCGCTGATGGGCTGCGTGCTGCTGGTGGGCCTGGTGGTGAAGAACGGCATCCTGTTGCTCGAGCAGGCCGAGTCGTCCTGGCGCGAGGGGATGACGCTGGAGGCGGCGCTGTTGCATGCGGGCGGACTGCGAGTGCGGCCCATTTTGATGACGACGCTGGCCACCATCGCCGGGCTGGCGCCGCTGGCGCTGGGCCTCGGCTCGGGCGCCGAGCTGCAGCGACCGCTGGCCACCGCGGTGGTGGGCGGCCTGGTCGTGTCGACGCTGGTCAGCCTGTTCCTGCTGCCCGCGCTGACCCGACTGGCCTACCGCGACGGCGCGGTGGTGTGACTCGCCAGCGCTCGTCACCAATGGTCATCACGGAAAACCTGATCTGCGCGTCAATTAGGTATATGATTTACCCATTCAACAGGAGGTCATCATGCCGCAGATCACGAAAGAGCCAGTGTTCGTCTCGGACAGCATCAAGGTCGTCCGCCTGGGCGTACCGGCGGGGACGGCGGTGCCCGAGCATCACTCCAATGTGGACGTCATCGCGACGATCGTGCGCGGCGAGGGGAGCTTCACGGTCGAGGGACAGTCCCGCGCCGTGCATGCCGGTGACGTCGTGACCATGAGCCCGCGCGCCCGGCACGCCATCACCGCCGACACCGATCTGGAGATCGTCGTCGTGCACGCGCGCGTGGCGCCCACCGGCGAGCCACCTGCCTGCGGGGCCTAGGCGTGCAGCTGCTGACGTACACCGACTACGCGCTGCGGGTGCTGATCTACGTGGGTAGCCGCCCCGGGGCGCCGGTCCCCACGTCCGCGATCGCGGACGCGTTCGACATCTCCTCCGATCACGTGGCCAAGGCGGCCAAGGCGCTGACGCGGCACGGGCTGCTGCGCGCCGTGCGTGGCGCGAAGGGGGGCGTGCAGCTGAACAAGGAAGCGACGAAGATCGGCGTGGGCGACGTGGTGCGGCTGTTCGAGGGCGATCGCGGCCCGGTCAGCTGCCTGCGAGAAAACGATCCCGCCCCCTGCGCCATCGCCCCGGGGTGTCGCCTCCGCCACCTGTTCCAGCGCGCCGAGGCGGCCTTCTATCGCGAACTGGACCAGCAGACGCTGGCGGATCTGCTCGAGAACCGCCAGCGCTTGCTGCAATTACTACACTGACGGCGGCATGTCCGGTCCCATCACCGATGCGCTGGTCGCGGACCACCACCGCCTGGGCGCCTGGTTGCAACAGGCGCTGCGGGGTGACCGCGACGCTTACGTCGCGTTTCGCGGCGCGCTGCTGCGCCACATCGGCATCGAGGAGAAGCTGCTGCTCCCCGCGCTGCGGGCGCGGGGCATCGAACCGACGGTCGCCGGTCAGCTGCGCCTGGATCACGGCGCGCTGGCCGCGCTGCTGGTCCCCTCCCCCACCCCGGCCATCCTGACCGAGATGCAAGCGCTGCTGACCCTGCACGATCCTCTGGAAGAGGGGCCGGGGGGCCTTTACCCGCTAGCGGATGAAGCCCTGGCGGATCCGAGCGAGCTGCTGGGCCGCATCTCCGGCGCGCCTTACCCGCCGCTGGCCGTCCACTACGACGGCGCACGCGCCTTCGCCGCGATCGAACGGCTGCTGGCGCGCGCGCGCCAGGGCCGCCAGGACAGCGCGCGCGCGCATTTACAATCCGCGCCCCCGGCCGCACATCTTCCGGGCAAGCGATGATCCGCACCAAGCGCGCCTACGACGCTCCCGCCCGCGCCGACGGTCATCGGGTGCTGGTCGATCGCCTTTGGCCGCGCGGCTTGAAGAAGGCCGACGCGCGGGTGACCGAGTGGCTGAAGGAGCTGGCCCCCAGCAACGATCTGCGAAAGTGGTTCGGCCACGATCCGGATCGCTTCCCCGAGTTCCGGGCCCGTTACCAGAAAGAGCTGTCCAACCCGGCGGCGCGGGCGCTGCTGCGGGCGCTGGCGCGGCAGGCCCGGGGGAAGACGGTGACGCTGGTCTACGCGGCCCACGACCAGCAACACAACAACGCCACCGTGCTGGCCGGCCTGCTGAAGCGCCGGCTGCGCGGCGCGCCGCGCCCGCCAGCGAAGCCCCCTGCGCGCCGCTCCTCCTGAGGCCACTGCGCCCCGCGACGCGTCGGAAACTGCGAGCCACATCACGATATCTTCGACCGATCCAAGTGACCATGGGCACTATGAGCAGCCATGGAACCGATCAAGGTCCATAAGAGGTGGCTCCCTCTCTTGCGGAGAGCCGGGCTGGGACTGGGGCTGGCCGTCGCGATCGGGGGGGCCGGCTGCACCGGCACCGCCGGCAGTTCGCCCGGTTCGGGCAGCGGCGGCGCCTCGAACGGCAGCACCGGCTCCGGCGGCCGCGACAGTGGCGGGTCAGGCGCGACCAGCGGCTCCGGCGGCGGCAAGGGTAACGGCAGCGGCGGAGGTTCGGGCACGGGCGGGTCCGGCTCCAGCAGCAACCCGGGGTCGGGCGGGGGTTCCGGCGTCGTGGCCGCCTGCCCATCGACCGGCATCACGCCGACGCCGCTGCGGCGCCTGACGCGCTTCGAGTACGCGAACACCGTGAAGGATCTGCTGGGCGTCGACCCCAGCGCGGCGAATGATCTGCCGGCCGACGAGGTGACGAACGGCTTCGACAACAACGCCGCCGTGCTGACGGTGTCGTCGTTGCACGCCGAGAAGTACGTCACGGTGTCCGAGACGCTGGCCAAGGCCGCCGTACAGAACCTGTCGAACCTCACCACGTGCGACACCAAGGCAAAGGGCGAGGACGCCTGCGCGCTGGACTTCGCGCGCAAGTTCGGCCGCCGCGCCTACCGCCGCCCCACCACCAGCGACGACGAGAGCTTGTTGATGGCGGCATATCAGGCCGGCCGCAACGGCGGCAGCTACAGCGAAGGGATCGAGGTGATGATCCGCGCCGCCCTGCAGTCGACGCACTTCCTGTACCGGCTGGAGACGACCACGCCATCCGACACGAAGGCGCCGCTGGTGGCGCTGTCCCCCTACGAGCTGGCCACGCGCCTGTCGTACCTGATCTGGTCGACCGGGCCCGACGATGCCCTGCTGGACGACGCCGGCAACGGCAAGCTGAACACGAAGGACGCCGTGGCGAAGCGGGCCCGGGCCATGTTCCAGGATCCCAAGGCGCGGCCCGCCATCATCGACTTTTACAACCAGTGGGTAGGCACCAGCCGCCTGAACATCATCACCAAGAGCACGACGCTGTTTCCGTCGTATTCGTCGGACGTACGCGAGGCGATGACCCAAGAGCTGCCGGCGTTCGTCGCGTACGTGCTGTGGTCGGGTGACCGCACGCTGAACACGCTGTTGACGTCGCCGCTGGCGTTCATCACCGCGCCGCTCGCTCCCATCTACGGCGTGACCATGCCCAGGCAGGACGACGGGACGCCGCAGATGGTGATGACGAAGCCCGAGCAGAACCGGGCCGGCATCCTGACCCAGGCCGCCGTCATGGCGGTGCAGGCGCACCCCGATCAGACGTCGCCGGTGCTGCGCGGAAAGTTCGTGCGCACGAACCTGCTGTGCCAGCCGCCCCCGCCGCCGCCGCCGGACGTGAACACCACGCCGCCCGACGTCAGCGCCGGCGGCACGGCGCGCGAGCGCTTCGGCGCCCACCTGATGGCGGGCAGCACCTGCATGGGCTGTCACCAGCTGATGGATCCCATCGGCTTCGCCTTCGAGAACTACGACGCCATCGGCCAGTACCGCACCAAGGACGGGACCGAGGACATCGACGCCTCGGGCGCCATCCTGGGCAGCGCCGACCCGGCCCTGATGGGCGACTTCGACGGCGTGAAACAGCTGGCGGGCATGCTGGCGAACAGCGAACAGGTGCGCGACTGCGTGGCCACCCAGTGGTTCCGCTACGCCGCGGGACGCTCCGAGGGCGACGACGATGCCTGCTCGCTGTCGACGTTGCAGGGCACGTTCGCCAGCTCGGGCGGCGATCTGGTCGAGCTGGTGGTGGCCATGACCCAGACGGACGCGTTCTGGTATCGCGCCCCCATCACGCAGTGAGAGCGAGAGGACATCCCATGAATCCCCTTCGGTTCACGAGACGGAATCTGCTGCGTGGCGGTCTGGCGGCCTCGGCGGCCATCCCCTGGCTGGAGGCGCGGCAGGCGCAGAGTCAGACGGCGACGCCGCCCACCCGCCTGGTCGTGATCACGCAGCCGAACGGCACGCGCAACGCCCTGTTCTGGCCGACCGGCACCGAGACCAACTTCAAGATGAACACGTTCACGTCGGCGCTCGATCCCTACAAGAGCAAGCTGACCTTCCTGAAGGGCATCACGCTGAATCCCGCCTTGCAGGCGGGCATGCTGGGCGGCACCGTCGGCTCCGAGCACGCCCGCGGCACGGGCGGCATGCTGACGGCACGGCCGCTGGAGGCGGGCACGCAGTTCAAGAGCTTCGGCAACACCACCTCGGGCTGGGGCAGCGGCCAGTCGCTGGATCAGTACCTGGTGCAGAAGCTGTCGCCGCCCACCACGTTCAAGAGCCTGCAGGTCGGCGTGCACGTGCGCGACACGCAGGTGCGCGCGCGCATCTCGTACTCGGCGGCCGAGCAGCCCATCCCCCCGCGCGAGGATCCCAAGGACGTCTTCAACGCCCTGTTCGGCGGCTCGGGCGCCAGCGACGCCGCCACCCAGCGGCTGTGGGCGCAACGCAAGAGCATCCTGGACGCCACCAACGCCGAGACACAGCGGCTGATGGGCATCGTGGGCAAGGACGACCGCGACAAGCTGGACGCGCACCTGACCGCCATGCGTGATGTCGAGACGCGCCTGACCGGCATGACGATGACCGGCACCACCAGCCCCGGCAACTGCACGAAGCCGAGCATCGGCGACGTCGATCTGAACGACGACGACGCGTACCAGAAGGCGGGCCAGATGCAGATGGACCTGGCGGTGGCGGCGCTGGCCTGCGACCAGACGCGCATCCTGACCTTCCAGTGGTCGTACTCGGAGAGCGAGCACCTGTTCCAGTTCCTGAAC
>Ga0070679_100005809_pt1 | contig 11449 bp, 14 predicted proteins | sample KBSC63BmetaG_FD_65652 | JGI IMG/M metagenome (GOLD analysis project Ga0070679, IMG submission 65652) | Corn rhizosphere microbial communities from Kellogg Biological Station, Michigan, USA - KBS C6-3B metaG | ecosystem: Host-associated > Plants > Roots > Rhizosphere | place: USA: Michigan... | reverse complement strand
GTTAGTGATGCCTCCGGTGAAGGGATTGTTAGTCCAATAGCCCCCGGCTTGGGATTCCCCATCTGTGGTCGCCGCAAAGCGCAGCCCGAAACAGACCGCCGTGGCGGTCGGCGTCCCAGAGGGGGTACACTCCATGTAAAGGGTGTCCCCAGGGGAGACAGGAAGCGTAAAGGTGCTGTTCGCAGAGGTGGCACTCGCGCCGCTGATGCTGACCTGAGTGTTGACCGTTACCCCAGACCCATCCTGCTTGACGCCGTTCTTGTAGAGCACCAGGGTGTAGCTCTTGCCAGCCCCCGGTGCCAAGTTCGCCGTCATGTAGCAGGCCGTGACGTTACCCGCTGCAGCCACGATCGCCTGTTGGGTAGACCCGGCTCCCGCTGTCCACTGCCGGTCGTAAAAGGCCCCGATCCGCTGCACCGAGCTGACGGATGCGTTCGACCCCGCGACGACGATATAGAAGCTCTCCGCCGCGTTGGTGCTGGTGAAGTCAAACGCGTGCATAGTCGTCGCGCTCGCGGGCGTCCCGGACGGCGTTGCCCGCAACCGCAGCACATCACCGGGGGACACCGCCACCGCATTCGTGGTATCCCGTCCGGTGGTCGCGGACCCACTGATGGTCACGACGATCGCCGTATCGACGTTATTCTTGACGAGCGTGAACGTCCACGACTTCGCGGTGCCGGGTGCCGCCGAAACCGTCACAATGAGGTTATTAATAACCCCATCAGTCGCAATCGGCCCCTGGGAGGTCGAGATGAACGCCGACCAATCCCCCTGCGTAATCGCCGTGTGATTGGCGACCGAGGTGGAGGGGGTGATCCCCGAGGGGGCCTGGACGCAAATAACCTGCTTCACAGGGCCTAACTCTTCGATTGCGTGTAGGTAAAGGCGGTCATCGCGAGCGTGCCCCCACTCGCAATACTCGTCGTGTTCAGATTGATGTCACATCCGGAGGTGCCAACAGACCCGTCAAGCACCACCGTCGTGCCGTCCGACTCAAAAAGCCGGAACCATGCGGCCGTCCCAGCGACCGTGTTGGTGTCAGACGTGATGGCATTCGCGGTCGCTACTCCAGCAGCCGCAGATCCAAACGCCGTCGCCCCAAATCTCAGCTCCGCGAGTTTGTTCTGAGTCGTGATGGCCGTGTCCGCGTTCGCGGGCTGCGCCCCATCGTAGATGCGGAGATACCCGCTATTGAGGAGAGCCGTCACCGCATTAGCCGCCGCATTGGCGGCAGCATTCGAGAGATGAGGATTTAAGGCCATTCGTGTGACTCCAGAGTGTAATCGATTACACTATGCCGTGATGGTGATGCCGCCCTCTTCAGCGTTCGCGGTCACAGCCGTCCACGGGAGACCTGTGGTGGGGTCCACCTGATCCATCTCCGGCTGATAGTTGTAGTGCGTCTGAGAAGGTCCTTTGTTCGCCCCTGTAAACAGGTTGCCCCCTGAGAGCGTTAGGCACGCAATCGTCCGTCCCCCGCTGTCGGTCTTCTTCACGTTCGGCATCAGTTGGATGCCATACACCGTTCCCGACGTGAGGGTGATATTCGGGAACTTGAAGGTCTCTTTGGCCCCAACCGTTGCCGATTCGAGGTAGCTCGAATCATCATCCGGGGGAATCTCGTCCACAAGTGCCCCATGATCGGTTCCCGAAGAGGGAGAAAAGTCGTGATGGGTGCCCCCGCCTCCTGCCGCATCGGTGAGCACCACTTGGCCCTCGACGCGAAGGTCTCCGAGGAAGCCGGTATAGAGGGAGCCCGACGAATCCCCCCAATACACATCATCGAGATAGGTTTGACCCCCAACGAATGTCAGCATCCGCCACGGGGAGGACGCTGCGAAGGCTGTCCCGGATCGAGTATTCACGCCCGTGACCGATCCCAGAAGAACGCTATTCACCCAAATCTTGACGTAGCCCCCCACCGGGACACACAGCCACTCGACGCCAATATGGTAGTAGTGCCCCGTCGTGATGATGCCAGGGGGGGTCGCACACAGGAACCGGCTATCCAAGCTGGCGAAGACCGGCCCCGAATAGCACTGAATCGAACCATTCGGGAAAATCTGGAGGATGATTTGGGGATTCCCGGCCGCCCCCGAGATGATGAGGAGATTTGGGGCTGGCGTCAACGTCGCCGTATCAATTGCGAATCCACAGTAGCCTCCATCGACGGAGGTGTTCACACCAATCGCAGGACCCGTTCCGGAGGTCGTGTTGCAGTGGTAGGCGGCACTCCCGCACCGGCCGGCCCCCGCAACAATCGTGGGGTTATTACCGGCGAACTGCCACCAGTCGGTGATGTCTCCGACCGCAAAGATGTCCCAGCTCTCAGCGCCCAGCAGCATGATCCCTCGCAATCGTGGCGGGCTTCTGACACCCCGAACACACAAGCGCACACTTCACGCGCACCATCGGTTTCCCACAGCAGACCGTCAGACCTGGGGGAACGTCGTGACAGCTCATGGCAGGAGTCCCAGGGTCCCGGAGGCCGGTTCCGCGTGATACAGACGACCTTCAACCAATGTATCATCCGTCACGTCCGAGAACTCAACCTGAATCCCAATCGAGTTGGACATCACAAGGTTGTCGAAGGCTTTGACCACATAGGTTTCATCCGCCTGGGGCGCGAGGTTGGTAACAATGACGTTCTTCTCCAACCCGTAGTCCCGGATGAACGAGACCTGCACCTTCGCGTCCCCATTTGCTGCCGCTAAGAGCGCCGCCGTCATGGCCCCCCACCGATTCAGCAGCCCCACGGTAAAGAGAGGCCGAGTCCGAACCGCCGCGAAATAGGACGTGCCGTTATCGTTATCGAGCAAGTCCGACCGCAATAGGTAATCCGGTCCCGCAAAGCCCAGGACCGGACGGGTGCTGAGGACGTTGTTCCCATTCTCATCCACCATCTGCTCGGTAAAGAGGGTGGCACAGAGCGCGGTCGGGAGGAGGCCATCAAACAGCGACCACCCTCGCTTGACGCCCCCTTCTACCTCCTGTAGCTCGTTGACTTGCAGCTTGAGTCCTAACGTCGGGGAGTCGGCTCCGTCCACGGCGATCATCCACCACATCTGCTGCTTGAACGGGTAATAGACCCCTCGCGCAATCACCTTCGTGGCGGTCGCATTGAGGCGGTTCCACGTATTCCGGAGGCCCTGAATCCGCTGGAGTCCCCCCTGACCGATGCGGGACGGACCCTGCTTCTGATCCAGGAAGTAGATGCACGCGCGGCCGTATTCGTCCATCCCGGACACGATACTGCCGTAGATCGCTCCTCGGGCCTTACTGATCGTGATGACGCTATAGGCATTCGCTGCCGAGCCCGTCCGAGTCATCGAATAGATATGGAAATTCTTGAAGGCATACCACGTCCCATTTGCCGTGGAGCTGATGCCCGTCAGCCCGCCCCCCTCTTTCGTGTCCAGGTCCCGGAAATTGTTGGTGTTCGCAGGGATACGCTCGGAGTTCCCCAGGCCCGGATCATTCCGAACCGGCGTCCACATGACCCGAGAGTCCAGCTCGGTATTGACGAACGATCCCCCCAACGTCAGACGGTCATCGTCCACTCCCACCATCCGAGCGGCCGGGAGGGGCACATTCGATCCAATATCCGTATCGTCCAGATCCCCAATATCCGAGTAGGGGGTCGTGTTCGGATTCTCGTCGTTGAAGGTCGTTGTGGCCACGGGTTCCGTCGCGATGATGTAGAAATTCCCATCATCGAAGGATGCCTCAATCTGCCAGTGTGTCTCACCTTCCCCGATGGCGGCGGGCTTCGTGAGGGTCGCCCCCGCCCCCGTGCCGCTGGGCGTGAACGTCACCGTATCCGAAGGCTCGCTCTGGCGGAGAATCGTGGTCCCGGACTTCACGATATACCGCACCCGGTAGAAACGAGTCATGATGAAGGCCCCTGACCCCTCATCAGCGACTGTAGGGGCGGCCGGCTGGGACAGACCCGCGAGTCGAATCGAGGTGCCATCCCACACCATCATCCGGTCGTCGCCACTGACGAACTTGGCACAGATGAAGAGTTTCGAGTCAAAGGAGATCGCCTGAATCTCATAAACCTCGGGGGCGGAAGACACAATCTCCTGTGGGGGGGCAATCGTCGTCCACCCGAGTGAGGTGCGTCGATTGATAGTGACATGATCTCCCACCACCGCCGAGAAGACCCAGAGTTCGTTATCGATCTCGTCCTTCGTGGGGAAATGGCGCACAGCCTGTACGACCACATCATCCCCGAGAATATCGGAGCCCGTGAGGTCGAACCGCTGACCTCCGAGACGGCGTTCCCCTAACGTCGAATAGAAGAACTCGACATTGATGGCCCGAGTGCATTCATCCAGAGCAAGGGCATTCGCGGGGTCCTCGTCGTTATACCCGCCTCTCAGCGAGTCGAGTTCAACGTCGGGGGGCTGTTGGGTAGGCATAAGTGTAATCGATTACACTAGGTCCAAATGGTTCGGACGCCCACAATTTGGGCCGCTGCATTCAGAATGAATGACGTTTGCGCGTTGGCCAAGGCAATCGTCGTCGGGTCGGTCAGATGCAGGCTCACCCCCACATCCGCCGCGTCTCCTTTGAGGAGGAGGGCGTGCGTGTTCCCAGCCGGGGGGATGATGGTGACAGCCGTGGGGGTGACGGGAGCCGTCAGCGTGTTGTCTCCGGCCGCTAACGTCAAGAGATCAATCTGCGCGGGGCTCGACCCATTGGAGGCCGCCGCGATTTGGAGGTTGGTATCGACATCTCCCACAAATCCGATGCTCGTCGTGCGTGTGCTCGTCGTCGCCATGACTCCCCCTACGAAATGAGAGTGTTGAGAGTCGCCGGGGGTCCCCCCTGCGCGTCCTTGCCCTGGACATAATCGAGGTAGCCCGTCTTGGCGATATGGAACTTGAGGTCCGAGATGCGCTGATCCATCGTGTCCTTCGCCTCCTGGGCCAAGTCTTTCTCCATCTTCAGCAGCTCCAACGCCTTCGCCCCATAGATGAGGATATCGTGGAAATCCTCATTGAACTTGGGGATCTGATTCCCCGAGAGCGTGACGATACGGAGTTCCGCATCCGCTGACAGCGGGTAGACCGACGCCGGCAGGCTGTCCAAAAAGATCGTGATGGACGCGCTGTCCGATCGGGCAATCGCGTACTGGTTCGGTGGGTCTGAGAGCGCCGTGATGTTCCTCAGCTCGTCAAACATCCGCTCCGACAGCGTCTGATTGTCTCGATTGGGGTCAAACACCGAGTAGAGCTTCGTGACGGGGAACGTCACATAGCGGCTTCCCTCTGTCGTGGGCTGAGAGATTTCCCCACGTCGGGAGATTTGCAGCCAGGGGAGCGCCACAAGCCGGCGATACTGCCGGTTCACATGACGCCCAATCCGGTCCTTCGCGTCCAAGGAGGTCTGATTGAGGTCGGCGGCGACTTCATTCACGATTTCCGTAAAGGTCATGGCGTCAGCTTTCGTATCGAGCCCTGAACCGAATCTGGAGTCAGCCAGTCTTTCGAGATGTGGGCCTCGTAGTCATCCCACCGAAGCCCTGCCTCATGCACCACTTGCCGTTCGATGTTCTCCGCGAAGCGGTGCTCCCTCGCGTATGGAGCCTCGGGGCTATCTCCGGGTTCCTCCTCGGGATGCCGGCCGATCGACCGCTCTAGCTCAAACACTCGGTCGAAGCTATCAATATCCTCGAGCCGAACGCCTCGCTTCTGGCACAGATACCATTCGACGAGTTCGTGAATCAGGATCGGCAGCTCGTGATCCAGACCGCCCAGATCCGAGATGCGAATCTGGAGCGTCCCGTCGGGAGTCATCCAGTAGTCCCCGACCGTGTTGTATCGATGCTGTTGATGGGGAATCGTTTCGATGTTGATTTTCACGGCCGGTCATCCCCATCTCTGAGAGCTGTTGGAAGCGATCCATAATAGCGTTCGGATAACCCGTATCGTCCAAGTCCAACCGCATGTAGCGATTGGGGAACGAGAACGCTTCTTCATCGCAGACCTTCTCGTAGACCGCCTCAAATGCCTCGTCGGGCGTCGGTCCATGATCCACGAAAATCCCCACCTCCGAGCTGTAGCCCGTGAGCAGGAACTTGTCACCCTCGAAATAGCCGTCGAACGGATGGAACTGCCCCCAATGCTCCACATTGACCGGAAGTCCCGGTTGTGGATGGTCGAGGAATAGGCACACCGACGCGGCGAAGTCCGACCCAAATCGGGAGGGGAGGTCCTCCACCTTCCCATCGATCCAATCCGCGAGCACGTCTCCGAGCGTCCCCTTCGCCAGCCCAAGGAACAGCGTCGGGTGGGCGTTATAGCCGAACCGGCAACACGTCTCCAAGAAGCACGGACCTTTATCAGTGAGGATGACGTTCACGTCCGCGAACCCCGTATACCGCTGCTGGGCGTAGACCGGGAACATTTTCCCAACTGTCTCCGTGACGAGTTCGCAGTCGAGAGGCACGGTCCACGCCACATCTCCAGCGCATCCGGCCATCTCCCCGTAGTCACCCTCTTGCTTGCGCTTCGCCTCCAGTGTGGCGAAGGCGAAGAAAGGCTTCCCCTCATACATCCATGCTTCGACGTTGACCTCAACTCCCTGCACACGCTCTTGCAGGATATAAGATCCCGGCTCCTTCTTTAGATGTTCAAGATAGCTGTAGGTTTCTTCGTTCGCGGCCAGATCATCCTCCAGCTCAGGCACAAAGGTCTCGGCATTCGAGCCCTCATCCGGCTTGAGGACATACGCCGTGTCCGCATGATCTTCCAGATACGTAAGTCCCTCTTCACGAGAATGGCACTCATAGGTCTCCGGAGATTTCAGGCCCCCCGATTGCGCCTGCTCAATGGCGAAGTCCCGATCATGCTCCATCTGATCGCTGAACGCGCTCGTGCCGAACACCTTTTGTCCAGACTTTCGCAGAGCGTCCGCGACCTTCGGAAAGTTGTTCTCCGTGAAGATCCAATAGGTGGAGGGGCTCTTGAGCCCAGATTTCGCCTTGGCGAGCGGCATCCGCTCCAGCCAGTTCTGTCCAATCTGCTTGTAAGATTTCAGGCCCTCGGCATCCTCGTCTGGGTTCTCCGTCACGAGGACCACGGTCTCTCCCTCATCCGCCAATTGCTTGGCGAACCCGAGACCGCTCATGTCCTTGGTGACGATGGCAAAAAGCCGGCCCTTGCCGGCTTTCTTCCGAGTGTAATCGATTACACTTTCTCCCTGTTGGTGAGCACGGCGAACCGCGTCCTCCTCGGAGAGACCCTGATATTTGAGTTCCCGGATGCGCTCGGAGCGGTCCATGATGGGCCTAGTGAACGGGGAGAAGCGCGATGAGATGCACAATGACGAGCATGAGCACCGCCACCCAGAGCGGAACCTTTCCCATCGCAGAGGCAAGCGTGAGGACAAACGCAGCGAGCACGAACAGCAATAGAACGGTCATGACGTCCTCCTCTAGTCCTCTTCGGCGTGCATCTCGTCCTGGTCGTCCATCGGCGGCGGGGGCAGGGGCTTCTTCCGCTTCTTCTTCTTCCGGCCCTTACCAGCCATGCGGTACGACGCGGCCACAGCCTGATCTTGCGGATGGCCAGCGTTCGTCATCTCCCGGATGTTCTCCGAAATGACATCAGGGCTCGTGCCCTTCATCAGAGGCATTAGAACCCCCTCCGACTGACACACTTGATGTCGCCGCTGGCGGTCACGGAGAAGGTGAAGAGGGGAGCCGAGGCGCTCACCACCACCCATTTGACGGACCACAGGTTGCCATGTGGCCCTTGTGCGACACCCGCCGAGAGCGCCGCATCCTGGGGAGCCGCCTGAGCGGTCGTGGGGGCAATCTCGCCCTGCCACCGGATGAGGGATTTCTTCGCACCCCCATTCCCCAATACCTGGGTGAAGTGCGCCAGATCGTCCCACGTTGTACCGCCATCGGCCGACGATTGGACGTAGACATCGAGTGTGTCCCCCGCAGCCGCCGCCGCTGAGGTGACGTTGAGGAGTAACTCGGCCCACTGCCCATGCACCACGATAGGGGTGGCTCGAGAGTTCCCCGAAGCCGCGACGGCCGACTGAGGAGGACACAGCAACATGATTACGCCTCCGCGAGAACGACGGTTCCTTGCTGCTCGACGATCAACTCCAGCAGCTCTCGGAGATTCCGCCAGTGATCCTTGTTCGCCATGCGCTGATCGACGCTCTTGTCCGGGTAGGAGATCAATACCACCCGAGCCCCGGCGTCGTCAGAGACGCGAACCTCCACGAGCCGGTCCACGTATCGGCCGGACTTCGTGATTTTGTTGCACAGCTCGATTTCCTTGTCGTAGAGCTGCTCTTGATTCAGCTTGATGCCGTTCTGGTAGACATCCCCCTTGAGCATGGGACCCTTCTTCGACCGGAACGGGGAATGCGGGTCGAATAGGCTCGACCCCGGCTTGATCCGCTTCGGGGCCATCTCTTGCAGGCCCTTGGAGATCCCCTCCGCAATCCGGTCCCCGATGTCGTTCATCTGCTTGTTTCGTTCGTCAGCCATGATGCACCTTCTCTCGCAGGAGCGAGTGGGGCTCTGGGTAACTTTGGACTCCAGAGCCCCGGAGGAATTGAGCCGGGATTGGCTCTACGACGGGAGCAGCGGCAAAGTCGACCAGATGGACGACGCGCCGCCGACGACGCACACGAAGATGGCTCGGGTTTTGGCCGCCATGCTGATGGCCGCCGCCGCCGAGAGTCCGTTGATGATGCCCGCCGCCTCGAAGGGGTAGACCTTCAGAACGGCGTTGTCCGAGTCACGATTGACCACGATATACATCTTGCCGGGGACCGCTTTGGGGAGCTTGATCCCCTTGGTGCCGTCCGCGCCCGTGGCGTAGACGATGGCCGGACCCTTCGTCGTGATCTGTGCCGCATCGGCCACAGTAGAGCCGAGCGGAGTGAGTGTCTGCACGTTGAGGAGTTGGCGCACGCCGCCAGGAACTCCCCCCACTTTGAATTGTGATGCCGCTCCCATGTGTCAGCCCCTTCTCAAGAAAGAGGGGAAAGTGTAATCGATTACACTCCCCCCATCTCTCGAATTACGCCGACGCCAGCGTGAAGCCCGGCGCGAACGGACGGGAGATCCACGCATCGCCCACGTTGGCGACCGACGCTCCCGACCCCCACGCGCCGAGGATGGCCTGCCCCGCCGCCTGGGTGGTGGTGGCTCGGCCAGCCGTCGAACTCATGTAGAGCGGGAGCTTGTCCGCCGAAGCCGTCGCGATGTTGGCGGACTGCTTCGTGTTGCCGAGAGCCCCCGATGCGCTGACGAGGCCATCGATCTGGAACCAGCCGTAGTGCGTGTTGTCGATGGCCGCCATCGCGACCCCCACCGGCCCGGCAAGGGGCGTGTTGAGCGAGCGCGTGACCGTGCCGTCGGCATTCAGAATCGCCCAATCGCCAGCGGCGAGAGACGCGACACCTTTTGCGTAGGTGTAGACGTTTCCGTTCTCGTCCATGAACTCGGACCCCAGCGGGTTGCGCGGGGTCGAGTCCACGTCGGTGATCAAGCCGGCTGATCCCAGCGCGGCTCCAACCTTGTTTCCGCCCATAATGTGCTCTCCTTGAAAAAAATCGAACGCGAACCCGGCTCAGCCGTGTAATCGATTACAGATGGACGACGGCGACCCGGCTCCGGTTGTTGGTCGTCTGCTGGCACGCCGTGTAGACGCGGCAGGTGTAGCCCGTCGCGTTCTGGAGCGGAATCGTCTCCGACCGCTGCCGGAAGTATTCCTTGCTGACGCGCAGACGGAGCGACTTCGGGTTGAACATGAAGATGCTCGTGGTGCCGTACTGCGAGAAGACATAGTTTGCCGTCTTGAACTTGAGGCTCGTCGCGCCGGCCTTGAACTCCTGGCCGCCATACCGCTGCAAACCCTGCTGGGTGCCCTCGAAGAGTGCGTTCGTCGCTCCGTCCGAGACGAGAAGGGACGGCTTGACCTTGTTGCGAGAGCCCTTGATGGAGGTGTTCCAGGCCGACGTGAGCGCCGCTTCAATGTCGGTGTCGTCGGTGTACTGCACCGAGACGTTCCGCCAGAAGGCATTGGCGCTGGCGTCGATGGTGCCGATCACGCCGGTGCCCGCCGTCGAAATGAGGTTCTGGAGACCCAGGAACCCGTTGAGGATGGTGCCGAGCATCGTCTGTTCCATCAGATCGTCGTGGCTGTCCAGGGAGTTCGTGATGAGTCCCTTGACGAGCGCGATCTTCTGGTTGATGGACGGGTTCTGCACCTCGTCTTTGTTGCTCCAGGTGAGCGGCTCCACGACTTCCGCGATGTCGTACTGCGCGGCGTCGAAGACTTCCGTCTTCGTCAGCGAGAGGGGCTGAAGGTCGGTCGCCTGGACGACGCCGGCCGGGTTGCGGCGGTAATCGAGCGTCTCTTCGAGCTGGACACCGAAGGACTCACGAACGACGCCCCCCTGTGCTTCCATCTCGTCGAGGTAGGTGGAATCTTTCCACTGGTTGGCGGCCTTGCGCTCGTCGTTCTTGACGGCGTTGTAAGAGACCGCGATGATCTGTCCGACATTGGGTGCCATATGGCGTTACTCCTGATTCAGAGGACACAAAACGGTTCGTTTCGGTCTCTGCTCTGTAACGCCGAGCGGAGGAAGGGCTCCGTATTCTACGGAAAATATCGGATTCTGTAACGCCGAATCCGCAAGAGCTGGGGCGGGTTGATGACCCTCAATCCCGCAAAGGTTGAGTTGGAGGAAGTGTAATCGATTACACTTCCCCCGTCAAGAAGAAACTACGAACCCGTCGTCGGCGGGGGGGCGACCACTCCGCCGCTACCCTGCACGGGGGCCGGGATGTCCGAGGCGTGTGCGTTGTGGATGATGTTCACGACGCCCACCGTCGTATTGATGCCCGCCGCAATGGTGGCATCCGCGATGTTGGGATCGACCACCGTGCGGCCGGCCTGGGCGTTGACTGCCGCGATGCCCTGACGGGCAATCGTGATGGCGTGCGTGAGCTTGTCCGATCCCGTCGCGCCAGGGATCTGTTCGGCCTCCTGAATACCCGCCGTGACATACGGCGCGATGGGGGAGAGAGCCGGGATGAGCGAGAGGACCGTGGGGGCCAGCCGTCCGACGATTTGAAGCCACTTCAACATACGCTACTCCTTCATTCTCGGGTGGCGCCTCACGCCATCCCAATTTTCCCCGAGGGTCGGGGGGTTCACGCACAGATGATACACGATAACGCTGGGGAGAAGACGACGATGTGTCGCCGGCCAGAGTTGGGAGAAGAGTACGTCATCGAGTCCTGCCCCATCGGCCGAAGATGGATAGGGCTTCTGGCAGGAGGTGTGCCAGAGCTGGAAATATCCGAGGGGGAGGTAGCCGCAAGCCCTCGTGACAAGGCGAGACCGGATCGGGAGAGGAGTGGACACCTCTTCTCGAAGGCCCCACTGCGGCTGTTGGGACA
>Ga0070679_100005804_pt1 | contig 11455 bp, 7 predicted proteins | sample KBSC63BmetaG_FD_65652 | JGI IMG/M metagenome (GOLD analysis project Ga0070679, IMG submission 65652) | Corn rhizosphere microbial communities from Kellogg Biological Station, Michigan, USA - KBS C6-3B metaG | ecosystem: Host-associated > Plants > Roots > Rhizosphere | place: USA: Michigan... | reverse complement strand
CGGCGCAGAGCCATTTGAAGCGGAACAGTGACCTCTGCTATAATCAGCGTCGCTCGGCTGCGGCCGAACAAGTCATTGGGGAGTCGTCTAACGGTAGGACAGCTGACTCTGGATCAGCCAGTTGGGGTTCGAATCCCTGCTCCCCAGCCCCAGTGCACGTCGCTCAGCAATCGTTCACATTAAAGTCGGCGCATACAGCAGGCTAGTCCTGAGCAGTATGCGCCGACTTTTGTATCACGGCCGTGACCCGCTCAATTAGAGTGTCCAGATCAAACGGTTTCGCGATATAGGCGTCCGCGCCGACTTCGGCGCTGCGTTCAGCGGCATCATGCGCTGCGGTAAACACGATGATCGGCGTCCGGTGGCCGTATTGCGCGCGATAGCGATCGACAAATTCCCAGCCATCCATACCGGGCATGCGCATGTCGAGCAAGATGAGATCGGGGTGACGCTGGTTGATGATATCGAGCGCGGCGCTGCCTTCCGGCGCAAAGTCAACAACGAATCCCTCATCTTCCAGCACGAGTTCGATGAGTTGACGAATGCTCTCGTCGTCATCGACGACGAGCACTCGTGGCAGCGAACGCTCCTGGTCGAACCGTTGTTCTAACGCCGTGATGCCTGAAACCGGCGGTAAGTCAACGACAAACCGCGATCCATGCGTCACGGTATCTTCCAGACTGAGTGTGCCCCCGTGCAACTCGACAATCTTGCGCGCGACATACAGTCCGAGACCGATGCCGGATTGGTGAGAGTCCACGTGGGCTCGATAAAAACGCTTGAAGATCTCCTGGCGATGTTCTTCCGCGATGCCGATTCCTTCGTCACTGACGCTCAGCCGAGTCGAACCGTCGTCCAGTTGCTGCAAATCAATTGACACCAGGCTACCCGGTGCACTGTACTTGGTCGAGTTATCGAGCAGGTTCAGGATGACCTGCCGGATCTGATGAGGATCCGCGCGGACGAAGCACATGGTGGGACCACTGAATTGAATCGTGTGACGTGCGTCCGCGAATTCACTCCGAAGCGTGCTGCGGATCAAATCGGCAAGATCGACAGTTAGCCGTTCGATTCGTACGGTGCCGCCTTCGAGTTCAAGCGTTCGCATGACGTTTGACACTAACCGAGTGAGCTTGCCGGTCTGCGTTTCGATCGCACCGACGGCATCAACGAAACGGCTGCGATCTATCACTGCGCCATCTCGTCCGCCGCGGAGGAGAAGTTGCGTATAGGCGCGTAAACTCGAAATAGGCGTCTTCAGCTCATGCGCCGCTACCGAAATGAACTGGTCGTGCTCGGCTTTTTCGCGACGTGCATCTTCTTGCCTTGCTCGATCGCGACGCGCTACTTCGTTTTCTAACGCAATCGCTCGCTGCTGTAACTGCGTGATCGCACGTTGTCGTTCGTCATCTCGCTCAAACTGGGTGAAACTCTCGGCTGGTGTCACGTGCGTATGGAGATTGCAGATCGCGGCCAGCGCCGCCGCATCCTTCACCGTCGAAAAGGCTCCGATCGGGTAGGCACAGAGGAGTTCGAACGGCCGGCGAGCGGCGAGTTGGTTCCACAACTCTTCGAGATTGACTGCCGCTTCGGCATTGCCGTCTTCGACTAATTTGGCGACGAGTTCACCGAAAACGACGACCGGCCGCCTGGTATCCGAAGGCTCACCACTCGCTCGGGCAATCAGATCATCGAAGATCTGAAAGAAGAGAGCTGGCTCCGGCGCGCCACCGAGCATAAATCGTTCAAGCGTCTCGTCGAGGGTGAGCTTGAAGTAGCGGTCGTCGTACGCGGCCTCTTCCAAATCGATGCCACGTGCGACGAGTCGTGATTCAAGCGCATGCAAATGTACTTCGCTCGCGATGACGACAGCCGCGGCGTTCGATTCGAGGGCAGCACTAAAGTGGATCGTGAGTTTCTCGATCAGATAGTCATCATCTTCGTAAAACAGGACGTTGTGCGTGCAACCAGTGGCATCGAGCTCAACGGTCGCCATTGGTATTGCCGCGATCTCGGTGATCTCGTCGTTTTGCGGGGATTCGGGCCGATTCATTCCAACACCTAACGATTCATCTCTCGCCTCGTGCGTCGATTCGCGCTCCCGCTGTCTCGTCGTTTCTTGTCGATCGAACGTTCGACGTCGATCCTCGACGTGGATTGGAGTCGAGACTGTGCGTCTTAATGCAATCCATATGCCAGCAACGTCTCAAATTGCGGTGCCCGAAGTGCGACGCTTACGTCGCCTGATTTCGAGAATTCGGAGAGATTCCCAGGTGTGCTCGGTTACCGATCGCCGGTCAGGGGCGCCGGTAGGTGTTCGCACCTCTCGACTTGCGTCGATAAAGGAGGAGTGAGAGAAACGCCAGACCGTAGCCCGCGATGAACAATAGTTCGGGTGAGTCGTAATGAATGAACCGGATGGTGATGAGCGCGAGCATGGTCGGGTAGATCAACAGGCCAAGGCAGGCAAAGATCGATGCCTCGATGAAGGCGCCGCGCCAGCCGGCTCCGGTGAACCGGCTGACGATGAATGGGAGCAGCGTCCCAGTCGGTAGCCAGATGAGGAACGCGGCGGCTACATCAGACATCGGTCGATACGCTTCGCGCCATCACAGTTGTTCGACCCCTCATTGTCTGTTCGTAGCCGCCGAACTCGGTGCGCCGGACGGTTAGAAGAGCCCGATGATGTTTCCATCATCGTCGATATCGACGTTGGCACCTCCCGGATGACCGCCGAGACCGGGCATCGTGCGCATCTCACCCAGGAGAGCATAGACAAAACCGGCACCGGCCGACATGCGGACATCGCGCACGATCACCTCGAAGCCTTCCGGCCGTGCCAGCAGCGCCGGGTTGGCGCTCAGCGACAGATGGGTCTTCGCCATGCAGACCGGCAATTTGTCATAACCGAGGCGCGTGTAGGTGCGGATGGCGCGCTCGGCGCCAGGAAGGTAGGTGACACTCCCGGCACCGTAGAGCTTGTACGCGATCGTTTCGATCTTCTCTTTAATCGAGAGATCGAGCTCGTAGAGCGGCTTGTAGTGCGACGGCTGTTCGGTGGCGTTGATGACCGCCCGCGCGAGGTCGGTTCCGCCCTTGCCGCCCTGGCTGAAGATATCGGTCGGCACAGCATCCATCGCGCCGGCCGCGAGCGACGCCTGGCGCACCGCTTCGATTTCGGCCGGCGAGTCGGTCGGGAAGAGGTTGATCGAGACGACAACCGGAACACCGAACTGTCGGGCGTTTTCGATCTGTTTGATCAGATTCGGCATTCCTTCGTTCAGCGCTTCGAGGTTTTCTTCGATCAATCCTGGATCGAGCGGCTTCCCGGCGACGATCTTGTAGCGGCCGCTGTGCGCCTTCAGTGCGCGGATCGTGGCGACGAGGACGGCGGCGTTCGGCTTGAGTCCACTGACCCGCGACTTAATATCAAAGAATTTCTCGGCACCAAGGTCGGCACCGAACCCGCATTCCGTGACGAGAATATCGGCGAGCTTCAAGCCGATCTTATCGGCCAGGATTGAACTGTTGCCATGGGCGATGTTGCCAAAGGGGCCGGCGTGAATCAGTGCCGGCGTATGCTCCAGCGTTTGCAGTAGGTTTGGCTTCAGCGCATCAACCATCAGCGCGGCCATTGCACCGGCGGCACCGACATCTTCGGCCGTGACCGGCTCTTTGGATCGATTCTGGGCCACGACGATACGGCCGAGCCGTTCGCGCAGGTCGCGATACGACGTTGCCAACGCTAGGATCGCCATGACCTCGGAGGCAGCGGTGATATCGAAGCGCGTCTGGCGCGGTACGCCGTTGCCATCACCGAGCCCAATGACGATGTCGCGCAGCGCGCGATCGTTCACGTCGAGTACGCGTCCCCAGGTGATAGTCTTCTGATCGATATCGAGCTTATTGCCGTGATAGAGCACGTTGTCGATGAATGCCGCCAGCAGATTGTTGGCTGCGGTCACCGCATGCGCATCGCCGGTGAGATGCAGGTTGATATCGGACATCGGGATGACCTGCGAATACCCGCCGCCGGCCGCTCCGCCCTTGATGCCGAAGACTGGCCCGAGCGATGGCTGGCGCACGGCGACGATCGATTTCTGGCCGATCTGTGCCAGTGCCTGGCCAAGTCCGACGGTGACTGTCGTTTTCCCCTCGCCGAGCGGCGTCGGGGTGATTGCGGTCACGACGACGTACTTACCATCCGGCTTGTCCTGCAAGCGCTTGAGTGTCTGCAGGCTGAGCTTCGCTTTGTACGGCCCGTAGAACTCAACCTCATCCGGCTGCAGGCCAAGATCGGCGGCAATTTCTGAAATGGGTCGCGGCGTTACACTCGACGCGATCTCACTATCACTTGGCACAGATGTCTGCTCCTCTCAAAAGGGCGCTTCGCGCGCAAATAACGGGCTTAGGGTAAGTCCGTGCGTCTAATCGCGCAAATCCAGCTGTCGCACCGCGGCAGCGAGGTTTCGCATCAGGATGGCGTTGGTCACGACGCCCGTGCCGCCTGGCACTGGTGTGATCGCGTGCACCACCTGGGCCACTCCGGGGTCCGCGTCACCGGTCAGCTTTCCGTCAATGACCGTCACACCGAAATCGAGGATGACGGCGCTGGGGCTCACCATGTCTGCCGTTAGGATGCCTGGTCGACCGGCGGCCAGCGCGATGATGTCCGCCTCGCGGGTGAAGCGGGCGAGATCGGGCGTGCGACTGTGGCAGATGGTGACGGTGGCATCTTCGGCCAGCATCATCATCGCCAATGGCTTGCCGACGACGAGGCTGCGTCCGACGATGACGACGTGCCGTCCGGCGATCGGGATGTCGTAATGATGGAGGATGGCGACACCGCCGGCGGGAGTACTCGGCACGAGGTTCGACGATCCGGCATCCAGCCGGCCAATATTAACGAGGGTGATGCCGTCGATGTCTTTCGACGGCTTGACGATTTCGGCAGGCCGGGCTTTCGGCAAGTGGGGTGGTAGCGGCTGCAAGACGATGATGCCGCCGACTGTGGCGTCGTCGTTGAGCCGTGAAATCGTCTCGTCAAACTTCTGAATCGTCACGTCAATCGGGAGATCGACACGCAGATACGGCACGCCAGTCGAGCGTGAGGTCCGCTCAATCGCCCTAGCGTAGGCGACAGCGCTCGGGTCGTTGCCGGTATTCACCACTGCCAAGCTTGGTGCGAAGCCGTGATGCGTGGCGAATTGAGCGATATCGTCACGTGCAGTTGCCACGATTGCGCGCGCGGCCGGCCGGCCCTCCAAGAGGATTCCCACTACGATCTCCGATCCTTCTTGGCGCCGATCATCGCTGCGGCGCTGCTCAGCACGCGCTGGGTAATGGCGGCCGCTTCATTCTGAATCTCGAGCATCTCTGACTGCGTCAATGCTGCGGTCGCCTCATCGACATAGGCGAGGTTGGCGCTGACGGTGAGCAGCGCGGCTTCGAGCGCGCCGTGGGCCAGCGCCGCGGCGGCGCCGATGTCGCTCACCGTAAAGCGCGAGGCGAATTCAAGACCGGCCTCGGCGTTCCGCATCAGCTCCAGCGCCGCTCGCGCGAGCGACAGCGGGACCGATGCAGCGCGTACGTACGCACTATTTAGTAGTTGCTCGGCATCAGTTGCTTCGGCCTCAGGCAGCTGTTTGACGCTTCGCTGAACCGCCACCAGCTCTTCAAAAGCGGCCTTATCCTCATCGGCGGATCCCTCGAACGTACGCCTGGCTGAGGCCACGTTTTCGAGCAATTGCGCGATTTCATCGCGCCGATCCGCCAGCGACTTCCGCCTAACCGCGAGACGCAAGACCAGTTCGGCCGAGGCGGCTGCTCCCGCCAGCGTCATCCCGACAACAACGCCTCCACCGGCGTTTCGCGCAGGATCAGCGACCTGGCGCACGAGATCGCGAAGCGATTGATCCGCGAGGGGCGGCGCCTGGCGCGCGTCCTCGACATCCGACTGCGACACCGTTTTCGGCTTCCTTTCAATGATTTTCGAGCCGAAGCAATTCGGCAAAACAGATTCGAGTATAGCATCACGCTCCTAGCGCTCCAGAGCGACAATTCACTGCTGCCATCTAACCGTCAAGATATTGTCGCGATCATGCCATGTTGACAATCGACTGTGGATAACTGGGATAACTCTTGACACTGAGACACCCTGTACGTATACTCGTGTCATCGAGGAAACGACGGCTGTTCGCCAGAAGCGAACAAGGCTCACAGGAGGTACCGTGGTGGAGATCGCTGAGGGGTTCATTGATTTTGGATTCGCCCAACTTCTCAAGCAGTACCGTGAGGTTGTGCGGATGTCGCAGAGTCGTCTGGCCGAGCTATCCGGCTTCGATCACAGCTACGTGAGCCGGCTTGAGAGTGGTCACCGCACACCGACGCGTGACGCAGTCGCCAAGTTCGCCGAGGCGCTCGGGCTCGTTCCGGCCGAGCGGGACAACCTGTTGGCGGCAGCCGGCTTCATGCCGCAGCGCGTCGAGAGCCTGCTCGCCGAAGAGCCGGTGCTGACCGAGGTCTTCCGTCTACTGCAGAGTCAGGAGATTCCGGAAGCGGTTCGGAGCGATGTGCGCCAGATGCTGGAACTCGTCGTCAAGCAGGCGCGCCTGGCCGCGCTCGGCTTTCCGTCCGGCCCGGGTGGCGCTCCCGATTTCATCGCGGCGGACTGAGCCGGCCGTACACCCGACGGCGTCGCGTGGCAAACTGTTCGTACATTCGATGGCCTGGTTCTGGTCGCGCGCCGGGGGCGTCCGCAGCGCGAAAAGGAAGGGGTGACGCAACGTGCGTCAGTTCGCTCATCTACACCTGCACACCGAATTTTCATTGCTCGATGGCATGGGTCGTATCGACGACTATATGGCGCGAGCCCGTGAATACGGCATGCAGCACCTGGCGGTTACCGATCACGGCGTGATGTACGGCGTCGTCAATTGGTACAAAGCCGCGCGAGCGAACGACCTGCACCCGATCCTCGGTATCGAGGCGTATCTGGCACCGAATGCGATCGCCGATCGTGACAAGAGTTCCTACCACCTGCTGCTGCTCGCCGAAAATGAGCGCGGCTACAACAACTTGCTTAAGCTCGCCAGTCGTGCGAGCCTCGACGGCTTCTATTACAAGCCGCGGGTCGATCTCGATATGCTCAATGAAATGCGCGATGGCATTATCGCCACCTCCGCCTGCCTCGGCGGTCCGGTCGCCAACAACTTCCTGAATGGAAAGAATGAAGAGGCAGCGCGCCTGGCGGGAACGCTGCGCGACATCTTCGGCACCAAGAACTTCTATATGGAGATTCAGGATCACGGCATCGAGGGACAGCGACGGACGAACCCGCAGATCATCGAACTGGCCCGCAAGCTCGACTTGCCGCTCATCGCGACGAACGATGTGCACTACGTTAACCGGAACGATGCCGGCGCGCAGGAACTCCTCGTCTGCGTTCAGACCAACACGACGCTCGACGATCCGAAGCGGATGCGCATGGAGTCGGACCAGCTCTATTTCAAGAGTCCGGATCAGATGTGGGAGATCTTCGGAGACATCCCCGAGGCGTTGGAGAATACCATCGCCATCGCCGAGCGCTGTAACGTCGATCTCGAATTCGGCCGGTTGCACCTGCCCGATCCCGGTATCCCTGACAACGTCACCGCGCACGAACACCTGGTCAACCTCTGCTGGCAAGGCGTCAAGATGCGCTACCCGGAGCTGACTGACGAAGTACGGCGCCGGCTTGAGTATGAGCTTTACGTCATCGAAAACACCGGCTTTTCCAGCTATATGTTGATCGTGCGCGACTTCGCTCAGTTCGCCCGAACGAACCGGATCCCGTTCGGCGTGCGTGGCAGCGCCGCTGCCAGCATCGTGCTTTACTGCCTGGAGATCACCGATATCGATCCGCTGGCGAATCGTCTCGTCTTCGAACGCTTCCTCAACCTCGAACGACGTGAGATGCCGGATATCGATATGGACTTCGCCGATAACCGACGCGGCGAGGTGATCGACTACGTCGCGAAGAAATACGGCCACGATCGCGTGGCGCAGATCATTACCTTCGGGACGATGGGTGCCAAGGCGTCGATTCGCGATGTTGGTCGCGCCATGGGCTGGGCTTACGGCGACGTCGATCGTATCGCTCGGCTCATTCCGCAGGCGCTCAATATCACGATCGAGAAGGCGCTGGCCGAAAGCGCTGAACTTCGTAAGACCTATGACGATGACGCCCGTGCCCGCGAACTGATCGATCGTGCGAAGCAGCTCGAAGGTATCTCACGGCACGCCGGGACCCACGCCGCCGGGGTGGTCATCTCGGCTGATCCACTGGTCGATCATCTGCCGCTGCAACGCCCAGCCCGGCAGGAAGAGGGCGCCCTACCCACGACGCAGTTCACTATGGAGAACGTTGCCGAAATCGGTCTGCTCAAGATGGACTTCCTCGGCCTCGCCAACCTGACGATCCTCGGTGAAGCGGTCGATATCATCCGCGAACGACGCGGCGAGGAGATCGATCCGAAACACTTGCCGCAGGATGACACCAAGACGTTCGAGATGCTGGCGAATGGCGAGACGTTCGGCGTCTTTCAGTTGGAAAGCGCCGGCATGCGTCGCTATATTCGCGAGTTGCGCCCCGGTTCGGTTGCCGAACTCTCGGCCATGGTCGCGCTCTATCGACCAGGGCCGATGCAACATATCCCGGCGTACTGTCGCGCCAAGCATGGGATCGAGCCGCCTCAATATCCGCATCAGGATCTGGCCGAGCTGCTCGACGAGACGTACGGCGTCATCGTTTATCAGGACCAGGTGCTGCTCATCGCGCAGAAGTTCGCCGGCTACACGCTTGGTGAAGCGGACATCATGCGCAAGGCGATGGGCAAAAAGATCGCCGAAAAGATGGCCGCCGAGCGCCAGCGTTTCATTTCGGGTGCGGGCGAAAAAGGCTACAGCAAGCAGGACGCGGAAACGATCTTCAATCTCATCGAACCGTTCGCGGGCTACGCCTTCAACAAGGCACACGCCACCTGCTACGGCACGATTTCCTATCAAACCGCCTACCTGAAATCGAATTACCCGGCCGAATACATGACGGCTGTCTTCCGTCTGGCGCCGAGCCATCCTTCCGGAACTGCGGCACGCGTGGCGGCAGCCGCCGCCGAGTGTGCCAAACTTGGCATCGCTGTTCTCCCCCCCGACATCAACCGGAGCCAGGTCGATTTCACGGTCGAAGATCTGGACGATGGGCGGGAAGGAATCCGCTTCGGACTCTCCACGGTCAAGAACGTCGGCGAAGCGGCGGTGCGGGCGATCATTGAGGCGCGCGATCAGCAGCCGGAGAAGCGCTTTGCGACGTTCGACCAGTTCTGTAATGAGGTCGACTGGTCACAGGTCAACCGGCGTGTCGCCGAGAGTCTGATCAAATGCGGCGCCCTCGATACGCTCGGAAGCCGCGGAACGCTTCTCGAACTGCTCGATTCCGGCATCAGCGCGGCGCAGGCGCGCCAGAAGGCGAGCAAGCGCGGGCAGGTCGATATGTTCTCGACGCTGCAGATTGACACCCCGCCGATCAGCGTTTCGTCCGTCAACGAAGTGACGTTGCCGCAGAAGACGCTTCTTGCCTGGGAGAAGGAGTTGCTCGGTTTCTACCTCAGTTCGCACCCGCTGCGCGATCTGATGCCGCTTATTCGTGAGCGCGGTTACGTGCAACTGGCGGAAATTGACGAAGAGGTCGTCGGGCAGCAGATCGACACGATCGTGCTGATCACCGGCGTGCGGCGACTGAACACCAAATCGAACCGGACGATGGCGGTCTGCCAGCTGGAGGATCAGTCCGGCTCGATCGAGGCCGTGTTCTTCCCCGAACTTTTCGAGAGCAAGGCTGATCTGCTCTTCGAAGACTCCGTCGTACGTGTCAGCGCCAAAATCGACTCACGAAATGATCGCTTGCAACTCGTCGCCAATGATGTCCAACAGGTCAACAACGAGCCGCCCGTGCCGATCATGGTGCGCGAAGTGCAGCTGCGCTTGCCGATGTCCGATGACGTCGAGGGCGATATACAGACGATGCACCGCATTCGCGAACTGTTCGACCAATTCCAGGGCGATGATCGCGTCATCATCCATGTCGCCTGCGGCACCAAGCAGAAGCGCTTGCGAGCCGGGGTACGAGTCGATTGGTGTGATGACGTCGCCCGCGCGGTCGTCGAGATGCTCGGTCCCGATTCGTATGAACTGATCGAGCGCGAAGAATTTCCCGCCGGGTCAAACCGTCTCTTATCGGCGTAACCAGTCGAGCAGCGCCGCCAGCGGACGGGTGTTGAGCACGCCGGTGGGCTCAATCCCGGCGCGACGAGCGACACCGATGCCGTAACGCATCAGGTCGAGTGAACGCACATCGTGCGCGTCGGTGTCGATGGTTAGCAACACTCCGGCCCGGCGGGCGTCCCGCGCCACATCATCACGTAGGTCAAGCCGCGCCGGATTGGCGTTGATCTCCAGCGCCGTCCCGGTCTCCAACGCGACCTTGAACACGGTATCCCAGTCGTAGGAGCCACCTGGTCTCCGTTCGATGATGCGGCCGGTCGGGTGGGCAATGATGTCGACGTGCGGATTGCGCATCACCTTGACAATGCGCTTGGTTAATTCCTCGGTCGAACGATTCAGACCTGAATGCAGCGAGGCGACGACTAGATCGAGTTCGACCAACACGTCATCAGGAAAATCGAGCGAGCCATCGAGATGCACCTCTACCTCGCTTGCCTTGAGCAGGCGAAGCTCCGGAATCTCCTCATTGACACGATCGATCTCAGCGCGTTGTTGACGTAGTCGCTCAACGGTCACGCCGTGCGCGATGGCGAGTCCACCCGAGTGGTCGGAGATGCTGAGGTATTCATAGCCGCGTTCGCGAGCAGCGGTCGCCATTTCCAGAATCGTGCCGTGGCCGTCGCTCCAGTCCGAATGCAAGTGGAGATCGCCGCGGATGTCGCTGACCTCGATCAGGTGCGGGAGGGCGTCGGTGCGCGCCAGCTCGATCACCGCGGGTGATTCGCGAAGTTCAGCTGGTATCGGAACGATGCCGAGTGCTTCGAAGAGTTGGTCTTCAGACGCAGCCGTAGACCCGGTTCCAAATTGACGCTCGAAAGTCGCCACGAATTCGCGGCTCCCCGTCCAGCGGAAAAGTTCGCTCCCATACTCGTCTGGATCCGTCGCTAGCACGCGTATCTCCACACCTGCTGCATGCTTGCCGGTAACGACGGTGGTATTGGAGCGTTCGATTTCACTGACACGACCGGATTCCGCCAGCGTGGCAGCGATGGCACCCGCGTTATCGCTCGCGACAACCAGGTCGAGATTGCCGACCGTCTCGCACATACGCCGGATGCTGCCCGCAATGGCGACAGCGACGCCGAGCCTTGTACTCAATTCCCTGGCAAGTGCCTCTGCCGCGGGTAGTCCGGTG
>Ga0070679_100005803_pt1 | contig 11456 bp, 8 predicted proteins | sample KBSC63BmetaG_FD_65652 | JGI IMG/M metagenome (GOLD analysis project Ga0070679, IMG submission 65652) | Corn rhizosphere microbial communities from Kellogg Biological Station, Michigan, USA - KBS C6-3B metaG | ecosystem: Host-associated > Plants > Roots > Rhizosphere | place: USA: Michigan... | reverse complement strand
ACTATTGGCCACGCAGATTCTGTGGATTAACCTGTTGACCGATGCCGGACCGGCGCTTGGCCTGGGCGTGGACCCACGCGATCCTCACCAGATGGGCCGGCCACCGCGCGATCCCAAAAGTCCGATGATTACACGCTCCACCTGGGGTATGATCCTGCTCGTGGGGATCATCATGGCGATCAGCACGCTCTTTATCATCGATTGGAGCTTGCCTGGTGGCCTCATACCCGGTCACGGCTCTTTGCGCTATGCTCAGACGATGGCTTTTACAACCCTGGTTTTTGCCCAATTGTTCAATGTGTTTAACGCTCGCTATGAACAGATGAGCGCATTTCGTGCCTTCTTTAAGAATAAGTTGCTCTGGCTGGCACTTCTTCTGTCATTGCTGTTGCAGGTAGCAGTGATCTATCTACCGCCGCTGCAAGCCGCCTTCTCCACCGTTCCTCTGAGTCTCCAGGATTGGCTTTTCTGCCTGGCGGTAGCCAGTTCCGTGCTGTGGGTGCTGGAACTGGCGAAGCTGGGGGCCGGTCCTCTGAAAAAGGCGTTTGCAGCGTTGGCCGCGAACACGTCTTCATGGACAAGCACGCCTGAACGAGCCAGGATGGTCAAAAAACGCCTGGTTGTAGGTCTGATTGTTGTGGGAAGTGTTGGTTTGCTCTGCTGGTTTGTCCTGCGGCCCTATGGGGATGAGATCGCGCGGCTTTTCTCATCGCGTGAGGCATTACGCGCGTTCTTGCAGCCTTTTGGCTTCTGGGCACCGGTGATCTTTTTTCTGCTTCAAGTAACGCAAATCATCGTGTCGCCGATTCCTGGCAATGTGACCACCCTCGCTGGCGGCTTCATCTTTGGAATAGGACCAGGTTTTTTGTTAAGCAGTGCCGGGATCATCGTTGGCTCACTCCTGGCTTTTTTTCTGGCGCGGCTCCTGGGGCAACGCCTTGTCGTTTTCCTTATCGGGCAGAAGGCGTTTGATCGCTACAGTCATCTTCTCACCGGGAAATGGGGATTAAGCCTCATTATTTTCTTTTTGCTGCCTTTCTTTCCCGATGATATTCTGTGTTTCATGGCCGGGCTTTCCTTGCTACCCATACGCATCTTTATTCTTTTCCTCCTGCTTGGTCGGCTTCCAGGCATATTCTTAACCACGTTAATTGGGGCGGGCGCGCTCTCCTTCTCGCTCTGGGAATGGATCATCATTGGCGTCTGTGCGCTCGTCGTGCTCATCCTCACCTTCAAGTATGGCGATGCATTTGAGCGATGGGCGCAACTGCGGATAAAAAGAGGGAAAAATGAGGAATAGCTCGCTTTCCTATTTACCTTGCTCGCGCCAGAGGCATAACGGAAAGTCATAACATTGTATTGACTTTCAACAACACTTTCTGCTACACTATTCACCAGAAAACAATCTTGCACAGTCTTTTTTGCGCAGAGGAGGGTATGGTCGTGACTATTTCTTGTAAGCTCCGCTTACTGGTCGCGCGCGTGAATGTTGAGCGCGCGCAAGATGGCAAAGAGCCACTCAGCCTGCGTCGTCTGGCCACGGAAAGTGGCGTCTCGTTAAGTGTTCTCGCAGCTCTCAATACCGGCAAAAGCCAGCGTATCGATTACACTACAATCGATAATTTGCTCGTCTATTTCAATCGGTACTTTGAAGTCACGACCAGCGATCTGCTCGCGTGGGAGCAGAAACCAGATGCGCATGCGCAATTAGTTGAAGCCTGTGGGTGAACGATCTGTGCAGGCAAGAGAAAAGGGGATAGAAATATATGGCGGTTATTTTGAAATCGCGGCAGGAGATTAGCCATCTACGCGAGGCGGGACGGCTGGTCGCTGAAACATTCGAGGTGCTGCGCCCGCACGTGGTGCCTGGAACCACCACGGAGGAACTGGATAAAATCGCGGAAGATTTTCTGCTGAGTCGCGGTGGTAAGCCGATTTACAAGGGATACGGCGCGCATCCGGCGCGTGGAGGCCAACCTGCGGTCCCGCCTTTTCCCGCGACTATCTGTGCTTCGGTGAATCAGGTCATCTGTCATGGCATTCCCAGCCGCGAAACCGTTCTGCGCGAAGGCGATATTATCGGCGTCGATATCGGAGTGCTCTACAAGGGCTGGGTCGGCGATTCCTGTGTGACCTACGGGGTTGGGAAGCTCGGTGAGAAGGCGCAAACACTTATGGATGTAACCTATAAGTGCATGCAGCTCGGCATCGAACAGGCACGCATGAATAAGCGACTGGGAGATATCGGCGCGGCCATCCAGACGTACGCGGAATCGCATGGCTTCTCGGTGGTGCGCGAACTGGTCGGACACGGCGTGGGGCGTTCGCTGCACGAAGATCCTCAGGTTCTGCACTATGGCAAACCTAATACTGGCGAACGGCTGCGTCCGGGTATGGTCTTCACCATTGAGCCAATGATCAACGTTGGCACCTACGAGACGACGACGTTGCCCGATCGCTGGACGATCTGCACAAAGGATGGCGAGCTTTCGGCTCAGTTTGAGCACACGCTGGCCATTACCGACGGTGCGCCCGAAATTTTGACGCTGCCCTAAATATGCGTATGACCTGCATCTGCCAGGGAGGGAAAAGATGGATCAACTGGTTTTTGCCTGTATTGCTCCGCATGGAGGGATTACCCTGCCGCTCCTGGCAGGTGCTGAGGCACGCAAAGCGCTGAAAACACGCCTGGCGCTGGAAGAGTTGGGTAGACGAATGCTTGAGGCCGCGCCAGAGACGATTGTGGTGATTACTCCGCACGGGCATCGCGTCGATGGCGTCTTTTCGTTGCTCAACAATCGACGGGTGCGCGGCACACTTGAGGCTGAGGAGGATGGCAACGCGAACACGTTGACGTTGAGTTTTCTGGTCGACCAGGAATTCAATCAGGCGTTACGCGAGCAGGCGCGTGAACTGGGTGTTCCCATTGCCAGGATTGGTTACGCGGTCCCCGATGAAGAAGCATTTCTCCAGGAGTTGGATTGGGGCGCGTTGATCCCGCTCTGGCACATGGCCGCGCTGCTCTCACCACAGCCAAAGGTCGTGATTGCCTGCCCCGATCGGGGTAATCCTGATCTTCCCTGGGAACTTTTTCCGCTTTTCGGTCAGGCCATTCGGCAGGCCGCGCAAGTGACAGGTCGGCGCGTCGCACTGATTGCCAGCGCCGACCTGGGACATGCCCACGATCTCCACGGTCCCTATGGGCTTGATCCGGCTTCGTCTGAATTCGATGCTGCGCTCCAGGAGGCGATCCTTGCGCAGGATCTTGGACGTCTGCTGGACTTTGATCTGGATTGGCTCTCACGTGCCGCGACCGATGCCTTTGGACAGGTGCTCAATCTCCACGGCGCGATCCAGGACACAGACCTGCGCGGTGAATTGCTCTCGTATGAGGTTCCAACATATTTTGGCATGCTCTGCGCGGCCTATCAACGCGACCAGAAGCTTACATAGGCTGGCTCATTTTTTTGCGTCGTCGTCTGCCAGCAAACGGGCAAGTGTTTCCAGGCGTTCCGACGTGAATAACGCGAGCAGCGGCTGGTAACGCGCCTGTTCCTGGCGTTGGGCCGCGAGCAATCTTGCCTCCATCTCGGCCAGCTTCTGTGTCCAGCGCTGCTCGTCCTGTGCCGTGAGCAATGACTGTTGGGTGTAAGGGAGCAAGGGTAAGAGTTGTGCGTGCTGACCAAGCTGCTCCTGCTGAGATTGCAGCTCGCGTGCAAGCTCCTGGTCCCGCTCGCTCAGACGCTGCTCAAGCTGTTCCACTTTGTGCTGGGCAGATGCAAGCTTTGCATTCAGGGCGACAAGCTGGACATCGAACTGGCGCGTTTGCTCAGCAAGACTATCGGCCATTCTTTGTTCGCACGCGGCTAGATGCTCGTTTGCGGTCTGCTTGACCTCTTGCAATTGCGTTTCCATCCTCAGCGCATGCTCATGTGCCGTCTGCTCAAGCTGCTGAAATTGTGCCTGCACACGCGCATGGTATCTCTCCATCTGCTGCTGTTGCTGTGCTGCAAGTTCAGTCAGCTCGCGCCGATTCTCCTGTTGAGCAGCCTCTAACGCGGCCTGGTGGGCATGGAGCAGCTTATGAAAACCCTCCGCGTTCTGGCGAGCTTCTGTTTGTAGACGTGCGATATCTTGACATAATGTTTGGAGCGTATGAGATAGACGCTGCTCGGTTTCAGTAAGGGTCTGGTGGAGTTGTGTTTGCTCCTGGACGAGGCGTGTTTCAAGCAGGGTATGCTGTTGTGTCTGAGTCTGTTGAGCCGTTTGCCACGCGACCTGTTGTTGCTGTAGATCGGTGCGGAGTTCGGTATGCTCGGTGGCGTTGCTTGTGCGGAGGTCGGCCAGCTCGCTCAGCAGTTGGCGATGATCCTGGACGATCTGTTGCTGCTGCCGGGGGATACTCAGGATATCAGCCTTGCCGATCTCGGTCGTGATGGCCGCACTTTCGTCGATGATGGGAAAGCCCGCGCGTGGCAGATCGCTGGCACGCACAAAACGCGTGCGTTTATTCTGGCCCGCGCGCTGCCGTCGCACCGGCAAACTGCCTCGCGTGATGGCCCGACGAATCGAGACATCCTGCACGCGACAAATTCTGGAGGCATCGGTGATCGAAAGCCAGTAATCGCTCTCGCCACCAAGTTCCTCCACATAGACAACCAGATCCACTTTTTCACCCTCGCTCTGCGCGGTTCGCGGGTTGGAGGAGAATGGCTCAAGCACTACGTTACGCTCCTATCAATGACGAGTCCGCGCTACGCGGACGTACTGGCTGCATGTCTTTTGCTTGCCCAGGATACCATAGGGTGAGTGTATCCGTCTAGCCGCCGCTGAAGAAGTGTCAGAGCAGCAGATTCTCAACCTGGCTGGCATACTTATCGGGGCCTTGCAATAGAACCTCGATATAATAGTCGGTGGTGGCCAGTGAGTCGTGTCCCAGTTGCTTTTTGATGTCCTGAACTGTCGCGCCTGCCGTGAGCCGGAGCAGCGTTCCAGTATGACGGGTGGTGTGGACCTTTGAGGTGCCGAGATATTTTTTGCAAATATCGGCGATCGCCTGGTTTCCCAACTGGTTGCCGCGATTCTTGCCGTTTCTGCCGCCCGCCGCCAGAGCGACCCAGATGGGAGATTCTGGAGTCGGGGGCAAGCCGTCGTAATAGGTGCGCAGCCAGGCCAGGAGAATCTGGCTGATGCCTGCGGGCAATTGGTCGACCATGCGTTTTGCCCCTTTGCAGCGTTCAAAGGTCAGCGTAACCAGCTCCTGCGTTCGTCCCTGCGCATCGGTGCGAGTTTCGATAGAAAGATCGCGCCAGAGCAGCGAAGCCACTTCCGAGAGTCGCCGGCACGTCTGCAAATAGACCAGTAGCAGGGCGCGATCGCGCTGGCCGGCGAGCGTGCTGGCGTCAATCGAACGCAAACGCGCCTGCACGAGGTCGGGCTGGATGGCGTGCGCGCCCTGATACCGCTGCGTCTTGCTGCGTTTAATCTTGTCGATCGGGTTGACATCGACAAGATCGTTACGCTGCGCAAACTCATAAAATGAAGAGATCACGGCGAGACGCAAATTGCTGGTGGCGACCGCGACCTGCTTGCCGCGTGCGGAAAAGGCCGAGAAGAGACGCGCGGTTGTCACCAGTTGAGCCAGGCAATCGACGCGATCCAGGTCAAGCCCCTGTTGTTGTAGCGCGGCCCGATACTGTGTGAGCAGCGTACGATACGTCTGGCGCGTTTTCACGCTCTGCGTCTGCTGGTATTTCTCTAGTAACCACTCCTCGATCAACAAATTGAGCCGTTCCACCTGTGCAGGATCGTTGAGCACGATACTCTGCGCGTTCTCTTTATAAGGAGCGGGTAACGTGTCTGTATACTCATGTGCGTTTTCAAATGCGCTTTGCATAGCCAGTCCTTCTTCTTTCAGGCTGATAATCCGTCTTTACTCTGGATTATGGCTTCTCGTGGCCCTGGCTGTCAACGGGGCTGAATCCATCGATAGAAAACAGCATTCTAGAATCGACTTTGCATCCATAGAATGCTGCGTAGAGAGTCGCACAATTATCTTATCGTTGGCGCTATGTCTGGAGAGATAAGTCTATACTGCTTGCCATACCCGCACCGTCTTGTCGTAACTGGCGGAGGCAATATACGAGCCATTGGGGGACCAGGCTATAGTCATCACGGGAGCAGTATGCTCCCGGTAGGTGTACGCGAGGCTCTTAGTGGCAATATTCCAGATCTGCACTTGATTCTGGTTGTTGGCAACCGCGATCAGGGTACTATCGGGCGACCAGGAGATGGTATGTGGAAGCGCGCGGCCCTCGCCTGTCTGTCCAGCGTCAGGAGGGATTGGTAACTGTGTCTGAGCCGTCAGAATTGCCCGGCCCGACTGAACATTCAAAACTTGGGGTGACTGGCTATAGGTGGCGCTACCGGTAGCAAGTGTATGTCCATCTGGAGCCCAGACGGTAACGGTTGGACTGGAACCGAGAAAATAATGGAGCGGCTGACCGGTCTTGGCGTTCCAGAATTGGAGTGAGTGTCCAGTTTTGGCAGCAGCAGAAGCAATAGTATGCCCATCGGGCGACCAGGCGGCAACCATTGATGGCTGTTTCGTTTCTGATGTCAATGGGACGGGATAGGTGAGCATGACCTTGCCGAAAGTGGGATTGACAATTTCCACTCCATACGAGCCAGCCACCGCGATATGACTATTATCGGATGACCAGATCACCTGAGCAATGAAATCGTTCTGGCTTCGAGTGGTACTGACCGACGAGCCAGTTTGTGCATCCCATATAAAAACCTGCTGGCTTCCTACGGCATCAATCGCGAGACTACAAGTGGCGATGTTTTTGCCATCGGGCGACCAGGCAAGCGGAGCCTGGGTCAGGCCAATACTCGTCTGGTCTATGCTACTCGCCGCACCTGTTAGCGCATTCCATACACGGATGGGAGACTGAGCAGCCCCGGGACGCGCTGCCGAGACAATGGAAATGCTATCAGGTGACCAGGCGAGATCTTGTACCGGAGCGTTGTGCTCTGTGTACACATATAAAGTGGTTCCTTGCGCGACTTTGGAAGTTGGTGTCGCGGTGACTCTGCGCTGTGTTGCACTCTGTGACGGAGATGCTGGACTATGCGCGCTGTCATTTAATGAACAGCCTGTAACCAGGACTCCCATGAGTCCCGTCAGCCCCAATACCACCCGACGTCTTCCTTGCAAGTTGGTATTCTGTCGCTCATACATACTACTGTGATGCTCCTTAAAATATCTTTCCTTGAGAAGTGCCACGAATGTTGGATGATTTTACCTGTGCCACTTTTCGCTGTCAAGGTAATTCTTCACTATTCACATGTTGGAGCATTCTGGCAAGTACTTCTGGAAAGCAGAGTTTTTGCCAATTTACTGCCTGTTTGAAATCTAGCAGTTCTTTAGGTCCGAAATCCGCATTCCTTTCTCCATCTTTTGGCTGCGCACAGAACGTCTTTGTATTTCACGTTTCCATCCTTCCGTTTCTCCGGTTTTTTCTTTCGGTTCGACGCATCTTGATATACATAGAATGACACTTAGTCGTATATCTCGTTGATTCATGAGAGCCACCTCTGTCATTCGGTACTGTCGGATCGTACCGACATGTCGGTACGATCCGACAGTACCGAATGAAGCGACGTCAAAGGGGAGGCTATTGGAAATTTCTCTGAGGTCTAAGAGATCGAATGGCTAATGATGTTCAAGCCGCTCTAACGGACAAGCAACTCGTGTGCATTTGGCTCTTGATTAGTTGGAGAGCTGGACGGTCGCGGGCGTGAAGCCAACACGGCGCGTAATCTCCTCAAATTGATCGTAGTTGAAGGCCTGGCCAGAGCCGTTCCACATTTTTTCGCCGAGCACGGGCAGCGCCGGCTCGATGCGTGAGGTAATGTCAGCATCGCTCACGATGGTACCCATTTTATCATTCCAGACCGCGAAAGTTGCGCCGAGCAGATGCGGATCACCGGGTCGCAGATTGAGCGATGGGTCCTGTAACGAAAAGATTGAGGGGTCCCAGCTGTTGTACAGCATCTGCGTATCCAGGAAATCATGGAAATAGGAGGTGTGCGGCACGATATAGAGTTCAAGATCGTTGGCGTTAATGATCTGGAACCCCTGCTGCACCATCGCAATTGGATTGGCCCAGGTATTGTCCCAATCCTCAATCACGATCTGCGGATTGACCGGGATGCTGCTCTGCATCTTGGAGAGGCTGCCCCACATTCTGGTGGTTTTGCCCAGCGAGCGCAAAAGCATGTCGATGTGGTTGATATATTCGCGGTAACGGTCAGCATCCTGCGTCGCGTATTCGTCCATACCCATATTAACCTGGGGCGCGGTGAACCAGGGCAGGAAGGTTTTCCAGAGCGAGTCCACAAAGGTATAGGTATCGGGATCACTCAGGTTGAGAAATTCTTTGGAATATGTCGGACTGGCCAGGTCCGGGCGATATTGGGTCAGCGCCAGAGCGTGCGCAGGCGTGTCGATCTCCGGGGTGATCGTCACGGCGTAGGCGCTGGCTACGGCCTCAAGCTGACGAATCTGTTGTTCCGTGTAAGAGCCATCCTTCGCGGCCAGACCTGGAAAGGCGGGACTATTCAGGCGAAAAGCCGCGTATTCATGCTGCCAATCGGCTTTATTGCCGCCATCGGGCGCGTTATCGTTGAAATGGAGCTGGAAATCGTTGAATTTATACCAGGCCATCATGCGCACATAGCTCTCCAACAGGCTGAGCGGGACAAATTTGCGGCCCACATCGAGCATCAGTCCGCGCTCCTTATACATTGGATAATCGCGTGCGCTGCCAATCGGGATGCTGGCATGATCGGACGCCTCGCGCAGAATCTGCAGCACGGTACGAGTGCCATAGAAGACGCCATTAGAGGTGCGCGCGTTGATCGTAACCGAGTTGGCCACGTCGAGGAGATAGCCCTCGTCGCCAATTTTGCTATCGTGTGTCTGGAGTGTCAGAAAGAAATTGCCCGCTCCTGGACTACTTGTTGTGACAATTGGCAGGTGCAGGCCGACCTCATTCTGAAGATCGCTCTGAAATGTCTGCGCGGTCGTGCGCAACTGGGTGTTGAAGGCGGAATCGATTGCGATCCGGGATGCTGGCGTGACGTCAAAGGTGCCACTGCCACCGTGCCATTCGCGTAGAGCTGGAATAACTGGCGGAGCTGCATTCACAAACAGGCGCACCGGGGCCAGGAGGTGAAGCGGAATCAGGCTGATGATCGCCAGGACCATACCAGCCAGCACAATCAATACCCATGCTACTCGCCTCTGCTTCAAACGCGCTACGAGCCAGCTTGCCTGCTTTTTTTTCACTATCCCCTGCTGCCTTTCCAAAACCAGACCACATCCCATTTCTTCCAGGCAGCCGCGCCAGGCCAGCAAAGACCAGTGCTGCCCTCTTTTGCCTGCGTTGTACAGTATATGCTTCCAGGCAGGTTGCGTCAACCGAGACATCGAAAAATTTGCTCAAGAATTTCCAATTCTCAGACACAGCAGATATACTATGAGAATAAACTATCTAAATGTTTGCTACGTAGTGTTAATTCCCCCATTGGCACGATTGAAAGGAGTTCAGCTACATGTTCTGCCGTGAGGATCGAACGTTTCCCTCTCTGCCATCCCTCCTGCAACCCTTCGCCCACCAGCACACGCTGGTGCTGGATGGTCAGGAAGCCCCGCTTAATCGGGAACAGAGAGAGGCCATCGGTGAATTTCTGGCGCAAGGAGGTGGGTTGATCTGCCTGGGATCAGCAGTTCAACGTTACCAGAACGATCCCATTTTGCGCGAAATTCTGGGCCCACTGCATGGTTTTTTGACCCCGGAGACGGAGATCATCGCCCGGCGTGCCAGCAGCGATCACGCGCTAACTCGTCGCACCGATGCGACCTTTCTCATTACGGAGAGCATCTATCTGCTGGACGCGGTTCCGTTGGATTCTGACATCCATTGGCAGACAACCTGGCACGCAACTTCTCACACGCTGGCCTTTACACGTAATTACGGTCAGGGCCGCGTTTTCTGTACCGTCTTAGGTACCACCCCAGCTACCCGCGAACATCCACTCGTCAAACAAATGCTGGCACGCGCTTTGCGTTATGTCAAATTCGAGGACGTACCAGAGCGTCCGGTGCGAGTGGCGATGCTCGGCTATGGGGCGATCGGTTTTGAACATGGGGCGGCAATCACGGCAGTTGATGGCCTGGAATACGCCCTGGTCTGTGACCGCAATGAGGAGCGGCTCGCGCAAGCGGCGCGGGACTTTCCAGGCATCCAGACCTGCCTTGATGCTACGCGCATTGTAGAGGACGATACAATTGACCTGGTTATCATTTCCACACCGCCCAATACGCATGCCGCTCTGGCTATGCGGATGTTGCAGGCGGGCAAACACGTTGTCCTCGAAAAGCCTTTCTGTCTGGCAACGGCAGAGGCCGACGAAATGCTGACGTTGTCTCGCGAGATGAAGCGCCTGCTTACCGTCTACCAGTGTCGGCGCTGGGACCCTGATTATCTGGCAATTCAACGGATTGTGCAGCAGGGGACGATTGGGCCGATTTTCCACATGGAGACTTTCATTGGCGGCTACGCGCATCCCTGTCATTACTGGCATTCGCACGAACCGATCTCTGGCGGCGCCTTCTACGATTGGGGTTCGCACTATCTCGATTGGATACTTCAGCTCATTCCTGAGCGCGTGGTGAGCGTGCGCGGGGTCGAGCATAAACGCGTCTGGCACGATGTCACCAACGCGGATCAGGCCAGCGTCCAGTTGCGTTTCGCGCAAGGCCAGGAGGCTGAATTTCTACACTCGGATATCGCTGCCGCACTCAAGCCCAAATGGTACATCCTGGGTGAACGAGGGGCGATCGTTGGGCAGTGGCGGCACGAGGTCGTGAAAACGCGCCGCTGGTCAGGTGATCTGATCGAAGAGCGTCTGGCGGCTGCCGAAGCCTTACCCGACCTGCGTGTTATCACCCGCACACCCGATGGCGCGCTGCACGAGCAACAGATTACGCTGCCCAGCGCGCCAGACTATCCCTTCCATCGCAATCTGGCCAACCATCTGCATAGCGGCGAAAACCTGGCCGTTCCCCCAGAAGAGGCGCGGCGCACCATTGCCGTGATGGAGGCGGCGAAACGCTCGGCCCTGGCTGGCGGAAAAATCATTGAAATTGATTGCTAACGTGCCTGACCATTTGGCAATCCTGGACGTCATTCGCGCGTCGGATCAGCGTACTATCGGCTAAACATGCTACAATATCGTATTGAAAAATCTACCAGGAAAGAGTTGACGAATATGCCGCAAATTCGCGTACCCATTCGCGTGCCGTTTCCCGATGTCGATAGTTCGGGGCGCATCCACTTCACCGCTATGATGCGCTATATGGAGGTGGCCGAGCATGAATTGATGCG
>Ga0070679_100005801_pt1 | contig 11458 bp, 11 predicted proteins | sample KBSC63BmetaG_FD_65652 | JGI IMG/M metagenome (GOLD analysis project Ga0070679, IMG submission 65652) | Corn rhizosphere microbial communities from Kellogg Biological Station, Michigan, USA - KBS C6-3B metaG | ecosystem: Host-associated > Plants > Roots > Rhizosphere | place: USA: Michigan... | reverse complement strand
ACCCGGTGATGCCCGAGGTCGTGACGCAGGTCGCGGCGCAGGTGATCGGCAACGACGCGGCGATCGCGATCGGCGGCATGCAGGGGCACTTCGAGCTCAACGTCTTCGTGCCGGTGCTCGCGCGCAACATCCTCGACTCGGTGAAGCTGCTCGCGAGCGCGTGCCGGCTCTTCGCCGAGAAGTGCGTGGACGGGATCGAGGCCAACCGTGAGAACTGCGAGCGCTACGCCGAGCTGACCCTGTCGGCGGCGACCGCGCTCAACCCGTACATCGGCTACGACCGGGCCACGGAGATCGTCAAGGAGGCGGCCGCCTCCGGGCGCTCGCTGCGCGAGGTCGCGCGGGAGAAGGGCGTCGAGGAGTCCGTTCTGGACGAGGCGCTCGACTACCGCAAGATGGCGAAGCCCTCCTGAGCCGAAGCGCGCGCCGCGGTAGTCCTCCGCATTTCACCCTACGATGGACGCGAACGAGTGTTCGCCGGACGGGCCTCGTTCCCGCTTGACGCTCTGCCCAACCCCGGTAAGACTGCCCGGGCGTAAATCGCAGGGAGGGGGGCCGAGGGCAGCCGCGGAGCCGCTCGACCGAGGTCGTACCGCCTCCAAAACGAGTTGTGAGAGGGGAACTCAATGAGAAGAGTTGGTCCGATGTCAGCTCTTGCTGCGGTAGCGGCGATTCTCGTCGCTGTCGTGGGAGGAGCGGTCGCGCATGGCGGAAACGGACAGGCGGTCCGTTTCGCGCATGTCGACCCGTCGCTGTACGCATCTGATGGCGCGGCAGGCAAGTTCACGCCGGCGTCGCTGAGCAGCAAGCCGGTCGCCGCCGTCGTCCAGCTGGGCGGTACGCCGGTGGCCGTGCGGGACGCGTCTGCGAAGCAGCACGGGGAGAAGCTGACTGCCGCTCAGAGGGACGCGATCCGGCAGGAGCTCAAGAGCAAGCAGGACGCGCTACACGGTTCGCTCGCGAACGCGGGCGCAAAGATCGTCGGCCAGATGCAGGACGCCTACAACGGCATCCAGGTCGTCGTTCCGCAGAAGAACATCCCGAAGCTCGCGGCGCTCTCGGGCGTGACCGCGGTGCACGCGGTGCCGAAGTTCAAGCCCTCGTTGGTCCACGGTGTCCCGCTCATCGGTGCACCGACGGCGTGGACGAACGCCGGCGCGACCGGCGCCGGCGTCAAGGTCGGGATCATCGACACGGGCGTCGACTACACGCACGCCGACTTCGGCGGAGCGGGAACGGTCGCCGCGTGGAACTACGCCTTCGCCCACAGCACCGTGGATCCGGCCACCGATCCGCAGCTGGCGGCCCAGTTCGGTCCGTCCGCGCCCAAGGTAAAGGGCGGCTGGGACTTCGTCGGCGACGACTACAACGCCAACACGCCGGGCTCGGTTCCTCACCCGGATCCGAACCCGCTCGACTGCTTCAACCACGGCACGCACACGGCCGGCATCCTGGGCGGGCTCGGCGTCACGAGCGCCGGTCACACCTACACCGGGCCGTACAACAGCAGCATCAGCACGAACCCGGCTGACTGGAACGTCTTCCCGGGCGTGGCTCCGGGTGCGGACATCTACGAGTACCGCGTCTTCGGCTGTGCAGGCTCGAGCAACATCGTCGACCTCGCCATCAACAAGGCCGTCGCGGACGGGATGAAGGTAATCAGCATGTCGCTCGGCTCCGACTTCGGCGGCATGGACGATCCGACGTCCGTAGCGGCGCAGAACGCCGTCAACGACGGCATCTCGGTGGTCGCTTCGGCCGGCAACGCGGGCCCGAGCGGTTACATGGTCGGCTCGCCGAGCACCGCGAACGGCGTGCTCTCGGTCGCGGCGATGGACGGCACGACGCCGACGTTCCCGGGCGCGCACCTCGTGTTGAGCAAGGGCGGCGGCGGCCCGATGGACGCGATCGACGCCAACGGCGTGACCATCCCCTCGGCGACGTACACCCTTCGGGTCGTGCCGGGGACGGGCCAGCAGGTCTCCACTCCCACCGGCTCGGGCATCGACGGCGATCCGATCAGCGTAGGCTGCACGGTCGCCGGGGACGAGGCCGCGAACGGTGGGCAGCCGTGGCCGGCGGGCACGGTCCTCGTCGTGGAGCGCGGCATCTGCGCGCGCGTCCACAAGGCGGTCGTCGCCTTCCAGGCCGGAGCAGCAGCCGTGATCATGGTCAACAACTCGTCGGGCTTCCCGCCCTTCGAGGGCTCGATCACGAGTGACCCGGACGATCCGTCCTTCAATGGAACGGTCACCATTCCGTTCCTCGGCGTCCCGGGCAGCTCGACCCCGTCGACGTCGACGAACGGCACGGCGCTCCGCAACGGCGACGGTGGCAACATCACGCTGTCTCCGACGTCGGTCGCCAACCCCGGCTTCAAGACGACGACGAGCTTCTCGTCGGGTGGTCCGCGGAACCCTGACTCGGCACCGAAGCCGGACGTGATCGCTCCGGGCCTCAGCGTCCTCTCCGCGGGGATCGGCACGGGCAACCTCCCGCTGGTCGACTCGGGCACCTCGATGGCCTGCCCGATGGCGGCCGGCGTCGCGGCGCTCGTGAAGCAGGTTCACCCGACGTGGGACGGCCTGCAGATCAAGGCGGCGATCATGAACACCGCCGACAGTTCGCTGAACGTCAACTACAACCCCCGGCTCGCCGGCACGGGCGTCGTGCAGGCGCAGCGGGCGGTGAACTCGTCGGTCCTCGCGACGACGGCCAACCAGCTCGACTCCCTCGCGTTCGGGTATGTGCCCGCCTCGGGCGCCTACGCCGACTCGAAGGTGTTCACGCTGACGAACACCGGCGGCTCGGCGGCGCTCTACCACCTGAGCGTCGCGGGAGTGGGGAACCAGCAGGGAACGTCCGTCACCATCACTTCTCCGACGGACGTGACGGTCCCGGCAAATGGGACCGCGACCGTTCAGGTCAACCTGTCGATCTCGGCTGCGGCGGTCGCTGCCCTGCCGAGCGCGGACACGTCGAACTTCGGGAGCATCGTGACGGCCCGTGGTGACATCGTTGCCACCCCGGACGCCAGCGCCCCGTCGAGCGCACAGCCGCTCGCGGTGCCGTACATGGTCGTCCCCCGCGGTCTGTCGAACGTGACCGCCGGCACGCCGGGTGCGTTCACGAAGGTGAATCCGCCGCAGAAGGGCGCAGGCGCGAAGGACATCTTCACGTCGTCGCTGGCGGTGGCGAACAACGGCATCCACAGCGGCTCGGCCGACCTGTACTCGTGGGGGATCAGCGATCCCAACGAGAGCGGCGGACCGAACGACGTCCGCGACGTGGGCGTCCAGGTTCTGCCAGGAGCGGTGCTCGGTGCATCCGACAGTGACCGCAGTCTCGTGTTCGTCATCAACACGTGGGGCCAGGCCACAAACCAGTCGGAGAACGAGTACGACGTCGCGATCGACACGAACCACGACGGCCAAGTCGACTACTTCGTGTTCGGGGCCGACCTCGGCGCCGTCACGACCGGGACGAACAACGGCCAGTTCGTGTCGTTCACCTACAACGCCGCGACCGGTGAGATCGTCGATGCGTGGGTGGCAACTGCTCCGATGAACGGCTCGACGATCGAGCTGCCGGTGGTGGCGAGCGAGATCGGGCTTTTCCCGAAGGGAACGAAGCTGGGTCCGGGCATGAAGGCGGCGCAGCAGTTCGCCTACACGGTGAACGCGTTCGACAACGTGCACGGCACCGTCGACACGACCGGGACGGCGATGTTCGATGCGTTCAACCCGGCTGTCTCGAGCGGAGACTTCGCGAGCCTCGCCCCTGGCGACTCGACGACGCTTCCGCTCACGGTGAGTAAGCCCGAGCTGGGGGCGCAGAAGACGCTCGGCTGGCTGATCGCGTCGCTCGATGACGCGAACGGCGCACCTCAGGCGGCCGAGATCGCCGCTCCGAGCGAGAAGAGCCTGCGCTAGCTCGATCTCGGACATGGAGTAACGAGAAGGGCCGCCTCTCCGGGCGGCCCTTCTCAGTTCGGGCGCTGGTTTCGGGGCGCGTAGAGCGCGGCGTTGCCCTCCGAGCCCATGGCGCGCACGCGCAGACCGTGTGGCGTGCCCTCGACCTCCGCAAATTCGACGAGGAACGAACCGTTGCTCGAGGCAACGGCCCGCCTCGACAGCACGCGCGGCGGCACGTTCGCCATCACGGTGACCTGCTCACCGGCGCCGAAGCCCGAACCCGCGACGGTGAGCGGGTCGAGCGTCACGTGCAGGGCCGGCCTCAGTACGCGACCGCGCCGCGACCGGTGGCCGCCGCGTGCTTCTGCTCGTCGGCGCGGTAGCTCGAGCGCACGAGCGGGCCCGAGAAGACCGAACCGAAGCCGAGCGCCTCGCCCTGCTCCCGGAACCAGCGGAACTCGTCGGGATGCACCCACCGGTCGATCGTGGCGTGCTTCGCGCTCGGCTGGAGGTACTGGCCGATCGTCACGACGTCGGCGCCGTTCGCCCGGAGGTCGCGCATCGTCTCGACGACCTCGTCGTTCGTCTCGCCGAGCCCCACGATGATCCCCGACTTCGTCAGGACTGGGTAGTCCGCGATCTCCTTGGCCCTGCGGAGCAGCCAGAGCGCGCCGTCGTAGCTCGCCTTCGCACCGCGCATCCGTGCGTGCAGGCGGCGCACCGTCTCGATGTTGTGGTTGAAGACCTCGGGCCGCGCCGCGAGCACCGTCTGCAGAGCCTCCTCCTCGACGCCGAGGAAGTCGGGGGTCAGCACCTCGACCGAGGCTTCGGGCAGCTTCGCCTTGAGTGCGCGGATCGTCGCGGCGTAGTGGCCGGCGCCGCGGTCGGGGACGTCGTCGCGGTCGACCGAGGTGACGACCACGTGCTTCAGCTCCATCTGCGCGGCGGTCTGCGCCAGCCGCAGCGGCTCGAGCGGATCGGGCGGCGACTCCGGCCGGCCGGAATGGACGTAGCAGTAGCGGCACGCCCGCGTGCAGGTGTCACCGAGGATCTGGAACGTCGCGGTCCCGCGCCCCCAGCACTCGGTGATGTTCGGGCAGCGCGCCTCCTCGCAGATCGTGTGCAGTCCCGCGCCGTGGATCAGCTTGCGGACGTCGTGGTAGCGCGAGTCCGAGCGCGGCGCGCGCACCTTCATCCACTCGGGGCGGCGCGGGCGATCGGCCACGGGGAGGGACCGCTCCATAGCCAAGACAGTATCGGTGACCGGCCCCGCTTGATCGCCTCAGGGCCCGTTACCGATTCTGTTTCTAGTCTTCGAGGGTGCTCCGCCCCCCGAACAGGGAGCTCTCCACGACGTAGAGCGCGGCGATCGCGAGGTAGAGCAGGGCGCTGGCCTCGGGGCTCACGAATGCGACCAGCGCGGCGCCGAAATAGATCCACGGGCCGGGCAGATACGAGCGCGTGATCCCGGCGACCACGCGTCGATCGGCGTCGGCGCGGAGGAGCCGTTCTCCCCTCGAGGCGTACAGCCAGACCACATTGAAGAAGATCGCCGTGACCGTCATCGTCAGACCGAAGGCGAGCGCGGCGCTCTCGGCGCCGGCGCCGCGGATGTGCTCGGCGACCAGGCGGGTCGGGAACGGCACGAAGGCGATGCACATCAGCAGGCCGATGTTGGCGACCAGGAACCGCCGGTCGACGCGGCCGACCTGCGCCATCACCGTGTGATGGTTGACCCACATGATCCCGATCGTCACGAAGCTGACCGCGTACGCGAGATAGGACGGCCAGGCGTGCCTGAGCTCGGTGCCGAGGTCGATCCCCTCGCCGCCGACGGCTCCGTCGACGTTCAGGATCAACAGCGTGGCGGCGATCGCGAACACGCCGTCCGCGAACGCCTCGAGCCTGCCCGGGCTCATGTCAGCGCGGGCCGGCGGCGAGCGCCTCGTTCGCCATCCCGATCATCACCGCGCGCTCGCCCTTCGGCAGGTCCTTCACCTGCCAGCTGTAGAGCACGCCGCGGTGCGTGAACCAGAACGAGCTGGGCGAGCAGGAGCCGCCGCAGCTGAACAGCCGGAAGATCGCCGGGTCGCCGGAGGCGAGCCGCACGTTCGGACGGCCGGGGAGCTTCCCGCCCCGTTTGCCGGCGAAGGTGGCGACGAAGCAGGCGTTCGCGCCCAGGCAGTTCGGCGCGCCCTCGAGCGAGAGCACGTAGGACGTACGGCTGCCCGAGCCGCTCGCGTACAGCTTGTACCGGCCGCCGAGCGGCAGCGTTCGCGGCAGCAGGATCGGAACCGTGGTGGCGGCCTTTACCTTCGCCAGGCGGGGACCGAGGATCCTGGGCACGTCGACGTTGCGAGGCGCGGGGCCTGCGGCCAGGGCGGTTGTTGCGGCGGCGGCCGCGAGCGCCAGCACCAGAGCCAGGCGCTTCATCGAACGGTGAGCTGCGGTAGGTCCGCCGCCTCGACCGGCTCGAGGCCGAAGACCTCCGCCAGCGAGGCGGCGGCGGCCGGTCGCACCTCGTCGACCGTCAACGGCCGGCCGAGCTCGCGCGCGATCGTCGTGAACGCGGCGTCCTCCAGCCCGCAGGCGGTGATCCATTCGGTGAACGGCGCCGGGTCGAGGTCGACGTTCAACGCATAGCCGTGCGTCGTCACCCACCGCGAGATGTGGACGCCGATCGACGCGATCTTCCTCGGCGGGCGGGTCAGCCAGACGCCGGTCAGGCCCTCGATCCGCTCGCCCTCGAGGCCGAAGGCCGCCAGCGTTCCGATCAGCGCCTCCTCGAGGTCACGGCAGTACTTGCGGACGTCGCGGCCGTGGCGGTTGAGGTCGAGGATGGGGTAGCAGACCAGCTGGCCGGGCCCGTGAAAGGTCGACTTGCCGCCGCGGTCGGTCTCGACCACCTGGACGCCGGCATCCGTGGGCACGTGGATCTCCCCTTCGTCGGTGCGCCGGCCGACCGTGACCACGGGCGGGTGCTCGAGGAGGATCACGGTGTCGGGCGCGGTGCCCTCCTTGACGGCGGCGGCGATCTCGCGCTGGAGCGCCAGCGCCTCCGCGTAGGGCGTCTCGCCGAGATGGATCACGCGGGCCTGCATGCCGGAAACTCTAGACCCGGCGCAACCGGCCTTGGCCCCTTTGGCCGTGCCTGAGCTCGTGACGTTTCCAACCCAGTCTCTGAGACCGGGGCTGAAACATTTGAGTGACGATTCGTCCACAGGGGTGCGAGGAGCCGGTCGGCCCCGGGACGGCTCGGGTCAGACCCCGAGCCCGTCGAGGAGGGTCGTCCAGCCCTCCACGGACACCGTCTCGAGCATGCCATTCTGCGTCCAGTTGTCCTCGGCCAGCCGCGCGTGCACGGCTTCCTTCGACTCCGCCCGCACCACGTGGAGCACCTCGTGCTCGCCTTCCAGCGGGCCGCCGAGGAGGATGAAGCCTTCCTCGACGAACCGGTCCATGATCGCCGCGTGCTCGTCCCAGCCGTCCTGCTCGCGCAGGTCGCGCGACCAGTCCCACGGCCCGCCGCGCCGGCGGCGGACGACCCAGAGGCTCAGTACCGGTCTTCTCCCCAGCTCTGCAGCTTCTCGCGTACGTCGTGCAGGAAGCGGCCCGCGAGCGCGCCGTCCACCAGCCGGTGGTCGTAGGTCAGCGTGATGTTCATGATCGGCCGGATCGCGAGCACGTCGTTCCCGAGCGCGTCCTGGACGACCCAGGGCCGCTTCACCAGCGCATAGGTGCCGAGGATGCCCGCCTGCGGCTGGCTGATCACCGGCGTGCCGTGGAAGGTGCCGTAGCCGCCCGGGTTCGTGATCGTGAACGTGCCGCCCTGCACGTCGTCGGGCAGCAGCTTCTTGTCGCGGGCGCGGGCGGCGATGTCGGTGATCGACCGCGCGAGCCCGAGCAGGTTGAGCCCCTCGGCGTTCTTGATCACCGGGACGATCAAACCCTTGCCGTCGGCGAGCTCGACTGCGATCCCGAGGTTGACGTAGTTGCGCGTGACGATCTGGTCGTCGCGCAGCTCGCCGTTGATCCACGGGTAGTCGTGGAGCGTGTCGACGGCGGCCCGTCCGACGAACGCGAGGTAGGTCGGGTTGACGCCGTAGTCCTTCTGGTACGAGGCCTTGAGCTTCTCCCGGATCGCGACCACCTTCGACATGTCCACCTCGATCGCGCTGGTCACGTGCGCGGCGGTGTCGAGCGAACGGCGCATGTGCTCGGCGATGCCGCGCCTCATGGCGTTCATCGGTTCGAGAGTCTCGCCCGTGCCCGCAGCCTGCGGCTGCGCGTTAGCTATTACCGGCGGGGCCGTTGGCTGCGCGCTCGGTTCGGTCGGCGCGGCGGGTGCCACGGGCTCGGCCTCGGTGGGAGCCGCCTCCGGCGGTGCCGCAGGAGCCGGCGCCGGGCCGGACTCGATGAACGCGAGGATGTCCTTCTTCGTCACCCGGCCGCCCTGGCCCGTGCCCTGGATCGTGCCCACGTCGACGCCGTGCTCGGCCGCGATCCGGGCAACCACCGGCGAGACGAACGACTTGCCGTTCTCGCTGCTGTCGCCTGCCGCGGCGGGTGCCGGCGTCTCGGCGGGCACAGCGGGCGCAGCCGGCGCAGCGGGCCCAGGAGACTCCGCGCTGGACGGCGCGTCCGCCTCGGCCGCCGCGGCAGCAGTGGCCGGCTCGGGCGCAAGCTCGGGCTCGACCGCCGGCTCGGGCTCGGCCGCCGGCTCGGGTTCGACCGCCGGCTCGGGCTCCGCCACAGCAGGCCCCGCGCCCTCCGGCGCGATCTCGGCGAGCTTCGTGCCGACGTCGACCGTCTCGCCCTCGTGGACGAGGATCTTCGCGACCACGCCGGTGCCGGGGCTCGGCACCTCGGTATCGACCTTGTCGGTCGAGATCTCGAGCAGCGCCTCGTCCGCCTCGATCGTCTCGCCTTCGGACTTCAGCCACTTGACGATCGTCCCCTCCGAGACGGAGACGCCCATCTGCGGCATGACGACGTCGATGATCGTGCCGGTGGCCATCAGTACGCGGCCAACTCGCGCAACCCGGAGGCGACGGTCTCGACCTGCGGGATGAACGCCTTCTCCAGCGGCGGCGAGAACGGCACCGGCGAGTCGGGGGCTGCGATTCGCTTCACCGGGGCGTCGAGCGACTCGAACGCCTCCTCGGCGATCGTGGCGGCGATCTCGGCGCCGAAGCCGCCGGTGCGCGTGTCCTCGTGGAGGACGAGCACCTTGGACGTCTTCTCGACGCTGGCGAGGACCGCCTTCCTGTCCCAGGGCATCACCGTGCGCAGGTCGACCACCTCGACGGAGACGTCCTCCTTCGCGAGTTCCTCGGCCGCCTCGTCGGCCGTGTGCACCATCGCGCCCCACGTGATCACGCTGATGTCCTCGCCCACGCGATGCGTGCGCGCCTCGCCGAACGGGATCGTGTACCGCTCCTCGGGCACCTCGGCCTTCAGCCGGCGGTAGAGGTGCTTGTGCTCGAAGTAGAGGACGGGATTCGGATCCTCGATCGCGGTCGCGAGCAGCCCCTTCGCGTCCTCGGGCGTCGCCGGGCAGACGCACTTGAGCCCGGGGATGTGCGCGAACGAGCTCTCGGGGTTCTGGGAGTGGAACGGCCCGCCCGAGAAGCCGCCTCCGGACGGTAGTCGCACGACCATGGGCACGGGCGTGCCCGCGCGGTAGAACTGCTTGGCGGCGACGGTGACGAGGTGGTCCCAGGCGCACGAGACGAAGTCGGCGAACTGCATCTCCGCGACCGGCCGCATTCCCATCAGCGCCGCGCCGGTGCAGCCGCCGACGATCGCGGTCTCGGAGAGCGGCGCATCGATCACCCGCCACGCCCCGAACTCCTCCTGGAAGCCGAGCGTGACCTTGAAAGCGCCGCCGTAGACACCGACGTCCTCGCCGATCACGAAGACGCGCTTGTCGCGTCGCATCTCCTGGCGGAGGCCGTCGGAGATCGCCTGGAGGTAGGTGCGCTCGGCCACTAGCGCGTGCTCACTTGTGGTGCGGCGTGTCGAGGTCCTCGGGCGCGGCGTAGACGCCCTCCGTGACGGTCGCCGGGTCGGGAAGCGGCGACTCCTCGGCCCGCCTGATCGCCTCGTTCAAGAGCTTCTTGAGGTCCGCGGCGATCTCTTCCTCCTCCTGCTCTCGGAGGTCGGCGTAGTCCTTCAACCAGGTCCGGAAGCGCTCGATCGGATCGTGCTTCGCCCACTCCTCGAACATGTCCTTGGGCACGTAGAAGGCGTCGTCGTGGACGGCGTGCCCCTCCATGCGGAGCGTCATGCACTCGATCAGCGTCGGGCCGCCGCCGGAGCGCGCCTTCTCGATCGCCCGCTTCGCCTCTCGGTACACCGCCAGCACGTCGGTGCCGTCGACGACGACCCCCTCGAAGCCGTAGGAGCGGGCGCGGTCGGCGATGTTCGGGGTGGCGAAGCCGAGATGCGTCGGGGTCGAGTACGCCCACTGGTTGTTGTCGCAGACGAAGACCATCGGCAGGCGGCGGACGCCGGCGAGGTTCATCGCCTCGTGCGCGTCGCCCCGCGCAGCAGAGCCTTCGCCGAACCAGCCGATCGCGACGCGGCTCTCCTCCCGGATGCGGAATGCGAGGGCGGCGCCGACGGCCACCGGCAGCATCGCCGGCAGGTGGCTGACCATCGCGATCAGGCCGAGCCGGGCGTCCGCCATGTGGACGTTGCCGTCCTTGCCCCGTGCCGGCCCGTCCTCCTTGCCCATGTAGTTCGCGATGATCCGCCACGGCTCGACTCCGCGCGTGATGTGGACGCCCATGTCGCGGTGGAGCGGCGCGCCCACGTCGTCGGGGCCCATCGCGGTGGCGATCCCGACGGCGGCGCCCTCGTTCCCGCGACCCGTGTAGAACGAGCCCGGGATCTTCCCCTGCTTGTAGAGGATGTGGCCGCGCTCCTCGATCCCGCGCGTGAGCAACATGTTCCGGTAGACGGTGAGGAGATCCTCGCGATCGAGACCGCTGTTCCGGAGCTCGGCCTCCGCCGCGACCGGATCCGCTTCGCGCGCGATCGTCATGCGGCCGAAACTCTAGCGAGCGGCGGTGACCCCAGGGACGATGCCTGCACTACGCTGCCGTTGTGGGCAAGGCCTCGGACTGGCTGCGCGAGGAACGGCGCAAGGTGCTCGGGGACTGGGTTGCCGTCTGCATCGGCTGTGGCTTCACCCAGCGGTACTTCGAGGATTGGGAGGCGGAGCTTCCCTCGGCCTGCCCCCAGTGCGGCGCCGAGCTGCGGTCACGTTGCCCGGCCTGCGGCGTGCGGTTCTCGTCGGCGTTCGCGGTCGAGTGTGAGAGCTGTGGGGGGCCGCTGCGGCCGACCGAGCTGTTCGGCACGCAGATCCGCAGAAGCCCGCGCTAGTCAGGGGCGCAGGCGCCAGATGTCGGCGCCCTTCCAGCTCGGCACCCACGCTTCCCCTGCGATCTCGGTGACGACGAACGGGCCGGTGCCGACCTTGATCGAGGCGGTCGCTCTGTTCGTTGCGGGGTCGACGAGCGCGACCGTGTTCTGGCGGA
>Ga0070679_100005800_pt1 | contig 11459 bp, 9 predicted proteins | sample KBSC63BmetaG_FD_65652 | JGI IMG/M metagenome (GOLD analysis project Ga0070679, IMG submission 65652) | Corn rhizosphere microbial communities from Kellogg Biological Station, Michigan, USA - KBS C6-3B metaG | ecosystem: Host-associated > Plants > Roots > Rhizosphere | place: USA: Michigan... | reverse complement strand
CATCTACTGGCCCAGTCGCTGCAAAATTGCCGGCACGTGCACCTGGTCGCCTTTGTAGTTGCCGGTCAGGGCGTACATCACGAGGTTGACGCCAAAGCGATAGGCCAGCGTTCGCTGGCGTGCGCCGCCGGGGATCACCGCGTATGGATTGCGGCCGCTGTCGTCAACGGCCCAGGCGGAAGCCCAGTCGTTGCCACCAATGATCACCGGGCTGACGCTGTCGTTGGCACGATCCTGATCGCGCTGCACCCACACCGCGTCGCCGGTAAAGCGTCCTGGAAAGTCCTGCAGCAAATAGAACGCGCGCGCGAGCACATGTTCGGTGGTCAATGGCGCCAGCGGCGGGATCACCAGACCCTGCGCGACCCGCTGCAACGCCGAGTCGGTGCCGGGCGCGAAGCCGGCGCCGGAGCCGGAATCGCGGGTATCCACCAGGATGATGCCGCCCCGACTCATGTAGTCGTTCAGCGCCGCCGCCTCGGTCGGGCCGAGCGGCTGCGCCGTCGCACTGATCGGCCAGTAGAGCAGCGGGTAAAAGCTGAGGTCGGTCTTGCCGGGCTCGACCGCATCGGGCTCCACCAAGGTCGCTGCCGTGCGCCGGTTGACGTATTCGGACAGGCCTTCGAGCCCGGTCCGCGAGATGGTGTCCAGCTGCGCATCGCCGGTGGCGATGTAGCCGAGGCGCGTGGCAAGCGCCGGATTGGAATTGGTGTCGAGCGCGTGTGCGGCCGGCGCGGCCAGCAGTGCGAGCAACAGTCCAGTGGCAAGCCGGCTCGGGCGCAGCAGGCCGCGCAGGCCGAGCGCAATGAGCAGATCGAGTGCCAGCAGCAGCACGGCGGCCGCCAACAACGATGGCCCCAGCGCGCGCTCCGGTAGCGAGGACCCAAGGTCTTCGATCGTCGCGCCTTCCACCGCTGGCGCCGCCTCCAACGCAGGCAGATTGGCGCCGAGATTGAGTGCGCGCCGGCCGTTCTCCGGTCCATAGAGGCCCGGCGGATGGCGTGGCGAAGCGACCGTCCGGGATATCTCGTTGGCCGGCAGGCCTGTCGCCGCCTGCGGCGGCGGCGACAACAGGCCGTAGCCGTCCAGAGTTTCGGCCGGCGCAAGCATCGTGCTGTCAGCGATCGTCGCGACCCCGACCGACAGCGCCACCAACCTTCGCATCATGTCCACGAACAGCCCCGAAAGCGGCAGGTTGGACCAGTCGGCATTGGCGGTGACGTGGAACAGCACCACGCGCCCGCCGCCTCGTACCGCCTGGGTGACCAGCGGCGTGCCGTCCGCCAGCGCTGCCCAGGTGTGGGCCGACAGCTCTGCCGAGGGCTCCGCCAGTACCTGGCGGTTCACCTTGACCTCCTCGGGCACGGTCAGACCGGCAAACGGCGAGCTGGCGGCGAATTGCGCGACGCCGGCGGGCTCGGACCAGGACAGCGCACCGCCGAGCTGGCGATCGCCGCTCAGCAGCTTCACCGACATCAGCGGGTCGACCTCGCCGATCGGCTGCTCCGCGGTGCGCGGTCCGGCGAAGCGGATCAGCAATCCACCTTGTTCCACCCAGCGCGTCAGCGCGTCACGCTCGGCGCCAGAAGGCAGCGGCCGGTCCGCCAGCACCAGGACCGACACATTGCGTTGCAGCAGCGTGGTGAGGTCCGCTTCACGAACCTCGGTGAACGGTGCCAGCGCCCGCCGCAGGTAGTATAGCGATCCGGCAAACGGCGCATCGGCGGCTGTCAGGTCGCCGGCCAGGATGCCGACCGGCCGCCGCCGCCAACGTTCGTCGAGCAGCACCACGGAGGCGGCGGTCGGTGGGCCCTCCAGCACCAGCCGGCTCAGCCGGTTGCGCAGTTCCGGCGGCAAGGTGATCGCAGCGGTGCCACTGGCGGCGCCGGCCGGCACGTCCACCGTGGCGCGCGCCAGCGTGCGTCCGTCGCCGCTCTGCGCCAGCACCACACCGTGGCTCGGCAGTGACTGCGGGACCTGGGCGATCCGCGCCACCAGGCGGTCGGCCTCATTCTGCGGCGGTTGCAACAGACGCGTCGGCGAGGTCTGCCAGCGCAGCTCAGTGACCGATCCCGCCTCGCTGAGTGCCGTGGCGAACCGGGAAAACTCGCCGCCATGGAGCAATCCGTCGCCGAGGTAGACGATTGCCGCACCTGGCCGGTGCCAGGTTTGCAGCGCCGCCGCGGCGGCGGCGCGATCGGGCGGCCAGGGCTCGGGATGCAACGCTGCCAATTTGCCGCGCAGATCGGCCACCGGGACAGGGGCAATGATCTGCGGCGCGGCGCCGGCGCCATCGGCAGCTGTCGCCAGCAGGGCGGCCTGCCGGCCGGCACGCTCGGTTCGATCCAGGACAGTGTTCGCCGCCTGCATGCGACGCGGCCAATCGACGGCCGACGCCCAGCCGTTGTCCACCACCAGCAGCACAGGACCAGAGCCGGGCAGGGTCGACCCGGCATCCAGCACCGGCCGCGCCAGCGCCAGGATAACCAGCGTCGCCGCGACCATCCGCAGCAGCAGCAGCCACCAAGGCGTGCGCGCCGGCGTCTCCTCGCGCGCATGCAATCCCATCAGCAGGCGGATCGCCGGGAAGGTCTCGCTGCGAGGCGCCGGCGGGGTCACCCGCAACAGCCACCACAACAGTGGCAGCGCCGGCAGTGCAAGCAGCACCCATGGGGCGGCGAAGATCATGCTGCGCCGCGGGCGGCAGCCCGGCCTTCAACCGCCACATGTCCCCAGCCTGGCGCCGGGGATCGGGCCGGAGTTGTTCCGGCCATCATCGAGCGGTCAGCGCCGTATAGAGGCCCAGCAACGCAGCCTCCGGCGAATGATCGGTGCGGTGAATGGCGAAACCGAAACCGGCCGCCGAGCAGATGGCGGTCAGGCTGTCCTGCTGAGCCTTCAGCCGACGACCGTATTCCGCGCGCACGCCTTCCACGCGCGGGATCAGGGTATCGCCCTCGCGTTCCAGGCCGCGAAACCGTATGCGTCCGGAGTACGGAAGATCGGCCTCCGCCGGGTCGAGCACCTGGAGCAGATTGCCGGTGACCGGGATGGCGGCCAAACGCCCGATGGCTGATTGGATCTCGTCGATCGGCGACAGGAAGTCGCCGAACAGCACGACACGCGCGTGGCGCGGAAACTGAACGTGGGGCGGCACGCCGGCGTCACTGTCGGCGACACTCGCCAGCGATTCCGCCAGCCGATCCAGGCCGGCGCGTCCCGATATCGGTCGCGCACCGGGTTCGATCATCACCACGCGCTCGCCACCGCGCAGCAGCAGCGACGCCAGAGCCAGCAGCAACAATCCGGCCCGGTCACGTTTCTCCACCTCCGCGCCTCGCGAACGCCAGCGCATGGAGGACGAGACATCGCGCCACAGGTAGACGGTCTGCGCGGCCTCCCATTCGGTCTCGCGGATGAACCAGCCATCGGGCACGGGGCGGCCGGATTTTGCCGACTGGCGCCAGTCGATGCGGGCAATGGGATCGCCTGGCACGAAGCGGCGGAATTGCCAGAAACTGTCGCCCTGGCCGACCCGCCGCCTGCCATGCGCGCCCTGGGCGACGGTGGCCGCGACACGTTCCGCGGCAACCAGCAGCGGAGGCAAGCGGGCGCCGAGCGCTTCCGCCCGGCGGGCATCGGTCGTGGCCTGGGCCAGTCGGCTAGGCAAAACGCTCCACCAGTCGATCGATGACCTCGGAAAGCACCACGCCATCGGCGCGGGCGGAGAAATTCAACGCCATGCGGTGACGTAGCACCGGACGGGCCAGCGCCACCACATCATCGATGCTCGGCGCCAATCTGCCGCCAAGCAATGCGCGCGCACGCGACGCCAACATCAGCGCCTGTGCAGCGCGCGGACCGGGACCCCAGGCGACATGCCGGCGCACCGTGTCGTCATCGGAGGATTCCGGCCGGCCGCCGCGCACCAGCGAAAGAATGGCATCGACCACTTTTTCGCCCACGGGTACTCGACGTATCAGGGCTTGCGCCATGCGCAGTTCGTCCGCCGACATCGCCGGCTCCGGCGGCGCCTCGGCCGTTCCGGTGGTGGCAAGCAGCATGGTCCGCTCTGCTTCCAGCTCCGGGTAGCCCACGTCGATCTGCAGCAGGAACCGATCGAGCTGCGCTTCGGGCAGCGGATAGGTGCCTTCCTGCTCGATCGGGTTCTGCGTCGCCAGCACGTGGAACGGCCGTGGCAGAGTATGTTCGACGCCCGCTACGGCGACACGCTGCTCCTGCATGGCCTGCAGGAGCGCCGACTGGGTACGCGGGCTGGCGCGGTTGATCTCGTCGGCCATCAGCAACTGGCAGAACACCGGTCCGGGCACGAAGCGGAAGCTGCGACGGCCCTCGGCTTCGTCCAGCACCTCGCTGCCGATGATGTCGGCCGGCATCAGGTCGGGGGTGAACTGCACACGCTTGGTCGCCAGCCCCAGCACGACACCCAGGGTCTCCACCAGGCGGCTCTTGCCGAGACCGGGAACCCCGACCAGCAGGACGTGGCCGCCGGAGAGCAGCGTGATCAGCGTCTGATCGACCACCTCGTCCTGGCCGAAGATCACGCGCGCCATCGCCGCGCGCACCCGGGCGATCCGGGCGCCGAGCGCTTCGACCTCGGCGAGGATTGTGGAGGCGTCCACCGAGCCCGCATTGATCGCGCCTTGTGGCGCGGCAGCCATACTCCCTGACATACGGGCATCCACCTCTGACAATTCTAACCCAGGCGTCATATAGGCACTTTCGCCCGCGGGGGGATGCTACCTATATCGCGACTGGGGATGGAAGATCGCCAGGGATGGAGACCGAGACGTGAATGAGGCCAGCTCTCCCGCGCCGCTTGCCAGAGCCCTCGGCCGCAATCCGACGGTCGCGGCAATGTCCACGGCATTCGCCGAGCCGATCAATACCGCTGCCGTCGTGTGCAGCGAGCCCCGCGCCCGTGTGCGCCGTCCGCCGGTCGAATGCGGCGAGCTGCCATTCCTGATCCGGCGTGACGGATCCTGGCTGTATCGCGGCAGTCCGATCGGCCGCAAGGAACTGGTGTGCCTGTTCGCCAGCGTGCTGAAACGCGAGGCGGACGGTTCGTTCTGGCTGGAAACCCCGGCCGAGCGTGGCCGCATCGAGGTCGAAGACGCCCCGTTCGTCGCCGTCGAACTCGATTGGACCGGCGATGGCCGGCAGCAGACCCTGTCCTTCCGCACCAACGTCGACCAAGTGGTCACCGCCGGTCCCGATCATCCGATCCGCATCGCGCACGACCTGCTGACCTGCGAGCCCACCCCGTATATCCTGGTGCGCAACGGCGCCGGCGAACGCGGCGTCGAAGCTCGGATCAATCGCGCGGTGTATTATGAGCTGGTCGCTCTCGCCGTTCCGGAATGGGTTGGTTGCCGGCGTATGCTCGGGGTCTGGAGCCGCGGCAAATTCTTCCCGCTTGGCGAATTGCCCCCCGGCGAAGAGTGACCCCGGCGACATCGATGATGCCAGCATGACGGCTGCGGAGCTGCGGGCGCGGCTGTCGGAAATTGCCGCCGAACCCACTGATGGCGACGTCGCGCATGGCGACGATGTCCTGGGTATCCTCGATACGCCACCGGTGCCGGCAGCGGTGCTGGTACCGATCATTCTCGGACCGACGCCCGGTGTACTGCTCACCAAGCGCAACGCACATCTGAACAAGCATGGCGGGCAGGTGAGTTTTCCCGGCGGCAGGATTGACGTGACCGATGCCGATGCAGAAGCCGCGGCGTTGCGCGAGGCGGAGGAGGAGATTGCACTCGACCCGGCGCTGGTCGAGATTCTCGGTCGAATGGGCGATTATGTGACCGGCACCGGCTATCGGATCACGCCGGTGCTGGGGCTGTTGCCGCCGAACCTGGCGTTGCGACCATCACCACAGGAAGTCGAGGCGGTGTTCGAATTGCCGATCGACGTGCTGCTCGATCCCGAGGCACCCAGGCGTCAGCGTCACCATGTGCGTGGCATCTGGCGGGAATACTGGGTGTGGCCGCACCCCGATCACTACATCTGGGGCGCGACGGCGGCGATCCTGGTGCATCTGGCGCAGAAGCTGCGGGCAGTGGGGCCGCATGCTGCGGCTCGTTGAGATTGCATTGTTCCTGTCCCCGTTTGTGGTTTTCGCCGCCTGGCGTTTCATGGCGATGGAGGGCGGTCCATCTCTGCGCCTGTTGGTGGCGTCTGCCGGTCTGGTGATCGCGCTGATTGGCGCGCTGGCGTGGCTGAGCCAGAGGGAGGCGCTACCGCCCGACACGATCTACGAGCCGGCACATATGGAAAATGGCCAGCTGATCCCGGGCCATACCGTGCCGCGATGAACGACCCGCCGGCTTTGCAGATCACGCCGCCCCCCGCGTTCCTGGCTGAACCGGCGTTGGCAGCGGTGATGGGCGCATTGCCTGAGTCGCGGGTGGTTGGCGGTGCGGTACGCGATACGTTGTCCGCGCAGCCGATAAACGAAGTCGATCTGGCCACGCCGTTGACGCCGGAGCGTGTCATACAGACATTGCAGGCGGCCGGCCTGCGCGTGGTACCAACCGGACTCGAGCATGGCACTGTCACCGCAGTAATGGATGGCCGCGGCTTTGAGATCACCACGCTGCGGCGTGATGTCGAAACCGATGGACGCCATGCCGTCGTCGCCTTCACTGACGACTGGCGCGCCGACGCAGCGCGGCGCGATTTCACGTTCAACGCGCTGTCGATGACGCGCGATGGCCAGGTGTTCGATTATTTCGGCGGCATCGCCGACCTACGCGCGGGAACAGTACGCTTCGTCGGCGATCCGGCGACGCGCATCACCGAGGATTATCTGCGTATCCTGCGCTTTTTCCGCTTTCATGCGCGCTACGCCTCCGGGCCCGCCGATCCGGTTGCATTGGCGGCGATCCGCGCCAACGCGCCGAAGCTGGCGGAATTGTCGGTTGAACGTGTGTGGAGCGAATTGTCGCGCATCCTGTCGGCGGCCGACCCGCGCGCCACCGTTGGACTGATGGCCGAGGTTGGCGTGCTGGAGATCGTGCTGCCCGAGGGCGCCGATCCCGCGCGCCTGCAACAGCTGATCGAAGCCAGCGCACCGGTGGATCCACTGCTGCGCCTCGCGGCGTTGCTCACCGGCGATCCGGCGCACCTCGCTGCCCGCTTGCGGCTGTCCGTGGCAGAGCGCGACCGATTGATCGCGCTGCGTGCGGCGCCGGTGCCGCAACCCGGTGACGACGATGCCGCGCTCCGCCGCCAGCTTGCCGATCACGACAAGGCGTTGCTGCTCGATCGTACCTGGCTTGCCGGCGGTGCGGCGCAGGATTGGGCTGCCTTGCGCACACGGCTGGCGGCCATGCCCCGGCCGGTGTTTCCGCTGGAAGGCCGCGACGTGTTGGCGCTCGGCCAGGCCGAGGGCCCGCGCGTCGGCGAACTCCTGCGCGCGGTGCGACTCTGGTGGCTGGAGGGCGGCTGCGTTGCCACTGTGGAGGCCTGCCGCGGCAAACTGCAGCAGTTGCTGCAAGGCCCATCGACCTGACAAAGCATCGGCGCGTTGTGATGCCAACGCGCCACGGCTAACTTGCCCAGACCACCATCAATCGAGGCAATGGCGTGAGTGGCACCAAGAACCTGATCATCGGCCTGTGGATCAGACAGCCATTCCGACACATGGAGCGGTTTATCGCGTCCCTGCGCCGAACCGAATTCACCGGTGACGTTTGCATCTTTGTCGCCGACGTCGAGGCAGAGACGGTCCGCAGCCTGCGCTCGTTCGGCATCATCGTCGAGCGGGCCGGGATCGCCGGTCAGCCTCGCATGGCCACAACAGCGAGCTGTTATTTCAGTTACCTGGATCATCTGATCCGCAACGGTGGCGATTACGCGCAGGTCATGCTGGTCGATCCCGCCACCGTCGTGTTCCAGTCTGATCCGTTCGCCGTGCCACTTCCGAGCGACATCGTCTACACCCAGGCCGGTCATCGGCTTGGCGAGCGGCCGGACGCCCACGGTGCGATCGTGCGGGCCTATGGCGAGTCGGTCGCGCACAACATGCGCGACTGCGTCGCGTCGAATTCCGCCGTCACGATCGGCACGCTGCCAGGCATGATGCGCTATCTTGCCGCAATGACCGCTGAATTGAGCGCCAGGACGGGGCCGATCACGCACACATTCGACCAGGCCATGCATAATTATGTCGTCCACATGCGCCCATTGCGTGGCGCATGGCTTGACCCGGCGGATACGATCGCCACTGCCATTGATGCAGCGCCGGACGAGACGATTGCGGTATCCGGGGAAGGTTTGCTGGTCGACGGTCGCCTGCCGCCGGCGCTGTGCCGATATGACGGCAATGCGAAAGTCCGCGAATACGTCATGACGTCGCCGCAGTTTCAGCTGGACGACCTGCCATCGCCGGCTGCAGCGGCAGTCCCGCCGGAGAGCTGCGCGGTGCTCGCATTCTATCATCGCGAACGGGACGCCAATCTGCTCAAGCTGTTTCTCGGCAGCCTGCGTTGCGTGACCGACGCGGTCGCGGTGCATTGCATCGGCGACTTCAATGCGCAGGAGCTGGCGATCCTGTCTCAGCATGGCTGCACCGCCCACGCAGTTCCCGCCGTGGAGTCAGAGATCGCCGAGAATGTCGCGCATTTCTACCTGAGCCAATTACTCGACCGGCTGGCCGCCGAGGGCTCGGTGCAACCGGAACAGGTGCTGGTGCTCGACAGCGTCGGCGCCGCGTTCGCGCGCGACCCGTTTCTGAGCCGGACGATCGGCCTGTCAGTGTTCTGCGAAGGGCCGACCCGGATCGCCGATTCGGCCTACAATCGTGACCGGCTCGCTTTTTTCGTGCCACCTGAGGCGAGCAATCTGCAGCTGCCGGTCATTTCATCGGCCTTGTTGCGCGGTTCGATAGCGGTACTGCGCGAATTCTATCGGCAGTTGTTCAACGAACTCGTCGGCCGGGCAGACCTGCTCAAGATACCCAAGGTGGTGCAGGGTGCGTTCAACAAGCTGTGCCATCTGGGCGAGTTCGGTTTTCCCATCGTCGTTCATCCGAATGCCGCCGATGCCTGTTTCGATTTCTGGCCCACCGATTTGGCGATCGATGCGAGACACGGCATCCGTGTCGGCGGCTCAGTGCCGTCGGTGGTACTGACCAACCGGCCCGATACCAAATTGATGCGGCGGCTCAGGATCGACCTGAGCCTGTCGGAAATCTGAGGGCCTATGTCGCTGCCAATGGGGCGCGCAATGCTGAACGAGGTGGCTGCGTGAGCGGCAAGAAGAATCTCATCATGGGCTATTGGTCCCGTCTGCCGTTCAAGGCATTGGAGAAGTTCGTCGCGTCGCTGCGGCACATCGAATTCACCGGCGACACCTGCGTGTTCGTCGAGCAGGTGACGTCGGAAACGATTGCCGACCTCCGGGCGCATGGCATCATCGTCGAACATGCGGAGTTGTCGGGCCAGCCGCATATGACGGCGCTGTCCAGCCGGTTCTTCAATTACCTCGATTTCCTTGCCCGGCGTGGCGACGAGTACGACAACGTCATGCTGAGCGATCTGCGCGACGTGGTGTTTCAGGCAGACCCGTTCGTCCGGCCGTTGCCAGCCGACATCGTGTTTGCCCAGGAGCGGTGCCTGATCGGCGAACCGACGCCGACGCGCGGATGGGTGACCGATGCCTATGGCGGGGCGGTCGCTCATAATATCCGCGACTGTTCCGTCTCGTGCGCCGGCACAACCTTCGGCACGACATTCGGCATGATGCGATATCTTCTCGCCATGACGCGCGAGTTGAGCAGTTTGAATGCGCCGATCGAGGGTGGCGTCGACCAGGGCGTGCATAACTACCTCGTTCATATGCGGCCGCTGCGCAACGCCTGGCTCGACCTGACTGATTCGCTGGTTGCCACCATGCATTTCGTGCCAGAGGAATCGGTTCAGACGACACCGCAGGGTATCCTGGTCGACGGCCGACTGGTGCCGGTTGTGCACCAGTGGGACCGCCAGAAGAAAACCATGGACTACGTCTGGAGGGCGCCGCAGTACAAGCTGGATTCGGTGCGCCGGACGATAAAGCCCGCGCCAGCGGTACCCATGATTGCCACCACGCCGGCAACACCGCGACGTTCAAACGCCGTGCTGGCGATGTTTCACCAGCCACGCGACGCGGGTTGGCTTAGGCAATTCCTCGGCAGCCTGCGGAGCAGCGGCTATGCGGGGGCAGTACACTGCCTGGGCGCGTTTGCGCCGGACGAGCTGGCGTTGCTGTCGCAGCATGACTGCGTGGCGCATCCGATCGCCGCCGCAGACCCTGGGCTGGACATCGAGAATATCGCGCATCTGTACCTCAGCCGGGTACTGGATGAGCTGGCCGCGGATGCCATGACACAACCGGATCAGGTGCTGGTGCTGGATACCGTGAAGGCCAGCTTTCTGCGCGACCCGTTCCAGACCAGTACCATCGGCTTATCGGTATTTTCCGAAGGTCCGACGCGGATCGGCGAATCGGAATACAACATGCATCGACTGGGCAATTTCACCGCAGTTGAAGGCGATATCCTGCTGCGTCCCATCATCTCGTCGATGTTGTTGCGCGGCCGATTGGATATTGTGCGGGCATTCTACCGCAAACTGTTCATCGAATTTGTCGGCCGGGCAGAACTGTTGCGCACGTCAAAGATGATCCAGGGCGCGATCAACAAGCTATGTTACCAGGGCGCTCTCCGCTTCCCGGTGATCGTTCACCCGAACGGTTCGGAAAGCTTCTTCGAATACTGGGAGACCAACATGGCCGTCGCAATGAATGGCGGCGTCCGCGTTGGCGGCGCGACGCCCGCCGTTCTGCTCAGCGATTCGCTGGACAGCGAGCTGGTTCAGTCGACGCAACGCTATCTTGGCCTGCCGACAGCGACGACCTAGAATACGCCCCGAATGACGGCGCTGGATGGAGCCGTCGAGGAGAGCAGTTTGCCGGATCAGCCGACTGTCGTACTTGACCCCAAGCGGCCAGACCTCGGCGGCAATGTCCGCCATGGTGACGCATGGACCTACCACCCGTCCTTGTGGCGCTTTCTGGTCGGCCGCTTCGCCGTTCAGTCGGTACTCGATGTCGGGTGCGGCGAAGGCCACGCCGTCCGGTTCTTCCACAGCCTCGGCACGATCGCGCATGGCATTGATGGCCTGCGGCTCAATGTGCTGCGTGCGGTCTGCCCGATCGCACTGCACGACCTGCTCAGCGGCCCGTATTTCATGCCGGTTGACCTGGTATGGAGCTGCGAGGTGGCGGAGCATATCCATGAAGAGCATGTCGCCCACTACCTCGATACGCTTGCCAACGGGAAGGTGGTTGCCATGACCCACGCCGTACCCGGCCAGGGCGGGCATCACCACGTGAATTGCCAGCCGGCGGAATACTGGATCGAACGGATGGCGCAGCGGCACTATCGGCTGGAT
>Ga0070679_100005799_pt1 | contig 11462 bp, 7 predicted proteins | sample KBSC63BmetaG_FD_65652 | JGI IMG/M metagenome (GOLD analysis project Ga0070679, IMG submission 65652) | Corn rhizosphere microbial communities from Kellogg Biological Station, Michigan, USA - KBS C6-3B metaG | ecosystem: Host-associated > Plants > Roots > Rhizosphere | place: USA: Michigan... | reverse complement strand
CGTTCAGGATTTGCTCATAGACGCCGCGGGCCGAGAGGTGGTGATGCTCGACGTGGACGTGCCTTCGGAGAACCGGCACGTGTGCGTCCCGATCCGCAACGTCGAGATCGATCGGCGCTCGCGCGTGGTCCTCATGGACTCCGCCGACTTCACGAGCGCTTCGTCGCCCGGGAGCACGTCGGTGTCCACGGTCGGATCCACGCCTGCCACCGTCCCTCGTCCCGACATCGCAGCTGATCACTCGGCCGACCGCCGATCGTCAGTTCCGCGTCGCGCCGACGTGGACGTGACGCGCGCCGCCGCCGTGGATCGTGCGGCTGGGTACGATGATCTGGAGCCCGAGGACGTCGTTGAGACCACCAGCGACGATCGCCGGCGCGAGGCGCGCCGCCGCATAGACAGGATGGGCACGGACATCTAGCGCGGGGCCTGAAACCCGCGGTTCACGGGCGGCGTAGATCGGCGGGAGGTTCCGGGTCGTTCCCCCCTCCCCGCCACGCCGCCCGCCATGTCTTCGTTCTTTCGCGACGTCCGCTACGCCGTTCGGTCCCTCCGCAACGCGCCGCTGCTGTCCCTCGTCGCGATCGTCGCGCTGAGTATCGGGATCGCCGTCACGACGACTGTATTCAGCATGATCTACGCGGCGATGCTTCGCGGGCTTCCCTACCCCGGCGGCGATCGCATCGTCCAGATCGACCGCGACAACACCGCGCTCGGCGCGCAGGGCAACGGCCTCTGGGGCGAGGACTTCCTCGAGTACCGGCGCCAGGAAAGGACCGTCCAGCTGCTCTCAGCGTTCACGACGGGCACGGTGAACGTGAGCGGGACGGAGAAGGCCGAGAGATTCACCGGGTCGTGGGTCACCGCCGATATGTTCGCGGCCACGGGCGTGCGGCCGCTGCTCGGCCGGGTGTTCCGCGCTGGCGAGGACGCCCCTGGCGGAGAGCGGGTCGCCGTCATCGGCTACCGCATGTTCCAACAGCGGTACGCCGGCAATCCGGCGACGGTGGGCAGCGTGATCCGCGTGAATGGCCAGCCGTACACTGTCGTCGGCGTGATGCCCGACGGCTACGACTTCCCGAACGACAACCAGGTCTGGCTCCCCGCGCAGATTCCCGCGCCGGGCGGTGAGCGCGGCAAGGGCATCAACTACACGCTCGTGGGACGGCTCGCTCCAGGCGCCACGCTCGATGCGGCGAACGCCGAATTCGCGACGATCTCGTCGCGCCTTGCCGCCGAGTACAAGACGGTGGACGGCGGGTGGACGACGAACGTCCGGACGTTCCTGGACGCCAACATCGGGAGCCAGGCCAAGGGTCTGCTCTACACGATGCTCGGCGCCGTGTTCTTCGTGCTGCTCATCGCGTGCGCCAACGTCGCGAATCTCCTGATCGACAGGGCAGCCCATCGCAGCAAGGAAGTCGGCATTCGCACAGCGCTCGGCGCCTCGCGCGGCGATGTGATTCGCCAGTACCTCGTGGAGGCGCTCGTGCTCTCGGCGGTCGCGACCGTGTTCGGCGTGCTGCTCGCGCGCTGGGGGATTCTGCTGTTCAAGCAGGCGACTGTGGATAGCGACATCCCGTCGTACATCCAGATGAAGATGTTTCCGCCGGTGCTGCTCTTCAGCTGCGGCGTGGCGCTGCTCTCGACCCTGCTGGCGGGTAGCCTGCCGGCAATTCAGTCGGCGCGAGCGGACATCAATGCGATTCTCAAGGACGAGAGCCGCGGCGCTTCGAGTTTCCGCGTCGGCCGCCTGAGCCGGATCCTCGTGATCTTCGAGATCGCGCTTTCCTGCGGGCTGCTCGTCTCCGCGGGGCTGATGATCAAGAGCGTGGCAAAGGTCCGGAACATCGACCCTGGCTTCACGACGACGGGCGTGTTCACGGCGCGGATCGGCTTCCCGACCGATTACACGGACACCACCGCGCAGCACCTGTTCTTCACGCAGTTGTCCGAGCGGCTCGCGACGCTGCCCGGCGTGCGCGGCGCGGCGATCGCCTCCGGCCTTCCGGCCACCCAGCAGGGATTCAACGGGAGCTCCTTCGCCCTCGAAGGGCACACGTACGCGAAGGACGCGGACTACCCCAACATGCGCTGGCTCTCGGCGACTCCCGGCTATTTCAGGACGCTGGGCATGCCACTGATCTCCGGGCGCACATTCACGGAGGCCGACAACAGCACGAGCGTACAGGTCGCCGTGGTGAGCCAGACGTTCGCCAGCAGGATCTTCCCCGGGCAGGACGCCGTTGGCAAGCGCGTCAAGTTCGGTCCCACGACTTCAACGGGGCCGTGGGTCACCATCGTTGGCGTCGTGGGTGATGTGTTCAGCGGCGACAACGAGCATCCCAATCCGCCAGAGCTGTATCGTCCCTACGCGCAGATGCCTCAGCCCTTCAACTGGATCGTCATTCGCTCGGAGGGGCCGCCCCTCGCACTCACCGGGCCCGTGCGCGACGCCGTGGCGCAGCTCAATCCGGACATCCCGCTCTACTGGGTAAACACGCTCAGCTACCAGATCTCCAAGCAGTTGTGGTTCGTGCGCGTGTTCGGCGGCATGTTCATGATCTTCGGCGTCATCGCGCTCTTTCTCGCGGTACTCGGGCTCTATGCAGTGATGGCCTTCTCGGTGAGCCGGCGCGTGCGCGAAGTGGGGATCCGCATGGCGCTCGGCGCGAGCAGCCGAGCCGTGGTGCGGCTCATCCTGCGGCAGGGGCTCACGCAGCTTCTGATCGGGACAGTGATCGGCCTGGCCTTCGCCGCGTCCATCTCGCGGCTCATGTCGTTCGTGCTCTTCCAGGTGGATCCCCGCGATCCTGCGATCTTCCTGGGGGTCGCGGCGGTGCTCGGCGTGAGCGGTGTGATCGCCTGCCTGGTGCCCGCGGCCAGAGCGACGAGGATAGACCCACTCGTCGCTCTGCGCGCGGACTGACGCTTACGGGAGCTTGATCCCGAGCTCGCTCGTGGCGCTTGTGCCCTTGTCGGTCATCTCAATCACGTAAGACGACGTCTTGTCGGCGCTGGAGCCGGAGAATTTGGCCCAGCCGCCCGGCACTGAATCCGAGAGCCACCAATCGAGGTTCCCGCCGCCGGCGCCGAACTGCACGTGCTTCGCGGCGACTGCGGTGCCGCCAACGGTGAGGTTATCCGTGCCGATCGTGGCGCCCGCGACGCTCTCGGGCGTCGGTCGCGACTGCCCGAACACGCCGGCGCTCATGATCGTGCCCATGCCCTGCGGGACCATGAGCTCCTGCGGGTTCGCGTTGCCGGGCAGCTTGCCACGCATGCGGACGAGGGTCTTGTAATACGGGTTGTCCGACTTGAACTGCGCCTCGAGCACCACCGTGTCCACGACTGTCTTTCCATCCTCGTCGCGCGAGGCCGTCGTCTTGTAGCGCCACCACTCGCTGCTGTCGGCGCCCCGGGCAAGGAAGGCGCGCTCGATCGTCTGCTGGTTCGACGGGTCGCTCGAGTCGGTGATCTTCCACCGCGTCCATTCGCCAGGCTTGTAGGCGGTCTCGAACGTGGATGCGCCTGACGCGTACTCCATCGCGAACAGATATCCGATGTACTGCCACGCGTAGTCCTGCGTCCACACGCTGGGCATGGCGGCCATTCGGCCGCCCGTGGACGGCCCGCCCGCCTGCGCGACGCTCACGCCGAGTGTGCTCGAGAGCTCGCTCTGCTTCGAGGCCAGCAGGTCGAGTCCCGACTTGCTGAAGCCCGAGCGATCGCCGCCGAGGAAGCCGGAGATGCGCGACTTGAGATTCGTGTACTCGTCGGCCTTCATACCGGCGGCCTTTGCGGCGTCATTCAGCGGGCCGGAGAGGATCTTCTGCTTGTCGGAGAGGAGGCCGTTGTCGTCGGTGGCGCCGCACTTTTTGCGCATCGCGATCTTGGCCGCGAAGCCGAGCTTGCCGCCGCCGCCCGATACAGCCTGGAAGTCCGCGGCGCAGTCGTGAAACTGCTTGATCTTCGCGTCAATGGCGGCGATCTGCGGGTCGAGGCTCGCCGATTCAGTCTTCTCCGTATTCGCGCCGGAGAGAAAGCGATTCAGCAGGTCGTTGGTGAGGTCGATCACGCCCTTCTGCGCGCGAACTGGCGCGGCCACGGAAAGCGCGGCGATCGTCAACATTGCGAGGTGCCGGGAACGCATACAGTCCTCCACAGGATGTGTTTTTTGGTGGCGGGAAAATGAGGCGCGGCAGCGATGCAGTCAATTCGCTCGCGAGCCCGCGCCTCTTGCCGGCGGCCAACTGAGGGTGGACGTTCAACCGGGGCCACTTCGCGCGGCTCGCCGGCATCCTTCCACGGCTTCCAAACTGGAGCTCTTCCATGCGTGCCCTTCGCCTTCTTCTGCCGACGCTCTGTGCGGCCGCCGCGCTCACCGCGGCGCTGCGCGCCGACCGCGCCGATGCCGCGTCCATTCCCCCCACCCTCGCGACAGCGGGGATGGCGCCGACGCCGCCCATGGGATGGAATAGCTGGAACAAGTTCGGCTGCCAGATCAGCGAGCAGCTCATCCGCGAAACGGCCGACGCCATGGTGAGCTCGGGCATGCAGGCGGCTGGCTATCGCTATCTCAACATCGATGACTGCTGGGAAGCGCCCACGCGCGACGCAAACGGCAACCTCACGACCGACAGCACGCGCTTTCCCAGCGGCATGAAGGCGCTCGCCGACTACGTCCACTCCAAGGGACTCAAGATCGGCATCTATTCGTCCGCGGGCACGGGCACGTGCCAGGGACGGCCCGCGAGCCTCGACCACGAAGTGGCTGACGCGCGCACCTTCGCCGCGTGGGGCATTGACTACCTCAAGTATGACAACTGCAACAACCAGAAGCGGCCGGCGCTCGCGCGCTACCACGCCATGGGCGACGCCCTCGCGGCCACGGGCCGCCCGATCGTGTTCAGCCTCTGCGAGTGGGGAACCAACAGGCCATGGACCTGGGGCCGGAGCGTCGGCGGCAATCTGTGGCGAACCACTGGCGACATCTCCGACTCCTGGGGCTCGATGGTGCGCATTCTCGACCAGCAGGAGGGTCTCGAGGCGTATTCAGGACCGAACGCCTGGAACGACCCCGACATGCTCGAAGTCGGCAACGGCAAGATGAGCCACGACGAGTACGTGGCGCACTTCAGCCTCTGGTCGCTGCTGAACGCGCCGCTCATCGCGGGCAACGACCTGCGCACCATGAGCGACTCCACCCGGCAAATCCTGACCAACCACGAGGTCATCGCCGTGGATCAGGATTGGGGCGGCAAGCAGGGCTACAAGATCCGTGACGATGGCGATCTCGAGGTGTGGATGAAGCCCATGCACAGCGGCGATCGCGCGGTGGTGCTGCTCAACCGGGGCGAGACTACATCCCCGGTCGCCATCTCCACGAAGGCACTCGGCTTGTCAGGCGGCCGCCACTCGACGCGCAACCTGTGGACGCACGCCGACGCGAGCGTCACGGACTCGGTCAGTGCGACGCTCGCTCCGCATACTGTGGCGATGCTGCTCGTGCACCGATAGCCGCTTCACCGACGCCCGTCATCAATCGCAGCACGGCGTCCTGCGTGGCCGCGTCCCGGGAGAGCTCACCGGCGACGCGGCCCCCGCGCAGCACCACGACGCGGCTCGACAGCGACAGCAGCTCGGGCAGCTCGCTGGAGATGACCAGCACCGCGCAGCCGCTCGCGGCGCGCTCGGCGATCCAGGCGTGAAGCTCCGCCTTGGCGCCGACGTCCACGCCGCGCGTGGGCTCGTCGAGGATGAGCACTTCGCTTCCGCTCTCGAGCCATTTGGCCATCACGAGCTTCTGCTGGTTGCCGCCTGACAGCGCGGACGCCTGAGCGTAGGGCGACGCGCGAACGCCCAGGCGCTCGAACAGGCCGCGAATGGCGCGCCCTTCTCTGCTCGGCGAGAGCCAACCCCAGCGCGCGAAGCGTCCCACGGTCGGCAGGGTCGCGTTCTCGCCCGCAGGCATGCAGAGAACGAGGCCCTGAAGCTTGCGATCCTCCGGGACGAAGCCGAGCCCCAGAGCGATCGCGTCCTGCGCCGACCTGATCCGCGCCTCGCGGCCGCGCACGAGGACTCGTCCTGACGTCGCGGGCGCGAGTCCGAACAGCGTCTGTGCGATCTCCGAGCGTCCGGCGCCCACGAGGCCAGCCAGGCCGAGCACCTCGCCCGCGCGGATGGAGAAGCTGACGTCCTCGAATGCGCCCGCGCGCGAAAGGGACTCCAGGCGAATGCGTTCCTCCGCGGCCGGCGGCACTGGCTTCGGAGTCGCGGACTCCGGGTCTATGGCGCGGCCGATCATGAGACGCACGAGGGCCGCGTCGTCGAGCGCCGCGGCCGGACTCGTCGCGACGTGCCTGCCGTCGCGCAGCACAGTGATCTCGTCACAGAGCCGGTGGATTTCCGGCATGCGATGCGAGATGTAGAGAATGGTGATGCCGCGCTCGCGCAGCCGCTCGACCAGGGTGAAGAGCGCGTCGGACTCGCTGACCCCCAGGCTGCTCGTGGGCTCGTCGAAGACGATGACACGAGCGCCGGCGGCGACGCCGAACGCAATCTGCACGAGCTGCTGATCGGCGATGCTGAGCGATTGCATCTCGCGGCGGGGATCGATGGTCGCGCCGACGCGCTCGAGCGCCTGTCTCGCCTGATCCGCGACCGCTGTGCGATCCACGAAGCCCGCCCGCCGCGGCAGCGCGTGGAGACACAGATTCTCTCCGACGGTGAGGTTCGGACAGAAGGCAAGCTCCTGGTGCACCATCGCGACGCCAGCGGCCAGTGCATCGCGCGGCGAGTCGAAGTGGACGGGCGCGCCATCCAGATGGATCGCGCCAGCGTCGGGTTGGATCAGTCCAGCGATGATGCGGCCGAGCGTGCTCTTGCCCGCGCCGTTCTCGCCGCAGATCGCATGGCAGGAGCCGGAGCGAATCTCGAAGCTGACGTCGGTGAGTGCGGCGGCGCCGGGAAAGCGCTTGGTGACGCCAACGATGGAGACGGAGCTCACGCGTCCGCTGGCGACGCGTTCGGGAGCGGCGGCGGCACAGCGGCGCTCGAGCTGGACCGGCTGCGCGCGGCGAGCCGCCGCGCGACCAGGCGCGTGCTGCTCTGATCCAGGACCACCGCGAGGATCATGGCCGTTCCGATGATGATCCACTCGTAGTTCTGGTCCCAGTGCAGCGTGCGGATCGCCTGGCGGAAGGTGACGATGAGAATGGCGCCGAGTGTCGCGCTCACGGCGCTTCCCTTCCCGCCGAGCAGGCTCGCCCCGCCCACGACAGCCGCGGCGATCACGTACAGCTCGTAGCCATTCGCGTCAGACGACGTGGCCGACCCATAGAACGAGGCGCCGAGAAAAGCGGCGATGCCCGCGCTGAGCCCCGAGAGCGCATAGACGCCGAGCTTGATGCGGTCGAGGGAAAGCCCCGAGTAACGCGCCGCCTGCTCGTTGCCGCCAATGGCGAACACATGCCGGCCGGCGACTGTGCGCGACAGGTAGAGCTGGCCGAGCACCATCACGGCGACCATGGACAGCAGCGGCACCGGATACAGCTCGGCGCCGAGCCCCAGGCGTGCCTTGGCGACGTTGGTGAGCGACGTGGGAACGAGGATGCTCTCCGCGTGGCTGACGACGAACGCCAGGCCGCGGAGGATCCACATGGTACCGAGCGTGATGATGAACGGATGGACGCGAAGCCCGATCACCATCACCGCGTTGAGCACGCCGCACGCGAGCGAGATGCCGATGCAGACGCCGAGTCCGAGCGCGACGGACTCCCAGCCAGGCAGCGGACCCGCCGCGCGGAGCGCGAGCGCCATCCCGACGCCCGACAGCGCGTACACGGCGCCCACGGAGAGGTCGATGCCGCCCGCGACGATCACGATCGTCGCGCCGACGCCCATGATGGCGAAGGAGCTGGCGTCGGTCGCCATCTGAATGAGCGTGTACTCATTCAGGAAGTTGTTCATTCGTTGGCCGGTCAGCGCATTCACGTGCGACCCCGCGGCGCCCGCGAGGAGCGCACCGAGGATCGCCAGGACGACGATCAGCCCGAGTTGCTGGGACTTGAGGAGCGAGCCGCCGAGCCGGCGGAGGGACGCTTGCATGGAGGCATGGTACGGCTCGGGCGGAGGGCTTTCAAGGTGGGCGGCGGCCGTTTCACTCGGCGCGGAGTGCTTCGACCGGGTCGAGTCGTGCGGCGCGGAGGGCGGGTATCAGCGTCGCGATGACGGCGATCAGGAGCAATCCGACCGCAACGGCGGCAAGCGTGAGCGGATCGCCGGGCTGAACGCCGTAGAGGTACGACCGCAACACGCGCGTGGCGGCGACGGCCGCCATGGCGCCGCAGGCCACTCCAACTATCGTGATTCCCAGTCCCTGCCCGAGCACGAGGCGGATCACATCGCCCGACTCGGCGCCCAGGGCCAATCGCATACCGATCTCGCGAGTTCTCTGGCTCACGGAAAATGAAATGACGGCGTGCAGCCCGATCGCGGCGAGGAGGAGCGCAACCCCCGCGAAAACCCCGAGCAGGATCAGCATGCTCCGCTGAACCGCGTGCCCCTTGGCCACTGCCTCATCGGCCACGACGGCTTCTCTGAAGCGCGCCGGCGGCGAAACCTCGTGAGCGATAGCGTGGAAATACGCGTCGAGTCTCGACACAGGGATGCTGGATCGCACGACGAACGCGACCTGATACGGCGCGCCCGCGATCGGCATGTAGAGCTGCAGATCCTTCACGCGATCCTTGGCGCCGGGGATCTCCACGTCGCTCACGACTCCCACGATGGTCGACCATGTTTTGCCGTACCGGATCCGTTTGCCGACGGCGCTCGAGTTGGGCCAGAACCTCCGCGCAAACCGCTCGTTCACCATGATCTCGTCGCTCTTCACGATACCGGTCATCCGTGGGTCGGCCGCGAACACGCGGCCGGCCAGAACGCGGAGGCCGACTCCCTTGAAATAGGCTGGCTCGACGTCATTGAAGCCGACGGCGGCAAGGCTATCGGACGGGTTCACCGGACGATCTTCGAACGCGAGCCCACCGACGCCGATGCCGAGCTTCGGGGCGGGCAGCGTGGACAGCGACACAGATTGAACACTCGGAAGGGCGGCTAGCCGAGACTGGATATTCCGCACCGCCGCCGCCCTGGCAGTGTCTGAAAGTCTTGTGTGGGGGAAGTTCAGCTGCACGGAGACCAACCCGCGCGTGTCCATGCCGACGTCAGCGCGCTGCATCGCCACCAGCGTCCGAACGAGGAGTCCCGCTCCAGAAAGCAGCGTGACGGACAGCGCGATCTCCAGCCCCACCATGGTCGCCCGAAACCGGCGGGCACCCGCCCCGGCGCTCGCGGATCGCGCGCCCGCCTTGAGTGCATCTATCACGCGTCCTTCCGCGGCGAAGCGCGCGGGCGCTGAGCCAAAGAGCATAGCCGTTGCGACGGCAAGGAGCCCGCACCAGCCGAGCACCGCCGGTTCCAGCCGGGCTCCGGCCACCTGCTGTCCGAGCGCTGAGTGGGTCATTGCCCGCAGCGTGAACGCTGCGACGCCAACCCCAGCGCCCGCGCCAATAACCGCGAGAAGAAGGCTTTCCGTCAGCATCTGGCTCGCCAGGCGAAACCGACTCGCGCCCATGGCGGCGCGAACTGCGAGCTCTCGCTGCCGCGACCAGGCACGGACGAGCAGCAGGTTCGCGACGTTCGCGCAAGCGATGAGCAGCACGAGCGACACCGCTCCGAAAAGCACGAGTACCATCTCGCGAACCACTGGCCGCACCTCGTCGATCGCTCGCAGCACGCGGGGCGCGTCCAATCCGACGCCACCGCCGAGCTGACTCGCAAAGGCGACGGCGGCCGGCGACTCACTCCAACGGGCGAAGATCGCGGACATCTCGCGGTTCGCCTGCGCCACACCCACCTTGGGGCGGAGCTTCGCCAGAGCCTCGACATCACCGCGCAGGGCCAGGTCAGTAGCCGCCGGGCTGGCAGGCAATGGCCGGCGAGCCAGGAACAGCTCGGCATCATCGACGAATGGCATGCGGTAGTCGACCGGAACGACGCCAATGATTGCGTGGCGGACGCCGTCAACGATGAGCGGCCGGCCGAGGACATCACGAGCAGCGCCATAATCGCGGCGCCACATCGCGTCCGTGATGAGCGCGACTGGCTGCGCCCCTGGGAGCGTGTCCTCAGGCTCGATGTCGCGCCCGAGTTCAGGAGCGATTCCGATGAAATGCGACGCACCACTTGGCAGCGCGTTGGCAGCCGCACGCCGCGTCAGCCCTGTCGCGGAGTCCCCCAGCGTGACTTCACTCCAGCCGATGATCGTCACCTGCTCCACGGCTCGCGCGTTCTGCCGCCATGCATCTGCCAGCGACTCGTCCAGGGGCAGCATGATCGTGCCCTGCGCACCGGTTGCCTGCAGTTCGACCATTCTGTTGCCATCGGCGAACGGGAGCGGCGAGATCAGCTCATGATACAGAAGGCTGAAGAGTGCCGTATTTCCACCGATACCGAGAGCGAGCAGGCCGACCACGACCAGCGCATACCCAGGCTTCCGCGCGAATCCGCGCAGCGCGTAGCGAACGTCACCGATCAGATTCTCGATGACCCGCGTGCGCCGCTCGTCGCGCACTGATTCCTCGGCCCGCACGACACCGCCGAAGGCCAGCAGCGCCGTGCGGCGCGCTTCGTCCTCCGGCATGCCGCGGCGGACATGGTCCGCGATCTCCATATCGAGGTGGTGGCGCATTTCGCGGCGCATCTCGTCCTCCACCTGGCGCCTGGCAAAGAGCGCGCGAACCCACAGTCGAAGAGCATCCATGGTGGACCCTCCGATCAATTGTCGGCGGCGAGAACCAGATTCACCGCCGACGAGTAGTGCGACCAGTCCGCCATCTCGGCGGCAAGTGCGCGCTTCCCGGCCGCGGTCAGCTGGTAATACTTCGCCTCGCGGTTGTTCTCCGAGCTGCCCCACTCTCCCTTGATCAGCCCTTTCCGCTCGAGGCGGTAGAGCGACGGGTAGAGCGATCCTTGTCCCACCGTGAGCGCATCGCGCGAAAGCTGCTGGATGCGCTGGCTGATTCCCCAGCCGTGGAGCGGCGCAAGCGACAGCGCCTTGAGGACCAGCAGGTCGAGGGTTCCGTGAAGGACGTCGGTGGCTGTCGAGCGGCGCATGGAACTCTCTTGTCGAAAGGACAAGGGAGAGTATGCGGCGCTCTTGTCGAAACGTCAAGGGAACGTTTCTGGCCGGCCGGTCACGGTGCAGGCTATACTGGAACCATGACGATCACGAGACTGGACCACATCAGCGTCGTGGTGGACGACCTCGGGCCAGCCATCGACTTCTTCACGGCGCTCGGCATGACCGTCGAAGGCAAGGCCCCCGTCGAAGGGCCCTGGGTGGACCGGATCAACGGCATCGCCAACGTCCAGGTTGACATCGTCATGATGCGAACGCC